>Ga0190265_10000126_pt1 | contig 78192 bp, 78 predicted proteins | sample Popmic124T_FD_133135 | JGI IMG/M metagenome (GOLD analysis project Ga0190265, IMG submission 133135) | Populus adjacent soil microbial communities from riparian zone of Indian Creek, Utah, USA - 124 T | ecosystem: Environmental > Terrestrial > Soil > Riparian zone | place: USA: Utah | collected... | reverse complement strand
TGGCGAGCGACCGACTCGATCTCCTTGCCGAAGATGAAGCCGACGCCGATGCCGGCGCCGATCGAGCCGAGCCCGGCGCCGACGCCGAGGGCGATCGCCTTGCCGGCGTCCGTCACACCTTCGTCGGTGACCTCGGCAATCGGTAGGAACGTGGGATCCATCGAGTTTGACTCCTTTGGTTAGTGACTGGCGGAGGTGGCTCCGCCGATGTAGATCGCGGTCAGGGTCGAGAAGATAAACGCCTGGAGCGTCGCGACCAGGCCCACCTCGAAGACGAAGAAGGCGAAGGCCATCGGGAAGGTGAGGGCCCCGAGGGCGGCGATCCCGAGCAGGACCGCCAGGCCGCCGCCCATGAAGAGCAGCAGCAGGTGGCCGGCGAGGATGTTGGCGAAGAGACGCACGGAGAGCGAGATCAGCCGCACGAAGTGCGAGATCACCTCGATCACGAAGATCGCCGCCTTGCCGAACGGGTTCATCGACTCCAGGCCCGGGGGCAACCAGCTCGCGAAGTAGGGGACGAAGCCCTTGGCCCGGATCCCTTCGACGTGGTAGGAGACCCAGACGACCAGGGTCAGGACCAGCGGGATCGAGATGTTGGCGGTCGCCGCGTAGAGGGCGAAGGCCGGGATCTCGACGCCGAGGACGTCGACCGGATGCTCGGTGTTGATCGGCAGCGGCAGGAAGCCGATCATGTTCGAGAACCAGATGAAGAAGAAGAGGGCAGCGAGGAAGGGGAACCAGCGCGCCGCCAGCTTTGGGTCCATGTTGCCGCCGGTGATGTTGTTCTTGGTCAGGTCGTAGGCGACCTCGACCGCGGCCTGGACGCGGTTCGGCCGCTCCGCCATCCGCCGCGAGATCCAGACCATCGTGGCGATCGTCAGGCCGCTGGCGAGGGCCAGGTAGAGGACTGCCTTGTTGATGCTGAGGTCGAGGCTGCCGAGGTGGATATTCACCCACGGCTCGAGTTTGAACTCGTTCTGCGGCTGGAAGCTTTCGTTTTTGCCGTCGCTGCCGAAGATCAGCAGCATCATCGCCGTCAGCGCGAAGTAGACGCCGAGCCCGATCAGCACCTTGGCTTTGGTGCTCAGCCCGGACTTGCCCTCGGCAGCGTCGCCACTGTCCGCGGGCGCCCCAGCGGTCGCGATTTCGGCGCTCATCCCGCCCCCTCCCCCTCAGGAGTCGACTCGAAAAGGTAGGCGATCCCCTGCGCGGCAAAGGAGGCGGTGAAGAGGACCGCGAGAAGGACGGCGGCGGCAAGACCCGCCTCCCGCTCAGCGATGCCGGCGAGCAGAGCCGCGGTCACCATCAGCCAGACGCGGCCGAGCATGGTCGCGGCCAACGCTCCCATCGCCCGCTGGCGGTTCCCCCCCGCCAGCTCGGCGGCGATACGGCGGCCGGCGAGCACCTGGATGCCGCGCTGCGCCAGCCAGGCCCCAGCCGCCACGGCGTAGCCGAGTAGCGGCAAGCCGCCGATCGCGAACACGGCAAGGGCGGCGGCCAGCACCAGTAGGTCGACATGCTTGGGAGGGGACATAAGTCCGCTTCGAGGCCCCTCGTCGGGAGGGGATAAGCGGATGAGCGACTATATCCGAAAGGGCCGTCGTTCCGCTTTCTAGAGCCGATTCGTGAGGTTTGTCACAACCTCGCACAAAGTGTTGCCGGGGCGTGAGAGCCCATCCCAGTAGGGGTTCCGCTTAACTTTTTCTGAAGATCGTTTTCGGCTGTCCGCGGGCATCGCCGCAGAAAAAGTACAAGACGCTCCACCCCTACTGGGATGGGCTCTCGTCGGCAGGTAGGAGAGCTTCGAACTCGCCCGTCTCAGGGTCGACAACACCGAACTCCCCGGTCTCTGGATCGACGCGGCCGAAGCGGCGCAACTTGAGGATCTCCAGGACGTAGACGAGGTAGACGCTGGCGGCGAGGGCAAGTAGGCCGAAAGCCGCGATCACGAGGCTCCAGAGGAGGTCGAAGGCGCCGTGGTCGTCGCTGTAGGGGACGAAGCGCAGGGCCAGGGCGAGGGCGGCCATGACGGCGGTCCAGCCGTAGAGGTAGGCAAGCGTGCGGCGCTGCGAGAAGCCGATGTTCTCCATCCGGTGGTGGAAGTGCCAGCGGTCGGCTTTGTAGATCGGCCGCCCGTATTTGAGCCGCTTGGCGACGACGAAGCCGGTGTCCATGATCGGCACGGTGAGCACGATCAGGGGCAGGAAGAGGGCGATCACGGCGTTCGTCTTGAGCGCGCCCTGGACGGCGACGACTCCCAGCAGGTAGCCGAGCAGGTTGGAGCCGGTGTCCCCCATGAAGGTGCTGGCCGGCGGGAACCCGTGGCGGAGGAACCCGAGCGAGGCGCCGGCGGTGAGCGCCGCCAGCACGCCGGCCGCGGTGCGATCGAGCGAGAGCGCGATCACGGCCAGGGCCACGCCGGAGATCAGGCAGACGCCGGCGGCGAGGCCATCGACACCGTCGATCAGGTTGATCACGTTGATCATCGCGACGATCCCGATCGTGGTACCGACGTCGCCGAGGTCGATCGCGCCGCCGCCCGGCAGCCCCAGAAGCTCGACCGAGCCGGGGTTGAGCTGACCGAGGAAGGGCACGGTGAAGCTGTCGACCGTGACCCCGGCGGAGACGGGCACGACCACGGCCGCGATCTGACCGAGCAGCTTCGCCGCGGCATCCAGGTCGTAGACGTCGTCGAGCATTCCCACCGCGGTGATCAGGGCGGCGCCAGCCAGGATCGAGCGCGTCTCGGCGTCCCAGGGCAACCAGATCAGGGCCGCGGCAAGAACTGCGACGAAGATCGCCAGACCCCCCAGCCGCGGCGTCGGCACCACGTGCAGCGAGCGCTGGTCGTCGGGGTAGTCGATCGCCCCGATGCGCCGCGCGACCCGGTCGGTGAGCGGGACCAGGAGCAGCGCCAGCATCCCTGCGAGGAGGAACGCGAAAAGCGCATCGAGGGCGTCCGGCATCTCGCTCGCAGGCTAGTTCACGGGTTAGATGGCTGATCGAGGCCTGTTACCGCGCATAGCGGTCGAACCAGAGCGTGAAGGCCATCAGTCCCCACAGCTGGCGGCTCAGATCCTCGCGTCCCGCGCAATGGCTGTCGAGGAGCCCCGTCACCGTTGCGGAGTCGAAGCATCCCTGCCGCTCCAGCGTCGCCGGCGCGAGCAGCTCCCGCGCGTAGCCCTCGAGCGGGCCGCGCAGCCAGGCCGCGACCGGAACCGAGAAGCCCTGCTTGCGACCCCGCAGGATCTCGCGCGGCAGCAGTGGCGCCAGGGCTCGGCGCAGCAGCCGCTTCTTGGCGAGGCCGCGAACCTTGAGCGGCGTCGCCAGCCCGAGCGCGAACTCGGCGACCTCCGCATCGAGGAAGGGCACGCGCAACTCCAGCGAGTGGGCCATGCTCGAACGGTCGGTCTTGACCAGGAGGTCGTCGGCGAGGTAGATCCCGAGGTCGACGTCCTGGAGGCGGGCGAGCGGCTCGGCGCCGACGGTCTCCGCATAGCGCTCCCTGTACAGGTTGACCGGGTCCCAGCCGGGGTCGTGTCCGGCGAGCAGCGAGGCTCGCCGCTCGGCCGAGAAGATCTCCTTCCAGGCGTGGTGGCGCTCCAGCGGCGGCAACCGGGCAGCGCGCACGAAGCGCTTCGCTTTGTAGTCAAAGCTGGCCTTGGAGTCGGAGCTGGGCAGCGCCTCGACCAGCGGCGCTGCAAGGGCCGCGAGGCGTCCGAGCCGCGGCGCCAGCAGGTCGGCGACGTAGGTGTAGTAGCCGCCGAATAGCTCGTCGCCGCCCTCGCCGGAGAGGGCCACCTTCACGTGGCTCGCGGCCAGCTCGGAGACCAGGTAGGTCGGCAGCGCCGAGGAGTCCCCGAAGGGCTCGTCGAAGGCCTCGACCAGCTTCGGCAGCAGGTCGACCGCGTCGGGGCGGAGGACGATCTCGTGGTGGTCGGTTCCGTAGCGCTGTGCGACCAGCCGCGCCCGGTCGAGCTCGTCGAAGCTCGACTCCTCGAAGCCGACCGAGAAAGTCCTCACCCCCGCTCCCTGCTCACCGGCAGCGAGCGCCGCCAGCCCGGCCGAGTCGACCCCGCCCGAGAGCAGCACCCCTACCGGGACGTCGGCGACCAGGTGGGCGCGGACCGAGTCGCGCAGGGTCTCACGCAGCTCGGCGGCCAGGTCGTCCGCGGGGCCCCGCCTGGCCTGCGCGGCGGGAACCGGGCGCGGCCGCGCGAAGCGGCGCTCGCTCAGCTCACCCCCGCTCCAGGCGAGCAGGGTCCCCGGGGGCAGCTTGCGCGCCTCGGCGAAGATCGTCAGCGGCGCCGGGATCGAGTTGAAGGCGAGGTAGGCGGCGACGGCCCGGGGATCGATCTCGCGGGAGAAGCCGGGCTGCTCGAGCATCGCCTTCAGCTCCGAGGCGAAAGAGAGCGCGCCGCCGGCGACGCGGTAGTAGAGCGGCTTGATCCCGAAACGGTCCCGGGCCAGCAGCAGGCGCCGCTCACGCGCGTCCCAGATGGCAATCGCGAACATCCCCCGCAGCCGCTCGACGAAGCCGTCGCCGTGCTCCTCGTAGAGATGGACCAGCACCTCGGTATCGGAGGCGGTGGCGAAGCGGTGGCCCCGTCCCTCCAGCTCGGCGCGCAGCTCGCGGTAGTTGTAGATCTCACCGTTCTGGACGACGACGACGCTGCCGTCCTCGTTGGCGATCGGCTGATCGCCGCCCTCGAGGTCGATGATCGAGAGGCGACGGGCTGCCAGCGCGACTCCGTTCTCGTGAAAGAGGCCGTCGCTGTCGGGGCCGCGGTGGAAAAGGCGCCCGTTCATCCGCACCACGGCGTCGAGGTCCGGGGCCGCGCCACGCTCGGCCATCGCGATGCCGCAGATCCCGCACATGGCCGCGCAGTCTGTCAGCCCTCGCAGGACGTGCCGCAGCTTAGAGGACCATATGGGTATCTAAGCTGCGGCACGTCAAGGGGCGGTGTCAAGGGGCGGCGGGCCGCGGCCGAGGACCTTGCCGACAGTGGCGAGGAGGACGCTGACGTAGAGCCCGACCGAGCGGTCGGCGATGTACTCCATGTCGTGGACGAGCTTGTCGGCCCACGACTCCTCGCGCGTCATCCGCGTCTGGGCGAAGCCGGTGACGCCGGGGCGGACGACGAGTCGCTGCCAGTACTCGGGGATCTCCTCGCAGAGCTCGGCGAAGAAGGCGGGACGGATCGGGCGGGGGCCGACTATCGCCATCTCGCCGCGCAGGACGTTCCAGAGCTGCGGCACCTCGTCGAGGTGGATCTTGCGCAGCACCCGCCCAACGCGGGTCACCTCTTCTTCGGTGCGCCGCGAGAGCTCCTCACCGTAGTAGGGACCGAGCCGGTCCTCGGCGTCCGGCTTCAGGGTGCGGAACTTGTACATCAGGAAGAGATCGCCGCAACGACCCACACGGGCGCCGTGGTAGAGGACGGGACGGCCGGAGGTGACCGCAATCGCCACGGCGGTCAGCGCCAGCAGCGGCGAGAGGACGAGCAGAGCGAACCCGGAGATGGCGATGTCCAGCGCTCGTAGGAGCGGATCGACCGGGCGCGACTCGCCCTCCCCGGCGAGGGCGACGAAATGCTCCAGCTCGGCCCGAACCTCCTCGGGCAGTGTGAGCGAATCAGCTCGGGATTTGGCTTGCCGCGGGATGGTCGGCTCTGACGGTTCCTAGGATCGTCTCCACGAGGAGACTAGGGTCTCGCCGGGTCGGAGTCGCCTCCGCCGTCCGCTTCTGAAGCTGGATCGCGCGCGGATCGGTGAGTGGGCGCATACGGCCGGACCGAATCAGCGCTTCGTCGACGCCGCCGAGGCGGCCGCCGTAGGTGGTGTAGACGGGCGTGCCGAGCGCCGCCGCCTCGCGGTTCATCGTGCCCCCGGCGGAGACGACGAGGTCGGCCAGGGCCACCAGGCTCTGCGCCTCCACCGCGCCGAGCGGCACGATCAGCGACGGCAGCGCCAGGCTCTCGATGAACACCCGCTGCTCCTTGGTGCGGGGCAGAACGATGGCATGGACGTCGCCATCGTGACCGAGCCGGGCGAGCACCTTCGGGAAGAGCGGGTTCGACTTGCGGTGGTAGAGCGAGACGTCCGGGGGCGGCCGAACGATCACGACGACCCGCGAGGTGTCGACCGAAAGCCGCAGCAGCGCCTCGGAATCCGGCTCGAAGTCGTTGAGGTAGTACTCCTCCTTCAGACCCGGATAGGGAAAGTGCTTCTCCGGCGTGACGCCGAAACGGCGCAGCCGCTCCAGGGGCACCGAGTCGGGAAACATCACCCGTTTGGCCAGCCGACAGCCGATCCGGTGCTGAGTGACCGCGTACTCGTAGTCGTGCATGTTCGCCTCTGGAATGCCCAGCGTCCGGGCGGCGATCGCCAGGTCGTTCGACCCGTGCGCTAGAGCCAGATCGAAGGAGCGGCCGCGCCCGAAGCCGACCATCGCCGCGGTGCGGGCGCCGAGCCGGTAGGCCTTGCGCAGCCGCGAGGCCCCGCCGTGCTGCCCGATCGGCGTGTGCTCGAGGCCGTGCAGGTCGAGCAGGGCCTGGGTCTGCGCGTAGTCGCGCGAGGTGACCTCGACGCTGTGGCCCTGAGCGCGCAACCGCTCGATGATCGGTCGGAGCACCAGCACGTGCGCAGGCGCCGACATATCGACCCAGATTCTCATGGGCCTATCCCGGTAGGGGTTCCACTTAACTTTTTCCGAAGACAGTTAGCGGTCGTCCGCCGGCCTCGCGGCGGAAAAAGTACAAGACGTTTCACCCCTACCGGGATAGGCCTACGCCGCGGCTGGAACGAGATCCGGATACAGGGGGTAGCGGTCCATCAGTGCCTTGGTTCGCTCGGCCAGCGACGACTTCTCGGCGTCGAAGTCGTCGCTGAGCGCCGTGGCGATGACCGAGGCGATCTCGGTCATGTCGTCCTCGACCAGGCCGCGCGTGGTCAGCGCCGGGGTACCGATCCGCAGCCCGGAGGGGTTCATCGGGGGCCGCTCGTCGAACGGGATCGCATTGCGGTTGACCGTGATCCCCACCTCCTCGAGGCGACCCTCGGCGGTCTTGCCGTCGAGCCCGCTCGGCGTCAGGTCGACCAGCACGAGGTGGACGTCGGTGCCGCCGGTGAGCACCGGCACGCCGTTCGCTTCCAAGCCGGCGGCGAAGGCCTGCGCGTTGGCGATCGTCTGCCGCTGGCGGGCACGGAACTGCTCGCCAGCGGCGATCCGCAGCGCCACCGCCTTGGCGGCGATCGTGTGCATCAGCGGGCCGCCCTGCTGGCCCGGGAAGATCGCTTTGTCGACCGCCAGGGCGTGCTCGTCGCGGCAGAGGATCATGCCGCTGCGCGGTCCGGCGAGGGTCTTGTGGATCGTCGTCGTGACCACGTCGGCGTGCGAGACCGGGTTGGGATGCTCGCCGGCCGCGACGAGGCCCGCGAAGTGGGCCATGTCGACCATCAGCTTCGCTCCCACGGAGTCGGCGATCTCCCGGAAGGCCGCGAAGTCGAGCTGGCGCGGGTAGGCGGACCAGCCGGCGACGATCAGCTTTGGCCGCTGCTCTTGCGCGAGCCGCTCGACCTCCTCCATGTCGACCCGCAGATCCTCGCCGCTGACGTGGTAGGCGACGACCTCGTAGAGCTTGCCGGAGACGTTCAGCTTCATCCCGTGGGTGAGGTGACCGCCGTGGTCGAGGGCCATCCCCATGATCGTGTCGCCGGGCTCGATCAGCGCCATGTAGGCGGCGTTGTTGGCCTGGGCGCCGGCGTGCGCCTGGACGTTGGCGTGCTCGGCGCCGAACAGCTCCTTGGCACGGTCGATGGCCAGCTGCTCGGCGACGTCCACCTCCTCGCAACCGCCGTAGTAGCGGCGGCCGGGGTAGCCCTCGGCGTACTTGTTGGTCAGCACCGAGCCGACCGCTTCCAGCACCGCCTGCGGCACGAAGTTCTCCGAGGCGATCATCTCCAGCGTCCTCTGCTGGCGCCGCAGCTCGGCCTCCAGCACCGCGGCAATCTCCGGATCGACCTCGGTAAGGGGTGCGGCCAGGATGTTTTCGGGTAGGTCGGCCAAGATGCGAGCGACGATACCAGCGTCCCGGGATAGCCTGCCCGACGTGAAGAAGCGCTTCACAGCGACGCTCGCGACCACCTCATTTGCGCTTGCCGTGCTCGCAGGATCGGCGGGAGGAGCGCCCGGTGGAGCCGGTCCCGGCGCGCCGGAATCGCGGAATCCCTGCGCCGGCCCCGGGGCCGGCGAGCTGCTTTGCCCTGACCTGAAAGTCGGTCCGGCCGCCAACCTCTACGTCGAGCGCGGCCCCGGCCGCTATGGCTACGGCGGCGGCGCGCTGCTCCACGCGGGCAACGACATTCGCTCGCGCGGGCGCGGCCCGATGGAGCTGCGCGGGCGGCGCTACAAGCGTAATTGGATGCGGGCCAACCAGGCGATCTACCGGGTCGGTGGCGGCGTCCGCGTCTTCCGCACCGACGCCAGGCTCCACTTCTACAGCGTCGGCTACACGTGGGGCGGCTCCTACTGGAAGGTCGAGAACCCGCTCAGCATGGAGATCTGGTCGCTCGACGAGCGGCGCCAGCCGCTGCGGCGGGTGCGCACCGGACCCAAGGTCTTCTACTGCTTCCGCGACCTCGTGCGCACGCGTGCGATGCAACGCTCGCCGGCCCACCGCGTCTACCCGGCCTGTAGCCAGGACCCGAACCGGCAGCGGGTGCGCCTCGGCACCTCGGTCGGCTGGTCGGACATCTACCCCTCCGAATACGACCGTCAGTGGGTCAACGTCAGCGGCCTGCGCGGCTGCTTCGCCTTCGTCATGCGGGTCGACCCGGCGAATCTGCTCTACGAGGAACACGAGGGCAACAACCGCTCGGTCCGCATCGTCCGCCTCCCCTACCGGGATGGTCCCCGGCGCTGCTGAGCTTCCGGTGTTCCTTATGGACCTATACGGGCTAAAACGAACACCGGAAGGCTAGGCCAACGATCGAGTCAGCTTCGCCAACGAGAACGCGCCCTCGCGGAGGACGATCCACTCGCCGCTCTCGTCGTAGCGGCTGAGATCGACGACCGTCGAAGGCTGGCCTTGGAGCGTGCCCCCCTCAATCGCCAGGTCGACGCCATGGACGATGTCCGGCGGCACTGCGGCGAGGCTCGCCGGCGGCGGCTCGCCGCTGCGGTTGGCCGAGGTCTGGAAGAGCGGGCACATTGCCCCGGCCAGCGGACCGTTGATCAGTCGTATGCCGAGCCGTTCGGGATCCTCGCGGCAGGCGAGCGGGTAGCGCCGCGCGGGATTGGCGAGGACAAGAGTCAGGGGCCCGGGCAGGAGCGTCCCGACCGCCTCGCGGGTGCGTGGCCCGAGTCCCTCGACCAGCTCGCGCATCGCCAGCGGCGAGAAGTAGAGGACCGCCGAGGACTTTCCTTCGTCGCGCCCCTTGAGGCGTTGGATACGGTCGATTGCGATGGCGTCGAGCGGATCGCAGGCGAGGCCGTAGAGGCCGTCGGCCGGGAAAACCGCAACGCCGCCGTCCGCGACGCAGCGCTCGAGGGCGGCCCGCGCCGCCTCCGCTCCGTCGCGCTCGATCGAGACGACCTCCGTCATCGCCTGGTCTGGGGCGAGTTTCCCGGTGTATATGGCCGGAAACTCGCCACACCCCTCTTCATCGCCGGCACCCTGAGACGACCCGCTCGATGCCGGCCAGGTCGCGACGAGTTTCGACGGCGTCGAAGCCGGCCTCTTCCAGCAGCGCACGAACCGCCTTCGCCTGGCCGGCGCCCACCTCCAGGCCCAGTGCATCCGTGTTCAGGACCGGCCAGTTGGAGGCACCGCCACCCATGCCGGACGAGGTTTCCGAGCGGTGGGCGAGCAGAGCGCGAATGGCGTCGAGTCCGTCCGGGCCGGCCAGCAGGGCCTCGCGTGGCTCCCACTCGGTCACCTCCGGCTCGAGGCTCCCCCATTCCTCCTCGCTTACGTAGGGCAGGTTGGCGACGACGAGATCGAAGGAGAGCGGCTCCCCGGGGCTGGGCGCAATGACCCCGCTTGGGGCAATCTGGGGCAGGGTTCCCTCCACGAGCGCCACGCGCTCCGCCAGACCCAGCCGCCGTACGTTGTCGTGCGCGACTTCCAGCGCTGCTGGCGACGTGTCCGTTGCCATCACCTCGCAGTCGGGAAGCTCGACCGCGATCGCCAGCGCGATCGCACCCGAGCCGGTGCCGACGTCGAGCACGCGCCGTGGGGCCAATTCCAGCGCCAGCTCGACCAGCAGCTCGGTCTCCGGGCGCGGCACCAGCACCCTCGGGTCGACCGCCAGCTCGATGTGCCTGAACCTTTTACGGCCGAGGATGTAGGCGACCGGCTCGCGCCGCAACCGTCGGCGGACCATCTCCCCGAAGCGCCGGCCGGCCGCGGATGGCACACCGGCGTCGGGGTTAGCCGCGAGGCGGGCCCGGTCCCAGCCCGTCGCCTCGGCCAGCAGCAGCTCCGCGTCCAAACGGGGTTCCTCGATCCCAGCGGCGCGCAGCGCATCGACGGCCGCACTCGAAGCTTCGCCAATTGTTGACACGTCAGCCGAAGGGGCGTGCGTGGTCAAGGACGCAGGGAGCGTGGCGTGCTCTGCACGCGAGCGACCGAGGACGCCGATATGCGCCGGCCACGCACGTCACCCAACCGCGGCAGCCGACAAACGCTGCCGCTTCTCCTCTGCTGCCAGCGCCTCGGTGAACCCGCTCAGCTCGCCGCCGAGCACGCCGTCGAGGTCGTGCGAGGTGAGCTTGATGCGGTGGTCGGTGACGCGCCCCTGGGGGAAGTTGTAGGTGCGGACCTTCTCGGAACGCTCGCCGCTGCCCACCTGTGCCTTGCGCTCGGAGGCGATCTTCGCCTGCTGTTCGGCGACCTCACGCTCGTAGAGTCGCGCCCGCAGCACCCGCATCGCCCGCTCCCGATTCTGGAGCTGGGACTTCTCGTCCTGCATCGAGACGACGATCCCGGTCGGCTCGTGGGTGATCCGCACCGCCGAGTCGGTCGTGTTGACCGACTGCCCGCCCGGCCCCGAGGAACGGTAGACGTCGATCTGCAGGTCGTTCTGGTCGACCTGGACCTCGACCTCCTCGGCCTCCGGCAGCACGGCAACCGTCGCCGTCGAGGTGTGGATACGCCCCTGCGACTCGGTCTCCGGCACCCGTTGCACGCGGTGCGTTCCCCCCTCGTACTTGAAGATCGAGTAGGCGCCCTCGCCCTTGACCGCGAAGGTGACCTCCTTGAAGCCGCCCATCTCGGCCGCGGACTGCGAGAGCACCTCGGTCCCGAAGCCGCGCAGCTCGGCGTAGCGGGTCAGCATCTTGAAGAGGTCGCCGGCGAACAGCGCCGCCTCGTCCCCCCCGGTCCCCCCACGGATCTCGACCAGCACGTTCTTGGCGTCGTTCGGGTCGCGCTCGACCATAGCCAGCCGAATCTCCTCTTCCAGCTCGGCAAGCCGTCCCGGCGCCTCCTCCACCAGCTTGCGAAGCTCCGAATCGTCCCCGTCCTCGTCAAGCAATTCGCGCGCCCCATCCAAATCGCCCCGCAAGGTCCGCCACTCGCCGGCGAGAGCATGGGCGGACTGCAGCTCCCGGTACTCCCTGCCGACTTCCGCATACCGCTCCCGATCGCCAATGACGACAGGATCGGACATCTGCCCCTCCAGCTCGGAGAACCGAGCTTCTATCTGCTCAACGAGCGATTCGATCATGTTGTGAACGATAGGCGCAGCTCGGGCGGGTGGCGTGAGTCGTCGTCCTTGCCGCGTCAGACGGCGAGCTTCAACATGCGGCAATCCGCTCCTCGGGCGGGTGGCGTCCGGGTGGGGTGTCCAACCGGACGCGGCGTCCTGTTTTCGCCCCATCACCAAACGAGAGTCGCACTCTCCCTGGCGAAAACCCAGCGACCGGTTGGACACCCCACCCGGGCGACAGGACCCGCCCGCCGAGCGCTAGGCCACTATCTCGATCGGCGACTCGCCTTTGGTCGCCTGCGGTTCCTCGTCCAGCACCTTCTCCAACGCCGCGATCGCCACCGCGAGCTGCTCTTCGTCCGGCTCCCGCGTGGTCAGGTTCTGCAGCATCAGGCCCGGCCACATCACTGCGCGCACCCATCGTTTGCGCCGGTTTTTGCCGGCCCACTTGATCACCTCGTAGGAGAGGCCGGCGATCAGCGGGATGCCGAGGATGCGGGAGGCGAGCAGCCAGTACCAGGCGGGCAGCCCGATCGGCGCGAAGACGAAGATCGCCAGGACCATGACGATGAGGAGGAAGCTGGTGCCGCAGCGCGGATGCAGGCGTGAGTAGAGCTTCGCCCGCGAGGGGACCAGCTCGTCTTCGGCCTCGTAACAGGAAATCGTCTTGTGCTCGGCGCCGTGGTACTCGAAGACCCGACGCAGGTCCGGTAGCCGGCTGATCGCGACGATGTAGGCGATGAAGATCGCCGTGCGCAAGATGCCCTCGACCAGCCAGAACAGCAGCGCCGAGCCGAGCTGATCCTTGATCAGGCTGGTCAGTCCGACCGGGACGACGAAGAAGAGGCCCACCGCCAGGAGCAGCGAGAAGACGACGGTGAGTCCCCAGATCCAGCCGCCGATCTCTTCTTTGTTGCCCTCCTCGTCCTCCTCCATCTGGGCGTTGGCGGAGATCGCCAGGGCGCGGAAGCCGATCTTCAGCGACTCGCCGAGCGCGACGACCCCGCGGATCACCGGCAGCCGCCAGATGCGGTGCCGCTTCGCCCACGGCACCAGCGGCTCGGAGCTGAGCTCCACCTGGCCCTCGGGGTTTCGCACCGCGACCGCCCAGGTCAAGATGCCACGCATCATCACGCCCTCGAGCACGGCCTGACCGCCGATCGGCGCGTCGCGCTTGGCGACGAGGGCGCCGTCGGGCATGCGGAGCGGATCGGCGCCGTTCAGGGAAGCCGCTCGAGGCTGCGGAGAGCCCCCCTCCGCGGCCACGGGCTACTTCCCGGCCTTGGCGTGCTTGGCGGCGCGTCGCTGGAACCGCTCTACCCGCCCACCGGTGTCGACCAGCTTCTGCTTGCCGGTGTAGAACGGGTGGCACTCGGAGCACAGCTCGACGTGGAGGTCGTCCCTGGTGGATCGCGTGTAGAACTGGTGCCCGCACGAGCAGTGCACGTGGGCGAGCGTGTACTCGGGGTGAATTCCTGCCTTCATCGCCAGCCAGTTTAGATGACGCGACGAATCGGGCGTTCCCGCGCTGCCGAAGCCGCAATCGGGCACCCCCCAGGGCTGTTGAAGCCGCGGCCTTCTGCCGATAGCTCCTCGGTGAACTCCACGCAGCCAAGGAAGGCCGGAGCCGAGCCTGGAGCACGCCTGCTCCAGGCCGTCCTCGCGACGGTCCTCATCGGCGGCACCACGGCGGTCGCAGCTCACGACTGGCTTGGCGTCGGCAGCGAGGAGCTCGACTCGCTGGCCGGCGGCTACCTCTACGACGCGGTGGTGATCGCGGCCGGCGTCGCCTGCCTGCTCCGCGCCCGCATGGTGAGGCGCGAGCGCAAGGCATGGCTGACGATCGGCGCCGCGATCCTCTGCTGGGCAGCTGGAGAGGTGTACTGGACCCTGTTCATCCTCGACAACCCGGCCCCTCCCTATCCGTCCCCCGCCGACGCGGCGTACCTCGCCTTCTATCCGCTCGTCTACGTCGGGCTCGCGCTGCTGGTCCGGGCTCGGGCCCACGAGCTCGACTGGCGGCTCTGGACCGACGGAGCCATTGCCACGATCGGTACGGCAGCCCTCGGAACCGCCTTCGTCTTCGATTTCGTCGCCGACCGGACCACCGGCACCACGGTGGAAGTAGCGATCTCACTCGCCTATCCGCTGGGCGACATAGCGACGCTGTCGATGGTCGTCGGCGTCATCGCGATGACCGGCTGGCGACCTGGGCGAACGTGGTCGCTGCTGCTCGCCGGACTCGCAACTCAGGTGGTCGCCGACATCGCATACACCGTGCAGGCGGTGGACGGGTTCCTGCCTCCCGGCAACTGGGTTGATCCCTTCTACCTGATCTCCGCCTGCTTTCTCGGGACGATCCTCTGGCAGCCGCGCGCCGCGAGCATCCACTCCCAGCAGGTGGACGCCCGGCGGGAGCTGATGATCCCCGCGATCTTCGCCGCCATTATGATCGGCCTTGCCGCGATGCAGTACGTGGACGGCGCCAGCGGCCTTTCGACCTTGCTCTGGGCCGCCACCATGGCCGCGGTTATCGGCCGGCTGGCCGCCAGCGTGCGGGAAAACGGAAGGCTGCTGGAGCAGATCCAGACCGACACACTCACCGGCCTCGCCAACCGGGGCCGCATGCAGGTGGATCTCGAAACCCTCGCCACGCAGGCGACGCTCGAGAACCCCGTCTCGCTGGTGTTCCTGGACCTAAACGGTTTCAAGCACTTCAACGACACCTTCGGCCACCCCGCCGGGGACGCCCTGTTGGTTCGCCTGGGCAAAGCTCTCCGCGAGGCCGTCGGCGAAGACGGCACCGCCTACAGGGTCGGCGGTGACGAGTTCTGCGTGCTGCTGACCTGCGGTCCGGAGCACTTCGCCACCGTGACCGAGCGGGCCGGGAGGGCGCTGAGCGAGAGTGGCAGGGGCTTCGATGTGGCTGCCTCGCTGGGCGCGGCGGTCCTCCCCGACGAAGCCGCCGACCCGTCGGAGGCGCTGCGGCTCGCCGACATGCGGATGTACGCGCAGAAGGAGTCGCGCCGTGCCGCCTACGGCCGGCCCGAGGACTGGCCGCTGCCCACCGTGTCCGCCGCCAACGAGCAGTTGCGCACTACTGGCGCCGCGGAGCCTCCGAGCTGAGCGAGTCGAGCAGGAAGCCCAGGGTCTGACCGACCTCCTCGCGCATCCGCTCGGGATCCTCGGCACGCGCGACCAGCAGCGCCGCCTCGTCGAGCGCCCCCATCAGGAGGTGCGCCAGGGGGCGGACGGGCTGCCGGGCGATCGCGCCTGCCTCGATCGCCGCCTGCAGGCTGCCCTCGATCAGCCCCAGGCCGTGCTCGGCGCCGATCTCCCGCCAGCGGTCCCAGCCGAGCACCGCGGGCGCGTCAAGCAAGGCGATCCGCTGCGCTTCGGGCTCGGTGCATGCCTGCAGGAACATCTCGGCGCCCGCCCGCATCGCCTCCAGCGGCGACTCCGCATTGGCCGCCAGGGCGCCCGACGCGATCCGCCCCGCCAGCTCCGCCTCGAGGCGTTCGTAGACTGCCTCGAAGAGGCCTCGCTTGCCCGCGAAGTGGTGGTAGAGGGCGCCGCGCGTGACGCCGGCGGCGCGGACGATCTCCTCGGTTCCAATCGACGCGTAGCCGCGCTCGGCGAAGAGACGGCGGGCCGCATCGATCAGGGCGCCGCGGGTCGACTCGGAACGCTCGCTCTGGGTGCGGCGCTCGGCTGACGGGGCAGCTCCGTCCTGGCTGGGCTCGTTGACATGCATACTGTCTGTATGTAAGTTACCCTGGCTCCAGCCGAAAAGCTACGCCACCGAGGAGGAAGCAATGGCTCAGTCAGACCAGCGCCGCGAGATCGACCTGCCGGCCGGAACGATTCGATACCGCGAGGCCGGTGAGGGGAAGCCGGTCGTCTTCGTCCACGGCTACCTGGTCGACGGGCGGCTTTGGGACGGGGTCGTCGATCGTCTCTCCGACCGCTTCCGCTGCCTCGCCCCCGACTGGCCGATCGGCTCTCAGCGGATCGCGATGAAGCCGGGCGCGGACCTTTCGCCCCCGGGGATCGCGTCCATCATCCACAGCTTCCTCGAGCAGCTCGATCTGGAGGACGTGACGATCGTCGGCAACGACTCCGGCGGAGCCATGTCCCAGGTCCTGGTCACCCGTCACCCTGAGCGGATCGGCCGCCTCGTCCTCACCAACTGCGACACCCACGAGAACTTCCCGCCGGGGGCTTTCAAGGCCCTCGTTCCACTGGCCAAGCTGCCCGGCGGGATGGCGGTGATCGGCGCGCCCTTCAGGATCGGCGCCGTGGCGCGCGCCGCCTTCCGCCCCTTCGCGAAGACCGCGGTGCCCGCGGAGCTGATCTCCTCGTGGATGGAGCCCGGTCTACGCGACCGCGGCGTCAAACGCGACCTCAAGAAGGTGACGACGGGGATGAACAAGCGCTACACGCTCGAGGCGGCGGAGAAACTGCGTGGCTCCGAGCTGCCGATCCTGCTCACCTGGGCGCCGCGCGATCGCTTCTTCCCGATCAAGTACGCCGAGCGGCTCGCATCCGAAACGGGCAACGCCCAAATCGTCGAGATCCCCGACTCGAGGACGTTCGTCCCGATCGACCAGCCGCAGCGACTCGCCGACGAGATCGCCTCCTTCGTGGGCTCGCCCCGAGGCGACTCGGTTCCCGCCTAGAGGCAAACGGCGCAAGCTGCGGCTTGTTTTTCGCCGCTGGGACGCGCGGAGACCTCGGATACCCGCTAGGTGCATGTTTTTCGTCTGACGGGGGGGCCATGCTTCTGTGACGCCCCCCACAAAGGACGGAGCGCCATGCCCAAGGAGATCTTCGATCAGGACCGGCCCAAAAGCACGATGGCGAGACGCCTCGACGAAGCCTTCGCCGGCTGCGATCAGTGGACTCTCGCCCCTCCGTCGCCGCGGCGCAGCGAACTCGACGTCGTGCCGTGGTTGTCGGGACCGTCGCAGATGATCGACCGGGCGGCCTCCGCCCGCGCACCGGAGTCCCGCGCGGCGTAGGTCTTAGGACCTGTCCCAGTAGAAGTGGAACGTCTTGTACTTTTTCTGCGGAGACGCCGGCGACAGCCGACAACCGTCTTCAGAAAAAGTCAAGTGGAACCCCTATCGGGATAGGTCCTAAGCTCAGCTGGTCTTCTCCGCTAGCTCTTGGCGCATCGTCCGGTCCCAGGTCGAGGCGACGTTCTCTGCGGCGGCCCGCTCCTCGGCGAGGATCTGCTCCGCCATTCGCGCCGTCTCCTCGTCTCCAGCCTTCTTGGCAACCCGCATGAGCAGCTCGTAGGCCGCTATCTCCAGGTGCTCGAAGGCAAACGCGAAGCCGGCCAGCTTCGCCGTCGTATCCGGCTGGGCGCCGAAGAAGCCGCCGATGTTGAGACCGCCGGCGCGCAGCGCGAGGTCCTTCAGCTTCGACGGGTCGGCTCCGCGCGCCTCAAGCCGCTGGGCGACACGCTCCGCGTGACCGCGCGTCTCCTCCAAGTGCTCGCGGAACAGCCCCGCCAGCCCCTCGTCGTCGACCAGCCCCGGTCCCGCCTGCAGCAGTTGCAGCGCCTGCTGCTCGATCGCGTGAGCGTCGGCGAGGTACTTGTCGAGCTGCTCGCCGAGATCGTCCGGGGCGACCTCCCGCAGCGACGCCTCGACCGCGGCGTCGAAGGCCGACTCGAGCCGTTCCGCCATGGCCCGCTCCTCGGCGGCGATCTCGGCCGCGACCCGCGCCGTCTCCCCGTCACCGGCCGCGGTCGCGGCCCGGCCGAGCAGCTCGTAGGCGGCCAGCTCCATGTGCTCATAGGAGAAGGCGTGGGCGGTCAGCTTGCCCGGCGTGTCCGGCTGGCTGCGCGCGAAGAGCAGCATCCCGAGGCCGCCCGCCTTGCCGGCCAGGTCCTTGACCTTCGACGGGTCGGCGTCGTGGGCCTCGAGGCGCTCGCGCACCAACCGCTCCTGACGCTCGGTCTCGGCCAGGTGCTCGCGGAATATCCGCGCCAGCCGCTCGTCGCCCGCGATCTTCGGAGCCGTCCGCATCTGCGTCAGTGCCTGCTCCTCGATCGCGTGCGCATCGGCGAGGTACTTGACCAGCTGCTCCTGTGGCGATCTCGACATGCGCTCGCCTACGCCGGCTCGTTCGGATCCTCGGCAGCGGCCAACTCCAGTGAGCACTCTTTGACCTCGCTGAAGTGCCGTTCCTGGATCGGCAACGCCCATTCCACCAGCTCTTCGATCTCGCTCTCGCCGGCCGATTCGTTGAGCTTGCCGAGCACCGCCCAGTGGCCCACCTCTCCCGCCTCGGCCATGGTCAGGAACTCGAAGCCGTCGAGCCCGTCGGCGTCGTCGCCGAGGTAGGTCGACATCATTTCGCTTGCCTCGCTCTTCGTCTCCCGCACTTTGCCGAGGATCGCCGTCTTCTTCCCGTCGCGGCTCTCGGCGACCTTTTCGCAGCGGCGCTCGGTCTCCGCCGCCTCCTCACGCATCCGCTCGAGAGCCGTGGCGATGTCTTCGTCCTCGACGAGACCCTCGACCTTCACCGTCGCGTCCTGAGCGGCCTGCGCCAGGCCCCACACCTCCGAAAGCTTCTCCTCGAGCACCGTCAGCTCCGCCATTCGCATCCCTCCATCGTCGTTGAGTTGGAGGAAACCGATACCCGTTGAGCGCCGGCTTATGCGACGGAATTTCGAAGCCTCAACGGCGCCGACCCTTGGATCCGTAGTGCATGACGATGGACGAGCAAGCGTATGCACCGCCGGCCAGCGCCAACACGTAGGCAAGCAGCAGCGCCTCGATGCCGGCGCCGATCGAGGCGAGAAGGACAAACATCCCAAAGCATAGGACGAGCAGCCCACCGACAATAAGAACAAGCGCCTTGACTTCCGTCATTCGATTACCATACCTCAGTTTGCAGACAATAAGTTTAGCCCAGCGACCCAGAATCCGACGACTGTCAGGACAGCGATAACGAGACCGAACAGCCCACCGAAAACGGTGGCTTGCCTCAACTCCGACTCCTCCTGCCTCGCAATCGCGGGCTTCGCGTGCGCGATGAATCCACAGACCGCCATCGACGCAGCAGCGAAGCTTGCTGCGCTGGACAGCTCGGCGAGAATTGCTCCGACGACCATCGCCCGACCGTAGGACCTCCCGGCGCACGCGTGGCGCGCGGAAAGCGCCGATTATGTGACGCCGGGCTTACGTCTCTTGGTACAGCGGCCCGTCGCCGCCCTCGGGCAACGTCAAGCGGCCGCCCTTGGCGGTGATCGCCCCGCACTGGACGCAGTTGGAGGCGGTGACGTGGACGTCGACCTCGGCGGCGCCGTTCTCCAGCTGCTCGTCGGGGATCTCGTAGACCTGGGCCGGGCACATCGAGACCCAGGTCTGGGCGATCTCGCGCGGAACCCTGGTCTGGACGCGGACGTGGTTGGGTGCGTCGTCGCGGGTCGCGTTGCCGGAGAGGAAGACCGAGTCGAGCTTGTTGAAGGTCAGCTCGTTGTCGGGCTTGGGGTACATGTCGGCCGCCTTGCCCAGCTCCACCTCGACCTCGGCGTCGTCCTCCTGGGACCAGTGACCGCCCGGGAAGTGACCTTTCGTGGCCGTCATCGCCGAAGCGATCGCGCCGCCCATGAAGAACCCCTTCGTGAAGGGCTGGCGCATGTTGCGCGACTGGTAGATGTCCTTCTCGATCAGCGAGTTGTGGACCTTCTCGTCGTAGGCCTCGAAGTTGACCGAGTCCTGCTTCAGCGCGTTGACGATCGCCTCCGCCGCGTACATCCCGGCGTGCATCGCGTAGTGGACCCCCTTCAGGGTCGGGATGTTGACCATGCTCGCTGCGTCGCCGGCGATCGCCATGCCGGGCACGGCGAGCCGCTTCGGCATCGCGAAGTAGCCGCCGGAGGGGATCGTCTTCGCGCCCCAGGCGACCCGCTTGCCGCCCTCGAGGATCTTCTTGATGAACGGGTGGGTCTTCATCAGCTGCAGCGCGTCGTGGCAGCTGAAGGTGGCGTCGGTGTAGTCGAGCCCGACCACGAGGCCGATGCAGACCTTGTCCTCGCCCATCGGATAGATGAAGCTGCCGCCGAACTCGTTGTACTTGGGCGATTTGCGCAGCGGCCAGCCCATCGTGTGGATGACCCGGTCGAGCGGCTTCGGCACCTCCCAGACCTCTTTGACGCCGAGCTCCCAGCGCATCGGGTCCGCTCCGTGCAGGTCGAAGTAGTCGTAGGCAGCGTAGGTGAGGTGGCCGATCGTGCCCTCAGCGAGCACGGTCGCCTTCGCCACGACGTCGGAGCCAGGCTCGAAGTTGCCCAGCTCTTCGCCCTCCTTGCCGCGTCCGCGGTCGCCGGACCGCACGCCCTTGACCACGCGATCCTCGACCAGCAGCTTGGTCGCGGCGGTCTCGGAGAGGATGTAGACACCCGCCTCTTCGGCTTTGTCGGCGAGGAAGCGGCCCAGTTTGGAAACCGAGGTGACGTAGTTGCCGTGGTTGCGGAAGTTGGGCGGCATCGGCTTCAGCGGGAGCGCCGCCTTCGAGGTAAGCAGGTAGACCGCGTCCTTGGTCACCTCGCCGTAGACCGGCCATTCCGACTTGTCGAGGTCGGGGAAGAGCTCTTCCATCGCCGAGGGCTTCATGTTGGCCCCGGAGAGCAGGTGGGCGCCGGCGACTTTGCCCTTCTCGATCACCGCGACCGGGACTTCGCCCAGCTTCTCGGTCAGCTCCGGCTCCTCCTCCAGCAGCTGCATCAGCTTGTTCGCGCAGGCGAGGCCGGCGGGGCCGCCGCCGACGATCGCGATCCCGACCTCGATCCGATCGTCGACCGGATCGGTCGGCGGCCCGATCGCGTCCGCTACGTCGAACGGGGGCGGGAACTCGCTGGGCTTGACGGCTGGCATCTCGACTCCTTAAGGGTGGAGCTGTTCACGTTTCGGCCGGAAAGGACTGAGCCGGCGGCTCAGCCCGCCCTCTTCGCTTTGATCGCCTCGGTCAGCTTGGGCAGGATCTTGTGCAGATCGCCGACCACGCCGAGGTCGGAGAACTCGAAGATCGGCGCGTTCTGGTCCTTGTTGATCGCCAGGATGTTCTCCGAGCTCTGCATCCCGACCTTGTGCTGGATCGCGCCGGATATCCCGGCCGCCAGATAGAGCTTCGGCGCAACCGTCTTGCCGGTCTGGCCGATCTGGGCCGCGTAGGGATACCAGCCGGCGTCGACCACGGCGCGGGTCGCGGCGACGGCGCCGCCCATCGACTCGGCCAGCTGCTCGCAGAGCTCGAAGCCGTCTTTGGCTCCGAGGCCGCGACCGCCGCCGACCAGGATGTCGGCGTCCTCGATGTTGACGTCGGCGCCGCGCTGCTCGCCGCGCTGCACCAGCTTCGCCTTCGAGGACCAGGCCGAGAGCTCGACGTCGACGTCAACGACCTCGGCGCTGCCGCCGGTCTCGTTGGCGTCGAAGGCGTTGAGGCGGCCGATGATGATCCCCGGCTCGGCGGCGTAGCCGACGTCGGCGATCTGGGAGTCCTGCAGGATCGGGCGCTCGACGACCAGCTTGCCGTCCTGCACCTTGACCTGGGTCACCTCCATCGTCACGCCGGCGTTGAGCCGCGCGGTGAGCCCGGCGCCGATCTCGAAGCCGAGCAGGCCACCGCCGAACAGCGCGTAGCCGAATCCCTCGTCCTGGATGACCTTGGCCATCGCGTCGACGATCGGCTGGGCGAGGCCCTCCGGGACTCCCTTGGCGCGGTAGACCTTCGCCGCGCCCCAGTTGCCGAGCGAGGCGCAGGCGTCGTCGGCGACCTCGCCGACCACCAGCGCAGCCGCTTCGCCACCCAGCTCGCCGGCCAGCTTCGCCGCCTCGGAGATCGCCCCGAGCGAGTTCTTGTTGAAGTTGCCCTCGTCGTCGTGGAGGGCGTAAACCAGGATCCCAGCCATCTAGATCAGCTTCCTCTCGTCGAGCCAGGCGACGATCTTCTCGACCGTCTCGTTGGTGTCCTCGTCCTCGATGATCTCCCCGGCCTGCTTGGCGGGCGGCGGGTTGAGCGCCAGGACCGCGGTCTTGGAGCCGGACTCGCCGACCATCCCACCGTCGATGCCGACATCGGCGGTCGCCCTGCCGTCCAGCTGTTTTTTCTTCGCTCCCATGATCGCTTTGAGGCTCGGGTAGCGGGGCTCGTTGATCGCGTCGCCGACGCTGATCACGGCCGGCAGCTCGACCTCGACCGTGTCGTAGCCGTACTCGGCCTGGCGCTCGCAGCGCAGCTTGCCGTCGGCGACGTCGATCTGGATTACCTGGGTCAGCGAAGGCATCTTCAGGTGGTCGGCGACGACTGCGCCGATCGTGTAGCACTCGCCGTCATCGGACTGCTGGCCGAGCAGGACCAGATCCGGGCTCTCGGACTCGAGCACCTTGGCCAGGGCGTAACCCGTGGCGCAGACGTCGGAGCCGGAAAGGGCCTCGTCGGAGAGGTGCACCGAGCGGTCGGCGCCCAGCGCCACCGCCTTGTGCAGGGCGCGAACCGCCGAGTCGGGACCCATCGTCACAGCGACGACCTCCTCGACCGGGATCGCGCCGCCCTCCTTGATCTGCATGGCGGCCTCGATTGCGTGGGTATCGAAGGGATTTAGGTTCTTCTCGCCGCCGCGGTCCAGACGCATCGTCCCGGGGTCGATGCGCTTCTGAACGGCGGCGTCCGGAACCTCCTTGACCAGGACGCAGATCTTCAAGTTTCAAGCCTCCTTGGCTGGGTTGCTCAAGCGATTCGGGTGGTTGACTGACCAGTCAATCAGTCTATCTATACAGTCGGCGATGCGCTGAAAGCGCATCGGGGGATATGCGCAGCACAGCCCCTTGCGACGTGGGCGGTGACCGATATCACACGGCGTCGCGCCGAGTCGGCGATCTCGTGAGTGATGAGTTTGCCCGCCTATAGCCGGGCGAATCGATCAATCGCCGCCCCGCGGGCCTGCCTCGTCCTCACCCCTCGCGCACGTGGCGTTCGGCGGCACCATCGCGGATGAACTCTACGATCTCGTCGGTGCCGGCCCCCGGCGTGAACACCGCGGCGACCCCCAGCTTCTTCAGCTCGGGGATGTCCTCCGCCGGGATCGTGCCGCCGACCGTCACCAGGACGTCGTCGATGCCCTGCTCGGCGAGCAGCGCCACGACCCGCGGCACCAGCGTCATGTGAGCACCGGAGAGGATCGAAAGGCCGACTGCGTCGGCGTCCTCCTGAATAACCGTCTCGGCGATCTGCTCTGGCGTCTGGTGCAGGCCGGTGTAAATCACCTCCATACCGGCGTCGCGCAGCGCCCGGGCGATGATCTTGGCTCCGCGGTCGTGTCCGTCCAAGCCGGGCTTGGCGACGACGACGCGGATCTTGCGGGCGGTTGCGGCCTCCATGCGGGCGCGAAGGTTAGTGGACGCACGAAAGGGCCTCTCCCATTTCGTCGCCGGTACGACCGGTTACCAGCGCTCGAGCGGCGCGCCGACTCCCACGCAATCGAGGAACCGCGCTCACCGCCGCTCCCGTTCACCGCCGCTCCGCAAGACTCAGGGGCAGTGACGCTGACGATTTCCGAGAGATTGCAGCTTCGCCCGCTTGTCGAAACCGATGCCGAGGAGCTTCACTCCCTAATCGAGATGGATCGAAGGCGACTCGCGCGATGGCTGCGGTGGGCCACGACTCAGAGCTTCGACGACACGGTGGAATTCATCCGCGAGACCGAGGCTCAGGCCGCGAGGAACGATGGCTTTCAGGCCTCCATCCTCGTCGACGGAAAAATCGCGGGCGTAATCGGCTTCACCGACGTCGACTGGGAGAATCGCTCTACCGGCCTCGGCTACTGGCTCGGTGGCAAATACGAGGGCAGGGGAGTAATGGCCGAAGCCGTCCGGACGATGGTCGACCACGCGCTGATGGTTTGGAAGCTGAACCGGGTTGAGATTCGCGCCGCTGTCGAGAATCGGCGTAGCCGCGCGATACCGGAGCGCTTGGGATTCAGCCTTGACGGGACCTTGCGCAAAGCGGAACGCGTCAACGGCCGGTACGTCGACAGCGCTGTGTATTCAATGGTGGCAGCGGACTGGCGCTCACAAAAGGGCTGACGCCCCTAAACGCGGCGGCAAAAGGGAGTCTAGTTGCGGGCACTCAGAAGACCGGCGACTCCGTGTACGTTCCGAATACCTCCTGCATCGCCGCGATCATCTCGCCCTCGGTGGCCCGCGCCCGCGCCGCCTCGATGATCGGCGGCATCAGGTTCTCGTCGGTCGCGGCGGCGCGCTTCAACTCGGTGAGCGCCGCCTCGACCGCGGCGCCGTCGCGGCGGGCGCGGGTCGCCTGCAGGCGGTCGGCCTGCTTGCGTTCGAGCGCCGGGTCGATGCGCAGAATCGGCGTCGCGGCTTCGCCCTCTTGGACGAAGTCGTTGACCCCGACCACGATCCGCTTGCGCTCGTCGAGCTCGCGCTGGTAGGTGAAGGCCGCCTCGGCGATCTCGCGCTGCGGGAAGTTGCGGCGGATCGCCTCCACCATCCCCCCCAGCTCGTCAATGCGGGCGAAGTAGTCGTAGGCAGCCGCCTCCATCTCGTCGGTCAGCTTCTCGACGAACCAGGAGCCGCCCAGGGGGTCCGGCGTATTGGGGGCCCCGGACTCGAAGGCGATGATCTGCTGGGTGCGGAGTGCCACCCGCACCGCCTCCTCGGTCGGCAGCGCCAGCGCCTCGTCGAAGGAGTTGGTGTGCAGCGACTGGGTGCCGCCGAGCACCGCGGCCAGCGCCTCCAGCGAGGTCCGCACCACGTTGTTGAGCGGTTGCTGCGCGGTCAGAGAGACGCCGGCGGTCTGGGCGTGGAAGCGCAGTCGCATCGACTCCTCGCGCTTGGCGCCGTAGGTGTCTCGCATCTCGCGCGCCCAGATCCGGCGCGCCGCCCGGTACTTGGCGATCTCCTCGAAGAAGTCGATGTGGGCGTTGAAGAAGAAGGAGAGGCGGGGGGCGAAGTCGTCGACGTCGAGACCGCGTTCGAGCGCCCGCTCGACGTAGGTGAAGCCGTCCTTCAGCGTGAAGGCGAGCTCCTGCTGGGCGGTCGAGCCAGCCTCGCGGATGTGGTAGCCGGAGATCGAGACCGGGTGCCAGCGGGGCATCTGTTCGCTGCACCACTCGATCATGTCGGTGACCAGCCGCAGCGCCGGCTCGATCGGGAAGCACCACTCCTTCTGGGCGATGTACTCCTTGAGGATGTCGGTCTGGATCGTGCCGGAGAGCTTCTCGGGCGGAACCCCCTGCTCCTCGCCGACCAGCACGTAGAAGGCGAGCAGGATCGCCGCCGGGGCGTTGATCGTCATCGAGGTGGAGACGCCGGCCAGGGGGATACCAGCGAAGAGCTGCTCCATGTCGTCGAGGCTGTCGACGGCCACTCCCTCGCGGCCAACCTCGCCGAGGCTGCGGACGTGATCGGAGTCGTAACCCATCAGGGTCGGCATGTCGAAGGCGGTCGAAAGCCCCGTCTGGCCGTGATCGAGCAGGTAGTGGAAGCGCTCGTTGGTCTCCTCGACCGTGCCGAAGCCGGCGAACTGCCGCATCGTCCAGAGCCGGCCCCTATACATCGACTCGTAGGGGCCGCGGGTGAAGGGGTACTCGCCGGGATGGCCGATCTCGGCGTCTGGGTCGGCCGGGCCATCTTCTGGACCGTAGAGTGGCGCGATCGGGTGGCCCGACATCGTCGTGAAGTCGGTTTCGCGCCCTTCAGCTGCGTCGCGCCGTTCGGTCACAGGCGCTGGCCGACTTTCCTCCCGCTTCGTCTTTGGCTGACTGGCCATGCCGACAGTCTAGGTGGGCTTCCGGGACGTGCCGCAGCTTAGAGGGCCATATGGGTATCTAAGCTGCGGCACGTCCGGTGATCGCGTGCTCAGCGGCGGACGGGGAAGCGGCGCGGTGGGGGCACGCGTCGACGGGCGGCGATGCGGGAGGCGCCGAAACCTCCGACGGTGGCCAGGGCGGTGACCGCCAGCGCGACGAGGCGGCGGCCGAGGCGCTCGAAGCGCATCGTCTGCCAGCCTTCTTCGCGGGCGATCTCGGCCAGCGCCGGGTCGGGGTTGACGACCACCGGCTTGCCGACCGCGCGCAGCATCGGCAGGTCCGAGAGCGAGTCCGAGTAGGCGTAGGAGGCATCGAGGTCGATCCCGTGCTCGGCGGCGAACCCCTCCATCGCTTCGACCTTGCCCGCCCCGTAGACGAAGGGGCCGTCGAAGCGACCCGTGAAGACGCCGTCGCCGTCCGCCTCGTAACTGGTTCCGATCCCGCCATCCATCCCCAGCACCCGCGCCAACGACTCGACCACGCCGTTGCCGGCGGCGCTGACGATGAAGGTGGCGCGGCCGGCGTCCTGATGGGCGTAGACCTCTTCCAACATCTGCGAGTAGACGCGCGGCAGGATTGCCGCCATCACCTCTGGGTTCATCCGTTCGAGGCTGCGGACCGGCACGCCGGCGATCAGGTCGCGGGCGACCCGCAACACCTCGGTGGTGCGAGCGTCGGTGGTGCCGCGCAGGCGGTAACGCAGGTGCTCGATCGCCCAGCTCGCCAACTGGCGGCGGCCAACGATCCCGTGCCGCGCCGCGATCCGGGCGAACTGCATCCCGGAAGACCCCGCCATCAGGGTCTTGTCCAGGTCGAAAAACGCCGCGGCGCGGCTCACGGGGCCTAGGAGCCGTTGACCTCGAGCACGATCGCATCGCCCTGACCGCCGCCCGAGCAGATCGCGGCGACGCCCAACCCGCCTCCGCGGCGGCGCAGCTCGTGCACCAAAGCGCCGACGATGCGAGCGCCGGAGGCGCCGATCGGGTGGCCGAGGGCGATCGCGCCGCCGTTCACGTTGACCTTGTCCTCGTCGACGCCGAGCATCCGCATCGAGTTGAGGGCGACCGAGGCGAAGGCCTCGTTGATCTCCCAGAGGTCGACGTCCTCGGCGCTCTTGCCGATCTTCTCCAGCGCCTGCTTGGCGGCGTTGGCCGGCGTCCTCGCCAGGTAGGGGAAGTCGTCGGCGACGGCGCCGTAGGAGAGGACACGGGCGAGCGGCGTGCGCCCTTCCTTCTCCGCCCACTCCTCCGAGGCGACGACCACGGCGCCGGCGCCGTCGTTGACGCCGGGCGCGTTGCCGGCGGTGTGGGTGGCGTCGTCGTCGCCGATCGCCTTCAGCTTGGCCAGCACCTCGAGCGTCGTGTCGGGACGGATCGCCTCGTCGGTCTCGACCGTACTCTCGCCCTTGCGCGACTTGACGGTGACCCCAACGATCTCCTCGGCGAGGCGACCGGCGTCAGTCGCCTCGGCGGCGAGCCGGTGCGAGCGCTCGGCGAAGCGGTCCATGTCGACCCGGGTGATCTCCAGCTCGTTTGACACCTCGCTCGCCTCGTTGATCATCTGCTTCTCGGTGAAGGGGTTGGTGAGGCCATCGTGGGTCATCGCGTCGATCGCGTTGACGTCGCCCATCCGGAAGCCGAAGCGGGCGCCGGGCAGCAGGTAGGGCGCCTGACTCATCGACTCCATACCGCCGGTCACGGCGATATCGGCGTCGCCGGCGCGGATCGCCATGTCGGCGATGCCGACCGAGCGCATCCCCGAGGCGCAGACCTTGTTGATCGTCTCCGAGGGGACCTCCTTCGGGATGCCGCCCTTGATCTGCGCCTGGCGCGAGGGGATCTGCCCCTGGCCGGCCTGCAGCACCTGGCCGAGGACGACCTGCTGGACCTGCTCGGGATCAACGTTGGAGCGCTCCAGCGCGGCCTCGATCACGTGGCCGCCGAGGTCGGTGGCGTCGAGCGAGGAGAGGGTCCCGCCCATCTTGCCGAAGGGGGTTCGCGCGGTTCCGAGGATGACTGAGCTGGGCATCTACTGCCTTTCTCTGCGGGTCGTGACGGTCTGGCTCGAGGGCGCCTTGCCCGGCTGGGACGATAGCGGGAGGGCTCGCTGATCTGCGTGCGCAAGCGCATAGACGTTGCGTGGTATCCATGGCGACCTCATAGACTCGCGCCCCGTGAAGGTGGAGGTACTACAGCTCGACGTGACTACGGTCGATGCCGACCTGCTCGCCGTCGGGCTCTACGACGGCGACGAGCTGCCGGCGGGCCTGGCGGGCGCGCCGGGCGCCGCCGATGCTTCCGCGGACTTCGAGAAGCTCTCGGTCCTCCATCCCGAGCAGCCTTCGCGGGCCCTTGTCGTCGGCCTCGGCAAGGCGGACGAAATGGACCCCGAGCGAGCCCGTGTTGCGGCGGCGCTCGCGGTCAAGGAGGCGGCCCGGCTGCGGGCGCGGCGGCTGGCCTGGCTGCCACCGGAGACGGGCGACGGGCAGGAGACGGCTGTGGCGCTGGTCACCGGCACGATCCTCGGCGCCTACCGCTTCGATCGCTTCCGCAGCGGCGATCCCGACGAGCCGCCGCCCGACGTCGATTCGCTGACCCTGCTGGGCCCAGAGAGCCTGGCTGGCGCAGCCGAGACGGCTCGCGTCTGCGCCGAGGCCCAGAACCGCGCCCGCGACCTGCAGAGCCTGCCGTCCAACGTCGCCACCCCGTCCTACCTGGCGCGCCGCGCCGAGGAGATCGCCGCGGGTGACGACGCGCTTGCCGTCGAGGTGCTCGGCCGCGACGAGATCGCCGCCAAGGACATGGGCGGCCTGGTCGCGGTCAGCCAGGGCACCGAGGAGGAGCCGAAGCTGATCGTCCTGCGCTACTCCGGCGGCGGCACCAGCCCGACCCTGGGACTGGTCGGCAAGGGCGTCACCTTCGACACCGGTGGTATCTCGCTGAAGCCGTCGGCCGCGATGCACGAGATGAAGATGGACATGTCCGGCGCTGCCGCGGTGCTGGAGGCGGTGGCGGCGATCGCCGAGCTCGGCCTGGCGATCGACCTGATCGCCGTCGTCCCCTCGACCGAGAACATGCCCTCCGGCAACGCAATCAAGCCCGGCGACGTCATCACCCAGTACAACGGCAAGACGGTCGAGGTCAACAACACCGACGCCGAGGGACGGCTGATCCTCGCCGACGCCCTCGCCTACGCGGTCGAGCTGGGAGCGAAGCGGATCGTCGACCTGGCGACCCTGACCGGTGCCGTGACCGTAGCCCTCGGCTCGACCTATGCGGCGCTGATCTCCAACGACGACGCGCTTGCCGCCCGGGTCGAGGCCGCGGGTAGCACGACGGGCGAGCTGGTCTGGCGCCTTCCGCTCCACCCCGAGTACAAGGAGTTGACCAAGGGCACCGTCGCCGACCTCACCAACGCTTCTGCCAAGCGCAAGGCCGGCACGATCTACGCCGCCTCCTTCCTCGAGGAGTTCGTCGGCGACACCCCATGGGCCCACGTCGACATCGCCGGCACGGCCTGGGACGTCGGCCGCGAGTACACCGGCAACGACGCCAGCGGCATCGGCGTCCGGCTCCTGGTCGAGCTGGCCCGCGAACTGACCGCTTAGCCGCGCTGTTGCTCGTCGGCAAGCACGATGTACTCCTCCACCATCAGCTGATCCTTGGGGCGGTTGGCCGCGCGCTTCATCGCAATCAGGTGGTCCAGCGATGCAACCCTGATCGAGTACCCGGCGATCTCCCGCTCGACAGAGGCCGACCTCAGATCTTCGTATGAAGGCATTCCGGCTGCATCGGCAAGGATGTCGAGATCGCCATGCGGCGTGATGAAGGTGAAGTTGGCGCCATTTTCGATCGTCTTCGCATCCAACAGGAAGGGAAGATCGGCCGGGGCACCGCGAAGCCGCACTCCGATCTCCTCGAGCGCGGCGACGAGGCGACTGACGTTTTCGCGCCCCCGGGCATAGAGAACGTCGAGATCGAAGCTCGGGTAGTTAGAGCCGTAGGAAATGCCCGCCATGCCGCCAATTAGGACGAAGTCGACGCCGTGGCGCACTAGAGGTCCCAACAGTTGTTGCAGGTCAGGAGCCTTGGGCGGCAACTCGCGGTTGCTCATAAAGCCCGCGACCTGCGCACGTTGGGGCTGATCGCGATCACTTGATTGGAGAAAGAGATGCCATAGTCGAGCCGCTCCGCCGGGGTGAGGCGGAATCGCTCGTGAATCAGCGTCGCGTCAACTCCCGAGTCGCGCTGGCTTGCACGTAAGTCCAAATCCTCACCGAGCAGAAACAGCAGCTCGCGCAACGTCTCGACCGATGGCGAGACGCGGTCGCGCTCGATGCGTGAGATCGCCGACTGGGTCGTGCCCGCGCGCCTCGCCAGCCGCTTCTGGCTGACGCCGTGGCGTTTGCGGGCTTCGCGCAGCAGATCCCCTGGGTTGGTCACCCTTGAAATATAGCGAATATGTGCTTATTGCTGATCTGCTATGCCCCCGCCGAGGATCATGCAGGTGGCGGTGCCGTGGGCGAGCAGCTTGCCGCTCTCGGCGGCGGTCAGGTTTGCCTCGCAGGTCGCCTGGCGGCGGCCGCGGTAGAGGACGTTTGCCTCGCAGAGGACGCGGCCGGTGTCGCGGTTGATCGGGCGTACGTACTTCGCCTCGAGGCCGAGCGAGGTGTAGCCGACGCCGGCAGGCAGCGTGGTGTGGACGGCGCAGCCGAGCGCCGAGTCGAGCAGGGTCGCCGCGTAGCCGCCGTGGACGACGCCGATCGGGTTGTAGTGCTCCTCGCCGGGTTCGCCCTCGAAGACCGCCCGACCCTCCCCCAGCTCGATCGGCCGCAGTCGCATCGTCACCGCGATCGGCGGCGGCGGGAGCTCGCCGGCGACGATCGCTTCCATGTACTGCATCCCGGTCATCGCCGCCCCCGCGGCGGCGGTCGGCACCGGGTCCTGCCAGACGAGGGTGCGGCTGCGGGTCGTCTCGGGACTGGCCTCGGCGAAGGCGAGCGCCGCGTCGACTGCGGTGCCCCCATCTCGCGCCGCGGCGGCGATCTTCGCGGCAACGCCGTCCTGACTCACCGGCGACCCCACGCCGCCGTCTCGGAGTCTCGGGTGTTCGTGACGCGGCGGCTGGCCGGGTAGTGCAGATCGGCCGTGATCTCCGCCTGACTTATTGCGATCCGGGGGGTCTTCGAACGGCGATGGCTTCTGTTTCTCGAGATCAGCCTCATCGCAGTGCCTCCAATCGGCTCATGGCTGGGTTGCAGCAAGCAACTCCTGACGAGCCCACCCTACCCGACTCAGTTGCGTCGTGCAACTTAGTGTGAGAAGATCACGTTGTGCTCCGCCACGACTATCCGGGACAGATCTGTTCGATCGCCAAGGCACTAGAGGTGATCGGCGAGCGCTGGTCGCTGCTGATCGTGCGTGACGTGATGAATGGCAGGCGCCGCTTCGACGAGCTGCAGAAGGGACTGGGGATAGCCCGCAACATCCTCTCGACTCGCCTGCAGCGCCTGGTCGAGGAGGACATCCTCGAGCGGCGGCCATACCAGGAGAGCCCGGCGCGCTACGAGTACTTCCTGACCGAGAAGGGGCTCGACCTCTGGCCTTCGCTGGTCGCCCTGCTCGGCTGGGGCGACCGCCACTCCCCTTACCCGGACGGACCCCCGATGCTGATCGTCCACAAGGAGTGCGGCGGACGGGTCAGCGACCGCGGCATCTGCGAGAGCTGCGACAAGGTCCTGCAGGCGCGCGACGCCCGCCCCTTGCCGGGTCCGGGCCTCGCCGCGGCCGAGCCACCGATCGGCACCGCGGCCGAGCCACCGATCGCTGCTGCGGCAGCTGAGTGAAGCTTTGGGGCTGATAGGGCACACGATCCTTCATCGACGATGATGTGAGGGATAGCGACCAGGAGGAGTGGAATGGCGACGGCGGCTGAGCTTCAGGTTCGGGACAGGATCTTCATCGGCGGCGAGTGGGTGGAGCCCGAGGGCGTCGAGACCATCGACGTGGTCAACTCGACCACCGAGGAGGTGATGGGCTCGATTCCGGCCTGCACGCCGGGGGATGCCGACCGTGCCGTGCAGGCGGCCCGCGAGGCGTTCGACTCCTGGTCGCAGACCCCCCGCGAGGAGCGCGCCGGACACCTGGAGGCGATCGCCGCCGGGCTCGGCGAGCGATCCGAGGAGATCGCCGCGACGATCGCCCAGGAGCTGGGGATGCCGCTGAAACTGAGCCAGATCATCCAGGCCGGCCTCCCCACCGGCCAGTTCGCCGCGATGCCGAAGCTGATGAAGGAAGTCGCCTGGGAGGAGGAGATCGGCAACTCCCGCGTCCTGCGCGAGCCGATCGGCGTGCTCGGCGCGATCACCCCCTGGAACTACCCGCTCAACCAGATCGCCGCCAAGGTGGCTCCCGCCCTGGCCGCCGGCTGCACCGTCGTCCTCAAGCCGAGCGAGGTGGTGCCGCTCAACGCCTTCATCCTGGCCGAGGTCGTCGAGGCGGCCGGCCTGCCCGCCGGCGTCTTCAACCTTGTCACCGGTACCGGCCCGGTCGTCGGTGAGGCGGTCGCCGGCCATCCCGGCGTCGACATGGTCTCCTTCACCGGCTCGACCCGCGCCGGGCGGCGCGTTTCAGAGCTCGCCTCAGCGACCGTGAAGCCCGTCGCGATGGAGCTGGGCGGCAAGTCGCCGAACGTGATCCTCGACGATGCCGACCTCGGGAGAGCGGTCCCCGACGGCGTCGCCAAGTGCTTCCTCAACTCCGGCCAGACCTGCAGCGCCCTGACCCGGATGCTGGTCCCCCGTGAGCAGCTCGCCGAGGCCGAGCGATTGGCGGCGGAGACGGCGCAGAGCTACACGCCCGGCGACCCCTTCGACCCGTCGACCCGGCTCGGGCCGCTCGTCTCCAACGTCCAGCGCGAGCGTGTTCGCGGCTACATCGAGAAGGGCGAGACCGAGGGGGCGAAGCTGCTGACCGGTGGCGCGGCGCCCCCCGAGGGGCTCGAGCGCGGCTACTTCGTCCGCCCCACCGTCTTCTCCGAGGTGACGCCCGAGATGACGATCGCCCAGGAGGAGATCTTCGGACCGGTCCTCGTCATCGAGCCCTACGAGGACACCGACGACGCGGTGCGGATCGCCAACGACACCGTCTACGGCCTCGCCGGCGGCGTCTGGTCGGCTGATGCCGACCGCGCGATCGGGGTCGCCAAGCGGATTCGGACCGGGCAGGTCGAGATCAACGGCGGCGCCTTCAATCCGCTTGCGCCGTTCGGGGGTTACAAGCAGTCGGGGCATGGGCGGGAGAACGGGCGGTTTGCTATCGAGGAGTTGCTGCAGGTGAAGAGTCTTCAGCTCTGAGTTGGGGCGGGCGGGGGTGCCCGGTCGCTTGCAGCTTTAGCGGGGGGACGGGCGGGGGTGCCCGGTCGCTTGCTGGGTTTTTCGCCTGTGACGGCGCGGCCGTCCGAGATCGTCGATAGGCGAAAAACAGGACGCCGCTGCGCGACCGGGCACCCCCACCCGTCCCTTCAGGCACAGCCGCCGATGGGACCCGGTCCCAGCCCCTGCGGAAGGCAAACCCATACTCTCCCGGCCGTGGATTTCGAGCTGAGTGACGAGCAGAGGTTGTTGCGGGACACCGTTCGGGACTTCGCCCAGCAGGAGGTGGCGCCTGTGGCGGAGGAGTTGGATCGGGAGAAGCGGTTTCCTTACGAGATCGTCGAGAAGCTGGGGAAGCTCGGGCTGATGGGGATTCCCTTTCCTCAGGAGTACGGGGGTGGCGGGGCCGACACGTTGTCTTATGTCTTGGCGGTGGAAGAGCTGGCGCGGATCGATTCTTCGGTCTGCATCACGATGGCGGCGCACACCTCTTTGGGGACTATGCCGATCTACCTCTGGGGGAGTGACGAGCAGAAGGCTGAGTGGCTGCCGCGGCTGTGCAGCGGCGAACGGCTCGCCGCGTTCGGGTTGACCGAGCCGGAGGCGGGGTCGGATGCCGGCAACGTGCGGACCACGGCGAAGTTGGAGGACGGCGAGTGGGTCGTCAACGGCGCCAAGCAGTTCATCACCAACTCGGGCACCGAGATCTCGGGCTGTGTCTCGATCACCGCCGTCACCGGCGAGGCGAACGGGCGCAAGGAGATCTCCAACGTGATCGTTCCCAACGGTACGCCCGGCTACGAGGCCGGCGAGCCCTACCGCAAGATGGGCTGGAACGCCTCCGACACCCGCCCGCTCAGCTTCGAGGACTGCCGCGTGCCGGAGGGCAACCTGCTCGGCCGTCGCGGCGACGGCTTCAAGAACTTCCTCCACATCCTCGACGGCGGCCGGATCGGCGTCGCCGCGATGGGTGTGGGGCTGGCGCAGGGCGCGTTCGACGAGGCGATCGCCTACGCGAAGGAGCGGCGGGCCTTCGGCCAGGCGATCTCGAAGTTCCAGTCGATCCAGGCCAAGATCGCCGACATCTCAGCCCAGATCGAGGCCGCTCGGCTGCTCACCTGGCGCGCCGCTCTGGAGAAGGACGCCGGGCAGTCGTTCACGCTGACCGCGGCGCAGGCGAAGCTGATCACGGGACGGCTGGCGGTTCGCGCCACGGAGGAGGCCGTGCAGATCCACGGTGGCTACGGCTACATCGAGGAGTACCCGGTCTGCCGCTTCTACCGCGACGCCAAGATCCTCACGATCGGCGAGGGCACCGACGAGGTCCAGCAGATGGTGATCGCCCGTCAGCTCGGCTGCTGACTCATGAAGCTCGCCTGTTGACTACGACCCGCTTAGAGCTTGTATCCACTCATCGTTGGCACAGTATACCAAAAATTCGCTAGAAAATCCCAAGAAATCAGTAGCTTGGCCGGCTGATACTGGGGATCACGGCAGCGAGGGTCCCGACGTGACCGAGCCCTCGGCGCGCTCTCGCACCTCGGCGGCGCGTCCGACCCGCTCGCCGATCCCGTAGTGGGCGCAGATCGCCAGCTCGTGCTCGCGCAGCAGCGGCCGGGTCGGGTCGACTGTCGGCGCCGCGACGATCGCCCCCCGCGCGTGGGCGGTCCAGACCCGCCGCCCGCCGGCGGCGCAGTCGCGCAGCGGCAGCGCGACCAGGCGCCGTTTGGGGCCGAGCAGCGGCAAGCGTCGCTTCAGCCCGACGATCAGCCAGGCCGGCTCGCCGGTGGCGGCGTCGGCGAAGACCGCGCGAACCCGGCCGACCCGGGTCCCGCCCACCGCGTCCACCTCGGAGCCCAGCCAGCCGATCGTCTCGGCGAGACCCGGCGGGGCGGCGACGGGCGCAGCGGCCTCAGTCACCGCCCTGCCTCTCCAGCAGCTCGCTCGCGGCGCTCGCCGGGTCGAGCTCGCGTCGTACGACCCGCTCCAGGAGCGCGGCCGTCCCCGGATCCCCCTCGGCGGTCGCCTCGAGCCGGCGGCGCATCCGCGAGGCGGCGATTCCCAGCACCTCGTTGCGCAGGTTGCGGGCGCGGCGCTCCTCGAGCGTGCCGGCGGCCTCGATGTGGGCGCCGTGCTCGTCGATCTTCGCCGCCAGCTCGGCGACTCCCTCCCCGCGCGCTGCCTCGGTGCGAAGGATCGGCACGTTCCAGCCCTCGGGATCGTGCGAGAGCGCCAGCACGCCGCGCACCTCGCGCACCATCGTGTCGGTCATCGGGTGGTCGGCCTTGTTGACGACGATGACGTCCGGGATCTCCATCACGCCCGCCTTCAGCGCCTGGATGGAGTCGCCCGAGCCAGGCATCAGCGCCAGCACGATCGTGTCGGCGTGATCGACGATGTCGATCTCGGCCTGGCCGACTCCCACAGTCTCGATCAATACGTCGTCCTTGCCGGCCGCATCCATCACCAGCGCCACCTGCAGCGCCGCCTCGGAGAGGCCCCCCAGCGCTCCCCGCGAAGCCATCGAGCGGATGAAGACGCCAGGATCGAGGAAGTGCTCGGAGAGGCGGATGCGATCGCCGAGCAGGGCGCCGCGGGTGAAGGGGCTGGATGGATCGATCGAGAGCACCGCTACCTGGCGCTCGCCCTTGCGCAGCTCGGCGGTCAGCGCCCCGATCAGGGTGCTCTTTCCGACCCCCGGCGGGCCGGTGAACCCGACGATCCGAGCCTCGCCGGTTCGAGGGTAGACCTCGCGCACCAGGTCCCAGCCCGCCGGGTCGTCGGACTCGATCAGGGTGATCGCCCGCGCCAGCGCCCGCTTGTCGCCGGCCAGGAGGCGCTCGGCGAGCGGCGTAGATCTGGGGTCACCCTGGGCGGCGTCGGGCATGGGCGGCTGAGTCTAAGAGTCTCGGTCAGACTCTAAAGTCCCGGCCCCCGTGATCCGCTCGATCCGCTTCTGCGCCCGCAACGGGATGCTGACGCCGAAATACGCGCTGCTCCTCGGCCGCTTCCTGCGCCGCCGTCTCTTCACCTGTGCGGGCTGGCGCTGGCGCACCGACGGGCCGGTCTTCTTCGGCAGCGGCCTCGAGCTGCAGATCGCCCGCCGCGGCCGGATCGACTTCGGCCGCTTCGTCTGGATCGGCCACGGCTCCAAGATCCGCTGCCACGAGGGCCTAGTCGAGATCGGGTCCAAGACCGTGCTCGGGCAGGAGTGCACGATCTCCGCCTACGGCCGGGTGCGGATCGGCGAGCAGTGCGTGATCGCCGACCGCGCCATGTTCATCGACTTCGACCACGGCGTGGTCGAGGTCGAGCGCCCAATCCGCAAGCAGGGCATCTACACGCGCGACGTCGTCGTCGGCTCCAACGTCTGGATCGGCTACGGCGCCTGCATCCTGCGCGGTGTCCGGGTCGGCGACAATTCGATAGTCGGCACTAACTCTGTCGTCACCAAGGACGTGCCGGCCAACGCAGTCGTCGCCGGCATCCCCGCCCGGATAGTGCGCATGCGCGATGCGCCGGAGCGCTTGCGCTGGTCCGATCCGGTCGAGCCCGACCCAGCCGCTCACACCACGCTGCCCCAGCCGGGCTAGGTGAGCTCGGCGGGCAGCGTCGCCAAGCCTTCGTCTCGTGCGGCACGGTGCAGGCGGGCGTCCCAGGTGGCGAGCCTGACATCCCCATCGGGCAAGCACAGCGCCGCCGCCAGGTGAAGTGCATCGAGGCTGCGCAGCCGCTGAGAGACGGCGATCTTCGCGGCCCGCTCGGTCAGCGCTTGGTCGACCTCGACGACGTCCAGCGAGGGCCACTCCGATTCCATCTTCTTCACGTCACGGCTGTTGCCGCCCACGGAGATGGCGCGGACCGCTTCCACGAAGCAGATCCGGCACGTCGACAGGACGCGGGCGCTGTCCATCGCCTCCGCCAGGAGATCGCTGCCCTCCTCGTCGATGTAGCGCTTGACGAGCGCGCAGGCATCGAGGTAAAGCATCAGCGCCCTTCTTCGCGTTCGGCGATGATGATCGCCGAGGCCGATTTGCCGGTGAACCGTGGCTTCGCCTTGGGCAGTGGCAGCGGGCGGCTGGCCGGCGTCACCTTGCCTTCGGCTATGAGCTTCCGCATCTCCTCGCTGTAGCGTCCCGGCGCTTGTGCCGGCATGAGATCGGCGACAGGGCGGCCGCGCACGGTGACGCGGATCTGCTCGCCCCGCTCGACCTCGCGCAACACGCTGCTCAGACTCGCCTTCAACTCTCGTACCCCGATTTCACGCATGTGGTCATCGTAACGACAACGTGACCACGTTTGGAGGGGTCGCCGCGGTGGTTGTCTTCGTTCATCGACATCGCTGACCCGAAACGTATCAGATGCGAAGGGTATTGTCTGCGGCGACGCGGCCGCGGAGAGTCGGCTGCGGCGGTTCGGCTGACACCTGCGAGGCGCCGTCCCGGTAGCTGTAGACAAGAAGCGAGAGAGACGAGGCTGTAGATCATTTGTCTTGCAGACAGAACAATCCCTGTAATGGGTGTTGCCGCCCGATTTGGCGAGAACCTGGTCCGCTTTCGGAAGCGTGCCGGCTTGTCGCAGGAGGAGCTGGGCCTCCTCTCTTCCCTGCACCGCACCGAGATCAGCTTGCTGGAGAGGGGAACACGCATCCCCCGCATCGACACCCTCGTCAAACTCGCGGGCGCTCTCTCGATCCCGCCGGCCAAGCTGCTCGAGGGAATCGACTGGACGCCGGGCACCACGACCAGCGGCAACTTTTCGATCGCGGCGGGCGATCCCCGCTCAAACTAGCCTAGGCGCGGCTCGGGTCGCCGACCAGGTCGGCATAGACCACGGCGGTCTGCTCGGCGACATCGCCCCAGTCGAAGCGGCGCAGGTGCTCGTAGGCTTCGGCGACGAGGCGATGGCCGAGCTCGTCGTCGCGGAGGACGCGGATCGCGACCTCGGCGAGGGCTTCGGGGTCGTGGGAGCGGAAGCGCAGGCCGACCTCCTCGTGGGGGACGACCTCGCGCAGGCCGCCGGTGTCGGCGACGATGCAGGGGCATTCGGAGGCCATCGCCTCCAGTGCCACCAGGCCGAACGGCTCGTAGATCGAGGGAACGACCGTGAGATCGGCGATCCGGTAGAGCGAGTGGAGGACGTCGTCGCCGATCCAGCCCAGGAATGTGCCGTGTCCCATCAGGCCCAACTCCTCGGCCTGCTTGTGCAGCTCCTCCTCGTGGGTGCCGGAGCCGGCGACCAGAAAGCGGGTCCCCGGTGCCTCCTCGATCACCCGCGGCATCGCCTCCAGCGCCAGCTGGAAGCCCTTCTCGTAGACGAGACGGCCGATCAGCAGCACCAGCTTCTCCTCCGGCGCAGCGAACTCGGCGCGCAGCCGTCGCAGCTCGTCGGGGTCCTGCGGCTGCAGGTCGTCGGGGTCGATCCCGTTGGGGATGACGCTGACCCGCTCCTCCTCGACCCCGAAGATGTCGGCGATCTGCTCGCGCATGTAGTGCGAGCAGGCGATCACGCGCTCGGAGCGGTTGGTGATCCAGCGCTCGACGCCGTGGATGTAGGTCTGCGGGTGCTTGTCGACCCAGCCCTGGTGGCGGCCGTGCTCGGTGGCGTGGATCGTCGTCACCAGTGGCGCCCCGAAGCGCTTGGCGAGGTGGTCGCAGGCATTGGCGACGAGCCAGTCGTGGCCGTGGACGAGGTCGAAGCTGTAGCTGTCACCGAGCTCGACTCCGGCGGCGAGCATGTCGGAGTTCATCCGCTCGACCCAGGCGACGAACTCGCCGAGGTCTGTGGGGCGCTGCGGCTCGCGGATGCGGTGGATGACGACGCCGCCGTTGCGCTCCTCGGCCGGCGACTCTTCGCCGCCCCTGGTCAGCACGTGGACCTCCACGTCGCGCTCGACCAAAGCCTCGGAGAGCTTGCGGACGTGCCGCGCCAGACCGCCCTCGATCAGCGGCGGGTACTCCCAGGAGAGGATCAGGACTCTGGTCAAGGCGGCGTGTGGTCTAGGGCTCCAGCAAGGGGGCGAGGCTGAGGTCCGGGGCTAGGGAGCGCATACACGGATCGGTGTCGGGGCGGGAGTCTATGGCCTGCAACATCGCCTCGGCATGTCCGGTGGCGCGATGGAAGGCGTAATCGCCGGCCTGGCCGCGCTGGTCGAGGAAGGCCCAGTCGCTGGCCTGGACGGCGAGCAGCTCGCGTGCGGCCCGCCGGGCGGGGGCTCCTTGCAGGCCCGCCGAGAGCGCCCTCAGCAACCGCAGCTCGAGCCGCCGCGCGCCCCAGGCGAGATCGGCGACCGCGGGTGAGTCCCAGGTGCGCAGGTTCTTCCCCTCCCCCCACGTCGACACCTCGAGCGGTCGCTCGACCGGCTCGTGCTCGGCAAGGGCCTGTGGGACGGTGAGGAGGCGCACGCCAGCCGTCGCCGCCCCGGCCAGCACCTCGCGCAGCCAGATCACGCCCTCCGACCACCAGTGGCCGAGCAGCTCGGTGTCGATCGCGAAGACGAGCAGCCCGCGCCGCCCGCTCGTCTCGGCGAACTCGCGCAGCCGCGTGGCTACGGCGGCAAGGAACTCGCCGGCCTGGCGGCGAGCCGCCGCCTCGGCCGCGGCGGGGTCGTAGGCGCCGCCGCCGACCTTCCAGATCCGCACGCCGCGCAGGGATTTCCCCGCGAACTGGGCATGGGCGGGGTCCGACGGGTAGCCGTCGAGCGACCAGAGCCAGCCGATCGCCTCCCAGTCGATCGGCAGCGCCACCGGGCCCGCCTCCGTGGCCACCGGGACCAGGGCGTCGAGCGGCGCGGCATGGACGCTCTGGTCAACGCAGAACCAGCGTACGCCATGCTCGGCCAGCCGCCACTCGAGCCCCGGCGCATAGGCGCACTCGGGCAGCCAGAAACCTCCGTCCCAGCCGAAGCGACGCCTGTGCGAGCGGATGCCGGCGTCGAGCTGCAGCCGTAACCCGGAGCGGGTGGCGAGCATCGGCAGCACGGCGTGAGTGGCCGCCGAGGTCGCCAGCGCGACCCTCCCCTCCTCGCCGGCCGCCTGGAAGGGGCGCAGCGGGTCGCCCCCCGCGCGATCGAGCAGCTCCAACGCACGCCGGTACCGTGCAAGCTCCGCCGCGCAGGCGTCGCGACACTCGGCCGGCACCTGCGGCAGGTCCGCTTCCGCGGCACCGACCCTCCACTGAACCAGGAAGTCCCGCAGCCGCCGCCGAGCCCCCTCGTCCTCCAGCTGGTCGGCCAGCACCGGCGTCACCGTCATCGTCAGCTCCCGTGCCACCTCCAGCACAGGCAGATAAGACCGGATCACAGCATCGAACAACCACTCCTCGCCGAACGGATAAGTCCCGAACCCCTCCACATACGGCATGTGGCTATGGAGCACGATCGCGAGGTCGCCGACGGTTTTGCTCATCGTGCTTCGAGGGATTGAAGGAGGGCCGGGGACCCCTCCCCGCGGCTTGTACTTTTTCCGCGGCGAGGCCCGCGGACAGCCGCAACGTGTCTTCGGAAAAAGTTGAGCGGGGAGGGGTCCCCGGCCCTCCCCCTACCCCACATGGCAAACGGCGAGAAAGTCCAACGCTCTGTCGAGATTTCCGCTCCGCAAGGCGAAGTCGCGGGACGTGATCGCAGGGGTGAAGCGGCCGTAGAACGGCTTGGTCAAGCCCAGAGCCTTGTGGACTCGGTCCCAGCCAGCCTTGATCGCCAGCTCGTGGGCACGCAGCTTGCCGGCGTGGAAGAGACCGAGCAGCTCGACCCGCCCGAAGTGCGCCTCGCAGAGCTCACGGAACTCGGCGGCGCGGTACTCGCGCACGTGCCAAGGGTTGTCCGACTTCTCGGCGCCGGGGGGCGCCAGGGTCAGCAGGTTCGGCGTCGAGACGTAAGCGACGCCCCCGGGGGAGAGCATCGACCTGAAGTGCTCGAGGATCGCCCCGGCGTCCTGCACGTGCTCGATCGTCTGCAGGAAGACGATCGCGTCGCAGGGCTCCGCGAAGCTCTCGACCAGGTCGCGCTTGAAGCGCAGGTTGGGCCGCACGTAGCGCAGCCGGGCGTGCTCGTGGGCCTCCGGGTTGGCGTCGACCCCGACCACGCTCGTGGCGTCCCCCGCGGCGAGCACGTCGGAGCCGTAGCCCTCGCCGCACGCCATGTCGACCACCCGCCGGCCGCCGACCCGCGCCGCGATCCATTCGTAGACGACCAGGTGACGCCCGTACCAGTAGTTCTCCTCCGGCACGTCGGGCAGCGTCCGCTCGCCAGTCAGCGGCAGCGGCGGCACCCCGGGTGGCTGGTCTCGTTGGACGTATTCATGCGCCATTCCGCAGGGCACCGTATAGCCGTCGCTTCAGCCGACGTGCCGCAGCATAGAGGACCATATGGGTACATAAGCTGCGGCACGTCCCCTGGGCGTCGGATGTGCTGCGCCGATCCGTGTACCGTTCCGGCCCGATGCCGGCCTCCCCCACCGCGACGCCACCGCTCGACGCCGACCGCATCAAGGACGTCAACACGCGCTACCACGACGCGGCGGCCGACGAATACGACGCCAAGTGGGGCATTGACTTCGGCGCCACCGGCCAGGAGCAGGTGCGGCTGAAGCTAGCCAAGGCGCTGGGCGGGGTCGACGGCATGCGCTTCGGCGACGCGCTCGAGATCGGCTCCGGCACCGGCTACTTCTCGCTCAACCTGATGCAACTCGGCATCATTGAGCGCCTCACCGCGACCGACATCTCGCCCGGCATGCTGGAGCGCTTCGCGGCGACGGCGGAGGCACTCGGCCTGGAGGCCGAGACGGTCGCGACCGAGGCCGAGGAGCTGCCCTTCGAGGACGAGAGCTTCGACCTCGTCTTCGGCCACGCCGTACTGCACCACATCCCCGACCTCGAGCGGGCCATGGCGGAGTTCCGCCGCGTGCTGCGGCAGGGCGGCGCAATCGCCTTCTGCGGCGAGCCGTCCCGTTACGGCGACCGGCTGGCGGCCGCGCCGAAGCGCGCCGGCGTGATCGCCGCCCCCGCCTGGCGCCGTCTCGTCGGCGCGCTCCCCCGCGCCGTGCCCGACGCCGAGCAATCGAACGGCCACGCCCTGGAGGGCGAGGTCGACGTCCACGCCTTTGCCCCGGCGGATCTGCGGCAGCTGCTGCGCGAGGCCGACTTCGAAGACCGCCGCGTCGGCGGAGAGGAACTGCTCGCCAACGCCTGGGGCTGGGGCCTGCGCACGGTCGAGTCGACCGCCGAGCCCGAATCGGTCTCCTACGGCTGGCGCCGCTTCGCCTTCAACAGCTACATCGCCCTGCAGAAGGTCGACACGCGCCTGCTGGAGCCCCGGCTGCCGGCCGAGCTCTTCTACAACCTCCTCCTCTCCGGCCGCAAGCCGAGCTGACGGCGTTTCCGGAAGCCTTGCCGCCTATAGCCGGCACAACACTTCGCCTATGAGCAATAGCGGTGCCTCGTGCGCGCCTATAGCCGGCACAACACTTCACCTATGAGCAATAGCGGTGCCTCGTGCGCCTCGCCTATGAGCGATTGGCAGTGGCTCGTCCGCGGTCCTGGCGGAGGCGATCCGCAACGGCGACCAGAGTTTCGCGCACACGATCCTGCTCATGGCGAACCTGCGCTTCGGTGAAGCGGATCGCCGTCATCCCTGACGCCGCATGGGTTTGGTCGCGAAGACGGTCGGTGCCTTGTTGAGCCGGGGTGCGGTGATCGAGAGGTCCGTCGGTCTCGACGACGAGACCAAGAGCAGGCCAGTAGAAGTCGACGCGATATCCATTCACGTGAACTTGGGATTCGGGATCCGATAGCCCGGCGGCGCGCACGAGGCGGAGGAACCGCAGCTCGAGCAGCGAATCGGCGAAGGCTGATCCCTGTCGGTCCAACAAGGAGCGCAGGCGGCCAAGGCCGGGACGCCGAGGCAACGGCTCGATTGCGGAGCGCAAGCCGTGCGCGTCGAGCAGATCGAGGCGATCCGCCTGGTTCAGCGCTCTGATCAGCAGCGCGTCACTTACACAGGTCGCGAGGTCGACAAGGGTTGTGACGACGTCGGTTACCGGGATCGACTTGACAACGCGACGAGGGTGTGGGTCAGGTCTGCACCGCCGGTGGGTCGTGATGCCGGGGCGTCGACGCGGCGTGCCATACGGAACGACGACCTCGATGTCGACTCCCTCGAAGGGACGAAGCAGACCCCAGAGCGCTGCCGCGCTTCGATGGCTTAGCAGTGCTTCAGGGCCGCAACTCAGCACAGCCGCCATCCACAATCCATGCTGGCCTACGGTGCCCCTGCCAACCGCATAGACGCCGCGCCAAAGCGGGTGCAGTCGGCCGATAGCGATTCGATGGTCGACCGCATGTCGACTCAAGCCGAGGTTCAGCAGCTGCGAACGCGTCACCACGCCGTGCTGCCGTCTCGTCAGCTCCCATGCCCCCGCGGGCCGTGATTGATGCTTTTGCCCGGCCATAACCGGGCAAAGTGATCAGCGACGGGGATTCTCCCCCCATAGGTGGCTTTCGGATGCCGATGTGCCGCTCTATGCGGCACATCGGCTGCGCCGCTAAGTCGATTTCCTGCGACGGGCGCGGTAGAGCTTGGTGCGCGCATCGAAGCCCTTGAGGTGGCGTTCGCCGGCGTAGGAGTAGTCGAAGCCGAGGCCCGCCTGCTCCTTTGCCGCTTCGTCGAGGAGGACGCTGCCGGGCCTGGCCACAGCGGTGAGGCGGCTGGCGAGGTTGACGGGGCGGCCGTAGTAGTCGCCGGCCTGGACGTGGACGGAGCCGTGGGCGATCCCGGCCCGCAGGCGCGGGAAGTTCGTGCCTTCGCGCTCCGCCGCCTCGACCATTTGCAGCGCCGCCTCGACCATCGGCTCGGCGTCGGCGGAGACCAGCATCGCGGCGTCGCCGATCAGCTTGACCAGCCGCACCGGCGGCTCTGCCACCTCGGTTGCCAGCTCCTCTAGGCGGCCCGCGATCAACCCGAGTTCTTCGGTCTCGACCTGCTCGCCGAGCTTGGTGAAGCCGACCAGGTCGGCGAAGCAGACCGAGATCTCCGTGGCTCCCACCTCGCCCGACTCGAGGTCAGCAGCGCCGATCACGTCGCGGCGAATCTGCTCGAGCATGTGGGCGCGCAGCGCGTAGAGCAAGGTCGGCTCGAAGACCGGCATCATCTGCTCGGCGGCGGCGGCGAAGCGCAGCGCCAGGTCGCGCTCGGTGTCGCCCGGTTGCATCAGGGAGCGGATGATCAGCTCGCGGTTTGCCTCGGCAATCCGCGCCGTTCCCATCCCGATCGTGCGTGCCACCTGCAGGATGCCGTCCTCGGGAAGGCCAGCGTCGCGGAACGCTTTGACTCGGCAGGCCTCGTCCAGCTCAGCCTGGGTCAGGGACCGTTCGTCGGGGTCTGGATAGGGGATGCCGAGCGCCGCCGTGGCGCGCTGCAGAAGGTCGAGGTCGACTCCGGAAAGCTCCGCCACCTCGCGCGGCGTGTAGCGGGGGCCGTCGCCGGCCAAGGCCCGCTCGACCGGGAGCAGGGTCAGCCGCCGGGCGGCGATCGCTTCGCGCAGCTCCTCGAGCGGCACTCCTTCGCCGGCGAGGCGTTCGAGCAGCTCGCAACGCGCCTCGCGGGCCTCCCCCTCGAGCCCGTCGAGCAGCCCCTCGGCCTCGAAGTCGATCACGGCGGCATTCTCGCGGTTGGGAGCCATCAGGGCGGACGCGCCGGTAGTCGAGCATCCATGGGTGCCTAACTACGCACGTCCTGCCTAACCATTGGCACGCGTCCCGGCATGCGGATTCAGGGGTGGTTACGGCACAGCCTTAGTCCTGCTGCCGTCCCGTCCCGCATGGCGGATTCAGGCGACTGCGACGGCGCCGCCTCGCCGGGGATCGCCCCCACCGCTGAGCGCCCCCGTGGCGCGATCGCGGGCGACGGCCTGGACGCCACCGAAGAAGAGGTTGATCCGAGGCCTCCGCAGGACGGGGACGTCGCGCGCCTCAATCCGCGCCAGAGCCTCCTCGTCGATCCCGGGCTCGGCCTGGACGACGCCCTGCTCGAAGTGCAAGCGCGACGCCCGCACCGCCTCGCTGGCGCCCATCCCCTCCTCGACCGCCCGCACGACCGTCTGCAGGATCGCCGAGCGAATCCGGTTGGAGCCGGCGCTGCCCAGGCCCAGCTCGATCTCGCCCTCGCGCAGCACCACGGTGGGCGCCATCATCGATGGCACCCGCCGGCCGGGGGCGATCGCGTGGAAGCCGAGCGGGTTGAGGTCCTCCTCGCCGAGCATGTTGTTGAGGATTACGCCCGTCCCGGGGACGAGCACGCCGGAGCCCGACCCGTTCGAGCAGGTGACGCTGGCGCACATCCCGTCTCCGTCGAGCGCCGAAATGTGGGTGGTCGAGCCGAGCAGGTCGCCGGGCGGCGGGGTCTCCGGCCCACCCAGGGCCGCCGAGGCGGCGCGGTCCAGCTCCGCCGGGTCGAGCAGTGCCGCGTGCAGTCGGTCCTCGTAGAGCGCCTCGGCGAACGCCTCGTCTCTCGCCGCGTTCGCGGCTCCCATCGCGGCGACGAGCTGCTCGGGACCGCTCCGCTCCCCCAGCCGCTCCAGCAGCCCCAGCGAGTAGGCAATCAGGATCCCTCCCGAGGAGGGCGGCGGGTTGGTCAGCACCTCGGTGCCCCGGAACGGGGCCTGGATCGGTCGCCGCTCGATGGCCTCGTACTCGGCCAGATCGGTCGGGCCCAGCGTGCCGCCGTGCTCGGCCATGAAGCCACTCAGTGCCGCCGCGACCTCGCCGCGGTAGAAGGGCTCTGCCCCCTCGGCGGCGAAGCGCTCCAGGGCATCGGCAAGTTCCGGGAGGCGGAAGATGTCGCCCTCCCCCAGCCGCCGCCCCTGCGGCGCGTACAGCTCCCTCGTCTCCCGCAGCCGCTCGTGGATCGGCCAGAGGATCTCGAGGATGTAGCCCTGCTCGGCGTTGACCGGGGCGCCCTCGCGGGCCAGGCGGATCCCCGGAGCGGCGAGGTCGGCGAGCGGTGCCGAGCCGAAGCGCTGCAGCGCCAGCTCCAGGCCGGCGGCGGTGCCGGGGACGCCGCAGGAGGCCGGGCCGACGTAGAACGTCTGCACGGTGTCGGCGTCGAAGTGGACAGGGACCGGGGCGAGCTCCACCCCCCGCTCGACCCCGTCCTTCCCCGGCGCCGCGACGAAGAAGTCGAGCAGAACCGTCTCGGTGGGGCGGTGCACCATCATGAAGCCGCCGGCGCCGAAGCCGGTCAGCGGGCTCTCGACCGCGAACGAGGTCAGCACGGCGCAGATCGCGGCGTCGACGGCGTTGCCGCCGTCCCGGAGGACTTGGGCTCCGGCCTCGGCGGTGAGCGGGTGCCCGGCGGCGACGACGCCGTTCATCACGACGTAAGAGGATTGCAGCCGCCCATGCGCCGCTGCGACAAGGAGGGGCCGTTACCCGGGTAGGAACTCTGGGACGTCGAGGCTGCTCAGCTCGCCCGACTTCTCCGAGCGCGGCGGCCGGCCACTGTCCTTGGTGCGACGGATCGTCGGCTCGGCGGCGCGCCGCGGCGGCGCTGCGCGACCGTCGAAGCGGGTGGCGACGACCGTCACCCAGATCTGGTCGTTCAGCTCCTCGTCGACATTGGCACCGAAGATGATGTTGGCGTCCGGATGGGCGGCCTCGCCGACCAGCTTCGCCGCCTCGCTGACCTCGACCAGAGAGAGGTCGGCGCCGCCGGTGATCGAGAGCAGGATCGCGCGGGCGCCCTCCATCGAGGTCTCCAGCAAGGGCGAGGAGATCGCTTTTTCGGCGGCCAGCAGCGCCCGGCCCTCGCCGTAGCCCATGCCGATCCCGAGCAGGGCGCGGCCGGCCTCGGACATGATCGTCCGCACGTCGGCGAAGTCGAGGTTGATCACGGCCGGCAGGGTGACCAGGTCGGAGATGCCCTGCACGCCCTGGCGCAGCACGTCGTCGGCGACCTGGAAGGCCTCCACCATCGAGGTCTGCTGGTCGAGGACCTCGAGCAGGCGGTCGTTGGGGACGACGATCAGGGTGTCGACCTCGGCGGCGAGCTCCTCGATCCCCTTCTCGGCCTGGTTGCTGCGGCGCGAGCCCTCGAAGCTGAACGGCTTGGTGACGATGCCGACCGTGAGCGCGCCGACCTCGCGGGCGAGGCGGGCGATGACCGGGGCGGCACCGCTGCCCGTGCCGCCGCCGGCGCCGACGGCGACGAAGACCATGTCGGATCCCTTCAGCAGGCGCTTGATCTTGTCCTGCTCCTCGAAGGCCGAGCGGTGGCCGACCTGCGGGTCGGCCCCGGCGCCGAGCCCACGCGTCTGCTCTTCGCCGATGTGCACGGTCACATCGGCGACACAAAGCTGCAAAGACTGAAGATCCGTATTGACCGCCATGAACTCGACCCCGGGCACGTTGGCGTCGACCATCCGGTTGACGGCATTGACCCCGGCACCGCCCACGCCAACTACACGTATCACCGGCTGATGAGGCTGCCCACTACCCGGAGCCTCATACTCCGGTTCCTCCCGCCCATAGCGAGGAGTTTCAGCAGGAGGCTCAGCCCGAGGAGCAGGCTCCTCAGAGAAGACCCGCTTCAACCGCTCCGGAGGCGTCTCAGAAGACCCTTCGAAATCCGGCTCGCCCGATCCTTCGCCGCTATCGAGAGCCGACTCGCCCCGCTCGTCGAGAGACGACCCGGCTGACCCCGGCGAGGACTCAGGCCCTTCTCCGGTGGGTGGTGCGGGGCTGGGTTCCTCGCCCGCAGCTTGCGAGGACGAGGAGCCCTGCCCCGCGACAGGACCCGCCGGCCTACCGCCTGGTCCCTCGGGCGGATCGGCAGGCGCGTCGTCAGCAGTAGAGCGGAAGAGATCGGCGAGGGGACCCTCGCGCATGCTCGCGCGCTTACGCCGACTCATTCGCCAAGACCTCCTTAGCCAGCTCTCGGTAGTAGTTCGCGGCGCTGCTGCCGGAATCGTACTTGAGGACGCTGGCACCCTTGACGGGGGCCTCGGCGAATTTGATCGCCTTTTTGATCCGCGACTTGAAGACGAGCTCGCCGAAGTTCTCCTCGAGTATCTCCACCGCCTCCTTGGCGTGCACGGTGCGCGAGTCGAGCATGGTCGGCAGGATGCCCTCGATCTTGACGTCCGGGTTGAGGTTCTCCTGGATCATCTTCAGCGTGTTCTGGAGCTGGACCAGCCCCCGCATCGAGAGATACTCGCACTGGACCGGGACGATCACCTTGCTCGCCGCGGTCAGCGCGTTGATCGTCAGCAGCCCGAGGCTGGGCGGCGTGTCGATGCAGACGAAGTCGTAGTCGCCGGAGACCTCTTTGAGGGCCTTCTCGAGCGAGCGCTCGCGGCCGATCTTGGTGCTCATCGCGATCTCCGCCCCGGCCAGGTCGATCGAGGCCACCGCGATGTCGATCTCGCGCTTCTGGATGATCTCCGAGATCGGCATGTCGTTGACCAGCACGTCATAAAGGCTCTTCTCGACCTTGTCCGGATCGATCCCCTGGCTCATCGTCAGGTTCCCCTGCGGATCCAGGTCGATGCAGAGCACCCGATGCCCAGACTCAGCGAACGCAACGGCAAGATTCAGCGTCGTGGTCGTCTTGGCAACCCCGCCCTTCTGGTTGGCAAAGGCGATCACCTCGGCATGCTTGACCGCCACCTCGTCCTCCACTCTCTCCTCGGTCACATCGTGGCGAGAGGGCGCAATCAAATCTCGAGCTTTCATCCGACCGGAGTCCTCTTGGGCCGGCTCGCTCGAGCTTTTGGCCTCTGCTACCTCGACGGCTGAGGCCTCAGCGCTCCCAGCAGGCGAAGTCGAATCAGCCTCAATTCGTCCGTCCGCGGGTGGTGCGGGGCTGGGTTCCTCGCCAGCAGCTTGCGAGGACGAGGAACCCTGCCCCGTGACAGGACCCGCGGGCACGCGGTCGGTCCCTGAATCGTCCATCGGCCGCTCCGGCACCGCTTCCTCCATGCTCTGAAGCTCCTCGACGATCGGATGCGGCTCGTCGGTCGGCAGGGGCGCAGTCTTGGTCTTACGGCTGAGGAATCCCATTGCGCGGGTATTCGCATGGTCAGCCGCTTTTCCTCCCACTCCTCGAAATTGCTAGGAATCACCCGATCCCCTTGCCAGACCTCCTCGACAAGCGCCTGGTCTTCGTGACCGGCAAGGGAGGTGTGGGCAAGACCACCGTCGCGGTCGCGCTCGGCCTGCGCGCCGCCGCGGCCGGCAAGCGGACCATCGTCTGCGAGGTCTCCTCGCAGGAGAACGCCTCGCGGATCTTCGACCACACCGAGGTCGGCTTCCACGAGGTCGAGATGGAGGAGAACCTGTGGTCGATCTCGATCGATCCCGACGAGTCGATGCGCGAGTACGTGCTGCTGCAGCTCAAGGTACGGGCGATGCGCGACATGCTCTTCCGCAGCCGCATCTTCACCTACCTGGCGGCGGCGACGCCCGGGCTGAAGGAGCTGGTGACGATCGGCAAGATCTGGGAGCTGGCCCAGCTCGACCGCAAGGTCAAGCGCGGCCGCAAGTACGACCTGGTGATCGTCGACGCCCCCGCGACCGGCCACGGGATCGGCTTCCTGCAGACGCCGCGCACCTTCGCCGCGATCGCCCGGGTCGGGCCGATTCACTCGCAGGCCCAGGAGCTCGACCGCCTGATCACCGACCACGAGCACACCGGCACCGCGATCGTCGCCCTGCCGGAGGAGATGCCGGTAAACGAGTCGGCGGCGCTCGAGCGCGAGCTGCGCTCCGAGGTCGGCGTCGCGGTCGACCGCGTCTACCTCAACGGCCTCTACCCGGAGCGCTTCTCCAACGCCGAGGCGGAGCGGCTGGCGGAGATCGCCGCGGGCGAGAACGGTGCGGTCCGTGCCGCCGCCCGGGCCGCCGTCTCCGAGCACCGGCGCGCCCGCTCCCAGCGCGCCCAGCTAGCCCGACTGCGCCGCCGCGTAGAGGCGCCGGTCAAAACGCTGCCCTTCCTGTTCGAGCCGGACCTCGACCTCGAGGCCGCCCGCCGTCTCGCCAAGAGGCTGCACTGATGCCGCCGCCCCGACATGCCAAGAGGCTGCACTGATGCCCGCTGTCGACGAGATCCTCGCGGGCAAGGACATCTGCATCTGCGCCGGTTCGGGCGGGGTCGGCAAGACCACGACCGCGGCGGCGATCGCCGCCGGCATGGCCGAGCGCGGCCTCAAGGTCTGCGTGCTGACGATCGACCCGGCGAAGCGGCTCGCCGACTCGCTCGGGCTGAAGGAGCTGGGCAACGAAGCGAAGCGGGTCGACCCGGCGCTGATCGAGCGCCAGGGGATCGAGATGAAGGGCGAGCTGTGGGCGATGATGCTCGACGCCAAGGCGACCTTCGACGAGCTGGTCGCGCGCCAGGCGCCGGACGAGGAGTCGCGCGACCGCGTCCTCGGCAACCGCATCTACCAGCAGATCTCCAGCGCCCTCGCCGGCTCGCAGGAGTACATGGCGATGGAGAAGCTGTTCGAGCTGCACACCGAGGGCCGCTTCGACCTGCTCGTCCTCGACACGCCGCCGACCCGCAACGCGCTCGACTTCCTTGACGCGCCGCGCCGCCTCACCCAGTTCATCGAGGGCCGCTCGCTGCGCGTCTTCATGCGGCCAACCGGGATCGCGGCCCGCGTCGCCGGCCGTGGCGCGACGGTCGCGCTCGGTGTCCTCAAGCGGATCGTCGGTTTCGACCTGCTCGCCGACCTAGCCGAGTTCTTCAACGCCTTCAGCGGCATGGTCGACGGCTTCCAGGCCCGCGCGAAACGGGTCAACTCGCTGCTCAGCGATCCCCACACGTGCTTCCTGGTCGTCTGCGGCCCGCAGGGAGAGCCGATCGACGAGGCCGTCTACTTCCACCGCAAGCTGGTCGAGGCGAAGCTGCCCTTCGGCGGCGTGATCGTCAACAAGGTCCACTACCCGGCCGAGCGACTACGCGGCGACGGCGGCGATTTGGAGGCCGCGCTGGCGGAGAAGTTCGACGCGTCGCCTCCCTCCGGCGTGGAGCAGGCCGCGCGTGAGGATCTGGCTGCCCGCGTCGCCGCAAACTTCGCCGACTACCAGGCGCTGGCCGAGCGCGACGCCCGCAACATCGAGCACCTCGCCGCCGAGCTGCGCAGCAAGGGTGTGATCCGCGTCCCTTACCTAGACGAGGACGTCCACGATCTCGGCGGCCTTGCCGAGATCAACCGCTATCTGTTCGCCAGCGCCGACGAGCGCGTGGCGATCGCCGCCGGCCGCGCCTAGCCGGCGTGGCGGTGGTCGTAGTGGTCGTAGTTGAGCTCGCGGACCTCCCAGTCCGCGTCCTCGGGCACCGGAAAGAGGTGACGGACGCGGGGAGTGTCGATCCGCTCGCGGTGCTCGACATCTCCCTCGACCGCCGGGAAGTCGAGCGTGCTCTCCTCGACCCCGACCTCGTCGAGCCAGTTAGTCGCGGTGATGCGGATTTCGTCTTCGGCCGGGATCGGCTCCAGGACGCGGGTGTCTTCCTCCATGCTCCCCTCCTCGGGTAGCGGCTCAGGGCGGTCGGGTAGTGGCCTCGGCGATTTGGGACGGTCGGCTTCGGGCAAGCGCCGGTCGGCGAATTCAGGCTCTGGTGAGCGCAGGTCATCGACTTCGGGCTCGGATAGCTCCAAGTCCTGGGCGGCAACCGCTATCTCGACGTCGCCCGCGCCGAGACCGGTGGCGATCAAGCTCTCATCGGCGACTTCGCCCAGATCCGCGCCCAACTCGCCCAGGGCGGCTTCGCGGAGGATGCCGCGAACGCTCTCCTCTATCCAGCCGGCCAGCTCGCGCGCTGCCTCGTCGCCGGAAGCCCCCGCCATCAGCGAGCGCTCCAGCTCCATTGCGGCTTCCAGTCGCTCACGGGCGGCGAGCCGGTCGACGGAGCCGCCGGCGATCAGCGCCGAGGCGCGCATCGGGAGGGATGCGCCCACGGGTCCCTGCCCGTCGAGCACCGCTCGTAGCGCCAGCAGGCAGTCGCTGAGTCCTTCCAGCGGCGTCTCGCGCTCGCACCCGAGCTCGAAACGGCGCACCGCCCAGGCCAGCGGCCCGGAGGGATCGGGCCGCGCCTCCAGTGTTCTGGCCAGAGCGGCGAGCTGCTCGGCCTCCTCTTCGTTCAGCCGGTAGCCGTCGCCGCGGGGAGCGACGGCGCCGGTCGCGATGCGGCGCCAGTAGCCCTCGCCGGTGGGGGCGAAGGCGTGGGGACCGAGGTCGACGCCGCCGGCCTTGAAGAGACGCATGACGCTGATCAGCTCGCGCAGTTGCTGCAGGGCGGCGGCGGCGCTTTCGGCGCCGTCCCCCTGCTCGGCGATCGCCAGGAACTGCGGCTCCCAGGCGGTGCGGCCCATGCCCTCGCTGCGCATCGCCTCGATCGGCGCCTCGAAGCTGTCGGCACGGACCAGCTGCACGCCGCGTGGCAGAGGCAGACGCTTGACCGGCATCCGCAGGCCGGCGAGCGGAACGACCAGCACGTCCGCCTCGTCGACGTCGCCGACCTCGGCGTCGAGGATGGCGAGGGCGCCATCCAGCCGGGCGCGGTCGAGGGCGAAGTCGGTGCAGCCGTCCCAGAGGGAGGCAATGAGGACGGTCAGCATCTGCGCCGCCCGCTCGGCGGGCTCGGCGGGCACCGGCTCGCCGCGCTGCTCGAGGTAGGGCGCCGCGACAGCGGCGACTTCGATCGCTTCGCGGGCCGGCTCGAAGCCCGGCAGCGAGTGCAGCTCGTCGTCGCGCTCGCGCACGTAGCGCGCCGTCAGCGGCACGTAGCTGTGGAAGAAGGCGTCGTCGGGGCCGTCGGTCTCAGCGACGTCGAAGGGGATCTGGTCGCCGCTCGCGACGAGAGTGCTGAAGCGGGTCGCGGCCTCGGTGGCCAGTCGCTTCAGGGCCTCGTTGAGGAGCGGATCACGCACCCCCCAGGCTTCAGCCCGCCCAGGCACGCTCCTGCGCCTGCACGCCGCCTTGCAGGACGTGCCGCTGCCAAGAGGCCAATAGGGCCGCGTTCCTACGGCACGTCTGACTAGACCGCGGCGGGAGCGCGCTCGGCGGCTTCCGCCTCTTCGATCATCAGCCAGCGCTTGCCGTAGCGGCGCATGTCCTCGATCAGCGGCACCAGCGCTTCGCCCTTCTCGGTGAGGGCGTACTCGACCCGGGGCGGAACCTCGGGGAAGGTGTTGCGGGCGACGACGCCCTCTTCTTCGAGCGCTCGCAGCCGCAGCGAGAGGGTCCGCGGGCTGATTCCCTCCAGCGAGCGCTCCAGCTCACAGAAGCGACTGCAGCCCTCGGCGAGGTCGCGGATCACCAGCAGGGTCCACTTGCCGCAGACCACATCGGCCGTCCGGCAGACAGGACATCGGGAGTTGCTCTCGGCGCTCATCTCGGATCGTCGTAATCGACGGAGCGAGGCGGTATCGAATGCCTCGCTTCAGCGAGTGTAGCGCTGTTGCTTCATTTAGTGAAGCTTTGGGCGAGGTCGAACGCCCATCCTCGACTGGGCTGCGTCGCGCTTGACCCAGAAGCCCGCTTCGACTTCGGCGGCAGGTCCAGTTCGACGAAGTCGATGCTCACCACGTTGAGGCGGAAGGAGCGCCCGGTCGAGCCGGTCAGGAGGTCGACCGCATCGCCGGCCCGCATCGAGAGGAAGTGGCAGTTTTCTGCACCGCCCACGCAACCGCCGTCGCCGCGCACCGTGACTTCAGGGGCGACGCTGAAAAGAGCCCGCTCGCCGTTCTGGGTGACGCCGACGAAGAGGACGACGGCATTTTTCTCAGGCAGCAGGCTGCCCAGCGGTAGCTCGCGGTGCAGCGACAGGTCGCCGGACCCCGCCACACCGAAGCGCACGTTGGGGCGGAAGCCGAAGAGACGTTTGCCCTCGAGGCTCTCCGGCGGGTTCCCCTTGCCGGAACCCCGCTCCCCCTTGCCGGGACCCGGGGGCGTGCCACCCGGCGATCCCGTGGCAGGCGAGGGTGCGGGCGCGTCATCCTCAGTGACGCTCTCTTCGCCTTCCGTAACGGGGGTCCCGCTCGAGCCGCTGCTCAGATCGGTCACCGAACTCACGTCTTCGCTGGTCAGCTGCGCGGCCTGCGGCACGCCGGTGTATCGCTGCTTGAAGGGATCGGTCGGGATGCGGCCGCGCAGGCGCTCGCGGTAGTCGCGCAGGCCCGGGTGGGCCTCGACGACGGTGAGGGTGGAGTCGTCGGCGATTTCCTGTTCGGCCGCTTCCGCGGCGCTCTCGGCGGTGGTATCCGGCGGCAGCGGTTCCTCCGAGCTGCCCAGCAGGAAGGGGACGGCGGCGATCGCAACCACGACCAACGCCACCAGCGGCAAGAGCCGCCGTTCGCGCAGGTCGTAGTAGACGTCCGCCAGGAACGGCGGGACCTTGACGTCCGGCATCTTCAGCTCCGGGCCCAAGCGCTTCATGGTGCTCCTCCGGTCGTAGTCGCGGCCGGCGTGACCGTCGTCGTGCCGGGAGTGCTCGGGATCGCCCCAGCGGTGGCGCCCTCGCTCGGCGGGGTCAGATAGGTGGTCAGGGCAAAACTCGCCTGGAGTGCAGGGAAGCCGGCATTCGGATTGGCCTTGAGTGAGAAGCCGTCGATCGTCAGCAGGCGTCCGTCGACCTTGACCTCGTCCTCGCCCGTCTTGACCAAGGAATCGAGGCCTTTGATGAAGTCGGCGACGTCGAAGAAGTTGCCCTCGAAGGTGACGTCATAGGGCATTACAGCGAGACCGGCCGGCCCGATCGCGGCGCCGAGCGGCAGCAGCGAGGCCGCGACCTCGGTCGCCGAGACAGGCGTGCCTTCCGAGGCGGCGGGTGCTGCGGCCGGTGCTGCTTCGCCACCGCCCGAAGCGGGGGTCAGTTTGATTTCGCGAAAGCTCCCCCCCGCCGCGGCGGAGATGCGGTTCAGCTGGACCAGCAGCGAGGCGACGTCGTCGTCACCCGGCACGGCCTTGCCCAGCACCACGAGCCGCTGGTACTCGGTCGGGAACTCCTCACGCGCCGCTTCGGCTTCCGCGACTTCCGCCTTGTGCTGCGCCAGCGAAGCCTCGAGCTGCTCGACCTGGGTGCCGAGTTCCTTTGCCTCCTCGCGCTTCGGGCTGAGCATCATCGTCCAGAAGGCGGCGCCGAGCGCAACGACCACGAGGACCGCGGCTATCAATCGATTGTTCGAGCTCATCGCCGTTTCACCTCATTCGCCTTCTGAGCTTTCGCCTTCGGAGCTCTCGTTGGAGGTCGTTTCGGCCGTTTCGGTTGCCGCCGGCGCCACTTCTCCGCTTGAGGCGAAGACCGGAACCGGCGCCGCGTCGAAGGCGACCACGATCTGGAACTGGGCGATGAATTCGCGCGTCCGGCACTCGTCGCCTTCGGACTCTGAGCCGCCGCCCCCTTCTGACGCGCCGCCGTCCTCTTTCTCCGGTAGTTCCGAAGATTCCACGCCGACGCGCGTCACGCCGTCGATGTCCTTCAACGTCGTCACGAAGCTGGCCACCGCCTCCTGTCCGGCGGCGCAACCGCTCAGTTCCAGGGCGGGGCCGGGCGCTGAAGCTCGCAAGCCCGAACCGCCGTCTGCCCCCCCACCGGCGCCGACCCCGGCCGTCACGCTTGCCGCAAGGCTGGTCAACCAAGCGTTGCGCGGCAGGACCAGAGCCAGTTCGCGCATCACCCGCTCCCAGTCGAAGCGGCTGTCGGCAAGGCTGGCCACCGTCGCCACCCGCTGTTCGCTGATGTCGCGGAACTGCGTGTAGGCGGCGAGGCGTTCGGCCCGCGCCGTTTCGCGCGCGTCCTCCACTTCGAGCCTGGCCACTTCGCCCTCGCGCTCGGAGATCTCGTTGCCGGTGAGAACCAGGCCCGTAACGCCGGCCAGGACCGCGACCAGAGCTCCGACGAGGATGTAGGCGAGAGGCCCGCTCCGCAGCGGCGCTTGCTCGCCACGGCGTTGCTCGGGGGGGATCAGGTTTATCGGGCGCATCGGCTAGCCCTCCAGGGCGATGCCGTAGGGAAGGGTGAGTCGCGCCGCCATGCCGTCGTCGTAGCGGTCGAGGGCCGGCGGGCGAGAGACGGAGATCGGCAAGCCGAGTCCGGTCTGCATCCGCTCGGCGAGGCCGGCAATCGTGCTTCCGGGGCCGGAGAGGACCACCTGCCCCACCGGGACGGCACTCTCCTGCGCTCCGTAATAGTCGAGCGACAGACGTAGCTCGTCGACGAGGCTCGTAAGTCCATCTTCGAGGGCCCGACGAGCCCCGGCCACCGTCTCCGGATCACCCTCGACCTCCTCGACGGCGTCTTGCAAGCCGACGTGGGCGAGCCACTCGGCCGCGTGCTCAATGTTCAGGCCCCGCTCGCCGGCGAGGCGACCAGTGACTCCGCCCAGCCCCGCGCTCGAGACCCGGGTGAAGAGACAGGCGCGACCGCGCGCCACCGCAAGGTTCATGACGTCGCCGACGTTGCAGTAGAGAATGGCCTTCTCCGGTTGCTGCGCCGGCGTCGCCTCTGGCGCCACTTCATCGGTGGTGGCACTGACACCATCGGCAGCATTGACGCTGCTCGCATCCGCTCCGACGCCGGCGAGGGCGCGGATCATGCCGAAGGCCGAAAGGTCGACCCCGACCGGTTCCAGCCCGGCGCGGTGCAGCGGCTCGACGAAGGTGGCCACCATGTCGCGCCGCGCCGCGACGACGACGACGTCGACCTGGGGGGTCGAGCCCTCCTCGGCCGGCACCCCGCCGACCACCTGGTGCTCGAGCACCGCCTGGTCGATCGGCATCGGGATCTGCTCCTGCGCCTGGAAGCGAACCGCCGCCTCCATTTCCTTGCGGTCCTCGATCGCCGGCAGCCGCAGGGTGCGGACGACGACCCGCTGGTTGCCGATCCCCAACCGCACCCGCTTCGAAAGCTTGTGCTCCGCGAACAGCGACTTCAGCGCCTTGGCGACGCTGTCGGCATCCGCCACCTCGCCCTCGTGAAAGGCGCCCGGAGGCAGCGGCTCGACCGCCGCGGCGATCAGCTCGACGGTGCCGTTCTGGCGCACCTCGGCAGCCGCGATACTGCCCGCCTCGATGTCGAGGCCGACAACGGCACCGGTCTTCTTCTGCCTGGTCAGTTGCATGAGGTTCGATTGCGAGCCACGCCTGCGCACCCGCCCTCTCCCAATCGACAGAAGAGCCGCAAACCTTTCGCCCTGCAATTACTCATTTATGGGAGAACCTGGACGCTTCTACGAATAAGTGCCGGAGGGACGGTCAAAAGGTGCCCAGATACCAGTCGACCAGCTCGTCGCCGGCGAGCAGGCCGGCGACGCCGCCGAGGGCGAGGAAGGGACCGAACGGGATCGCCCGCTTGCGCGCCGCGGCACCGTGGCGGGCGATCATCGCCAGACCCACGAGCGAGCCGGCCAGCATCGCCACCAGGATCGCCGGCGCGACGTCACGGCCCAGGAAGAGGCCCATGGTCGCGGCCAGCTTCACATCGCCCAGCCCCATGCCGCGAGGGTAGGCGAGCGCTGCGGCGAGGAGAAGCCCGCCTGCCGCCGCGGCGGCGATCACGCGCTCCGGCAGGCTGGCGGGGTCGGTGGCGACGACGATCGCCAGACCCGCGATCGCGGCGACCAGCAGGATCCTGTTGGGGATGATCCGCCGCTCGAGGTCGGTCACGGTGACGGCAACCAGCATCGTCACGAAGACGAGCCCGAGGGCGATCTCCCCCGCCTCGTCCGAGAGAACAAGCGCCGTCGCCGCGTAGAGCACCCCGACGGTCAGCTCGGTGAGCGGGTAGCGCGGCGAAATCTGGGTGCCGCAGCACCTGGCCCGCCCCCGCAGCAGCAGCCACGAAAGCGCCGGAACGTTGTCGTAGGCCGCTATCTGGGCGCCGCAGGCGGGACAGTGCGACCGCCCCCCCACCACCGATTCGCCGCGCGGCACTCGATGCGCAACCACGGTCACGAAGCTGCCGATGAGCAGCCCGGCGAAGAAGAGGAAGACGACGGTCGCAAGCACTCGCGGCTTATCGGCGCCCAACGACGACGACTGAGCCGCGCATGGAGGCTCTCAGGCGCCGGGGGGCAACGCGCCGGCCGTGTCCAACTGCAGCCGGCTCTCGAAGCTCGGCTCGTCGTAGAGGAGCTGCAGGCCGGTCTGGGTGTCGCCGCCGACTCCGATCGAGAGGCCGAGGCGGGACCCCTCCGGCAGCGCCAGTGCGCCGCCCTCCTCGGCGTAGCCGAAGCTCATCGGCAGCGTGATCTCCGTCTCCGTGCTCGGCCATGCCGTCGCGAAGTGCTCGAAGTGGAGACTCAGCGGCGGCCCCAAGTTGAAAGCAAGCGTGTCGAGGATCGTCGTTTCCTGGTAGGTCCTGACGAAGAGCCAGGCGCAGATCCTCCCCTCGTAGACGGCCCCTGCGACGGAGCGCGTCCAGAGGCTGAGCGTGCCGTCCCCGGTCAGCAGCACGTCGTCGGAACCCGGCGATTCGGGCATCGGGGGCGAAAGCCAGCGGTGGACTTTCTGATACGTGGAGGGGTCGCTGTCGGGCCCAGTCGCGACCCCGCGTGCCAGCTCGGTCATCTCGGTCGAGTCGCACGCCTCGCCGGGCGTGAGCTGCAGCCCTTCGTCTTCGTCGGGCTGCCGATTGAACTCCGTCGAGTAGTCGTAGTTGTAATCGGGGTAACCGGGGAAGGGCGGCGTTTCCGGCGGCAGTTCCGGCAGGTCCGGCGGATCCGTCCAAAGCAGATCGGGGGCGCCGGGGACGTTCCCCACTTGCAGCCCGTTTGCGCAATCGCCGCGGGTGTTATGGCTGGGGTGATCGCCGTTTTCGGGCGGATGCGGCTGCCGCGCGGCCTCGTTGCACGGGGTGTCGGCCAGCCACAGGATCCATGGGACGGCGTCGCTGCCGCCGGTTTCCTGGTCCGGGAAGGCGGTCGGTTCGGCCTCGGGATCGACGAACTGTCCCTGCACTTCCTGGTAGCGGCGGCTGTCGCCGCCCGAAGCGGTCGCCGCGAGGCGAACTGCGACGACCGCTCGCTTCAGGTGCCTGCCGTCCGCGCAGAGCGCCGACGGGCAGGTGTCCCAGACGACGTAGCGGTACACGTTGCCTCTGATGTCGCCGACCTGGAAGGGAACAGGGCCGGGCTCGACCGTGCCGCCCTCGATCGTCTCGGCGCCGTTGGCGGCACCGTTGTAGACGAGCGGCTTAAGGCCGGTGCCGTTGCGGCCGGTGTAATAGAAGCTGGTGTTGGCGACGCGCGAGTCGGGGTCTTCGGGATCGTTCGCGTGGACCGGCAGCTCGGTCAGCGCCAGCTCGGAATAGGGAATCTGGCGAAGTTTCTCCAGCTCGCCCTGCAGGACGTTGGCGACGACCTGGCTCTGCTCGGCGCGGAAGGTGTTGCGGGTCGCCGCGTCGACGATGCCGAGCACGCCCAGGGCGCCGACGACGAGGATCATTCCGGCCACCATGACCTCGACGATCGTCATCCCGTCCTCGCGCCCCGGCGCCCCGATCCGCCGCCTCATGGTTCTTCGCTCGGGTTGCGCAGGGCGACGCCGTCTTCGAGGACGACCGGGTCCCCCTCGGCGGCCAGCGAGAAGGTGACGCCGACGTAGCTCGGGTCGCCGGTGGACGGCTGCGGATCGAAGACGTCGGTGGAGGCAAGGCCGCTCACGACCTGGACCGTGGGACCGGCGCCGGTGCCGTCGGGCTGGGCGACGGTGCGAGTACACGCGCCGCTCGAGCAGGCGTAGGTGACCTGGCAGGGCATCGCGGTGCTCGCCGGCGCACCACTGCAGTCAGCGGTCTTGACGTAGGTGACGATCTCGAGCTGGCTGGGCAACGCGGTTTTCACTTCCAGGCCCTGGCGCAGCTCCCGCGTTATCCGGTCCGCCGTGACGCGCGCCTGCTGGATGGCGTCTACCTTGGAGGCGGTGCGCGGCTCGCTGCGGATGCTGCTGATGAAGATCGACATCCCCGCGCCGACCACGACGAGGCCGAGGGAAGCCGCGACCAGCAGCTCGACGAGAGTCATACCGCCTTGCTCGCGGCGCAGCGCCGCGACCGCTGTCCGCGCCCGCCGCATCGGACTCAGCACCCCGCGTTTGGAGCGCCCGTGCTCGCCGGGTTGCATTCGACGAAGCGATAGGGCGTGTAGTGGGCGGCCGTTTCCGGCAGGTCCACGTTCGGCAGCTGGAAGCTCTCGGTCCCGCTCGCCGACCAGATCTGCGCGTTCGAGTCGAGATGAACGGAGTTCCCGGCGATCCCCCCGCAGAAGCGAGAGTTGCTGTTGAGCAGGACGTCGCTCAGCGGCGCGTAGATGACGAAGTTCTGGTCGCACGGCCCGTTGACGGTCGTGTTGCTTTCCAAAAGGATCCCAGTCTCGATCGTCTCCGAGCCGACGAAGAGCAGCAGGATGTCGATCGGCGTCCCGCTGGCAGAGGTGATGCGCGTGTTGGAAAGCAGCTCGAGCTGGTTGACCCTCGAGCTGTATTTGCAGTTCTCAGGCGAGTCGAAGTAGATCGTCACGCTGGCGCCGGGAGCCGTGAGCAAGATGGCGTTGCTGTCCAGCTTCAGCTTGCAGAAGCTGTAGACCTCGCCGCCGAGCGTCACGGCGCTGTTGCTATTGATCACCAGCTCCCGGGTTTTGCAGTCGGAGCTGGTCTGGCCGTTGCCGTTTTTGCCGTTCCAGCAGACGTCGCTTTTGGATCCCGAGATGAGGTCTTCGCTGAAGAGGCGGCCGTTGTCGTTTTCGGTGGCGGCGGAGCCCTGGTCGATGGGCGGCAGGACCAGTTCTTTCTGCCCCGCAGGATCCGTCGCGCCCGTTTTGCACTGAGCGTCGGCGAAATAGTCGGCGTTGTCGTCCAAATCCATTTCTTTGCCAATCCCGACGCTTGCGGGCCCGCACTGGCGGGCGTTGCTTTTGAGGATCAGGTCGCCGTTGGTCGCCGTGCCGGTGTGGATGGTGGCGTTCGAGTTGAGGGTGATCGTTTCCCGCGAGAGGACACCGGCGGTGGCGAAAGGCCCGCCCGGGGTGGTGCCCCCGTCGATCAGTGAGGCGGCGAGTACGTCGACCCGGCGCGTCACCTCGCCGACCGTTCCCATCGAGACGACCTCCACGCATTCCACTTCGTTGGCGACGCCGCACTCCGTCCCGCTCCCCATAACTCGCGCCCAGTAGCTGACGGCACCGCCGTTGACCGACATCCCGGTCACCGGGCCGCACCATTCGCCTTGGACCGCCGGCACGCACGGCGGGACGCCGCGGTTGTAGTGGAGCAGCGCCTGGCTGACTCCGGACTCGGCGACCGAGAGCGCCGCCTTCCCGCCCTGGTCGCGCACGGTGCCGCTCTGCCCCTGGATCGAGGTCGTCACGGCGACGCCAGCCATCCCGAGGGCGGCGACGGTCATCAGCATCACGGTCGGGACCGCGAAGCCCTGCTCCGACGCAAGGCGACGACATCCCGCCCGGGTAAATCGCCGGACCGGGGTCGCCAGGACATCAAGAAGTCGGGATGGGATAGCCATACGTCCAGGCCTAGATCGGCGTTTCAGGCTCTCCCTTGAGCGATTTCCCCAAGAAGTGCGCTCTCAAGCACGGCTACTGGACAGATCGGCCATACGTCCAGCCAGAAATCGGTAGAAAAAAGGCGGGCCCGAAGGCCCGCCTTTTCTGAGGTGGTGGATCTACGGCTTGACTATGCTTTACCTGCCCACTCGCCGTCGGTCGGACATCCACCCTCGCCCCGTTTCGCTTCTGGGCCGCAGTCCGAAGTGGCGATACCATCGGTCGACGTGATTGAGAATTCGGTTTCGGTTTCCGACGTGACCGTGACCGTGTAGGTATTCGGCCCGTTCACATCTACAACCAGGTCGGCGCCTTCCAACGTGGGCTCGATCTCTTTGAGGGTCACGTCAGTGGCTTCCACACCACCGGCCGAAGCATCGACCACGCCGCCATTGTCGGTCGCGTAGGTCTCCATTGCGGTCTGTGCCGTTCGAGCGGCGGACTTCGCATCCGCGTCGGTCGCCTTGTCCCGCTGACTGAAGAACGCGGGAATCGCGATTGCGGCGAGGATGCCGAGGATCAACATGACGACGAGGAGCTCGATGAGCGTGAAGCCCGCCTCCCTGTCGCCGCTGAGCCGGGCGCTCATACGCGCCCGGAGATTCTGGAGAAACATTAGTGACCTCCTATGGTCCTAATCGTTTGAGCCAGAGCCCCGTCGCGTGAAGCCACGTGGTGTCTGTCGACCCCGGTGGTAGCCCGGCTGACTTCAAAGGAGTCCCGACGGCTTTGCGCCTCCGCATCGCAGCGGATTTGCCTTTTGCACCGAGGCACTGGCAGATTCATCACCGTCCTCTAATCGACCGTCTCCCCGATCCCTAAATCCCTGAAATTTGGCCTTCCTCCCGCAAAAACTCAGGTTCCTGCCATTTCCGTCTCCGATAACCGTCCATCACCGCTCCGCTTGAGACCTACCAGTGCTTCGCCGACCGCGACCCGCTCACAACCGTGTCCCCGAACGGATCATGGCGCCGGCTCCATCGGGCGATTCAGTTTCAATCTTCAGTGCTGCCGGGATGGGCGGCGTCCTCATGCCCGTACTCGCATCGCTGGTCGGCCTCCCAGACGCGCAGCGTGACTCTTGGAGTCGGAGGGGGATGGTCGGCGGTTTCCTCACCGGATTGCTCCTTTAATTGTCGCGCTGACGGCTCAACTAACCTGAAGACAATGAATCGCACTTCGACAGCGACTGCCTGAAGGGCCGCTACGGCCGAGCATCGTCGGCTTGTTCGTGCTGTCGATTCCTCAATTCTCAGCCACCGCTGACCTTGGCGAGGGTCTGCTCCGCCCAAACTCCTACTTCATTGACCAGCGTTACCGTTGCCTCGCGATCAAGCGGCTCGGCATCGAGCAACTCGTCGTAGCGTAGGGGGACGGCGTACTCGGTAAGCAGGACCACGGTGGGGATACGGAAGGGGAATTCGACAGCTGCTTTTTCGACGAGGTCTATGAGGTGACGAAGATCGTGCGTGTACTCGAAGTCGATCGCATTGCCGGCGAGGATGGCCTTGAGCCACTTCTCGATGGCCTGTTGTGCGTGAAATCCGAGAATGCTGTCCGCGATCTCCTTATTGGCCTCGAACTCTCGGAGTGCGACTGCATCCTCATTGGCCTTGCGAGCCAGCAGGGCTGCTAGCTCGTTTGGCTCAAGCTCCTGCGATGACACGGCCGTCTCTGAGCGCTTCATGCATCAGCGTGCCCCGAACGGAGCCCCACCGCTCGACATGGTCGGCGCTGACGACGATTAGATCGATTGGCACGCCCATCCCCCCTAGCGCTTCTCGCAGCCGCACAAACTCCTCGCGGCGACTGCTGAGCTTAGGCTCGACCACCAGTAGATCGAGATCCGAGCCAGGTCGAACGTTCCCCCGGGCATGGGAGCCGAAGACGATGACCTTTGCATCGGGCGCGGCCTCGGCAAGACGCCGACCCGCCTCGGCGATCAAGTTCTCGCTGGTCACGGCTTCAAGGTAGCCCATGGCCGGGATGTCTCGAGCTGTCGGCCCAACGACTTGCCACCTGCTTGCAACGCGGACAGAGGAGCCTGCCGCTCGAGGCCTTTCCAAACTTTAAAGGCTTCGATTTCGCCTGTCGATGAAGCGCTCGTGGCCCTTCTCACGGTTGCGATCATCATGTCGCCGTTTGCCATAGTCGGCTGCCTGAAGGGTCGCTATGCCCTGAGCATCGTCGGATTGTTCGTGCTGTTTGGGATTCCGGCCATACTCGCGGCGACGCGTCTCGCGCGTCCAGACTCATGGTGGGCCAGGCGGTTTTACGACGACGCCAAGCTGATCCAAACGGGCCACCGGTACCCGGGGCACAGCCGTATCAGCGACGCGTTGACTCTCTGAGCCGGTGCCGACCAGGTAGAACGACCGGCATTCTCAGCCACCGCTGACCCTGTACGCGGCTTCGAGCACCTCGCCGACCAAGGCGCGGTCGCTCGGCTGCAGGCGGCGGGAGTGATCGCGCAAGTCGAAGGCCGCGTTCATCGCCGCCACCAGGTTCGCCCGTCCGGCGTCGATCTCGATCCTTGCCTTGCGGTACTCGTTCAGCCAGCAGGAGACGTCCGGCCAGTGCCAGAGGCGGGTTCGCTCGTCGACATAGTGGTTCTGAAGTGTGCTTATAAGGCCTGCGCCGCTACCGATTGGCGGAGCGGACGGCGGCGAGCGGGAGGTCTATCGGCGGGACATCAATGGGTTTGCCGGGCGGTTTGCTCTGCCCGGGCGGTCCTTTGGGCGCTTCTTCGGCGGGAGGCGGCTGTTCGGCCGTCGGTGCCGGTGCCGGTGCCGTCGAAGGCTGGGGTGCCGGGGCAGGCCGGGGCTTCGGGCTGGGCTTGGGCGTGGCCGTCTGTGGCGTCGGCTTGTGCGCCGTGGTGTCGGGCGGGCGGTTCGGACGGTCAGAGGGCTCGCTCGGACCTCCACCGCCGCCGGTCGGAGGCGGAGTTGGTATGAGGGCCGGCGCGGAGCTCGTCTCGCCGACGGTCGGCTCCGCTGCGACCGTGCTCGTCTTGTTCCTCTTTGCGGCGCCCTCTTTCGCCTCGCCGCTGTCGCCGCGCTGCCGCGCGGCGGAGACACCCGGTCCGGGTGCGACGGCGGCGTCGTCGGCGGGCGTCGCTGGCGGGTCGTCCCCCGCGAAAACCGCGGCGGCGACGCCGGCGAGAAGCAGCAGGGCAACCGGGCCGGCTGCGAGCGCCAGACGGCGTCGCGGCGTCCTACGGCGCCCGGGGCCCGCCGATGGGGCGGCCCTACCGGACGTGCCGGGCGCCAGCTCGGCCGCCAGCACCGTCGTCTCCTCGAGCAGTCGCGGGGCGGCGATCGGCGCCCAGGTGCGATAGGAGGCAGCAGCCTCCTGCATCACCTCGACCCCGAGCTGGCAGCGGTTGCAGCCGGTCAAGTGGGCATCGAGCCAGGTCGCGTCGCCAGAGGCGGCTTCGAGCTGCCCGTCGTCGCGTGCGGCGATCAGCGGCAGCGCCCGCTCGCACTCGGGCGAAGGCGCGGCGACGGAGGCGAGGACGTTGCCGCGCAGCTCGTCGTGGAGGTTGATCCGCGCCCGGGAGATCAGCTGGGCGACCGAGTTGCGGTGGATCTCCATGATCGTCGCGATCTCGTCGTAGGAGAGTTCCTCCAACCCGCGCAGCGCCAGCGCCTCGCGCTGGTGCTCGGGCAGGCGCATCCCGGCTTCGCGGACCCCGTTCCCCTCCTCCAGGATCGTCTCGCTCGGCCGTCGGTCCTGCCGGCCGTGCATCAGGTCGTAGCAGGCATTGCGGGTCGCAGTGAACAGGTGGGTGCGGAAAGCCGGCTCGCGGTCGTCGACTCCCAACGGTCTCCTCGTCACGTTGAGGAAGGCCGCCTGGACGGCGTCGACGGCCGCGGTCTCGGAGCCGACGATGCGGTAGGCAAAGTTGAAGGCGCGTTGCTCATACCGCTTGGCCGTGTCGTCCATCCAGTCGACGGTACCCGCTGGGGATGCGTATGGAAGGGCGTCGCGTTGCGCTGTCGCGCGCTTGGGCGGGGGGCCTGGACGAATGACGTAGGCGGCGTGGTCGCGTCCCGTAATCCGGCTCGCCCGTGAGCGCTCAGGAAGGCTGGACGACGCTGAGGCCGAAGTCGCTCGCAACTGCGGCCAAGCGCTCATCGTAGGTGATGAAAACGCCGATCTCCTCGCGAACGCCGAGCGCGGTGGCGAGATGAAGGGCGTCGAGACTTCGGAGGCCGGCTGGGGACAGCGACGTTGCCTCGTCGAGCACCGCGTCGCTGAGCGGCAGGAGAGCCACGCCCTCCAGCCAGGCGCGTGCATCTCGTGCGTATTCGCCGCCGTAGCGGGCGCAGGCCCGGATCGCCTCGACGCCGAGCAACGCACTGGAGACGTAGCCGCCCCATTCCGCCAGCTCGGCTCGCAGCGCCTCGTGCCCGGCCTCCTGTAGTGGCAGCTTCACATAGGCGGAGCTGTCCAGATATGCGAGATGACCGGCTACAGCCGCTCCTCGCGCAGTTCGTCAAGCACCTTGGCGCTCGGAGGACCCTCTGCCGGCGGGATGTTCGAGCGGCGAACCAGAGCCAGAAGATCGCCCCGAGGCATCGTCGCCCCCTGCTCGGTAACCAGGCGGGCAAGGGGCGAATCCGCGGGACCGGAAGGAGTAAGGCGAGCCACCTCCCTCCCCCGCTCGGTAACCACGAAGCTCTCGCCCTCCTTGACCTCTCGGAGGTATCGGGAGAGGTTCTGCCGCAGTTCTCGCACGCCGACCCGAGTCATGTGCGTCACGGTAGCACCTCGGTTTGCATTTACCCCAGGAAGACGGTCAGCGGCTGCCGCGCCGTAGAGACTGCGGCGAGGACGATGCCGGGGGGCGCCAGTCGATGTTCTCGACCTGGCCGGGGCGACAGCCGCGCTGGGGCGCCACGTGGACGCCCTCGCTGAGGATGAACACGTCGATGCGGCTCTCCCGGCCGGTTGGGCTTGCCGAGCGGAGCGGGCAGCTGGCGCCGTAGGCAAGCGAGCGCACCGGCACCTGGACGCCAGTCGGCGCCGTGACCGAGATCGAAGCCGCCCCCGGGGGCCCGAGCAGCGACCTGCGCGCCAGCCGCGCCAGCCCAAGCGAGAGTCCCACGTTCCGCCCCCGCGGGCTGGCGCCGTAGAAGTGCCCGTCGAGCTCGAGTGCGATCGTCGGGTCTTCGGCCAGAGCGTACTTCAACGCGCCCCGCACCGAACGGATCTCCTCCGGGTCTCGCAAGCTTCGCCCCGCGGTCTGGAAGCCGTCTCCCGGCAGGCGCAGCAGACGGAGCTGGGCGACGTCGGCCTGACCTACGTTGTCGATCACCGTCAGTCGCACGGCGCGACCGCCTCGGACCGGCATCTCTTCCGCCACTCGCAGCTCGTGGCCGCGGCTCAAGCCATCGATCGACCAGCGGCGCGAAACGATCTTGCCGTCGTCGGAGGAGCGCCGGCTGTCGAACACCATGCGTTGGGTGCCGGGCCGCATCCGGACCGCGATCCGTGCGGTCGGCGGCTGCGGTATACGCAGCAACGGCTGGCCGGCGAGCTGGTCGCACTCGACGGTCACCGGACCCGTGGCGCCGTTGGGCGGCACTTGGAAGGTGATGTGGTCTTCGTGCCATGCCTGCCGCAAGAGGCGGTACTTGAGTGGCACCGTGCCGCCGCTACTCAAGGTCACTTCCGGTCGCCAGTCGCGCTGGTCGGCGACGGCCAACGTGGCGGTCAAGGTCGTTTTGCGAACCCTCAGGAAGCGTCCTGAGGCGAACTTGCCGCTGTCGATGCTCACGACCCCTCCGTCGTTCACCTTCACGAAGCGAGGCCCGTCGGAGTGGGAACCCGTCTCCAGCTCGACGTAATCGTCGTCGTCGTTTTTCGTGTACAGCCTCCCCTTCTGAAGGCTCAGCTGCTCGCCGCCGACGGTTTCAACGTATTCGGCTTCACGGGGATGGTGTGCCTCCTCCTTGATCACGCTCACCTTGATGCCGCCAAGTCGTAGCGTGCGCCCTTCCCGCGTCTGGCCGAAGCCGTGGACCTCGCCGCTGCGGTTTGGAGCACTCATGCGAAGACTCACTATCTCTCCCGGTGAAGCGCTTTCGGGATGGAGCGCCAGGCCGCGCCCGAAGTTCGGTTGCACCGCCGCGCCGACGTTCTCCAGGCGACGAACCGGAGTGACGGGTTCGGCGTCCTCGCCTTCAGGTTCGGTTCGTTTCTCAGCCACGGTGAGGCTGACGTGGTCTCCTGCCGGCGTCTCGACCGCCGGGGTCAGGCTGTAGGACATCTGCAGGGCGGTCTGGGCGGCGTCGGCCACGTCCTGCAGCGGCCCGATCGACATTGCCACCACTTCGGACTTGGGGACCCACAGCAGGCGGCCGCTGTGTGGGACCAGCTCGTCGCTGCAACCCTGGGTCGCCACGGTGGCGAAGTAGATGCGGTCGTCCGCCTCGGTGACGTAGAGGCCCTGGATCGCTTCGTCGGGGCCGTCGGACTCGCGGATCAGCGCCATCGGCTGCACCTGCGGATCGTCAAGGTTGCGGGCCATGCCGGTGATCGTCCCGAACAGTGGCACGGAGATGAAGACGGCGAGTCCGTACCACCTGAACGCGCCGTCGGAAAGAACGGCGATCCGCCACAGTCCCGCCGCCAGGATCGCCGCGGCGAGCAGCGACAGGAACAACCAGAACTCCCACAGCACGAGGGCGGGAATGATCGGCACGAGCGCCATCATCGCCAGGAACGCCGCCACTCCTTTGCGGGTCAGCGGCTGCGGCACCACCTCTTCCTCGTCATCGTCATCGCGAGGCGCGGGGGAGTCGTCCTCGCGCAACGCCGCCTGGATCACGTAGAGGTTCGGGAGTAGCACCAGCAAGCCGGCCCCGATGGCGGGCGCGAGCCAATCTCCGCCGTCGATCAACAAGGTGATCACGGTGGCGATGATCGCTACGACCAGCGATCCGAGGAAGCCCTTGCGGGTCTCGGCCAGGACGACCCGGCGCGTGTCACCGACCGTGTCAATCACACCGGTGTCCTGCTCCGCCGCCGCCGCCTGGTTGTCGCGTCGCTGAGCCGCAGCCGACTCTGGTTCGTCCGCGGCCGAAGTCGACCCGCCCCCTTCCTTCACATAGCCTTTGGTGAAGGTCACCCAAAGGGCCATCATCGCGGGCAGCAGGAGTAACTCGATCGCGAGGATGGTTCGTGACAGCAAAAGGTCTTCGACCAAGATGATTGCGACGACGCCCTCGACGGCGAGCAGCACCAGGAGCGCACGGCACATCGTCAGCGTCGCCCTCCCCTTGCGTTCGACCAGAAAGAACGTGACGACTGCGAGCAGCCCGACGAAGCCGAAGAGGAGGAGGATGGCGGAGGCGATCGCAATCAGCTCGCCACGCGGAAAGGCGGCAACCGCCTGGTCGGCCGGCACTTTCGCCGAATAGAACCGTGACCAGACAATGATGCTGCCGGCGAAGGCGACGAAGCCGATCAGGCCGCCGGCGGCAAGGACAACTGGTTTGAGCACGTCCAGCGCACGCTCGACCAGGTCGAGCCCGCGTGATTCGTCAGCTTTCCTCCCAGTCGTGCTGTTGCCAGCCACGTGACCGCTCCCGACGGTCTTGCCACCGCCAGTCAACATGGGAGAACCTACTTACTCAAAGATTTACTTGTCAAGAGGAAACAGTCGAGTGCTCAGAGTGTTGCTATCCGTGTCTCGACTGTCTGCTCCCCGACACCGGTGAGCCGGATCAGCCGATCTTGTCGTAGAGACTGAAGATCGGCAGGTACATGGCGATCACAATGAAGCCGACGACGCCGCCGACGAAGACGATCATCAGCGGCTCGATCAGGGAGGTTAGGGCTTTGATCTTGGCGTCGACCTCGGTCTCGTAGAAGTCGGCGATTTTGCTCAGCATATGTTCGAGCTGACCGGTCTCCTCGCCGACCGCCACCATGTGGCCGACCATCGGCGGGAAGATCGGGTTGCGCTCGATCGGCCCGGCCAGTGCGCCGCCGCGCTTGGCGGTCGCGTAGACGTCCGCCATCGACTTCTCGATGACGACGTTGCCGGCGGTGTCGCCGGTCAGCTTGATCGACTGCAGGATCGGCACGCCGGCCGAGACCGAACCGGCGAAGGTGCGCGACCAGCGAGCCAGTGCCACCTTCTGGATCACGTCGCCGATCTTGAACGGGAGGCGCAGCAGGAAGCGGTCCCACAGCTCCTTGCCTTTGTCGGTCCGCTTCCATTTGAAAAAGAGGACCGCGGAGACGACCATCGCCGGGAAGAGGATGAACCAGTAACCGGTGATCGCATCCGATGCCGTGACGCAAACCTGGGTCGGAAGAGGGAGTCCAGAGGCTTCTTCGGGGTTGTCTTCGGCGAGTTCTTCGAAGATGCCGGCGAAGACGGGAATGATGAAGGTGACGATCGCCAGCAGGGCGAGGAAGGCGAAGCCGAAGACCAGCGACGGGTACATCATCGCCGATTTGACCTGGCGCTTCAGGGCGTCGGCTTTCTCGACCTGGAAGGCGACGCGGTCGAGCGCGTCCTCGAGCCGTCCCGATTCCTCGCCCGAGCGGACCATCGCCCGGTAGAGGCGGTCGAAGACCTCCGGGTGGCGCTCCATCCCCTGCTCCAGGGTGCTGCCCGACTCGACGTCGGCACGCAGCCCGGCGACCGCCTCCTTGATCCGCTCGTCCTGGGTCTGCTCCTCGAGCGTGTGCAGGGTGCGCAGCATCGGCATTCCCGAGGCAACGAGGGTCGCGAACTGGCGCGAGAAGATGGCCAGCTCGCGCATGTCGACGCTCTTCCAGCGCCGGAAGACGTCCTCGATTTTGAACGGCTCGTTCTTCTCGCTGACGTCGAGGACGATCAGGCCGCGCTGGCGCAGCTGCTCGGTGACCTGCGCCTTGGACTCGGCTTCGACTTCGCCGGCGGTCGGCGCGCCCGCAACGTCCATCGCGCGGAAGGCGAAGGTGCTCGCGCCCGCCATCGCCTAGCCCTCCTCGTTATCAGCGGGAGGCGTGGGCGGTGAGGAGCTGGGCGGTCCCGTGGAGGCTGGCGGCGCAGGGGTGGGCGGCGTCGAGGGCGCGGGCGCCCCGGGGGGCCGTGCGGTTTCGCCCTCCGGCGGTGCCGCGTCGGGCGGTTCAGGGTCGTCCTCCGGCGGTGCCACGGCGGGCGGAGCGGCAGACGGGGGCGGTGCGGCGGCGGGCGCGGGCGGAGCGGCAGGGGGCGGTGCCGTGGAGGCTGGCGGCGCAACCGCGGGCGGAGACGTAGAGGCGAGCGGTGCCGCCGAAGCGAGTGATGCAGCCGTGGGCTGTGCCGCAGACGCCGGTCGTGCAGGGGCGGGGGGTGCGGAAGCGGGAGGTGCCGCAGAGGCGGGCGGTGCCGCGGAGGCCGCCGGAGCAGCGGACGGCGGCGCCGCGGGAGGAGTCGATCCGGGCTGCATCGCGCCGTTGCCGGCCATCGCCGCGGGGGCGACCGGCGCCGAGCCGAGCAGTCGCTTCAGCTCCTCGGGCACCGAGGCTCGCTGCTCGGCCAGTGAGCGGGTGATCTTGCCCGACCGCACCAGCCGCACGAGGTCGGCGTCCATCGTCTGCATCCCGACCGCACCGGAGGTCTGCACGGCGGCGTAGATCTGGTGCGTCTTGCCCTCGCGGATCAGGTTGCGAGTCGCCGGCGTTGGCACCAGGACCTCGGTGGCGACGACGCGGCCCAGCCCGTCGGTGGTCGGCAGCAGCTGCTGGGTGACGATTCCCTGCAGGGCGATCGAGAGCTGGGTGCGGACCTGTCCCTGCTGCTGGGGCGGGAAGACGTCGATGATCCGGTCGACCGTCTGCGCGGTCGACTGGGTGTGCAGGGTGGCGAAGACGAGGTGGCCGGTCTCGGCCGCGGTCAGCGCCGTCGAGATCGTCTCCAGGTCGCGCATCTCGCCGACCAGGATCACGTCCGGATCCTCTCGCAGGGCGGCACGCAGGCCGAGAGCGAAGTCGGGGGCGTCGGAGCCGACCTCGCGCTGGTTGACGATCGAGCGTTTGTGCTGGTGCAGGAACTCGATCGGATCCTCGATCGTGAGGATATGATCCTGGCGCTCGCAGTTGATCAGGTCGATCATCGACGCCAGGGTCGTCGACTTGCCCGAGCCGGTCGGGCCGGTGACCAGCACGAAGCCACGCGGTTTGGCGGCCAGCTCGCGCAGCACCTGCGGCACGCCGAGTGAGTCGAGGTCGGGGGTCTCGTGCGGCACTAGGCGGAAGGCGGCGCTGACGGATCCGCGCTGGAAGAAGAAGTTGACGCGGAAGCGGGCGACGTTTGGGATCGCATAGGCGAAGTCGAGCTGTTTGCCGGTCTCGAAGCGTTTGCGCTGGTCGTCGTTGAGGATGCTGTAGACGACCTCGCGCGTCTCCTGGCTGGAGAGCACGTCGAAGCCCTCCATCGGGAGGATCTTGCCCTTGTCGCGTATGGCGGGCGGGAAGCCCGCGGTGAGGTGCACGTCGGAGGCCCTCACTTCGACCATGCGACGAAGAACCTCTGAGAAATCAAAGCCCATGCTCACCTAGATCGACCCCCCGGGCCGATTCTTGAGCGCGGAGGGAGACGTGCCGTGCGCGGAGGTCGACGTGCACCCTGCGCCAGAGGGAGACATGCCGCAGCTTATGTACCCATATGGTCCTCTAAGCTGCGGCACGTCCACTTCAGGCGGTGACACGGAGCACCTCCTCGACGCTGGTTAGGCCACTGCGGATCTTGGTGATGCCGTCCTCGCGCAGCGTGAGCATCCCCTCGTCCCGGGCCACGGTGGCGATCTCCGCCTCCGGCGCCTGGGCGACGGCCATCTCCTTGATCCGCTCGCTCATCTGCATCACGGAGAAGAGCCCGACCCGGCCTTTGTAGCCGCTCTGATTGCAGCGCGAGCAGCCGACCGGCTCGTAGGCCTCCAGCTCGCCGCCGACCCGGATGTCGGTGTCGGCGAGCGCCTCCGGCGGCACGATCGCGCGCCGCTTGCAGTGGGTGCAGAGCTTGCGCGCCAGCCTCTGGGCGACCACGCAGTCGACCGCCGAGGCGATCATGAAGGCCTCGATCCCCATCTTGGTCAGGCGGATGATCGCGCCCGGCGCGTCGTTGGTGTGCAGGGTGCTCAACATCATGTGCCCGGTCAGCGCCGCCTCGATCGCTATCCGCGCCGTCTCGCCGTCGCGGATCTCGCCGACCATGACGACGTCGGGGTCGGCGCGGAGCATCGAGCGCAGGCCGGTGGCGAAGTCGAGCCCCGCCTTGCGGTTGACGTTGATCTGGTTGATCCCGGAGAGCCGGTACTCCACCGGATCCTCGATCGTGATGATGTTCTTCTCGACTTCGTTCAGCTGCTGCAGCGCCGCGTAGAGGGTCGTCGACTTGCCCGAGCCGGTCGGGCCGGTGACCAGCACCGCGCCGTAGGCCTGTTTGAAGGAGTCCTCGAAGCGCTCGCGCGCGGTGCCGTCCATTCCCAGTTCGTCGAGGCTGATCTGCGCGTTGTCCTTGTCTAGGATGCGGATCGTCGCCCCCTCGCCGCGCTGGGTCGGCAGGGTGGTGACGCGGAGGTCGACGCGGCGATCCTCGACCGTGACGCTGACCCGGCCGTCCTGCGGGACCCGCTTCTCGGCGATGTTGAGGTCGCTCATGATCTTCACCCGGGAGACGACCGCGTTGACCATCCGCTTCGGCACGTGGGCCGCCTCGCGCAGCACCCCGTCGATCCGGAAGCGGACCCGCATCTGCCCCTCGTCGGGCTCGAAGTGGACGTCGGAGGCCCCCTCCCCTACCGCCTGGCCGAGGATGCTGTAGACGAGCTTGATGACCGGCGCGTCTTCGGCGCTGACCTCGATGTCGGAGACTTCGGCGAGCTCGTCTTCCTCCGCCGCTTCGCCCTCGGTGACGGCTTCGCTGACGGCGCTCTGCAGCGTGTTGAGGCGGCCGATCAGCGATTCGATGTCCTCCTCGGCGGCGACCGCCACGCGGCAGTCGAGCGCCGTGGCGATCTGGATGTCGTCGACCGCCAGCACGTTGGTCGGGTCGGCCATCGCGACCAGCAGCGTCTCCTCGTCGACGAAACCGACCGGCAGCGCCCGGTAGCGGCGCGCCGTGTTGACCGAGATCAGGTTGGCCGCGGCCATGTCGACCTGATAGGCGGAGAGGTCGACGTGGTCGAGGCCGTAGCGCTCGGCGACGGCGCGGGAGAGCTGTTCGGCGGTCACCGACCCCTGCTCGACCAGCAGCCGCTCCGGCGGGCGGCCGGCGGTGCGGGCCAGCTCGATTGCCTGGTGCGCCTGCTCGTCGCTGACGAAGCCGAGGTCGACGAGGACGTCGGTGACGAAGCCACTGGAGCGGCCGCGGGCCTGCGGCGGGGTGAGGCCGATCGTGCCCTCCTGCGGTTCGAGCGCCGGCGCGGTCGACTCCCCGGAGTCGGGGACTGGTCGCAGGTGGCTCGGGAGATCCCGCGCGTCCATGCTCCCCTAGGGGTGATAGTCGAGGGTGCGGCCCTTGTAGCCCGCGTCGACGACCGCCTGGACGACGCTCTGGGGGCTCTGGAAGCCGTAGCTGACGGACGCAGTCGGGATGCTCTTGCCGAGCCGCTTCGGGCGCAGCACGACCAGCGCCGGGACGCGATCGACGGCGACGCCCTGGGCGATCGCGGCGTAGCGGGAGATGCGTCCGGCCGGGACTACGAAGGTGGCGACGTCGGGCAGCGTTTGCAGCGAGCCGACCGCTTGCTTGACCAGCCGGTCGTCGATGCCGCCGTTGCGGACGAAGAGAAGGGCCACGGTGCGGTTGGCGTCGAAGGCCTCGGTCACGGCACGCGGAGGCGGCGGCGCGGCAGCGGCCGCACCGGGCGGCAACGCCGGAACAGAGCCGGGAGCGGTGGCGGCTTCACCGGCCGCTTCGATCGCCCCTTCGACCGCTTCGCCTGGCGCGGCGCCGGTGGCGGAGCCGCTCGCATCAGTGCCCGCAACGCTCACGGTCGCTTCGGTCGCCGCCGATTCTTCTTCTTCGCCCCCACCGCTCGAGGAGAGGACGAAAAAGGCGGCGCCGACCAGCAGCACGGCGACCACGGCGAGCTGGACGAGCGGATTGCTGTTGAGCTGCTCCCTCATTACGTTCGCCATCTAATTCGGCAGCTTTGGCCGCGGGCTTGAGGTCTGAGAGGCGCCGGGCGGATCCAGCCAGCAGCCTGGAGACGGTCGAGGGTGCTCAGCAGTGGGTGCTGGAGGAACCCTTAACATAGGAGGGACCCAACTTATTCCTAAATAAGACCAATTTCTGGCACAATCTAATTTGTTTGACTGCCAGTAATGCCAAGGGGAGTGGGAGAAGGCCGCGAGCCGGGACGCGCGCCCTGACCTTGGTGGCAACACCGATCAGTGGCGCTGTCCTCCGCACGCTCTCCGACGGCCCGAAACGGCTCGTCGATCTGCGTCGCGAGTGCGGCGCGCCCGCCCAGACCACCCTTCGCGCGTACCTCAAGGAGCTGGAAAAGGTCAAGGCCATACAGAAACGCAGAGACGGCTCCTTCCCCGGCGTGCTGGAGTGCGAGTTGACGAGCGCGGGCAGGGAGCTGCTCTTCGTCGTGGCCGCGGCGGAGCGCTGGCTCCAGGTAGCACCGGGAGGTCCGCTGCCGTTCGGCACCACCGAGGCAAAGGCAGCGATCAAGGCGCTGGCGGACGGATGGTCCTCGACCATGCTCCGAGCGCTCGCCGCGTGCCCTCTTTCGCTTACCGAGCTGGACGGCGTCATCGCCGGCCTCAGCTACCCCTCGCTGGAGCGGCGTCTTACGGCGATGCGGCTTGCAGGTCAGGTGGAGGCCTGCCCTAGCAACGGGAAGGGCACCCCTTACGCGCCCACCGAATGGCTCCGACAAGGCATCGGCCCGCTCGCCGCGGCTGCCCGCTGGGAGCGCCGCCACTTGCCCGATGACAGCTCCCCGGTGACCCGCGTCGACACCGAGGCCGCCTTTCTGCTCACCCTGCCGCTACTGCAATTGCCATCCGATCTGTCCGGCTGCTGCCGGATGGGGGTGGAGATGAGCAACGGGAAAGAGCGCCGCCTGGTGGGGGCGATGGCCTACGTCGAGCAGGGCAGGATTGCCTCCTCCACGGTGCGCCTCAACCGCAATGCCGACGCCTGGGCCACTGGCACCCCCAGCGGCTGGCTCTACGCCGTGATCGGTGCTGACCTCAGTGGACTCGAACTCGGTGGGAACCAGGATCTCGCCCTCGCCCTGCTCGATGGTCTGCACGGAGCCCTGTTCGGCGTGCTGGCACGAGAACCCTCATAGCAGTGCTTGACTCTGATCAACCGATCAAGGAGGATGAAGTAGATCGATCTTTCTTAAGGTCCGAATAGGGCTTTATTAGGAACACAGGCAGGAACTAATGGGAGGAATGACGTGATCCAGTTTAAGATACGTAAGCGGCTGCTGGTCGTGATCGCAGCTGCGGTGACGGCGCTGATGCTGATTGCCCCGGCGGCGAATGCAGCGACCCCCGCCCCAGGCTATGAGCAGTTCGCCGGATGCCCCGACACGGAAGAAAACCCGTCGTTGTTCGTGTGCTTCCGGTCAGTGATCAAAAGCGGTCACTTTCAGATGGGGAGCAAGAGCGTTCCCATCTCGAAACCGATCACGCTGAGTGGAGGCTACAACGCAGAAGGAACTGAATTCGACTTCACCAGCAAAGGTGGGTTGGAGCCGGTCAAACAGGAAGTTCCAGGCGGAGTAATCGGCCTGACCGGGCTCGACTGGCTCGTCAACTTCCTTAGTCTCGAGGGACTGAAGCTGTACGCGGTGACGGAGTTGGCCGGCAATCCCGGGCCTCCAATTCTTGGAGAGGGCATTTCATTGCCGATCAAAGTCCATCTGATCAATCCGGTGCTCGGCAAAAACTGCTACGTGGGCTCGAACGCGAACCCGATCAATCTCAATCTGACCTTCAATACGACCAATCCACCGCCGCCGAACGAACCAATCAGCGGCGTCCATCCTGAACTCAGTTCCGATGAAAAAAACATCATCCACCTAAAAAACGGCACCTTGGTCGACAATGCATTCTCGGCTCCAGGGGCCAGCGGCTGCGCACTGACGCTGCTCGGGTTCCTTCCGATCAGCATCAACGGCCTGGTCAACTCGCAGTCCGGACTTCCGTCCCCTGCGGGAACCAACGAGACGGTGCAGAACACGGACTCCGAACTCGTGGTGAGGTCGCTGGTTTATCCGTAGCGACTGATTTTCTCTTCAGTCAGAAAGGGCCGGGGGTCACCCCGGCCCTTTCTGCGTGTATGGCAGCTCTCCCGTGTCGTGCAGCTCGTGCCGCAGCGAGTTGATCACCGCACCGGCCAGCAGGGCCAGGCTGAGCAGGTAAAACCAGAGCAGGGCGATTAGGACGAAGCCCGCGGTCGAGCCGAAGTGGGAGAGATTTGAGACGTTGGAGAGGTAGAAGGGGAAGGCCCAGTTCGCGATGCCGGCGGCGACGGTGACGAAGGCCGCTCCCGGCCAGACGTCCCGCCACGGCATGTGCCCTTTCGGCACCGCCCAGAAGATCACGCAGCAGATCGCGAACGTCCCCAGCAGAGCGGCGCCGAGCAGCAGCACCGTGTCGATCGCCTTGATGTCGGAGAGGCCGAGCGGCAGGTGATCGGTACCCGAGACGAGCGCCGCCTCCATCGCCGGCAGGACGATCGAGGCGGCGATCAGCAGCAGCACCACCACCAGCATCGTGAAGGAGAAGCGCTTCTGCTCGACCCAGCCGCGGCACTCGACGTGGTAGATGCGGCAGAAGGCGGTGTCCATCGCCCCCCAGAACGAGGCGCCGATCCAAAGCGAGCCGAGGAAAGCGGCGATCCCGATCGTCGTCGAGTTGTCCTCGATCCGTTCCAGCACGTCGGTCAGCGTTCCCTCCTCGACATTCGGGAAGAGGCGCTGCAGGTCGTCCAGGACCCCAGTCTCCACGCCCTGGATCTTCAGCACCTGGCCGAAGACGAAGAGGACGAGCAGGGCGAACGGGAAGACGGCCAGCATCAGGTTGTAGGCGACCATCGCCGAGAGCCCGGTGACGTTCTCGCGGTAGGCGCGGTGCCAGAAGGCACGCAGCCAAGGTTCCGTGCGCTCGATCCGCTTAGACATTGACTTCAGAAACTGAAGTACCTATCATGGGAACAGACGTTTGACAGGTGTCTCCGAGCGGACCGCTTTGCCGGTCCCTTTTTATGCTGGTCGCGACTTTTCGCTCCTGGCGGCCTTTCATTCGTAGAGGACTCAATCATCTAGAGCAGAGGAACGGGTGCAGACAAGATGCTGGTAGCAGAGCTTCAGGAGCTCGAGGAGGTCAAAGGGCTGGTCCATCGCGGTCAGCAGCTAGGCGTGCTCACCTTCGGTGACATCGCCTCGGCGGTCTCGGAGGTCGATCTCGACGAGTCCGACGTCGAGGATCTCTACGGGCACATCGAGAAGCAGGGGATCGAGCTGGTCGAGGACATGGACCCGGCCCAGAAAGCGGCCGCGGACGCGATGCCCGCCGACACCGGCCGCAAAGGCCGGCGCCGGGCCAAAGCAGCGCTCGACCTGAAACCCGACATGACTACGGACAGCCTGCAGCTGTTCCTCAAGGACATCGGCAAAGTCCGCCTGCTGACCGCCCAGGAGGAGGTCGAACTCGCCAAACGGATCGAGCGCGGCGACCTCGACGCGAAGCAGAAAATGGTC
>Ga0190265_10000125_pt1 | contig 78891 bp, 62 predicted proteins | sample Popmic124T_FD_133135 | JGI IMG/M metagenome (GOLD analysis project Ga0190265, IMG submission 133135) | Populus adjacent soil microbial communities from riparian zone of Indian Creek, Utah, USA - 124 T | ecosystem: Environmental > Terrestrial > Soil > Riparian zone | place: USA: Utah | collected... | reverse complement strand
GGAGCAGGCGCTGTTCCTGCGCGTGAAGGGGCTGGTGAGCTGGGAGCTGGGCCGGCCCGACGAAGGGGCGCACCACCTGGAGGAGGCGGTGCGGCTGTTCTCCGAGGCGCGGGCGGTCGAGGAGGAGGGGGCGACGCTGACGCTGCTGGGCCTGCTCTACGCGGAGGAGGGCGAAGCCTCGCCGTGCCTGGGCGCGCTCCTGGCCGGCCTGTCGCTCCTCGCAGGAGCGCAGAGGCCGTGGCTGGCGGCGCGGGGCTGTTTCACGCTGGCCGGCAACCTGGCCGATTCAGGCTGCCGGGAGGAGGCGTGGGGCGCGCTGCGCCGGGGACTCGAGCATGCCGGGGCGGTGGAGGACCCGGCCGAGGCGGCTTTCCTGCGCTGGCTGGAGGGCACTGCGCTGGGCAGCGTGGGGGAGGCGGCGCAGGCCCGCGAGCTGCTCCGGCAGGCGCAGGCCCGGTACCTGGGCGAAGGGCGGCTCGCGGAAGCGGCGCTCGCAAGCCTGGACCTGGCGCTGGTACTGGCGGAGGCCGGAACCACCCTGGAGATCGGCCGCCTGGCCGAGGAGCTGGAGGAGCGCTTCCCGGGAGCCCGGGAGGCAGGGGAAGCCGCGACCGCGCTGCGCAGGACGCGCTGGTCCGACCCGAACGGCCTGAGGCGAAGCGTGGACACGGTCACCTCCCCGCTGAGGCGGCTCTTCCGGATGGGCCGCCACCGCCCGCGCCCGATCCCCTTCGTATGAATCCCCGCCTTCATCTGTCTTCCGAGGACCTGCGGCTCTTCCTGCTTGGAAGGCTGCGCCCCTCCCGCACTCGCGAGGTGGTACGCCACCTGTTGACCGGCTGTTCCCGCTGCCGGTCGGAAGCCGGCCGGCTGATCGAGGACTGCGCGCCCCTCTGGCCCCTTCCGGACGTTCGCGGGCGCTCCTGATCCCCTCACTTCCCCTATAGCTCCTCCCTTCCCTTCAGGGCAGGTCTTCTGGTCTCAGCCAGATCCAGAATTATATTCTCTGTACCAAATGATAGACATCTGTCTGACTTCTGACGTATAAACGAGCTGTTGACGATGTTCAGACCGGGGCACGCCCGAGGAGACGAGGATGAACAAGCACAACGCAGACGAGCTGGAGTTGGGGGAGGCGCACGAGCTTCTGATCGAGCTGATGTCGCTTCCCTCCTGGCTGCGCGAGAAGAAGGTCCGCGAGAGGCGCTTCCGCAGGCTGGACCTGGCCGAGCTGCTGCTCGTGCAGAGCGAGAGTGTCCAGGCCTCCTGCCCGAAGATGTCGCGGGAGCTGGCGCGGGCGGCGCAGCTCGTGGCGGCGCAGCCGTATGCGGTGCCGACCGCGGCGCGGCTGGATTCGATCCTGGCCCGCTCGCTCTGCCTGCAGGGCAACGCCTGCCGGCTCCTGCGGGACCTGGCCGGAGCGGAGGAGCGCTTCGAGGAGGTGGTCCTCTACCTGACGGGTGAGACCCTCTCGGTGGAAAGGGCCATGTACTGCCGGTTGCTGTCTTCCCTGCGGGAGGAGCAGGGGCGCCTCGACGAGTCCATGGCCCTGCTCTGGCGGGCGGTGGAGATCCTCCGTACCGTGAAGAGGATGGGATGACCGAGAGCTCCGTCCGGAGTATTTCCGTCCGAGCCATTCGTCCGAGCCATTCGTCCGAGCCATGCCGGCCCGGACTTTTCCAAGGAGGTAGTCCGATGAGCAACGTGAAGCAGATGTCGAGCAGTGAGCCCGTGCAGCCGATCCTGCTGACGCTGGAGAAGCAGCACCTGAAGCCCGAGCGGATCCAGCAGCAGATGGCGAGGCTGCTCGGGTGGGAGGAGGGCAAGGACGCGCCGGGGATCTACCGGACGCGGCTGTTCGGCAGCCCGGCCGAGGCCGAGGCGTACAGCGCCTTCGCCGGCAAGGTGGCGGCGGGGCGCCGGCAGGCGGTGACTCTCACCCTCGCGGGCAAGCAGGTGTCGGTCGCGATTCAGGGACGCCCCGGCCGCACCAAGGCCGGAATCACGGACGCCGGCTACGCCCTGGCCTGCGTGCTGGGCTGAGCGGCAGGAGAAGGGAGAACCAGCAATGGCCACCAATCCGGTTGTGGAAAACAAAAAGCCGTCCGGTAATGGGCTCGAACCCCTCTCGGACGGCCTCTCCCGGGACCGTGGGCACGATCCAGGAGTAACGGCAGTATAGCTTGACAAGTCGGGGGCGTGAAAGCGCCCCCGGTTTTTCCGGCCATCGTGAGCTGCCGTCAGCCGGTTCGCGCTCGCGGTGACCGGAAAAACCAGGAGTGCTCTTTGAAAACTGAATAGGGACGGCGGTCTCCGAGTCCAAGGACGCTGCCGTCCGCCCATGTTGAAGGGACCTAGTCTCCAGGGAAGCCGTGTGCCCCTCCCCACCCGGGGAGGGGGGGCAGACGGGCTCCGGGGGGAGGCCGGGAGCTGCCGAGCCCGGAGCCCGCCTGCCTATTGGAACGCTTATTCGAAATAGCCGCTCACGTCTACGACAAGGTGGACCGTTCCGGACCCGCTGACGAAGGCCAGCGCCGCCAGGTCCCCTCCTCCGTCCGTGGCGAGCCCCACCAGGGCACTGCTGCCGCGCGTCTGCCCCGCGGAGAAACTGACCATGCTGGCCAGTGGCCAGGGGAGATCGGCCGGCCAGAGAGAGACATTACCTGCTCCACCTGGTGACACGACCGTGACGTTCAGCACGACGGCCCGGGCTGTGGACGGCACTCCGCAGAGCCCTGCCACCTGGACAAACCGGGGGACCTGCGAGACAAGGACCGCGGAAGGCCGCGTGTCGAGGATCCGGCAAGGCTGGATCGTGTAGAGATCCAGGCCCGCGTCTCCGGGTGCGAGGACCGTCACGGGAAAGGTGGAGCTCACGCCGCCACTGCTGGCCGTCACCACTGCCGCGCCCGGCCGCAAGGCACGGAACTGGCCCGTTCCCTGCGACTCCAACACCGTGGGATCGGAGGACGACCACTGGGCCACGCTGTTGAACGTGGTGAAGGGGCTGACATAGCCGTTCTCGAAAGAGGCCTTGGCCGTGAGAGACAGGTTCTCTCCGGGATTGACCCGGTCCGGCCCCGTGATCACGATGTCCAGCAGGGCGGGAGGAGCCGGAGGAGCTCCCGGCGGAGTTCTCCAGGCGTTCCCGAGGGCTCCGCCATAGGCGCCGAGGTCCGCCCCGTCCTGCCCGGCACCGCGGGCGGGAGACCCGGAAGCCAGCCGGTAGTCGCCAGCGGAAGCATTCACGAACCGCGGATCGGCCTCCCAGATCGTGCTCTCGTCCAGGATGTAGTTGGCGCTGTCAAACAGCCAGGAGGCGTTCTGCCAATGCATCAGGTGGTGCACCGAGATGGTCGCGTTGCCCGCGCCGTCGATCCCGCGGTTGTTTCCCTGCAGGATCGAGTTGTAGATCACCACGGAAATGGTGCCGGAGATGTCGTACCCCGTGCCGTTCCCAACCAGCGTGTCCTGTGCCGACTGGACCAAGCCCGTGATCGACGAGATGTCCAGCCCCGCGCCGTTGCCGGCGAACAGATTGTTGCGGGTGACAAGAGACCCTACCTCGTCGAGCCCGACCCCGTCCTGGACGATGTTCCGGAACAGGTTGTTCTCGAGGATCACCTGGAGAGACGGATTGTCGCCGCCGTTCAATCCGAACGTCTGATTGAGAAAGTGATTGTTGCGGATCGTCAGCGTGCCGGACGAGGTGCCGACGCGCAGCAGGATGCCGCCGTGGCCGGAGAACACGTTCCCTTCGATCAGGGTGTTTTGGGCGCTGGTGATCCTCACGCCATACGCGGTGCCTGGGGCGATGATCCGGCAATTGCGCAGTTGGACGTTGGTCGACCCGGCGATGTGGACCGGCTCGGAAGTCCCGGCGGTACGCAACGTGAACCCTTCGATCACCACATCGTTCGCGTTTACGACGGGGCGCGAGACCTCCAGGATCGTCTGGTCGGCTCCGGCTTCCGAGACCAGGATCGTCCCCTGGTCGAGGCTCCCGATATCTGCATCCAGGTAGGTTCCGGGCTTGACAAGGATCATGTCGCCCGAAAGGGAGAGGGCGGTCGCGTGCTTGAGCTCCGCCGAGGTGGCCACGATCCAGAGGCGGCCCGAACTGAGAGGTGCCTGCGAGGCAATGAAGTCCTGCGCCGGCAGCGCTCCGGAGGCAGAAGCCCCCAGCAGGAGCAGCATCCACCCGAGAGCTTTGCTCGTCATCAGCGTCCCCTCGTCCTCGAAACAGCCCTTCTTGCGAGGGGCCGCGAGTGTGTTTATCCAGGACGCGACAAACCACGGGTGAAAGGATCACGTCTCACTGCCAATCTCCAAAGACCTCGAACGCGGCCCAGACCAGGTCCTTCGCGAGGTATTCGGTCCTCTGTTCCCGGACCGCCTGAGCGACGATCTCGAGCTGAGCTTGCCGCAGAGCGTCCGCAGCCGGTTCTCCGTTTCTGAGGTGGCGATAGAAGCGGATCATGAGGTCCGCCGAGCCTTTGTCCGAAACCTGCCACAGCGATGCCACGACAGCTCTCGCGCCTGCAAACTGGAACGCTCTCGTCAGGCTGAGCAGGCCCTCTCCTCCAAGCTCCTTTCCTCGCCCGCTGTCGCAGGCGGAGAGAACGACGAGATCGGCGTCCAGACGCACCCGCTCGAAGATCTCCCAGGCCTGAAGGAAGCCATCCTCGATATTTTCGCCCTTGCGATTCGGGGTGGTGAGCACGAGGCCCGAGCTCATCGGCAGGCGTTCGTTGGCAATGCCGTGCGTCGCGAAATGAACGATTCGCGTACCCCGAGGGAGACTCTTTGCGCGTTCCTCCGTCGCTTCCGGACCGAGAAAGGCGGCAACCTGCCCCGGAAAGAGCTGGGCAATGCTCTCGACTTCGTGGCGAGAGAAGGGCAGGGGAGGAAGATCCAGACCCCGGCGCACGGCTCCTGCCAGCGAAAGTGGCTCAGGATCGGGCGGAGCAGGCCGGAGGACAGGATCGCCAAAAGCAGCAATCGGAAGCACCCGATCCCCGGGCGCGACTCTTCCGCGCGAGCGCTTCAGCTCGGACCAGACGGTTGCGGAGAGAGCAACGGAGAAAGGCTTCCATTCCACCAGGAACTGCCAGCTCCGTCCCGTCGGGTCTTGTGATGACAGCTCGCGGACCAGGGCCGCCCAGGGCACGGCATGGAGAGGGCCATCCGGCAGGATCAGGAGCCGGCTCGCTCCATCCAGAAGCGGCTCGACCGGTTGCAGAACGGAGCGGTAGAGCCGGCGGAGGGGCTCCAGGGCTGACCGATCTCCAACGAAGAGCCGGTTTTCCGTGGCGGCGCGAAAGCGTTGTACCTCCCGTTGAAGATCGGCTCTCCCTGCCAGGAGTCTGGAAGCCGCGACTCGCCCGTCCTCGGAGAGCACGAAGACATGCGTGGCCGTCTCGCCGACCTGATAGGCGAGGATCTTCATGCCGGCATCCAGCTCACGGGCCACCTCACCTGCCCGCATCGGTTGTGGGAAGTGCAAGGCCGTCGGACGAGGAGACAGCTTGCGGATCTCTTGGGCGATGGAGTCGAGCTGCTCGCGCAGGATCGGAAGCTCGCGCCAGGCTTTCTTCGCGGCGTCCTTCTCCTGCGGGTCCGAGATCGTGTTGAGGGCCTGCCGGAACCGGCGGCCTACCCGCCGCCGCTCGTCCTCAAGCTCGGCCGGGACTCCGTCGGAAACCCTGAGGTCGCGAGCCGCGAGCAGGCTGAGGAAGCCCTGTGCACGGGAGGCCTCCTGAATGTCGAAGGCCTGTTCGTTCCGGCCCAGCTCCAGCTCGACCGCCGCGGCGTCAAAGTAGATCCTGCGCCGGAGAGAGCGGAATTCCGCCTTCACATCCTCCGAGCCGCCGAGCCTCCCAACCTGCGCCTCGAGAGCCCGGATCGCCCCGAGGAGATGGCCGGAGGCTTGCTCCAGGTTGCCCAGACGCCAAACAATGCGGCCAAGACCGGCCAGGGCGCGGGCTTCGCCATCGGTCCCGGAGCCCACCCGCCGATAGATCGCGAGAGCCTTCTGATGGTGGTCGAGCGCATCCTTCCAGTTCCCCCGCCGGGATTCCACCTCGGCCAGGCCATTCCAGCTTTGGGCGGTCCAGGGACGCTCTGGAGCGACGTCGGCAAGGAGTCTGAGCGCGCGTCGATAGGAGCTTTCGGCGCGATCGAGCTCACCCGCAGCCAGGGCCGCGTTCCCCAAGTCGTTAAGGACAGCGGCAACCATGGGCTGCCGGGGAAAGACCCGTTGGAGGATGGCCAGCGCCTGCTCGAAGAGGTTCCGCCCTTCATTCCACCTCCCCTGATCGAGCTTCAGGCGGCCGAGCCGGATGAGCGCCGTTGCCACGGATTCGCCGCCGGGCACCACCCTCTGCCGGATCTCCAGAGCCCTTTCAAAATGGTGTGCCGCCACCTCCAGGTCGCCTCGAAGCGCGTAGACATCTCCAAGGCCCACAAGCTTGAAGGCCATCCAAAAGCTGTTGGGGTCGAGCCGCTCCTGAATCGCCACCGCTCGCTTGAGAAAATATTCGGCGCCCTCGAGATCGGAGCGGTCGAGCGCAATGTATGCCTGCGAATGAAGGCTGTCCGCTTCGAGGAAGCTCTCCGGTGCCCAACGCGTCCGGAGGGCGAGCGCCTGATCAAACCCCTCTTTGGCTCCATCCAGGTTTCCCAGATTCCACTCTTGCGACGCGATCTGGTGCAGGCTTCGGGCTACACCGAGGCTGTCGGGCTCCGTCGACCGGCGAATCGCGAGCCCCGCGCGATAGCTTTCCCGGGCTTCGCGGAAGCGGCCCTCGTATTCGAAGCCTTTGCCGAGGGCCTCCCAGAGAAACACCCGCGTTCGATCGCTCCGTGCCAGGCTCATTGCCTCGTGAAAGGCCTCGTGAGCGCCGGTCCAGTCGCCGACCTCGCCCAAGGCCTCACCGATGCGCAGCAGCTGCCAGCACCGCAACGGATCGTCCTCCTGATGCGGGATCTGCCCGGCCAGCCGTCGCCAGTCGGCTATCCCTTCGGTCAGCTTCCGCCGACGGATCCGGAGCTGACCCCGCTCATAGAGCGTGACGTCCTGAGACGTGAGGATCGGGCGAGCTCTCGATCGTCCGCGTCGCTCGGAGTTGAAGTGGACGTTCCACTCGCCCGCAACTACGTGCCAGGTCCTCCGCTGGCCGTTCCTTTCGCCGTAAAGGACTACCGGACCCCGGTGCGCCTGCTCGACCTCGAGCCACATCCAGTCGAAAGGGGAGGCGAGGACACCCTGCGCCGGCTCCGGATTCGCAGGTGGTGAAGACAGCCTTTCCCAACTGTGCAGCACATCCCCAGTCCTCAGGCCCGCCTTTTCGATCTCTGAGCCGGGCGCGACCTCGTCCACGATGATTTCGGCGGCAATCGGAGCGGCTACCTGGGCCAGGAGCCAGAGAAAGATGCAAAGAGCGGCTACCTGTTTCACCCGGGATCGCTCACGGCCGCAGCTCGGCCGCGGACCGGACCAGGAGGTCCCAGAGCGCCTCGATGTGCTCCCGGGTCGTGCGGATGTTGCCGATCGCGATCCGCGGGGTGAGACGCCCGTGGAGGGTGGTGGGTGAGAGGAAGAAGGGACCGGCGGCGTTGACCCGGGCCAGGAGGCGCTCGTTGAAGCGGTCCTGGTCCTCAGGCGAGCCGGCGACCACTGCCCGGAAGCAGACCGCGCTGAAGGGGACCGGCGCGGCCAGCTCGAAGCCGGGATCCGACTCGATCCGCGCCGCCAGCTCGCGGGCGATGGCGCAGTGCTCGCGGATGCGCTCCCGCAGGCCCTCGACCCCGAAGCCGCGGATGACCATCCAGAGCTTGAGCGCCCGGAAGCGGCGTCCGAGCTGGAAGCCGAGGTCCATCAGGTTGGTGACCCCGGCCTCGTCCGTGCGCAGGTAGTCAGGGATCAGGGAGAACGCGGCGCGGAGCAGAGCCGGGTCCTTCACCCAGAGGATCGAGCAGTCCACAGGCGTGAACAGCCACTTGTGGGGGTTGACCACGATGGAGTCGCCCCGCTCGATCCCGGGCATCAGCGCCCGGTACTCGGGGCAGATGGCGGCCGAGCCGGCGTAGGCCGCGTCCACGTGGAGCCAGATCCCCTCCCGGGCGCAGAGGTCCGCGATCGCCTCGACCGGATCGACGCTGGTCGTGGAGGTGGTGCCGGCCGTGGCGACCACGGCCATGGGGAGCTTCCCCGCCGCTCGATCCCGGGCGATCGCCTCTTCCAGGGCGGGGACGGACATCCGGAACTCCGCGTCGGTCGCCACCCGGCGGACGTTTTCCTGGCCGATCCCCAGCACGATGCAGGCTTTGTCGATGGAGGAGTGCGCCTGATCGCTCGCGTAGACGGTGAGGGCCGGGAGATCCCGGCCGGCGAGGCCCTTCGTCCGCACCTCCAGGCCCTGCATGCCGTGGCGCGCCGCGGCCAGGGCCACCAGGCTGCTGGAGGAGGCCGTGTCGTTGATGTGGCCGCGGAAGCCCGGCGGCAGGCCGATCATCTGCCGCAGCCAGTCGCAGACCCGCTCCTCGAGCTCCACGGCGGCCGGCGACGTGCGCCAGAGCATGGCGTTGACGTTGAGCCCAGCAGCCAGAAGCTCGCCGAGGATGCCCGGGCCCGAGCCCGAGATGGCGAAGTAGGCCAGGAACCCGGGGTGGTTCCAGTGGGTCACATTGGGCTCGATGAGCCGGCGGTAGTCGTCGAGCAGAAGGTCGAGGGGCTCCGGCTCCTCCGGCGGCGCCGCGGGCAGGGCGCGTCCCACGTCCCCGGGCGAGACCGGGGGGAGCACGGGGTATTCGCCGACCCGCTCCAGGTAGTCAACGACGAGGTCCGCGGCGCGATGCAGGGCCGCGCGAAGCTCGTCCGGCGGAAGGTCTCCAGGCATGGCGGCCGGTATCTTATCCCGAAGGACGGGCCGCAACCTGGCAAGGTAATTGCTAACTCCGTATGGCAGGTAGTAGCAGTACCCTGAACTTTGACCCGGCCCTCTATTCAGGACCGGATGTGAGGAGAACGGCTATGAGCACGAAGAAGATGCTTGCCCTCTTGCTGCTGTTGATGCTGCCGCTGGCGATCGCCTGCGGCCCGAACGAGACCGCGGAGACGGATGATTCGGATATGTCCGACACCGCGACCACCACCAGCGAGACGGAGCAGCCCGGCACCGAGCAGCCCGGCGACCTGAACCCCGTCGAGGCACAGATGGCGGTCGACGACGTGACCCTCGGCAAGGGCATGAATCCGGACAACACGATCCCCCAGGACCAGCAGGGGGACGACTTCGCCCCGGGCGACATGGTCCACCTCTCGATGGAGGTGGGCGACACCCCGGCCGGCTCGCTCGTGAAGGTCGTCTGGTTCGGCCCGAACGAGACCCGGATCGACGACGAGACCAAGACGGTCAACGCCGGCGACAAGTACGTGGCCTTCCACTCCCCCGATACGGCCTCCTGGGAGAAGGGCGACTATCGGGCGGAGGTCTGGATCGGCGACGAGAAGGTCAATCAGCAGCAGTTCCAGATCGTGGACAAGGACGAAGCTGGCCGATAGCGGCATTTCTCCCTTACGGCGGCGGGGTTGTCGACAGGGCCTCGCCGCCGTTCTTTTCTTTTTCCCAACCCATCAGGCATGAGATCCCCTCTCCCCCGGCACGGGGGAGAGGGCTAGGGAGAGGGGGAACGGGATCAATTCTTACTTCGAGGTCGAGGCGGTAGCGCTCTTGCGCTGCAGCTCGTCGTCGATGATCTTGGTGATCTCGTTGAGCGGCTGGGCGCCGGAGAGGAAACGGCCGTTGATGAAGATGGCCGGAGTGCCGCTGACGCCGGCCTTGGAGCCCTCGTCGAAGTCGGTCTTGACCTGGGCGGCGTACTTGTTGGTGTCGAGGCAGGCGTTGAACTGCTCGGCGTTCATGCCCAGCTCGACCGCCTTGGCCTTGAGCTGCTCGACGGCCAGCGCCTGCTGGTTCTCGAACATGGCGTCGTGGAGCTCCCAGAACTTGCCCTGGTCGTTGGCGCAGAGGGAGGCCTCGGCAGCCTTCTGGGCGTGCTGGTGGAAGTTGAGCGGGTACTGGCGGAAGACGATCCGCACCTTGTCGCCGTACTTCTCCTTGACCTGGTCCAGGGTGGGGATCAGGCGGGCGCAGTAGGGGCACTGGAAGTCGGAGAACTCGACGATCGTGATCGGCGCGCTCGCGGGACCCTGGGCGGGGCCCGTGGCCGCGACCTCGACCCGGTTGGGCTCGAGGAGGTACTGGATCTTGTGCTTGGCGCGGAGGTCCGCGTAGAACTTCTGCTGCAGCTCGCCCTGGCGCTGCTGCTCCAGGTACTGCTTGATCTGCGGGCCGACCTGCTCCTTCGTGCGCGGCTGGATCTGAGCCTTGTTCTGCTCGTAGAAGGCGTCGATGTCGGCATCGCTGACCGGCGCCGGCTTGAGGTCGGCCAGGATCTGCTCCTTGGACTTGCCGCTGGCCTTGGCCTCCTCGTCCAGGAGGCGGTCCTGGATGGTCTGCTCGAGGGCGCCCTCGAGCAGCTCGCGCTTCTGCTGCTCGTACTGCTTCTCGAGCTGCGTGAACTGGTCGGCGGCCAGCGTCTTGACGTCGGCCTCGGTGATGTCCTTGCCGTTGACGCGCGCCAGCGCGCCCTTCGTATCCTTCTTGTCTTGAGCCGAGCAGGCCGGCAGGCACACGCCCAGCGCCAGGATCAGGACCAGGACGGCCTTGATGGCGCGCGGCCCCACCGTGTGACGGATTGCACTCATCGATAACTCCTTTTCGCTTGACCCCGGAGGGCAGATTTCCAGAGACCTACAGCAGGGCTCCCAAAAATTCAAGGTGCGCATTTTAGCACAAGGGGGACACACGCCCCCGAAGCCGCAGCTCTTCAGCGGCTGGAAACCCGAAAAGCCGCCTCTTCATTCCGGGTGCTCACGAGGCCACTCAGGGGGCAAGATGCCGCGCCACCAGACCTTCCAGGATGCGCTCCGCGGCCACGCCGCGCAGGCGCAGGAGCGGCGCTCCCAGGAGGTCCTCCGCCAGCGCCAGCAGGGCACGGCGGATCGGGCTCCCCTCTTCCACCGACTGGACCGCCCGCAGCACCGCGGCCGCGGCGACCGCCCAGGGCCGGGAGGCACGGGGGTCTTCCCAGCCCCCGGCACGGACCAGGGCCGCGGCCGCGGCCAGGAGGTAGATGGCGGAACCGGTGGAGATGTAGCCGGAGAGCGCCGCTCCGAACGCCCGGGCGACCGGCTCTACGTCCTCCTCGTCCGCCGTCTCGGCCGGCCCCAGGAAGACGGACAGGGACCGGCTGCGCAGGGTCGGCAGCAGGTCGAGCCGCGACGGCGCCAGGAGGAAGAAGTTGCGCGGCGACGAGGTGTACGGCTCTTCCAGGTTCTTGAGCAGGGCGTTGGCCGCCTCGCCGCTCAGGGTCTCGGCCGCGGCCACGATGAACACCTGGCCGCGGGCCTCGAAGGGGGAGACCTGCGCCGTGCGCAGCATCTCCCGGGTCGCGTCGACCGAGGTGGAGGTCTTGAGGTCCCGTTCCAGGACCTGGAAGTCGGGATGGAAGGTGTCGGTCTCTGCCGCCGGCCAGACGATGCGCCGGCAGTGGCGGCAGGTCCCGCACGGCCGCGATCCGGGCGGAGCCTCGCAGAGCAGGGCGCGGGCCAGGATGATGGACGCCCCCTGCCGCGCCTCCGGTCCCCGGCCGTGGAGGATCACGGACGGGTAGAGCCGGCCCTGGCGGGCGACGTCCAGCGCAGCGTCAAGGTTCATGGGAGTCTCATCCCAGCCACTCCTCCAGCGTGGCCCGCACCTGGGCCTGAGTGGCGGCGGAGTCGCCGGAGGAGTCCACGACGCGGAAGCGGCCGGGCTCGCGCCGGGCCAGCTCCAGGAAGCCTTCCCGCACCCGGGCATAGAAGGCGAGCCCCTCGATGTCCAGGCGGTCGGCCGCGCCGCGCCGCCGCCTGGACGGCGAGTCGCCGCGGGCCCGGGCGGCCTCGGCGGGCAGGTCGAACAGCAGGGTGTGGTCCGGGACCCGGCCACCGGTGGCGACGCGGTCGACCTGGTCGATGCGGTCCAGGGGCACCCCCCGGCCGTAGCCCTGGTAGGCGCGGGTCGAGTCCGTGAAACGGTCGCAGAGCACGTGCCGGCCCGCGGCCAGGGCCGGTTTGATGACCTCCAGGAGGTGCTGGCGCCGGCTGGCGAAGACGAGGAGCAGCTCGACCGTGCCGTCCATCTCCCCCCATCGGGGATCGAGGAACACGGAGCGCAGGGCGTCTCCGAGGGGGGTCCCGCCGGGCTCGTGGGTTACCTCGCGGGGGATGCCGCGCTCCTCCAGCCAGGCGGCCGACTGGCGGAGGTGGGTGGACTTGCCGCTGCCGTCGAGCCCTTCGAAGGTGATGAAGAGGGGCCTGGACATGGAGCGGGAAACTACCATGTGTGGCGGATCGCGCCCCAACTCTTAAACAGATCCTTGCCGGGGATGCCCTTCTTGTGCAACCCTGAGGAGATGGAGTGGCGGTCGCGCCGCGCCGGAGGGAGACCCCCATGGACGGAAGTTTGCATATGGCCGGGGGGTTGAGCGTATCGGTCGAAGAGGCGTTTCCACCTCAAAACTGGCATCGAATAGGAGGAGAGATCCATGGCAGCACCGAAGAAAGCGGCAGGCAAGTCGGCAGGCGGCGCCAAGAAGGCCGGCGGCGGTGGCGGCGGCGCCTTCATGAAGCCCATGCAGCCGGACGAGGAGCTGGGAGCGGTCGTGGGCAGCGATCCCATACCGCGCACCGAGGTGACCAAGCGAATCTGGGACTACATCCGCCAGAACAACCTGCAGGATCCCAAGGACAAGCGGACCATCAAGGCTGACGCCAAGCTGAAGAAGGTGTTCAACGGCAAGGACTCGGTCAGCATGTTCGAGATGACCAAGCTGGTCAACGGGCACCTCAAGGGCTAGCCCCCTTTCCGATCCCCGGGCGGGCCGCCCTCCGGGGCCCGCCCCGCCGACCCCTCACCTCCGGTAGTATCCGCCTGCCCCGCAACACCGCGGAGCCCTGTACAAAGGACACCGAGGACTGCTCATGGAACAGATCGGCACCCCCATGCAGTGGGGAGTGTTCTTCACCCTTGTCGCCATCATGCTGGCGCTGGACCTGGGGGTCTTCCACCGCAAGGAGCGGCGGGTCACCCTTCGGGAGGCGGCCTTCTGGTCGATCGTCTGGATGGTCATCTCCTTAGTCTTCAACTACTGGATCTACTACCGGTTCGGGTCCGAGGCCGGCCTCGAGTTCCTGACCGGCTACGTCATCGAGAAGTCGCTCAGCTTCGACAACATCTTCGTCTTCATCGTCATCTTCAACTACTTCGCGGTGCCGGCGGAGTACCAGCACCGCGTCCTGTTCTGGGGCATCCTGGGCGCCCTGGTCTCCCGCGGTGTTTTCATCTGGATAGGGGCGGCCCTGATCGATCGCTTCGAGTGGATTATCCTGGTCTTCGGCGCGTTCCTGGTCTACACCGGCATCAAGATCCTGGTGCAGAAGGAGACCGAGGTCCACCCGGAGCAGAACCCGGTGGTCCGGCTCTTCCAGCGCTTCGTGCCGCTGACCCCGCGCTACCACGGCAAGCGCTTCTTCGTGACGGAGAACGGGCGCCGGGTCGCCACCCCCCTGATGCTGGTGCTGGTGGTCATCGAGGCCACGGACGTGGTCTTCGCCGTGGACTCGATCCCGGCCATCTTCGCCATCACGCGCAACGAGTTCATCATCTTCACCTCGAACATCTTCGCCATCCTCGGCCTGCGTGCCCTCTACTTCCTGCTCGCCGGGCTGATGCACAGGTTCCGCTACCTGGGCGTGGGCCTCGGCTTGGTGCTGGTGTTCATCGGCGCCAAGATGCTGACCCACAACTGGGTGCACATCCCGACCTCCTGGTCGCTGGGCGTGGTCCTGGGGATCCTGGCCCTGGCCATGATCGCCTCGCTGCTGCGGCCGGCCGCGCCCGACGAGGTGGCGAACCCCACGGAGATCCCCGCCGAGGACCAACAGAGCTGAGGATGCGGTAGGATTCGCGTCCTGGATTCCAGCGGAGCAACCATGGCGAACGTCTTCATTCCCCGAGAGAGGCGGCCGGGCGAGACCCGGGTCGCGGCCACGCCGGACACGGTCCGGCGGATGATCAAGCAGGGCCTGGAGGTCACGGTCGAGCGCGGCGCGGGCGAGGGCTCCGCGTTCCTCGACGCGGACTACGAGGCCGCCGGCGCCCGCCTGAGCGACGACCCGGCCTCCTCGGCGGGCGAGGCGGACGTCATCCTCACGGTGCGGCCTCCGGACCCGGACGACGTAAGCGGCCTGAAGCAGGGCGCCGTGCTCGTCGGCCTGCTGGCGCCGCACCAGAACCTGGACCTCGTGCGGGCCATGGCCGAGCGCAAGGTCACCTCCCTCGCCATGGAGCTGGTCCCCCGCATCACCCGCGCCCAGGCCATGGACGCCCTGTCTTCCCAGGCGAGCATCGCCGGCTACCGCGCCGTGCTCCTGGCGGCCTGGCGCCTGCCCAAGTACTTCCCGCTCCTGATGACCGCGGCCGGCACCATCCCCCCGGCCCGGGTCGTGATCATGGGCGCGGGAGTGGCCGGCCTGCAGGCCATCGCCACGGCCCGCCGCCTGGGCGCCGTGGTGGAGGTCTCGGACGTCCGGCCCGTGGTCAAGGAGCAGGTCGAGTCGCTCGGCGGCAAGTTCATCCCGCTCCCTGAGATTCCGAGCGGCGAGGGCCAGGGGGGCTATGCCCGCGAGATGGGCGAGGAGTTCCTCCGGCGCCAGCGGGAGATCGTCAAGAAGCACCTGGGCGCGGCCAACGCCGCCATCACCACCGCCCTGGTGCCCGGCAAGCGCGCCCCCATCCTGATCACCGCCGACATGGTGGAGGCCATGCGCCCCGGCTCGGTGATCGTGGACCTGGCCGTGGAGCAGGGGGGCAACTGCGAGCTCTCGCAGCCGGACCGCGAGGTACTCCACAACGGCGTGCTCATCCTCGGCCCCTCGAACCTGCCCGCGGGCATGCCGTCGGACGCGAGCGGCCTCTACGCCAAGAACGTGCTCGCGCTCCTCCAGGAGATCGTCAAGGACGGCAAGGTCACCATCAACGCCGGGGACGAGGTGCTCGCCGGCTGCCTCCTGACCCACGAGGGGACGGTCCTCCACCAGGCTACCGCGGACCTGCTCCAAGCCGCCGCGGACCTGCTCCAGGCCCCGGCGCCCTCCTCCGGATAGGAAAAGCGCCTCCCGGCGTCCCCTTTCCCCCCTCCCGCGGCACTGTTGGGGAGAGCACTGATTCCACATGCAAGACGATCACGCCAATGGCGAGGCGCGCAGCCTGCTCGAGAGGCTCGCCCGGACGCAGGCAGCCCTCGACCGCGAGCGGGCCGAGGCCCCCGCGCTTTGCGCCCGGCTCCTCGCCCTCCCCCCCGAGCAGCAGGGCGATCATCTGCGGTCGGACCCCCGGCTCCACACCTGGGGGGTCTGCGAGGTGCTGCTCGAGAGGAGCCTGGCCGCTGCGGAGGGGGAAGCGGACGAGTCCGGCCGCCTCGCCTCCCTGGTGCTGACGGCGTCGGCCCTCCTCGACGAGGCCCTGCACGTGGCGCCGGTCGTCCAGGACCTGGAGGCCCGCGCCTGGGCTCTCCTCGGCGAGTCGAAGCTGCGGGCGGGCGACCTCCCCGGGGCCGAAGAGGCGCTGCACGAGGCCGCGCTCCGCCTCGGGCACGGCACCGGGGACCTGCTGGTGGAGGCGCGCCTGCTGGAGTTCGAGGCCGCCGTGCGGCGCCAGCAGGGGCGGACGAGCGAGGCCGCGGCCCTCCTCAAGCAGGCCGAGAGCCGCTACCGCGAGGCCAACGAGCACCACCTCGCGGCACGCACCCATCACAAGCGCGACCAGGTCCTGCAACAGGCCGACAGCCTGCTGCGCAACATCGTATTTGAGCCCACGTCGTGAGCCGGAAGGGCGAGGGGTAAGTGGTATGTTCGCTCCATGATGCGACCGTCGCGTTCCTCCGCCGTTCTCATCCTCGCCTTCGTCCTCCTTCCCATGTCCACTCGGGCCGCTTCGACCCCGGCACCCCTCGGCACCGGCGGGGCCGTGTCCTCGGGCGATCCGCGGGCGACCAAGGTCGGCATCGAGATCCTCCGTACCGGAGGCAACGCGGTGGACGCGGCCGTGGCCACGGCCCTTGCCCTCGCCGTGGTCTACCCCGAGGCCGGGAACCTCGGCGGCGGCGGTTTCGCGCTGGTCAAGCGCGGAGACAAGCTGTCCGCCCTGGACTTCCGCGAGGTCGCCCCTGCCGCTGCCCGGCGCGACATGTACCTGGACGCCGAGGGCGAGCCGGTCGACGGCGCGTCCCAGGTCGGGTCCCTGGCGGCCGGTGTCCCCGGCTCCCCGGCAGGCCTCTACGAGCTCCACCGCAAGCATGGCAGGCTCCCCTGGAAGAAGGTCGTGGAGCCTGCCCGCAAGCTGGCCGCGGACGGGTTCCGGGTGGACCGCCACCTGAACGAGCTCCTCGGGAGGGAGACGTACCGCAACCGCTTGGCGCGCTTCCCGGAGACCGCACGGGTCTGGCTGCCAGGCGGCAAGCCCCCGGAGGCCGGCAGCGTGATCCGCCTGCCCGAGCTGGCCGCGACCCTGGCCGCCTATGCCGAGCGCGGACCCGCAGCCATCACCGGCGGCCCGGTGGCGGCTGCTATCGAGGCTGCCTCGCGGCGCCATGGTGGCGTGCTCACCGCCGCAGACCTGGCCGCCTACCAGCCCGCCTGGCGCGAGCCCGTGGTCGTCGAAGCCTTCGGCTGGCGCATCGCCTCCATGCCCCTCCCCTCGTCGGGAGGGCTCCTGCTGGGCGAGACCCTGGGCATGCTGGAGCGGCTGGATTGGGCCAAGATGCCCCGCTTCGGCGCCGACCGCGCCCACTTCCTGACCGAGACCTTCCGCAGGGTCTACGCCGACCGCTTCCTCCTCGGAGACCCGTCGACCACCCGCGCCGGCGCCGCGCAGCTCCTCGATCCGGTCTGGCTGGAGCAGCGGGCCTCCGGCATCACGCCCCGCCGCGCCACGCCCTCGACCGAGGTCAAGCCCTGGCCCGGGAACGACGCTGTCCCCGCGGGCGCCGAGCCCGGCAGCGAAACCACCCATCTCTCCGTGGTGGACGGCGACGGTAACGCGGTGGCCCTGACCACGACCTTGAACGACCTCTTCGGCTGCGCGGTGTTCGTGCCCGAGATCGGGTTCCTCAACAACGAGATGGACGACTTCACCACCGTTCCGGGCCGGCCCAACATCTTCGGGCTGATCCAGGGCGAGGCGAACATCGTGGCTCCGGGCAAGCGGATGCTCTCCTCCATGACCCCGACGATCGCCTGGAAAGGGGAGGAGCTCATCGCCCTGGGCGGGCGCGGCGGCTCGCGCATCCCCACGAATGCCATACAGGTGCTGCTGAACCTGATCGCAGATGAAGACACCCTCCAGACCGCTCTCGACCGTCCGCGGCTGCACCACCAGTGGCTCCCCGACCGCCTGGAGGTGGAGGCGGACACCTTCTCTCCCGAGACCCGGGCGGAGCTGGAGCGCCGCGGCCACGAGATCCACGTCAAGCCCAACGACGTCGCCAAGATCCACGCCATCCGCGTCCGCGCCGACGGGCTGATGGAGGCCGCGTCCGATCCGCGGAGCACAGGGCTGGGGGCAGTGGTGAAAGTGGAGCCGTAAAGCCTCCCTCTCCTGCCCGGCATGCCCCTTGCGAGACCCTCGATTGCAATGCCTCGCAAGAGAGCTCTCTTCTTCCTCGCAATCGTGGCCTGCCTGGCCACCTCGGTGGCCGCTCAGCGCAGGGAGGCCTTCGAAGACGAGCTCTTCGTGCGCGAGGTCGAGCTCGTCTTCGAGCTCGACCTCACCTTCCTGCGCTCGCTGACCTTCGGCCCGGAATCCCTCGTGGTGGTCGAGGACGGCCAGTACCGTTCCGTAACCAAAGTCGATTCGCTCGAGGAAACCTGGAACGCGGTCGTCTGGGTCGACAAGGCCCTGGCCGAGCCCGAGACCGTATTTCTGGGGGCTCTCGCCCTCGCCCAACAGGCCTCGGAGCTGGCCCGGATGGCCAGCGTGGAGGTGGTCGTGGCCTCCCCCGGGGTGAGGATCGAGACGGCGTCCACGCGCGAGCCCCGGCGCTTGGAGCAGGTGCTGGCCGACCTCGCGGGCAAGGCTCGGGTGGAGCGGGACCGGGCCGCCGCCCGTCCCGGCGAGCGCTCGGGGGTGTCCTCCCGGCCGGACGCAACGACCCTACGGCGTCAGCTCGACCGGCTCCTCGTCCACCTGGCCGGCCGCAGGGATCCCGGCCCGCGGGTCCTGTTCCTGATCGCCGACGGCTTCGTCGTCACTCCGCGGGAGAGCAAGGCGTTCGAGACGGGCTCCGCCGCTCCGGAGGCCGGAGAGAGGGCCGCGGCCATCCAGGGCGCTGCGCGCCTTCTCGCTGCCTACGGATGGGTGACCGTCGTGCTCCCCCTGCGCAAGGAGGTGGTGGGCGAGGAGCACCATGGACACAGCGAGGTCAACGTGTTCCGCGGCAACCACGGCACCTGGGGGGGGAACACGGGCAACTCGGTCCCGCCGATCATCCCTCCCAAGGCTCCCAAGGACAGCACCTTGAGGTGGGACAGCGTCCTCCGCGCGCTCACCGAGCCGAACCTCTCTCCCCTGCGCGCCCTGATGGAGCCCACGGCCGGGATGCTCGTCCCGAACGGCGAGGTGCTCCCGGCCACCCTGGAGAAGCTCGGCGGGCGCTGGCACCTCTATTACCAGACCCAGATGCCCGTGGACGGAAAGGTCCGGTCTGTCGAGGTGCGGTGGCGCGACGGCACCCCGCTGCGCGCCCGCCGCTGGTTGAGGTCGTCCACCCCCGAGGGGATTGCCGAAGCGCGCCTGCGGCGCCTGCTCGAGGGCGAGCGCCTGCCGGAGAGCCTGCCGCTCCGGGCGGAACCCTCCGGCGGAGGCCTGAAGCTGACCGTGGCTCCCTTCTCCGCCCCTGAACCGGTCATCCTCGGACCCGTCCGGATCTCGCTCGCCTATGCCGGCCCGGACGGCACCATCCGGATCCGGCACGAAACCGCCCCTGGGATCGAGGCGCCCGACAAGGGATGGAGCCACACTCTCCCTTCGGTACTCTCCTCGGAGGTCCCGCCGCTGGCAGTCCTCGTCGAGGATCTCGCCCGCGAGCGGTGGCGGGCGGTGCTTTACTTGAAGTAACCCGCCACGTCCAGGATCACGTCCACCAGCCCGCCGCCTCCCAGGACCGCGAAGGCGCCGATCCTTCCTTCCTCGTCCGTGCTCAGCCGGATGAGGGCGCTGGTCGCCCGGAGCGACGAGCAGGCGACGGGGAAGGCGCGCAGGCGCCGGGGACGACCCATACGCGGCGGGTAGGGCCTTGTCCCCGCCGCTTCCCGGGAGAGGGGGCCGGATCGGTTAGCCCCTCACCTCCACCACCCGGTCCGCCTGCAGGAACCAGAGCTCGAAGCGCGGCGGCTCTTCCAGGTCCAGGGCCTCCCGGAGCGCCCGGGCGTAGGTGGCGCCCTGGGGGGCGTAGACGGCTATACGGTCTTCCAGGACCTCGGGGTCGTCCGTCTTGTAGTCGGCCACGACCAGCCGGCCGGTAGCGGGATCGCGGTAGAGGAGGTCGATCGTGCCCGACACCACGCCCACCGCGCCATGCCCGTTGCCCGAGGGAGGGAGCAGCACCGGCAGCTCGCGGGCGAGGACGTGGTCGCGCAGATCCCTCAGACGGGATAGGAGCCCGCTGCCGGCGAAGTGGTCCAGGAGGCTCCGGGCCAGCGGCAGGGCGCGGTCCAGGACGTCTCCCTCGGCAAGCGGACCGAGATAGGCCGGGAGGAGGTCGCGCTGGCGGCCGGCCTCCTCCTGCGGATCGGAAAAGAGGTCCCAGGTCTCCAGGGCGCGGTGGACGGCTCCTCCCGCGGCCATGGCCGCCTCGCGGTCCGGCCCCCGGCGGCGAATCCGCTCCCCTGCCCGGCTCTCGGCCTGCTGCTCGCGCAGTAGCTCGTGTGCCTCCTCCGACGCTGCCCCTCCGAATGGACGGGCCATGCGGGCCTCGGCTTCCACCCGATGGACGGCCAGTGCTTCGGACTCCCGGGCGACCTCCTCCGGCGAGGGCAGATCCGCCGTCTCTCCAGTCCCGGGCTCCGCGCCCTCGGACTCGGGGCGCAGGACCGGGAACTTCCAGCGTGCTCCCACCCGGTCTTCGAAGGACCAGGCGCCTTCGTCCCAGCGCTGGGCGAGGTCGGGACGGCCGGGGCGACAGCGCAGGAGGTCGAGATGGTTCCGGGCCTGCTCCGGCGGCCGGGGGTCCTCCTCTTCCGGCCAGACGCCCGCGAGCACCAGGCGGTCCTTGGCCCGGGTCATGGCCACGTAGAGGGTCCGCACCCGCTCCGCCGCCTCCACCTCGCGGCGCTCGGCCGCCACCTGGTCGAAGCCCAGGGTCGGAGCCCCGAGCAGGCGGTACTCCCAGTGCTCCTCCCCGGTCCGGCCCACCTCGGTCCGCGGACCGCTCTCGCCCATGGACTGCTTGTGGAGCTGGACGAGGTAGACGTGCTTGAAGTCCAGGCCCTTGGCGCCGTGGATCGTCATGACCTGGACCGCGTCCTCGGACCCGTCCTGGGGCCGGCCCTCCTCCGCTTCCCGCGCCTCGGTCACGCTCCGGCGCAACGCCCGCAGCACCGCCGTGGCATCCCCGCCGCTGTCCTCCATGGCCGCGAGCAGTTGCCGGAAGAAGCGGTCCAGGTTCGCCAGGCGGTAGGGGCCGAGGTAGCGCGCCGCCTCGGTGACGTCGACCAGCAGCAGGCCGCGGACCTTCTCCAGGAAGACGTCCGCCGGATCGGTGCCGAACGACTGGCGGAGGTGCGCCAGAGCCTCCACCGCGGCGAGGAGGGTCTTCTCCCACCCGCGCACCCGCTCGATGCCCGGGACGTCCCGGGGGACCTCCCGGCCAGCATCGGCGATCAGGGCGTTCAGCTCGGAGAGGGATTGAAGGTCTCCGCGGGCCAGCTCGGTCATCCTCTTGGGGAAGCCGCGCGCCCAGAGGGGGATCAGGGCCGCGTCGGGGACTCCCACCGTGGGAGAGCGGAGCACGGTGAGCAGCGCCAGGTGGTCCCCGGGATCGAGGACCGCCCGCACCAGGGCCGCCGCGTCGATGACCTCGCGCCGCCGGTAGTAGTGCTTGTCCCGGCCCACGGCGAAGGGCACGCCCGCCCGGCGCAGGGCTTCCAGATAGAGATCGAGCTGGCTCATCCCGCGCAGCAGGATGGCCATGTCGCGCCAGGCCTCTCCCCGGTGGTGGAGTGCCACCAGGTCAGCCGCGATGGCCGCCGCCTCCAGCTCCGTGGCCTGGGACGCCAGCGTCGCGGCCCGGTCCTCCGTCCACGAGACCCAGTGCTCGACCGGCGCCCAGTCCTCCCGCAGGAAGCCGGGGTCGTCCTTGCGGCGGTCGCAGGGGAGCAGCGGCTCGAAGCGGGGCTGCAACCCCTGGCGCTCGCGCATGACCGGCTCCACGGCCCGGGCCACCTCGTCCAGGATCGCCGGCACGGAGCGGAAGTTCTCGACCAGGGACCGCACCTCGCCCCAGCCCTGGCGCACCCGCTCCAGGAAGCCGTCGTAGGCCCGGAGGTCGGCGCTGCGCCAGCCGTAGATGGACTGCTTCGGATCTCCCACCAGGAAGAGGCCGGGGCGCTGCTCGGGCGGACCGTCCAGGGCGATCCAGCGGAGGATCTCGCATTGCACCAGATCGGTGTCCTGGAACTCGTCCACGAGGAGCTGATCGATGCCGCGCCGCACCCGCGCCCGGACCTCGGGATGCCGCGCCAGGAGCCGCTCCGCGCCGGTGAGCAGGGCGTCGAAGGTGGCAATCCCGCGCGTCCGCAGGAGCCGGGCGACCTCGGCGAGCCGGGGCGCGAGGGCGCGCCGGGCGTGGCCGAGAAGCTCGGCGTCCATCTCCTCCAGATGGTCGAGCAGCCGGCAGAGGCGGCCGGCCCGCGCAGCCAGATCCTCCCGGTTCTCTCCCAGGAGGCGACCCTCGGTGGGACCCAGCGAGCCCCGCCCCCACTTGCGGAGGTGTTCGAGCAGGTTGCCAGGCAGCAGCTCCGCGGCGTGCTCCTGAATGGTCTCCAGCCGCACCGGCCCCATCTCCAGCAGCCGGGCGGTCAGGTCCTCCAGGCCGTGCTCGATGGCCTTGGGGTTCTGGAGCTTGACTCCGGTAAGGAGAGGAGCGACGAGGTCGTGCACGCCCTCGCTCGCCTCCAGGAGCCGGAGGCGCAGCTCCTCGATCCGCTCCGGGGCCAGGGGGTCCTCCTCCAGCACCTCGGGCAGCATCCCGGCCTGGACCAGCGCAGTCAGCGCCGCCGCCACCTCCCGCGGGCCGAAGCCGCGGGCCGCCAGGAACAGGAGGTCCGGATCGCCCGGATCGCCATAGCCCTCGCGCAGGCAGGCCTCGACCGTCTCCTGGACGACCTCCTCTAGAAGGAGACCCTCGGCGTCCACCTTCAGGTCGGGATGGACGCCCGCCTCCAGCGGATGGTCGGCGAGCAGCCCGCGGCAGAAGGCGTGGATGGTGCGCACGGCCAGGTGGTCGAGGGTGGCGGCCAGGGCTCGTGCCCGGCGCGTCCGCTCCTCGGGCGGAGGCAGGACCGTGAGGTCGAGCCAGGGTGGAGGCTCGTCGCCGCGGGCCAGGGCCCCCAGCGCGAGGGCTGCCCGGGAGGCCATCTCGGCCGCCGCCGCCTCGGTGAAGGTGATGGCCACGACCCCGCGCAGGAGGCCAGCGGCAACGCGGTCGGGGCTGTCGTCCGAACGGAGCCCGGACGCCACGGCCCGCTCCTCCCGGCGCTTCAGCTCGCGGTCCCATCCGGCGCCGAGCACCCAGGCGAGGAGGCGGCCGATGAGGGTGGTGGTCTTGCCGGTCCCCGCGCCCGCCTCCAGGGCGAGTGGCCGGTCGAAGCGGCGCTGCGCCTCGCGCCGGGCTTCGCGGTCGGCCTCGCGCAGACGGTCATCTTCCCTCCGCGCTCCGAAGGCCCCGACCAGAAGACGGCCCGCGGTCATGGGGTCTCCCCGTTACTCGGCTTGGCCGGCAGGCGCCAGACCTGGAGGAGGGCGGTTTCCGGAGGAGACACTTCGCTGCCGGCCCGCGCGCGCTCGGCCCATTCGAACAATCGCAGCCGAGCGCCGGAGTCGCCGCGCACGCAGGCCTCGGCCACCTCGCACACCTTGCAGCGTCCGGGCTCGTCGCGGCCAGCCGGGTCCACCACGCGGGGGAAGAAGGCCCCGGCATCCCAGACAGAGAGCACGGCCCGGACAGCAGCGGCAAACGCCTCGGCGAGGTCCCGGTCGTCCGGTCCGGCCTCGAAGACCCGCGTCTCCAGCCCAGGCTTCAGGAAGAGATAGCGTCCAACTGTCCCCTCCTCGGCGAGCCGGTAGGCCACGCCCTGGAGGTGGGTGCCCGCCCGGACCTTCTCCAGGAAGTGCCGGCGCCGGGTCTGCTCCCCGCGCTTGTCCGAGATGGGCTTGCCGGTCTTGTAGTCGGTCCGGCGAAGGACGCCGCCATCCATAAGGTCGACCCGGTCGGCGCGGAAGCATACGGAACGGGCGCGGCCCTCGGCATCCCGCACCTCCAGGCTCCCTTCGTCCTCGACGCGCAGCACGGGGAGCGGCCCTTCGGCCCAGTCGGAGTCGCGGGCCGCGTCGAGCCGGGGACGGACCTGCTCCGCCAGGGCGCGGGCCAGGCCGGGGAGGAAGATCCCCTCCTCGGCCAGGAGGCGCGCCGACTCCTCCTGGAGCCAGATCTCGAGGTTCCGCTCCGCCGGCCAGGGGACGGCGACGACGCCGTTCCCTCCGCCTCCCGCCTCGCGGACGATCCGCTCCAGGACTGCGTGCGTCAGGTTGCCGAGAAGGAGGGGATCTGTCCCGGGCGCCATCTCCAGCGGGTCGGGCGTGGGCTCCAGCTTGAGCAGGCGCTGGAGGAAGAGCTGCCACGGGCAGGCGGCCAGGGCCTCCAGGTGGGTGACATAGAGCTCGCGCCGCCGGGGGTCTTTCTCATGGCCCCGGCCCTGGCTTGAGTAAGCTCCCAGGAAGCCGAAGTAGGGGCCGAGGCGGGAGCGCGCCGCCCGGCCTTCGGGAGTGCGGAGGTCGGGATCGAGCTCGTCGAGGATGGCGATGCGGGCGGCGGACAGGTCCTTGCCCAGAGCGATCGGAAGCACCCTCCCCAACCCGCTCCTCGTCCCATGCAAAGCCGCGAGCACCGCCCGCTCCGCCGCCGTCCTCGGACCCTGCCCGGCCGCCTCCCGCGACCAGAGCGCCGGCACCTTGAGGACGTCGGCCGCATCCCGCAGGAGTGGCGAGGGCGAGAGGGCCTTGCCGTCCTCGTCCACTCCCTGCCAGGACAGGGTGACCGCCGGGCTCGCGGACAGAAGATGGGCGAACAGCCACCGCTCCTCGTCGAAGCCCGCGAGCTTGACTGGCACGTCCGGGATCACCCGCTGGAGCACGCGGCGCAGGTCGTCCGGCAGAAGAGGGTCCTCCCGGACGCCGCGGGGGAAGACGTCGCGGTTCAGGCCGATCACGAAGAGGTGCTCGAAGGTGCGGCCGCGGGCCTCCATGGCGGAGAGCACCTGGACCCCGCCGCCGAGCCCGCCGAGGTCCGCGGTGCCGGCCTCTTCCAACTCCCCGGCCAGGAGCCGCCGCAGCTCGTCGCGGTCCAGGATGAAGCGGCCGGGCACCTCGCGGCCGAGCGCCTCCAGCGCTTCGAGCACGGGTCCCGCCACCTCATCCCCCTCGCGCCATCCCAGCTCATCGAGCAGGGCGCGGAGCCGGGAGAGGTGGTCCGCGGCCCGGGCCTCCTCGGGCCAGCCCGAGAGCCGCTCGCGCACCCGGCCGGCCAGACGCACCGCCGACCGGATGCGCTCCCCCTTCACATGCCGCCGGACCGCCCGGACCTCTCCAGCCGCCTCGTCCGGATCGGCCTCCTCTCCCTCCCGGACCGATGCCGCCTCCCGAAGCCCGTGGCGGATCGGCAGGGGGAAGGAGTCGGACTCGGACCGCAGGAACAGCTCGGGGCGCAGCATGGCCACGTCCCGCAGACGGCCGGCGCCGAGGGAGGCAAAGGCGAGCCGGAGGTCCACAACCGCGACCCCTGCCAGCCCGGCCACGGCATCGAGCCAGCGCTCGGCGGGGACCTCTTCTCCCCGGCGCAGAAGCTCCAGAAAGGCGCGGGCACGGCGGCCGGCGGAACCGAGGGCGCCCCGGGTGCCCAGGGCCGAGAACGGCACTCCGAGCCGGCGGAAGTGCCGGGCCAGGGGGAGCCGGTAGGAAGTGAGATCGCGGGCCACGACGCCGATCCCCTCGGGACGGGCTCCCGAGTCCAGGAGAGCGCGGATGCGGCGGGCCACCTCGCGGGTCTCGGCTCCGGACCCTGGAGCCTGGAAGCGCTCGACCCGCGGCGGAGCCACGTCCGCCAAGGGAGGAGGAGGCGCCTCCTCGATCCGCGCCACGGGCGAGAGACGGCCGGCGAGGCGCTCGGTGAAGGCGCTCTCGACCCCCTCGCCCTGCCAGGAGGGGGGCCGGTCGAGGACCAGCCACGCCCGCCGCCGGCGCAGCAGCGACTGGAGGAGGTCGGCCGCGACTCCAGTCGCATCCGCAAACCCATGAATGAGGACGGCCCGGGCCGGCAGGACCCTATCGGGGTCGAGCTCCAACAGCTCGGATGCGCGCCGGAGGATTGACGAGAGGGCACCGAGGCCGCGGTCGCGCATCTCCTCCTCGGTGCCGGCAGCGACGCGGACCAGGGCGCGGGCACGCTCGACCGCGGCGCGGCTGGCCACGAAGGAACCATCCAGGCTCAGAGCTTCGAGGGCGGCATCGGCATGGACCGGCTCCAGCCCGGCGTCGAGGAGATCGCGTGCCGTCGAGGCCACACCGCCGTAGCCGTCCACCAGGTCACCCAGACCGGACCGAAGCGAGGGCTCCTTCGCCGCGTGGCGCTGGGAGAGGATCTCGGCCAGGGGGAGCCCCCGTGGTGCGGCCTCCCCTGCGCGCTCCAGAACCTCCAGGGCGAGGCCGTGCAGCGTCTGGACCGACAGTCCGGCCACCGACCTGCCCCGTGCCTGCACGATCGCCGCGCTGACATGGATCCGCAGGCTGCGGGAAGGCACCACGATACGGACGGGGAGCGCCAGCAGGGAGGGGTCACGCCGTGCCTCGTCGAGAAGCTCGGCCAGGCGATCCAGGGCAACGGCTTCCGCGGCAAGGGCGCCGCGCGCGACGAGGACCCTCCCCGGAGGCGAAGGAGGTCCCGCAGGGCTCTCCGACTCGAAAAGACTGAGCTGGACGGCCACGGCGCAAGGATATCGCGAGGGACCCAGGAAAGGGGTCCTGCCCTCATTTCACCGTGACTCGGTCTCAGCGGGAATGGCGCGCCACGTACTCCTTGAGAACGCCGTCCATACGCGCCTGCCAGCCCTCGCCCGTAGACTTGAAGAAGGCAACGACCTCGGGGCTGTAGCGCACCGACAGGAGCAGTTTCTTGCCCTTGGACTTCGGTCTACCGCGTAGAGACCTCATCGGGACCATTGCAGCGAGTTGAACATCCGTCAACGGCTGCGCATCCGGATCTGCCTTTGCAGCGGCGATGATCGCAGCGTCTTCTTCCGGAGTGGGCGGCACGATGGATGGACGCTTAGATGTTTTCAACATAGTGCTTCACCTCACGGCGTTCGGCTCGGCGGAGGCTGATAATCCTGCGGGCCTCTCCACGGTCGACAAAGGCCACGTAGTACAGCGTGTCCGTCGCGGGCGCGAGAGCGATCATCCGCACCTCGTCATAAGCGAGCCGATCGTCAACCCATACGAGCGCGGCGTCCCAATCAAGCTGCCTCGCCAGCGCCAAAGACACACCGTGTTTTGCCAGGTTGGATTCGTCCTTGGCAGGATCGAACTCAACCCGCATGATTTACTGTAGCTACATTAAATGCCGCTGTCAAGCCGAGCCCCCTTCTCTTGAAACGTCTGTCACCTCGTCTCCGGGCGCCGCGCGCGACGAGGACCCTCCCCGGAGGCGAAGGAGGTCCCGCAGGGCTCTCCGACTCGAAAAGACTGAGTTGGACGGCCACGGCGCAAGGATATCGCGAGGAGGCCGGGACATCCCAGGTTCAGGCCGAAGCGGCTGGAGGTCGAGCCGAAGCCGCTCGGGGTCGTGCACGGGCCGCTCGGGCTCCCGCCGCTGCCGCTCAAGCTCCAGCCGCGGCCACTCAGGCTCCAGCCGCGGCCACTCGGGGTCCAGCCGCTGCCGCTCAGGCTCCAGCGGCATCCGCTCGGGGTCCGGCCGCTGCTGATCGAGGTCCAGCGGCAGCGGCACGGGGTCGAGCGGCAGCGGCAGGGAGTCGAGCGGGAGCCGCGCAGGGTCGAGCGGCAGCGGCTGGACCCCCAGCCACAGCGGCTGGAGGTCGAGCGCGGGCCGCTGGAGGTCGAGCGGCAGCCGCTCGGAGTCACGTGGCAGCGGCTGGAGACCGAATCGCCTCCCCCCGTCGTCGGGGAACAGAAACCGTAGACCAGCGGTCCAACGCTCCAGGGAGAAGACCATGAGCCGACGACTCGCCTGCGCTTTGCTGGTGCTGTGGAGCGCCTCCGCCCTGGGGCAGGAGGCGCCGCGTCCGGACTTTTCGGGTACCTGGAAGCTGGACAAGGGCAAGAGCAGCCTCCAGGCTCCCGCCCCGGACACCTCGATCCTCTACATCGACCACTCCGACCCGCGGCTCTTGCTCACCCGCGCCCATGTACTGGACGGCGAGGCCGACCTGTTCCGCATCCTCGTCCTCACCGACGGCAAGGACGACGTCAAGAAATGGCGGGAGCACCGCACCGTCAATCGCTGCCGTTGGGAGGGGGACAAGCTGATCCTGGAATCCCGGGAGCGGGAAGGCCGCAAAGAGTCCCTGACCGTCATGGAGCTCTCCCTCTCTCCGGACGGCAAGACGCTCACCGCGGAGGAGCGCCTCACCGGCCCCGGCCGGAAGTACGAGAACACCCTGGTCCTGCAACGCGAGACCACCCCTCCGACCCTCGACGTGACGGAAACCGATCTCGCCGAGATCAAGGCCGCGGTGCTCAAGCGCTATGGGACCAGGGAGCCGGGCCTCATCGGGGAAGGCTTCGAGGGTGACCTGCAGCGGGGGGCGCTCTTCCCCGCCGAGGAAGGTCGCGGCCCCAGCATCGGGATATGGGAGCTGACGCTGAAAGAGGGCCGGCTCGCCCTCATCCGCCAGCCGACAGACTTCGAACCGCCCGTCATGGTCTACTTCGGCTTCTACCTGGCGAAGCTCGACGGCCGGTGGGTCGTCCTCGATACCTACCTCCTGGAAGAGCGGATCAGCTTCGTCGAGGAGGAGTAGAGGATCCGATACCCGCGTTGACTCCTCACGCCTTGGGGAGCTAGAATTTCGTCGTGAAAGTTCAGACCCTGGTTTCTCTTTCCGAAGACCTGGTTGCGGATCTCGACAGCCGGACCAGGGATTCTCAGGATAGATCCGAGATTGTCGAGGCAGCCCTTCGGGCCTATCTTGCGCAGCCACGGCGCGGTGAGGACGCAAGCGACCTCGAGATCATCAACTCACACGCGGCGGAGCTGAACGAAGAGGCGGCCGATGTGCTGGAGTATCAGGTCATTCCTTGAGGCGAGGTGATCTCTATAGGGTCAGGCACCCCTCAGCGTTGGACCCTCGGAGATCCCGGGTATTCGTCGTCGCAAGCCGGCAGCTTCTCCTCGATTCCAATTTCTCAAGCGTGATCTGCGCTCCGATCTACACCCGCCGTGACGGCCTTCACAGCCAGGTCCCGGTCGGCATCGAGCAGGGGCTCAAACACGACAGCAGCATTCACTGTGATGATCTCGTCAGCCTTCCGAAGTCCGTTCTCACCGACTACATCGGCTGCCTCTCCCCGGAGAAACGCCGCGAGCTCGACCGGGCTCTCGCGTTTGCCCTCGATCTGACAGCACTGATCGCCGGTTGACAGGCCAACCGGACAGCACACTCCTACCCCCGCCGCCGCCCGATCGGGCAGGGCTTCCCCGAGGAGTTCCGGCAGGGAGCGCTCTTTCCCGAGGAGGGAGGCCGCGGCCCCGCCATCGGGACGTTCGAGCTGACGCTCCAGGACGGCCGCCTCGCCCTCGTCCGCCAGCCCCCGCCCGAGCCTCCCCTCATGGTCTACTTCGGGTTCTATCTCGCCCGCTTGGACGGACGGTGGGTCGTGCTCGCTACCTACCTCCTGGAAGAACGGATCAGCTTTGTCGAGGAGGAGTAAGGCGCGTCTCCCAGGCGCGGAGGGGCGCCACATCCAGGAGGTCGAACACTGTTTCGTTGAAGGGCACGAACAGCTCTTCCAGAATCCCCAGTGAGCGCCGGAGTACGTCGCTGAGATGAGGATCCCGGACGATCCGGATTGGACCCTCTGAATCTTCTTCCAACACGAAGCTACGAGGCGCGTAGTCGGGCTCTTCGCCCTTGATCAGGTGCTCGACCACAGCTTCCCGATGATCGCCGAGGCGAAACGAAATCTGAACGTCGACCTTGCGGACCACCTCCGCAGCTTCGCGATGAGCCCCTGGCAGGGGCAGGGCGAGCAACACCTTGTGGGCTGCGCCAGCGAGCCTCCCCCTCTCTCCCGCTACGTCGAACAGCACCGACCCATCCTTGGAAAGTACCGAGATGCTTACCCAGACGTCCCCGGCTTGGGCTCTTTCCTTCTGAAGCGCTTGCAGCACGGCCCCCTCGATCTCCTCCCGGATGCGGTCCGCCGCTCTCACAATCCCCCGGTGAAGGTTGATGATCTCCCTCCCGAAAACCGCAGTCTTGAGCTGATTACGGCCGAGGAGCACACTTGAAAGCGTGTCCGCGAGGACCAGAAAGAAGGCACGCAGCGACAGCACCCAATGCCAGAAGCGCCCGCTCCAGCTGCTTCCAGGCTCGCGAGTCAGGACCCGGCTGCGCAGCGCCTCGGTCAGCGCCTGAAAGAACGCGTACAGGACCAGCATTACGAAGAAAAACGTGACGAACAGGACGATGTAGTACGTCTTGGCATTGAGCTCGGGCATCTTCCAGAACGAGTCCAGGAAGTCCAGGATCAGAATGCCGCCGAAACCTGCCAGAACCGTTCTGGCAAAGTTGCTCTTGAAAGTGCCAAACCCTCCAGCGGCCGGCGGAGGCGGATTAACGCCTGCTCTCCCCGTTCCCGGGCTGGCCAGGGAGGAGCTGGGAGGCGGGATCTCCCACAATTCCACGATCGTCAGGAAAGCAGCCAGGAAGGCAATAGCGATGATGCCGGCCTGTGACAGATCCAGAGGTCGAGTGGCCAAGGCCCAGAACCAGCGGAGGACAGACGCTCGTTCCAGAGGCCGCTGCTTTTCCGCGGCCGGCTCCGGCTCGAATTTCTTCTGGGCAGGGTCGTACCAGTAAATCCGGCGGCTCAAGCTGTCGCCCTCCAGGCGCAGCAGGGAGAAGCCGCGAGCCTGGACCGGCGAGCTCTCCTGACGCTTGATCGAAAGCGGCGGCGCCAGCAGAAGCTTCGCCAGAGGAGCGCGGTTGGAGGTTTGCGTAGACCAGTCCTGCGGCGACCGATAGAACTCGCGATGGGAATCGTGAAAATGGCCCGCGAGCACCCGCTCGACAGCGCCCTTGCGAACCAGCCGGTTCCATTCCTGAAAGACCTCGGGGGCCACGTTCCAGGATGACAGCTCGAAGCCAGGGACGCGATCCGTTGGTTGTTCCCCCTTCAGCTCCTTCGTCGCACGGGAATGAGGATCGTCGAGCTCGGCGATGTGCGTCAGCAGCAGCACCCGCTTCCCATCGGTCTCGGCCCTCTCGAGCAGCTTCGAGAGCGTCTGCATATACCCGAGCTGCTCATCCTTCCAGGTTTTTTTGAAGGAGTGGGACGGAAAGCCGACCATCCGGAAGGGAGACCTCGGGATGTCCGCCCAGCATTGCGAGAGAGGCCTCCCATCCAGGTAGCATCGGGTCAGATCGTGAATTGCAACCTTGTTCCCGGTCCTTCTCTCGACCTCGTCGAGGAAGTCGTGGTAGCTCTTGAACGAAGCTGCGTCCCCATTCTCAGCCGTGACATCGTTGTTGCCCGGCACCAGGTACAGGTCGCGTATAGGGCTTGCCTTGAGCAGCTCGGCCAGGCAGGTCACGCGGCCGTCGCGGTGGTCCGTGGCCGCGCAAGGCGATGTCTGCTCCGGTGGAGTTGGTGCTTCGACAGGGGCTGTCGAAGCACCAGCGATTTCTCCCGCAGGCTTCTCCCCGAAGCCGAAGTCGCCCGTGATCACCAGGTAGTCGGCCTTCGCACCGCTTCCAGGCAAGGACCTCAAAGTCTCGAAGAATGCCAGGAAGGCTTCCCGGTTCTTCTGCTCCTGAAAAGCGTCCGGTTTCGGCACCTTCTCGAAGACGTGAGGATCTGTGGCTTGCACAAGCCAGACATCGGTATTCGAACCAGGCTCCGGTCCGCTGCATCCGGCCAGGAGAAAGACGAGAAGAAGGGTAGGAACGGCGAGGCTCGGGCGAACGTATCGCATGCGGGGAGCACCTCCGGTCCATGAGACGAACGGACCGGCGGATTTCCCGCCTACCCCGCCGCCGCCCGCTCCCGCTTCTCCAGCTCCTGATCCTTGTACTGGAGCAGATACAGCCGGTAGTAGATGCCGCGCAGGGCGAGCAGCTCCTGGTGGGTGCCCATCTCGCGGATCTCTCCTTTGTGCATGACCAGGATGCGGTCCGCCTTCTGGATGGTGGAGAGGCGGTGGGCGATCACGATGCTGGTGCGGTTCACCAGCAGGCGGTCCAGGGCCTTCTGGATGAGCTGCTCGGTCTCGGTGTCGATGGAGGAGGTGGCCTCGTCCAGGATCAGGATGCTCGGGTCGAAGGCCAGGGCGCGAGCAAAGGCGATGAGCTGCTTCTGTCCGACCGAGAGCCCGGCCCCCCTCTCCCTCACCGGCGACTCGAAGCCTCCCGGCAGACGCTCGATGAAGGGCAGCGCGTGGACCTCCCCCGCCGCCCAGCGCAGACGCTCGTTGTCGATGCTCTCCTCCCCCAGCCGGATGTTCGCGCCGACCGTGCCGGAGAAGAGGAAGACGTCCTGAAGCACCATGGCTACGCTCCGGCGCAGGCGGGGGAGGTCCCACTCGCGGACGTCCACGCCGTCCACCCGGACCTCGCCGCGGTCCACGTCGTAGAAGCGGAGCAGGAGGTTGGCGAGGGTGCTCTTGCCCGCTCCCGTGTGGCCCACGACCGCCAGGGTCTCTCCCGGGTCCACCCGGAAGGAGATCCCCTTGAGCACCGGCTCGTCCTCCTTGTAGGAGAACCAGACGCGGTCGAACTCGATCGCTCCCCGCACCTGCTCGGGCGAGTACGCGCCCGGCGGCGAGACGATGGTCACCGGCGTGTCGAGGAGGCCGAAGATCCGCTCCGAGGCCGCCATGGCTCCCTGCAGGATGTTGTACTTCTCCGACAGGTCGGCCAGCGGCTGGTAGAAGCGCTGGGCGTACTGGAGGAACGCGATCAGCGCGCCGACCGAGATCACGCCGGAGATCACCCGGCCACCGCCGTACCAGAGGATCAGGCCGATCCCGAGGGCCGTGATCAGCTCCACTCCGGGGTAGAAGACCGCGTAGTAGAAGATGCCGCGGATGTTGGCCTCGCGGTGGGCTTCGTTGATCTCCTCGAAATCGCGGTAGGCCCGCGCCTCCCGGTTGAAGAGCTGCACGATCGGCATGCCGGTGACGTGCTCCTGGAGGAAGGCGTTGATGCGGGCGATCTTGACCCGCACCTCGCGGAAGCTCTCCCGCGCCCGGGCCTTGAACCAGGAGGTGAGGAGCAGGAGCAGCGGCACGATGGAGAAGGCCACCAGCGCCAGCCGCCAGTCGAGCCAGAACAGCACCCCCACGATGCCGGCGAGGAGCAGGATGTCGCCCACGATCGCCACGATGCCGGCCGCGAACAGCTCGTTGAGAGCGTCCACGTCGGTGGTCACCCGGGTGACCAGCCGGCCGATGGGGTTGCGGTCGTAGTAGGAGATCGGCAGGCGCTGCAGGTGGCCGAAGACCTGCCGGCGCATGTCGTTCATGATGTACTGCCCCATGAGCTGCATCACGTAGCCCTCGGCGTAGAGCGCGAAGAACGTGAGCACCAGGGCTACCAGGTAGATCAGCGCCACGGCCTGGAGGCCCTCGGTCGCCACCGAGGCCGGGTCGATCCCCCGCTCGAGCAGGGCGTCCCGCACCCAGACGCTCGCCCCGGACAGCCGGGAGGCCTCCTCTCCCGGACGGATGAAGAGGTCCAGGGCCACGGCGAAGGCCAGGGGGCCGACGAGCTGCAGGGCCGAGGAGCAGAAGATCAGCACCACGGCCCAGATGGTCATCCCCCGGTAGGGCCGGAGATAGCCCAGCAGGCGCCGCATCAGGCGGGCGTCGTACGCCTTGCCGAGGGCCTCCTCTTCGTGCTGGGCGACCGGCTCACTCATAGACAGGAAGATATCAGAGGGTGGAGGGCTCCCTCTCCCTCACGCAGGTGAGGGTAGTCCGGCCGAAGGCCGGTGAGGAGAGGGAGGATGGGATCAAACCCATACCCTTTCATCTATTCCCTTACTGGTGGTACACTCCCCCGCAGCTTAGCCAGTAGGTACAGGTTTTCGTTCTTCAGGGGGTTCTGCCGTGCCGCCGACGTTGAACCAGCTTCTCAAGGAGATGGTGGGCCAAGGGGGGTCCGACCTTCACATCACCACGAACTCGGCTCCCCAGATCCGGGTGGATGGCGGCCTCAAGCCGCTCAACTACCCGCAGATGACGCCGTCCGAGACCAAGCAGCTCGCCTACTCCATCCTGACGGACAACCAGAAGCACCGTCTGGAGGAGGACCTGGAGATCGACCTCTCCTTCGGCATCAAGGGGCTGGCCCGCTTCCGGGCGAACATCTTCCACCAGCGCGGCGCCATCGCCGCCGTGTTCCGGCAGATCCCCTTCGAGATCAAGGGCTTCAAGGATCTGGGGCTGCCGACCATCATCGAGAAGCTGTGCGACAAGCCGCGCGGCCTGATCCTGGTCACCGGCCCCACCGGCTCCGGCAAGTCGACCACGCTCGCCGCCATGCTCGACAAGATCAACCGCGAGCGCAGCGAGCACATGATCACCATCGAGGACCCCGTCGAGTTCCTGCACTCGCACAAGAAGTGCCTGGTCAACCAGCGCGAGGTGCACGCCGACACCCACGGCTTCTCGAACGCCCTGCGCTCCGCCCTGCGGCAGGACCCAGACGTGGTGCTCATCGGCGAGATGCGCGACCTCGAGACCATCGAGTCGGCGCTGCGCATCGCCGAGACCGGCCACTTGACCTTCGCCACCCTGCACACGAATTCGGCCGCGCAGTCGATCAACCGCATCATCGACGTGTTCCCGGCCCATCAGCAGGGGCAGATCCGCGCCCAGCTCTCCCTGGTGCTGGAGGGGATCCTGTGCCAGACGCTCCTCCCCCGGACCGGCGGCAAGGGGCGGGTCATGGCCATGGAGATCCTGGTGCCCAGCTCGGCCATCCGCAACCTGATCCGCGAGGACAAGGTCCATCAGATCTACGGCATGATGCAGACCGGCCAGTCGAAATACGGGATGCAGACGTTCAACCAGTCCCTGGCCGCTCTCTACTTCAAGCGCATGATCAGCCTGGAGACGGCGCTGTCCCGCTCGTCGCTGCCCGACGAGCTGCAGGAGATCATCTCGCGCGGTCCCGCTTCACTGAACCCCAACCTGGGGGTCGAAGCCAACCCGGCGGCAAGGAGTTAAACGATGCCCAGCTTCGAATGGAAAGGTCGCACCCGTGCGGGCCAGTCTCAGGAGGGTATCCTCCTCGCCGACACCCGCGACGCCGCCGTCGCCGTGCTGCGGCGGCAGCAGATCCAGGTCGTCAACATCCGCGAGCGGGGGCGGGAGATCAAGCTGATCCCCCGCATGCCCACCAAGGTCAGCCGCAAGCGCCTCGCGATCTTCACCCGGCAGTTCTCGGTGATGCTCGACGCCGGCCTCCCGCTCGTGCAGTGCCTGGAGATCCTGGGCAGCCAGGAGGAGAACCGCACCTTCGCCGCGATCATCAACGAGGTCCGCAGCGACGTCGAGTCCGGCACCACCATCGCCGACGCCATGCGCAAGCACCCCAAGGCGTTCGACAACCTGTACGTCAACATGGTGGCGGCCGGCGAGGCGGGCGGTATCCTCGACGTCATCCTCCAGCGCCTCTCGGTGTACATCGAGAAGGCGGTGAAGCTGAACAGCCAGGTCAAGGCGGCCCTGATCTACCCGGTGGCGGTCATCATCATCGCGGCCGGCGTGGTGTTCATCATCCTGTGGAAGGTCATCCCGGTGTTCGCCCAGCTCTTCTCCGGACTGGGCGGCGAGATGCCCTTCCTCACCCGGATGGTGATCGGCGCCAGCAACTTCGTCGGGCGCTACTTCATCTTCATCTTCGCGATCCTGTTCGCCGGCTCCATCGCGATCCAGCGGTACCACAGCACCCACCGCGGAAGACGTGTCATCGACGGGGCCATGCTCAAGCTGCCGATCATCGGCATGCTCCTGCGCAAGATCGCCGTGGCCCGGTTCTGCCGTACCCTGGCCACCCTGACGGCCTCCGGCGTGCCCATCCTCGACGGCCTGGAGATCACCGCCAAGACATCGGGCAACTCGATCATCGAGGACGCGGTCATGGCCGTGCGCAAGAGCGTCGAGGAGGGCAAGACGATCAGCGAGCCGCTGGCGGACACCAAGGTCTTCCCGCCCATGGTGGTGCAGATGATCAACGTCGGCGAGCAGACCGGCGCCCTCGACCAGATGCTCTCCAAGATCGCCGACTTCTACGAGGACGAGGTCGACACGGCCGTGGGCGGCATGATGAAGCTGATCGAGCCGCTCATGATCACGGTCCTGGGCGGGGTCATCGGCACGATCGTGGCCGCCATGTACCTGCCCCTCTACTCGATCCTCACCCAGATCGGGTAGTTTAAAGGCCGAGGAGGCGGGGATCTCCCCCCGCCTCCTCACCGCAGCCTCTCCATGTCGAACCTCACGAATCAGCTCCGGTGGTACATCGCCGTCCGCGTCGTGGCGATCGGCAGCGTGCTGATCCCCTACGGCCTGCTGCAGATCGGACCCACTTCGGCGCCGCCCGAGATCGAGGGGAGCACCCCGCCGGCGCCCCCGGCGATCTCCGCGCCCGCGCCGCAGACGCCGCAGGTACCGCCGGCCCTGGTGGGCCCCCCGGCGCCGCCTCCCGAGCCGGAGCTGCTGCGGCCGGAGGTCGTGTTCCGCCTTGGCGGCCTCACCTTCGCCGCCACACTGGTCTACATCGCCCTGCTGCGCATCCTGCGCAGGCGGCCGACGATCCAGGCCTACATCCAGTTCTTCGGGGACCTGCTGCTGATCACGGCCCTGGTCTACTACCTGGGCGGCGTCGAGAGCCCGTTCTCGATGCTCTACCTGATCGTCATCGCGGTGGCCTCGACCCTGCTGCGGCGCCGCGCCGGCATCTCGGTGGCAAGCGTCGCAAACGTCCTCTATGCCGGCCTGGTCCTCGGGCTCTACTTCCACTACCTGCCGCTGCCCGAGGGGGCTCCGGCCCCGGAGACGGTGCCGGTCTTCCGGCTGGTCTACAGCCTGGCGGTGCACTGCTTCGGCTTCTACGCCGTGGCCCTGCTGACCTCCTACCTGGCCCACAACGTCACCCGGGCGGAGCGCGAGCTGGAGGAGAAGCGGGAGCACCTGGCCGACCTGGAGGTGGTCCACCGCGACGTGATCCAGTCCATCACCAGCGGCCTGATCACCACCGACCTCGCCGGCGTTCTGACCAGCATCAACCAGGCCGGGCTGAGCATCCTGGGCCGGCCCGAGGCGGACCTGGTGGGCAAGCCGATCCAGGAGTCGGGACTGTTCTCCGCCGGCCGCTGGGCCGAGCTGACCGCGGCCAGCGACCGGCGGACCCTGCGCGCCGAGGCCGAGCTGGAGAGGGACGGCGACACCCAGTACGTCGGCTTCTCCATCTCCCAGCTCAACGACGCCGACGGCCGGCACCGCGGCTACATCATCATCTTCCAGGACTTCACCCGCTGGCGGAAGCTCGAAGGGGAGCTGCGGATCAAGGACCGCATGGCCGCCGTGGGCGAGCTCGCGGCCGGCCTGGCCCACGAGATCGGCAACCCGCTCGCCGCCATCTCGGGCTCGGTGCAGATGCTCTCCAGCTCGCCGAACGCCAACCCGTCGCAGCGCAAGCTGATCGAGATCCTGCTCAAGGAGAGCCAGCGCCTGGACCGCACGATCAAGGGGTTCCTGCGCTTCGCGCGGCCCCGCGAGCGGTCGCTGCTGCCGTTCGACATCGCGAGCCTCCTGGCCGAGAACTGCGAGCTGCTCCGCAACAGCGCCGAGGTCTCGGAGCGCCACCGCATCGAGGTGCGGCTCGACCCCCCCTCGGCCTCGGTGATCGCCGACCCCGACCAGGTGAGCCAGATCTTCTGGAACCTGGCCCGCAACGCCCTGCGCGCCATGCCTGACGGCGGCAAGCTGACCATCGTGGGACGGCTGGAGCCCGGTTGCTACCGGATGCAGGTGATCGACACGGGCCGCGGCATGACCGAGGAGCAGCGGGCCAACCTGTTCCACCCGTTCCAGTCGTTCTTCGACGGCGGCACCGGCATCGGCATGGCCATCGTGTACCGGATCGTGCAGGAGCACGGCGGCCAGCTCCACGTGGCCAGCCGGCCGGGCGGCGGGACCACGATCACGGTCGAGCTGCCGACGGCCCAGCCCGGAACCGCTCCGGTACCGGTCCGCCTGTCCGCGGCACCGGCGACCACCGCGACGGAGGCGCCATGAGCGAGCGGGCGCGCCTTCTCGTGATCGACGACGAGTCGAGCATCGTCGACTTCCTCTCGCTGCTGTTCGAGGAGGAGGGATATCTCGTACACACCGCGAGCTCCACCGCGGAGGCGCGCCAGGCCCTCGCCAGCCGGGGCTTCGACGTCGTGCTCTGCGACGTCATGATGCCGGACGGCAACGGGCTCGACCTCCTCAAGGAGATCAAGACCGGCGACAACGGCTCCCACCCGGCGGTGATCATGATGACCGCCTACACCTCCACGAAGACCGCCATCGAGGCCATGAAGGCGGGGGCCGCGGACTACGTCTCCAAGCCCTTCGACGTGGAGGAGCTGAAGATCGTCGTCCAGAAGGCCCTGGAGCGCGAGCAGCTCGCGGACGAGAACATCTATCTGCGCCGCGAGCTGGAGCAGAAGTACACGTTCAACAACATCATCGGCAAGAGCCCGCGGATGCAGGCGATCTTCTCGCTGATCGAGCGCATCGCCCGCACCAACTCGACGGTCCTGATCCACGGCGAGAGCGGCACGGGCAAGGAGCTGATCGCCCGGGCCATCCACTTCGCGAGCCCGCGGTCCACCCGCCGGTTCCTCTCGCTCAACTGCGGGGCGCTGCCGGAGAACCTCCTCGAGAGCGAGCTCTTCGGGCACGAGCGCGGCGCCTTCACCGGCGCGGTGCGGGAGAAGAAGGGGCTCTTCCAGGAGGCCGACCGCGGCACGCTGTTCCTCGACGAGATCGGCGAGATGACCCCCACCATGCAGGTGAAGCTGCTGCGCGCCATCCAGGAGAAGGTGGTGCGCAAGGTGGGCGGCACCGAGGAGGAGACGATCGACGTCCGCATCATCGCGGCCACGCACCAGGACCTCGAGGGCCGGCTGGTCACCGGCGAGTTCCGCGAGGACCTCTATTACCGGATCAACGTGCTGCCGATCCACCTGCCGCCTCTGCGCCAGCGCCGGGAGGACATCCCGCTGCTGGTGGATTTCTTCCTCGAGAAGTACTGCCGGCAGATGGAGCTGCCGGCACGGCAGATCTCGGTCGAGTCCATGCACGTGCTGGAGGGTTACGACTGGCCGGGCAACGTGCGGGAGCTGGAGAACCTGATCGAGAGGATCCTCGCCCTCTCGCACGCGGAGACCATCACGACGCGGGACCTCCCGGTCCACCTGCTCACCCAGCGCCGGACCAACCCGGACCTGATCCAGCTCCCCGACGAGGGGATCGACCTGGAGGCCTACCTGGAGGACATCCGCGCCCAGCTCATGCAGCAGGCCCTGGAGCGCACGAGCGGCGTCCAGACCCAGGCGGCCGAGCTGCTGGGAATGAGCTTCCGGAGCTTCCGGTACTACGCGAAGAAGGCAGGCCTCAAGGGCGGGGAGTAGTGTCCTGTCACGCCGGAAAAGATGGATCATCCCTCTGTAGGGGCACCCCTTGTGGGTGCCCTTCCGGAGGGCGGCCACAAGGGCCGCCCCTACATAAACGCTATCCGTCACTCGGACTGTGACGAGAAACTAGTCCATCATCCCGTCCGCCATCAGCTCCCCTCGTCCAGGAGCCGGTTCGCCACGGCCACCGACTCCCGGGCGTCGCCCGCCATGGCGTCGGCTCCCACTAGTTGCCAGAGGTCCGGGACCACGCTGAAGGGGTAGCCGCCCACCAGGATCTTGACCCGGTCACCCACATCCGAGGCGCGGACCGCGGCGATCAGCTCCGTGACCGCCCGCAGGTGGAACGACATGGTTGCCGAGACCGCGAGCACGTCCGCCTTGCGCTCCCGCAAGGTCTGGACCAGGCTGGCGGCCGGGGTGTTGGCCCCGAGATAGAACGTGTCCCAGCCGGAGATCTCGAAGAAGTCTGCGACCATGCGCACGCCGATCTCGTGCAGGTCGCCGGCCACGCACGTGGCCACCATCCTGCGGCCGTTCTTCCTGCCGTTGAAGACGTAGGGGTAGAGCTGGGACATGATGAGCTGGGTCGCGGCCGTGCAGTAGTGCTCCTGGGCCACGGTCAGCCGGTTCATCTGCCAGAGGCGGCCGATCTCGCGCTGGCTCCTCTGGAACACGTGCAGGTAGACGTCCTCGACCGTCACGCCCCGCTCCACCGCCTCCAGGATCAGCCGGCTCGCCTCGTGCCGCTCGCCGCGCAGCAGGGCGTCCAGAAACCCCAGGGCCAGCTCACCCTGGGCTCCGTCCGGAAGCTCGCAGGGCGGCTCCGCCGGGATCTCGGGCAGCCGCTCCAGCCCGGCCTCCACATAGGGGACGATCAACCCGGCCAGATCGGCGGGCAGCTCGCGGAGGAGGACGTCCCGGAGCACCTCCAGGTTGACCATCAGGTCCTCCGCGGGGATGCCGCGCCCCTCCAGCATCACCTTGGCCCAGGCCGCGTAGTCGGCGAAGAGGTCGGGGGCGGACGCGGCGACCGCTTCCGAGAGGTAGGTGAGGTGATAGTGGGCATCCTGGAGGCACTTCTCGCGGCCTGCCGGGCCATAGCGGACGGCCAGCTCCGGGCGGCGCTCGTAGTGCGCGGCGGTGACGGCTTCTGCCAGAGCCGGCCGGCGGGAATCGAGCTCGCGCGCCAGCGTCCGGGATTCTGCCCGCGTCACGTGCAGACCTGCTCGAAGCCGCGGACCACGGTCCGTTCCGGCAGCAGCCGGAGGCCCTTGGGGATCCCGCGGTGGGACTCGTGATGCAGGTGGCTCTTGTGCCAGGCCTGAAAGCTCTCCGCGTCGCTCCACCAGGTCAGGAGCCAGAACTCGTCGGGATCGTCCACGGGCGTCAGGACCTCCATGCGGAGGAAGCCCTGCGCGCCGTCGACCAGGTGCGGACGGTCGCAGAAAGCCTGGCGGACCTCGTCCGACATGCCGTTGGCCACCGCGAACCGGCTGATGGCCACGAACACCGTCAGCTCCCCGATCCGGCAGCCACCGGAGCCGGGGGAGGAGCGGCGGGAGCCGGGAAGAGGTCCTCGTCCAGGTCCCGGACCAGGACGCCGTGGCCCAGGGTGCCGAGCATCAGCTTGCCGCCCAGGACCAGGGCGGCCGAGATGTCGCGCGCGGGCACCGGCACGTCCAGGACGCGGAACTTGCGGGCGTCGCGGTCATAGAGCCGCACGGTGTCGCCGCTCACCATGAGGGACGACCACCGGTCATGACCGGTCGCCAGCAGGCGCGACGCCTTCTCGGTCAGCTCCAGCCAATCCGTGTCCGGAGCCGGCCGGGTGAAGGCGCCGCCCGGACCCCAGAGCAGGAGCTGGTCCTGCAGCCGGTGCAGCCGGCCGCCCGCGAACGGCGCCTCGACCGTATTGTTGGCGCTATCGTTGGCGCTCGCGGTCAGGCGGTAGACTCCCTTGCCGTCCGTCACCCACAGGGCGCCGCCGAAGAAGGCGGCTGAACGCGGAGCACCGTGCTGGAACGGGCGCTGGACGAACTTCCCGCCCTTGAGCTCCCAGAGGCCGGTGGCGGTGCGGGCCACGAGCTGCGGCCCCTCGCCCAGGACCTGCTCCACCCGGGTCTCCCCTAGCTCCTTGAGCCGGAACCAGGCGGTGCCGCGGCGCTCGTACAGGCCGCGCTCCGTGGCGGCATAGATCCGTCCCTCGTGCCAGGTCAGGTCGAGCACGGTGGGGAGCGGCGAGAAATCGGCGCCGTCCACCCCGAAGGTCCGTCCCCGGTCGCGGGAGATGTGGATGCCCGAGCTGACCCCGGCGTGGCTCACCGCCACGAGGAGCTCCTCGCCGGAAGCCAGGAGCGCAGAGATGCGCGTGTTCGTCATCCCCTCGCTGGAGGGATGGAAGGTGGCGGCCGAATCCGGGGAGATCCAGACGCCCGAGCCTTCGGTGGCAAAGTAGACCCGCTCCGGCCGCTTCGGGTGCCAGGCGATCGTGTAGATCGAAAGGGCCGGATCGCCGGTCCGCTTCCAGGTCTTGCCGCCGTCGACGGAGACATGGATGCCGGCCACGGTTCCGGCCAGGAGCTTGCCGTCCATCAGGGCGGAGAAGCTCGGCGTGCGCCGCTCCTCGAACCCCTCCTTGAAGCGCTCCCATTTCCCTCCCAGATCCAGGCTGCGGTAGACCCAGCCGCAGGTGGTCGCCCAGATCTCGCCGGGGCGCCCCGGCACCGGGGTCAGGCTGAAGACCTCCGAGTCGAGGACCATGCCTTCGAAGATGCCGTACCAGGTGCGGCCGGCGTCGTCGCTGCGGTAGGCGCGGCGCCAGGTGCCCATGATCACCGTGTCCGGCTGGGCGGGGTTCACGAACAGGCTCGTGACCTTCTGGGCCTCCGGGATCGCGGCGGTGAGCCGGCGCCAGCTCTGGCCGGCGTCCTCGGTCCCCCACACGCCGGAGAGCGTGCCGGCGTACAGGTGGCCCTCGCGGCCCGGCACCAAGGCGATCGTGTAGACCGGCTCCTCGGGCATGCCGCCGGCGCGGGAGACCCAGGTCTTGCCCATGTCGTCCGAGAAGGCCACGTGGCCGCCGCCCCAGACGCCCCAAAGCCCTACCCAGAGCCGGTCGGGTTCGGCTTTGGGATCGTTCGGGTCGAAGCGGGAACGGTTCGGATCGAAGCTCAGGGCGCTCACGACCCAGCCCGCGAACGGCAGATGCGCACCGGCGTCGGTCCAGCTCCGGCCCGCGTTGCGGGAGACGTAGACCTGGCCCGCCGAGGTGCCGGCAAAGAGCAGGTCGGGATCGTCGGGATGGATCGCAAGGCTGCGCACGTCGCCGCCCCAGATGGGCAGGGTCTGCCAGCCGGAGGCAGAGGCAACCGGAGGCAGGAAGACCAGGGCCAACAACAGGATGAGAAAAGCTCTCCTAATCATCTCCGTCCTTCTCTTCAGCCCGCCCGTAGCGGGTCCTGATGACTTCGGCCAGGATCGAGATGGCGATCTCGCCCGGCGTATCGCCGCCAATGGGGAGCCCGATGGGCGCGCGCAGATTCCTGGAGTCGGCGTCGAGCCCGAGCGCCTGCACCTCCTCGCGCACCCGCGCCACCTTGCGGCGGCTCCCCATGAGCCCCAGGTAGCGCAGCCTCGGAGGGTCCTGCCGCAGGACCCCGGCGAGGGCGGCCGTGTCCGTCTCCCAACAGCGAGTGACCACGGCCACGTAGAGATCGCGGCTCCGCACCGGATCGAGGAACGGCTCCTGATAGTCCCGTCCCACCTCGGCCACGCTCGCGCCCGAAGGGAAGAGACCGGGCTGCCGGAACTCCGCGCGGTCCTCGGCGACCAGGCATTCGAAGCCGGCGAGCGCGCCAGCCTGCGCCAGCGCCTGACCCACCGGTCCCCCGCCGCAGATGACGAGCACCGGCGGCGCCTCGATGACTTCCAGGAAGACCTCCGCCAAGCCACCGCAAACCATGCCCGTGGGCTCCCCCTTCACCGCGTCCTCGGTGAAGTAGTACCGCTTGATCTCCGACGCCCGGCCGTGGCTGCCGTTCGAGAGACGAAGCAGCGCATCGGTCTTGACCAGCGCCTCGAAGGCTCCCCCGCCCAGGTTGCCGAACACCGAGCCGTCCGGGCGAGCCACCATCTTCCACCCCGCCTTGCCCGGCGTGGAGCCCTCGGTCCGGACAATCTGGCAGAGCGCCACGCGACCGTGACGTTGCAAGGAGCGTTCCGCCTCTGCCAGAACCTCGGCCGGGCCGGGGATCTCGTTCATGGGGTAGAGGATAGCACTGGGGCTATAGTGCTTGTCCTCAGGCGCTATAATGTATGGGGGAGGCACGACCATGGCTCGAATTCCGATCCTCGACCGCATCACCGCCAATCCGGAAATCTTCGGTGGGAAGCCGATCATCCGCGGCATGCGGATCTCGGTCGAGCTGATCCTGAGCCTGCTTGCCCAAGGCGTGCCCGTTGAGGAGATCCTCGACGATTATCCCGACCTCGAGCCGGATGACCTCCGAGCCTGCATTGCCTACGCCCACGCTGTCATTACTCACCCCGCCACCCGGATCCCCTTCGTATAGACGGCTTCGTGAGAAGCCCTGCCTTCCTGGACGAGCTGGATGCTGTGGCGCTGGCACAGCCGGCGGAGGGCCGCCGAGACCGTGCGCCGGTCCGCAGGCTTCTTCAGCCGGTCGCGGAAGCGCGAGTTGATCTCCGCGGTCACGCTTGCCAGTCCGAAGGTCTCGCCGTCGGGCTTGCCCTGGATGACGCGGTAAGCCAGCTTGCTGATCTTCGGCTTCGGTCCCAGGTCCGAATCGCCCTCGGGAAACGAGAGACCGGGAGGGAGGGCGAGCGCGAGATCCTTCACGGCGCCCATCAGGGCCTTGAGCGACTCGTAGTGCTGGACGACCTTGTCTAGCTCCGCCTCGTGGAGGGCCTGCTGCTCCCGGTGGTGCTCCGTCTGCCGGGCATGCATCGCGGTCTGATCGCGATGGAACGCGATCCGTCGCTCCAGATTGTCCAACAACTGGGTGATCGAGAGGTTCAGACTCATGATCCGCTCCATTTCCATCGCGACCAAGGCGCAGGTCGCCACAAGACAGCGCCAAGTCGCGACACCGATTGTCATGCTGTCGCAGGCAAGCTTCGGCCTGCGACAATAACATGCCTCGACCCTCCTTCCAAGCTGCAAGCGGTGGCACAAAGGGAATTGTCGCGACACCTTTTTCCTCGGACCGTGTCCGCGCCGGAACAATCCGAGCGCTCTCCGATCAAGCTGTCGCGCGACAGAGATGACTCGCGACAGATAGGCACAATTTTGAGCCGACTCTCCTTGAAGTCGCGACGTCAAGGATAATGGCGCGATATCTTGCTCCTAATCTGTCACGATTCGGCTCGCTACTGCGACGTCTAAGCGTTTTATTGCGACGACATCAAAGTCAGCTGGAACGCTCTAAGGGTGACTTGCGATGCTCAGCCATCCCGGAAGGCCCGGATCTGCTTTTTTCCCTATCTCAAAAGATGGAGCGCGACGACCCGAGATGGCAGCGCGACAGCTCAGGAGGAAGATGCGATGCCGAAAGGTCAGGGTGTCACGACTATAGGTTATGTTGCGACAGCCTTGGCGCAAGTCGCGACGCCACCAGATCTTCTGTAGCGACGAAGACCCTGCTCGCGACAGTTCAGGTTCGAGGCCTCGGCACCCACCACATAGCGGCCAGGGCAAAAGCCAGCGCCGACAGCACGCACCCGAGCACGAAGCTCCGCGGCCGGTAGACCAGATCGATCTCGCGCTTCCCCGGCGGCAGCCAGGCCGCCGTGAAGGGACCATTGGCCGCGATCGTCTCGCGCCGCTCGCCGCCGTCGAGGAGATACCAGTTGCCGTCCTGGAGAACGCTGGAGGCGAGGAGGCGGCGCTCCTCCAAGCGGACATGGGCGCGGATGCGCGCCGGCTCGACCGAGAGGAGATCCAGCTTCGACATCCTGGGGGCACGCGCCCTCCAGTTGCGGTCCCGCGGCGCGGACTCGACCAGCGCCCGGGCGGCGAAGCTGGGGTTCGTGTCGAGCCACTCCTGCCAGTTGCTCCCCCGGAAGACCTGGGCGCGGACCGGGAGGAAGAGCCGGGGCAACGCATTCGGCCGCTCGTACACCCAGCCTGACCGGTGCCGGAAGACCGGACGGAGCGGCTCCGGCAGCCGGACCCCCGGCCGCGACAGCACGTAGCGCACCCCCATAAGGTCGTAGACCGGGTGCAGGATCCGGCCGAAGTTCGGCAGGGCCGACTGCCGGCTCACCATGCGCACCACCCGGGCGTAGCGGTCGGGCCGGGAGGGATTGTCGATCCGGACGTCGTTGAGGTCGTAGACCTCGTGGAAGTTGGCGGGGAGCACGGAGGACCCGATCGCGACCATGCGATCCATCCCGATCCGCTCCTGGAGGAAGCGCACCGGCGGCATCACCGGATAGGCGAGGCGCCGCGGGCTCGACGGGTTGGCCGGCAGGTGCAGGACGAGCAGCTCCCCGGCCACAACCAGGGCCAGGAGCCAGGCGGCGGGCCGGACCCAGCGCTCCCGGAAGCGGGCGAGGACCAGGGCGGCCCCCAGCGCCAGGGCGATGAGCTGCGCCGCCATCCAGGAGTTGCGGAAGCTGACGAGGTGCTCGGCGATCGTCGGATGAGGATGGGCGAGGTAGCCCCAGACGATGAACCCGGCCAGGGCCGCGGCCAGAGCTGCCGCGAGCGCCCGCCGCCCCTCGCCCCGGCGCCAGCGCTCGGCCTCGCAGGCGGCCAGCCAGGAGGAGCACAGGGCCACGAGGATCAGCGTCCGGTGGTGCCGGTGGATCGCGGTCGGCCCCACCACGGGCAGGCGCGCCGCCAGGTTCTCGAAGCCGGGAGGCTGGGCCAGCAGGAGGAGACAGGCCGCCAGGACCCCCAGGGCGAGCCGCTCGAGGGGGAAGCGCGTCCGCATCGGCACCGGGACCATCGCGATAAGCGCCATGAGCAGGGCCGCGCTGCCCACGAACCCGCTGGACTCCTCGATGACGTTCGACTCCCCCCAGTAGTAGTGGAACTCCCCGAAGGCGCGGGGCGCCGCCAGCGGCACCAGGCGCTTTTCGATCCGCCCGCGCCAGAAGGCCAGGGTCTCGGGCTTCCACAGCCCCTCCCAGAGGTCGGGAAGGGAACGCGGAGCCAGCAGGTAGGAGACGAGCATCGAGCGCTCGCTCGTGGGGAGGTACTCCTGGACCGGCAAGAGGACCGGGGCCGCGGCCAGGCCGGCCAGGGCGAGGGCCGCGCCGCCCCGGAGCAGCAGCCGCGGAGAGCGATTGATCCTCATCTGGGCCCAGGCCCGGGCGGCCAGGAGGAGACCGACCATGGAGAGGGCGTAGACCACGGTCTCCGGGTGCCCTCCAAGGAACAGGCCGAAACCCGCCAGGAAGAGCAGGAAGAGGTCGCGCCTGCCGCTATCCCTTCCATCGCCAGGGTCGTCCACCCGGACCGCGGCGTAGAGCCCCAGGGGGAGCAGGGCGGCGGAGTTGGCCATGGGCCAGCTCAGCCAGAGCTGGAGGAATCCTCCCAGCCCGTAGGCCAGCGACCCGAGCGCGGCCGCGGGCTCTCCCAGCCCGAGCCTCCGCAGCAGGAGGAAGAGGAAGACCAGGGCGACCAGGATCCGGAGCGCGGCCGTGATCCCCAGCGCCCGCCAGAGCCCGAACGGCCAGGCGGCCATGACAAGCGGCTGGAAGGACTGGGACTGGGGATCTCCCAGGAGCGGCATGCCGGTGGCGGCGTTGCCGTTCCATAGCGGCCAGCGGCCGTCGGCCACGGCCCGGCGCACCTCGGCCTGCCAGGGCGCGATCTGCCGGACCAGGTCCCCCTGCAGGCCGTGGCTGGGCCGCTCGGACGGCGGAAGCTGGCGGTACGGCACAAAGTGCGGCAGGACGCCCACGGGGAGAAGGACCTCGCCGCCGAGCAGGGCGCGGCCGAAGAGCAGGAACGGGACGAGCGCGAACAGGGCCAGGATGCGCGGCGGCACCGGGTCGTACCACCGCCGCAGCACCCAGCCGAGCGCCACGGCCAGCAGCGCCACGTAGAGGCCGGGCAGGAGGTCGGCGGGGCTCCAGCCGGTCATTCCCATGGTCCCACGGTCATTGCTGTCAATCCTCCCGGGTCAAACCCAGGGTCCTCTTGAGGCGGAACCAGGCGTCGCGCATCTTCCAGAAGCGGCTGCCCTTCATGGCCGCGATCCGCGCCTGCAGCCCATTGATCTCGGCATTCGCCCAAGCCTGGGTCTCCCGCAGCCGGTCCTCCGTCTCCCTGAGCTCGCGGCGGAGGGCAGCGGCGTTGTTGCGGGCCGACTCCAGGAGGAGCGACTCCAGCGAGCCCGCCCGCAGGAGGTGGCTCTTCCCCTGACCGTCCCGCACACGGATCAGGAGCACCGCGGAGGTCCGCGAGAGGCCGGGCGGCAGGGGGCACACCCCGACCCAGCCCGAGCGAAGGAAGCCCGGACCGAACGTCTCGGCCACCTCGGGACGCAGATGGTCGACGGGGAAGGAGGCCAGGAGCTCGCCGTCCAGAAGCACCTCCACCACCTCGGCCCGTCCATTGCGGGCCGCGGCCCAGCCGTTCATCTCCAGCCGGTCCGGCCCGACCAGCTCGCAGCGCTCCAGGGACAGCTCCGGCTCGGCCTGGAACCCCAACCGCGAGAAGTCCACACCCGGCTCCAGGACCGCGACATAGAGGTCCTGGTAGTTGCACAGGGCGCGCTCCAGCCGGTGGACCGAGAAGGAGGGGGAAACCCGCGCAACGGCGCCGCGGACGAAGTCCTCCGTGACCCAGGTCGAGCCGTAGTCGCTCGTGTCGAGCGAGCCGCTCTCGCTGATCTCCTGGAAGAGGAGCCCGCTCTCCGGGATCTCCGGACGGGGGATGAGCAGGCTCACGTCGTGGGTGCTGAAAGCGAGCACTCCGCCGGGGTTGAGCCGGCCGCAGAGCACCCGCAACCAGGCCAGGAACCGCTCCTCGGGCAGATGGGTGAAGAGCGAGGTGACCAGGATGGCGTCGAACGTCTCGCCGAGGGAGAAGTCTTCCGGGCGGACGGTCGAGACCACGCCGCGCACGCCGAAGCGCTCCTCCTGGAAGCGGACGCCGTCGGCGTAGACGTCCGAAACCCAGAGGCGGTCCGGGGAGATCTCCCGGAGCAGGAAGCGGGTGATCCGGCCGTAGCCGCTGGCGAAGTCGAGCACCTTGATCCGGCTCAGGTCATGAAAACGCCAGCGCAGGACCTGGAGCAGGGAATCGGCCACGCTCAGGCCGGAGCGGAAGTACGCGAACAGGGCGCGCTCGCGGTCCCCCTCCGAGCTCTCCAGGAGGAAGCCGAGCATCTCGTCGCGGGCGTCGATGGCCAGGTCGAGGTTGCCCGGTCCAGCGGCGCGAATGCCATGGAGACCGCGGTCCGCCAGGAAGGCGCGCACGAAGGGGCTCGTCTCGTCGGGTCGATGGGCCAGGCTCATGGTTTCAGGGATTTTGTACGCTCGCGGGCGGGCGGGAGTCTAGCAGGGTGATAACGTCCGGCGGATGCCGCTGGGAGCGAGACGCCTGGTCCTGGGCTTCTTCCTCGCCTGGAGCGTCTTCGCCTTCCTCGCGGAGCTCCAGGAGGCGATGGAGGTCTACGATCGCCGGAGCGTCCACCGCAGCGATCCGGTCCGCTGGCAGTTCGGCATCCCTCAAGTGGACATCCTGCAACAGTGCCTGGCCGAGGCGCGGGCGCTCATCCCTCCGGGCAGCGTGGTGGTCTTCACCTCCCCGGGTCCCGAGGCGGCCGCCTTCTACCGCTGGCGCTGGGCCGCCTACGGGTTGCCGGAGTCCGACGTGATCCAGCCGGATACGCCGCGGGCGGGCGAGATCGCCCACTACCTGCTCTCCCACCGGGTGCCGATCCGGATCCCGCGGCTGGAGCTGGTGAAGGCTCTGACCGGCTGCCGGCTCTACCGGGTACAAGACGGGGCCGAGCCGCGGTGAGCCATCTGGGCGTGGCTCTCCTGATGGTCCTGCTGGTCCTGGCCGGCTGGGGGATCTCCACGGCCGGCCGGCTGCACCGCTGGACCCTGCAATTCATGACCGGGGCCGTGATCTTCCACCTGCTCCTGGCGTCGTTCGACTTCCTGGGGATTCGTTGGAGCCGCGCCGCGCTGGTGTTGCCGCTGGCCCTGGCGGCCGTCCTCGGCTTCCGAAGGAGGCAACGGGCCGAAAGGACGGAAAGGACGGGATGGGGGGATGGCGCGGCGCTCTTCGCCTTGACGGCGTTCGGCCTGTTCGCGCCAACTCTCTGGGTCACGACGCCGGACTTCGTCTACCACTGGGGAATCAAGGGGCACCGGTTCTTCCTGGCCCGGGGGGTCGACTACGAGTGGCTGGCCCGGGATTGGAACTGGGTGCTTCATCCGGACTACCCGAACCTGCTGCCGGAGCTGTTCGCCGGGAGCGCGCTCCTGGCGGGGAGGTTCGAGGCTCCATCCATGATGCTCTGGGCGGTGCTCTTCTTCGCGATGACGATCGCATCCGGGCGGGAGGCGCTGCGGCAGGCCGGCGTACACGGGCCCCTGGCCCAGATGGGGCTGGCGGTCCTCGCCTTCTCCCTGGCCGGCTTCGCGATCGGCCAGCGGATGGCCGGCGCCGCGGACTGGATGCCGGCCCTCGCCCTGGTGGCGTCCCTGCCCGCCCTGCTCCGGCCGCCGGACCGCGAGGGGGATCTGGAGGTAGGGTTCGCCGCGGCCTTTGCCGCCGCATCCAAGATCGAGGGCATGCCCCTGGCGGTCTTCCTGGCAGGGGTGCAGCTCCTGCGCAGAGTGCTGGGAGAGCGGAGGATCAATCCGGTGGCGGCCCTCCGGTTGGCGTTGCCCACGGCCGCCGTGGCCATCCTCTGGGCAGCCCGGACCTTCGTCCACGGGCTCTACCAGAAATTCAACACGGGGGCGTTCGACCCGGGCCGGGCTCCGGAGGTGCTCCGGGGGCTGGCCGAGGTCTCGGCCTGGAAGGAGAGCTGGCACGGTCTGACGCTCCTGTTGCTCCTCCTGCCGCTCCTCCTGCTCCCCCGGCGCACCCGTCCGGCCGCGGCCGTGGCCACGCTGCAGCTCCTGTTCTATCTCTGGATCTACTTCTCGGCCGCCGTGGACACCGAATACCAGGTCATCTCCAGCTTCCAGAGGCTGGCCATGCACCTGATCCCGGCGGTGGTGGTGTTGGGGACGGTGGCTTTGGGAGAGAAAGCGCCTCCCCCTCTCCCGGGGAGGGGAGACGGGGAGGCGGGAGAGGGGGCCGGGGGGTGAGGGCTTTCTACCGCGGCGTGACTCTCGCCGTGTTGCTGTAGGGCGAGTTTCCCGAAGATCCGGCGGCGCGCACCCGGAAGACGTACAGCTTTCCGCGCGTCAGGCCGGTCACCGCGGCCGAGGTGGTCCCGGCGGGGACGCTCAGCACCTCGCGGAATTTGCCGCCCTTGGCCTTCATCTCTACCCGGAAGCCCGTCTCGTTGGACGACTTGTCCTTCCAGGAGAGGTTCACCTGGGTGCCGGACGCCGCCTTCGCGGTCAGCTTGACCGGCGCCTTCAGGGCTCCCGCTCCACCTCCCCCGTTCCCCCCGGCCGACGGATAGATCGCAGCCGCCGCGGCCCGGTCGTCGCTCCCCAGGCGGGCGCCGCGGCCGTCGTCGTGGGCGTTGGCGAACATGAGCGAGTCCCGGGTCGGAGAGTGCCCGATCCCCAGGGTGTGGCCCAGCTCGTGCGCGAAGACCTCCTCCGCCACTCGCGGGTTGTTCCGGAAAAAGCACTCGGTGCCGTCGTTGGTAACGATATCGGCCTCGGCCGCCTCGTGCCAGGCCTTGCCGCCCCAGTTCCGGGTCCGGGTGAAGTAGTACGGTCCGCCCACGGCGATGACGCCGCCCTCTCCGCAGGAGAAGGTGCCGTCGGCCTCGCTGCGCCGCGGGTCTTCAAAGATGATGGCGTTGACGCCATCATCTTCCGTCAGGCCGCCCCCGGCCGTGGTCGTCCCCAGGTAGCCGTAGCGGATGTCGGAGCCCGCGTCGGAATTCCACGCTTCCATGGCGACCTGGAAGGCCTGGATCGACGCCTCGGCGCCGAGGCCCGCCTGACCGTTGACGTGGACCCTCCAGGGCACCGTCTGGCCCGAGTCGAAGCGGAACCATCGGATGGGCAAATTGTCATCGTTGGCCTTCATGTGGGTGAAGGAGCCCGTGGCCTGCCCCAGCTCCTCAGAAGAGGCCTCGAGCACGTAGTCGCGCTCTCGCTGGAAGCCCTGGCCGCGGTCGGTCACCCACTCGGAAAAGCGCTCGAAGTCGCGAAGCATGTCGCGCCGGGCCTCGATGCCGGACGAGCTGACCTCGAAGGTGTCGGAGAGGTCGCGGACAGCCACCCCGCGCGGACCCACCTGCCGGCGATGGAAGGCGCCGAGCATGAGGTGGAGGATGCGGAAGGTGCCGTCGTCCGCCGGACGGAGGAAGAGGAGGGCCGACTCGCCCTCGTAGAACTGGGGGGCGCCGAAGACCTTGAGCCCGACGCCGTCGGGCCGCACCCCGCCGGGGACCCGCACCACCACGGTGCTGCCCGGGATGTCGCCCTTGACCAGGCGCTCCACTTCGACCAGGTAGTCGGTGGCGGGGCGACCCTCCACCGGGGAGGGCTCGACCGCGACGACCCGGACCTCGACCACGGCAGTCGCCTGATCGACCAGGGTCTGGTCCGAGACCATCTTGTAGGTGGTGGCCGCCGCGGGAAGAGCGGCAAGTGCGGACAGCAGGAACAGGAACCGGGCGCGCTTCATAAAAACAGACCTCCGTGGCTCGGCAAAATGACCTGGTGCATGGGGCAGGAGCCGCCAAAGGGGGAGAACAGGGGGGCGGAAGGGGTTATTTCGGGGACCTCACCCCCTGTCCCCCTCTCCCCTCTCCCACCCAGTCCCCCGCCGGGAGAGGGGGGACGCATCTGCGGCCGCCGTGCCCCCGGCGAAGGCAAGATCGCCTCAGCCACGTTCCCCCTCTCCCGGGGATGGGTGGCTGGGAGATGGGAGAGGGGGACAGGGGGTGAGGTCCTACTCCGACGACTTCGCCGCCGGGCTCTTGCTCTCGGAGGAGCTGGAGGAGCTGCTCGAGGAGCTCTCGGACTTGGATTCCGGCTTGCCCTCCGATTTGGGCTCCGGCTTGCTCTCGGACTTGCCTTCAGACTTGCTCTCCGACTGGCCTTCCGACTTGCCGCCGCTCTTCTTGTCGACATAGTCGGTCTTGTAGAAGCCGCTCCCCTTGAACTGGAAGGACGGCGCCGAGATCAGCTTGCGGACTTCGCCTCCGCAGTGCGGACAGGCGGCGAGGGGCGCGTCGCTCATGCGCTGCAGCCACTCGGTCCGCTTGCCGCACTGAAGACACTCATACTCATAGATCGGCATTCAGGGTCGCTCCCTGGGCTCAACCGCCGTAACGGTCGCCCGTTGTCTTGAACCGGATCTTGATGGCCCCGGCGCCCTCCTCCCGCTTCGGACCGGCGTCGGGCGGGGTCGCCACCGGCACCGGCCGGATGAGCTGGAGCACCTGGAAGGCGTACATTACCTTGGCGTTCTCCGCCGCTCCGTGAGGCCCCTGGGTGCAGACGTCGAACAAGGTCCGCCGTCCGTCCACCAGGCAGAGGAGCCTGTACTCGTCGCCGTCGAGGCCGGCCTCGATCAGGTCCTCCATCCGATAACACGGCTCGAAGACCGTCTCTTTCCTCCCCAGGCGGACCGCAAGGGCCTTGGCGTTGGGAGCGCGCTTGATCCCCTGGAGGATGACCTGCCGCATCGGGAGCTGGATCCGCACCGAATCCGGCTCCCGGAAGTCGCCGATGCTGAACAGGACGGCGCCGTCCTGCCAGTAGAAGAGGCTCCAGACGATGTTCTCGATCTGCTGCCGCACGGCGAGGCTGATCTCGGCGGGCGAGAGGACGCCGCTCTCGATGAGCAGCACGCCGTAGCGCTTCTGGAGCTGCTCGCGCTGGCGCATGGTCTCCTCGAACAGCTCCGGAGTCAGCACGCCGTTGCGCAGCAGGTAGTGCCCGAGGCTGTCATCCCGGTCCGACGAGGAGGCGTGGACGACGTTGCCTTCCTTGATGTAGACCCTCTTCATCACCCCGTCCCGGGTGGCCTCGATCACGCCCGGCACCTGGAAGCGGTGGATCGTGTAGAGGATCTCCGGCAGCGCCGTCTGCGACAGGTCGCCCCGGTATTGAAAGCTGTGCTCGACGGTAGCCAAGGGGAACCTCACCTTCCGTGACAGCGGACCACGACTCTGGTTGAAACGTCACGGGAGTATACCATTCAAGGATGATTCAACCGGAAGAGGCCTGGCAACGGATCGCGGCGCGGCTTTCTCCCCTGCCCGGGGAGAGCCTCCCCCGCCGGCCGGCGATGGGCCGGGTGCTGGCCCGGGACCTGACAGCCACGGTGGACATCCCCGCCGCCGACGTCTCGGCCATGGACGGCTATGCCCTGGCCGGACCGGTCGAGCCCGGGGAGAAGCGGCCGGTGTCGGCCACGGTCGCGGCCGGGGACCCACCCGGGTTCGAGCTGCGCCCGCCCGCCGTAGCCCGGATCATGACCGGCGCCCCGGTCCCCCTCGGGGCCAACCGGGTCGTGCCCGTGGAGCTGACCGACGGCGGGACCGAGACGGTGACGTTTCGCTCCGGTACCCAGGAGGGAGACCACATCCGCCGCCGGGGGGAGGTGCTCCGGACCGGGGACCCGCTGCTGCCGGCAGGCACGCTCCTCACCCCGGAGGCTCTCGCCCTGGTGGCCACGCACGGCTACCGGGAGCTGACCGTGCACCGGGCTCCGGCGGTAGCGGTCCTCACCACCGGCGACGAGGTGGTGCCGCCCGAAGCCGAGCCCGCCCCGGGCCAGCTCCGGGACTCGCACACCGACTTCCTCCTGGCGGCTGGAGACCGGCTCGGCCTCCGGTTCCAAAGCCTCGGCATTGCGCCCGACCGGGTGGATGTTCTCCGGGAGCTCGTGGAGCAGGGTCTGCGCTCGGACGTCCTGATCCTCTGCGGCGGGGTCTCCATGGGGGAGTTCGACCTGGTGGAAGGTGTGCTCGCCGGGCTCGGCTGCGAGCCGGTCTTCGACGCCGTGGCGATCCAGCCCGGCAAGCCGCTGGTCTTCGCGACCCACCCGAAAGGCCTGGTCTTCGGCCTGCCCGGCAACCCGGCCGCGGTGATGGTCGGCTTCCGCCTCTTCGTCCGCCCGGCCCTGAGGTGTTTGATGGGGATCGAGGATGCCTGGTGGAGCAACGCCCTGATCGGCACCCTCACGGCGCCGCTCCCCAAAACCGGCCCTCGCGACCGCTTCCTGCCGGCGACCGTGGAGCCCCGGAACGGCCGCCTTCTGGTCACGCCCCACCCGCCCAAGGGCTCGCACGACCTCGCCGCCTACGGGAAGGGGAACGCCCTGGTCCGGGTGCGGGCGGGCTCCGGCCCGGCGGCGGCGGGGGAGGAGTGCGAGGTCCTGCCGGACTATGGGATGTAGAGCGCCGGCACCGGAGTATCGCTGCTGTCTCCGAAAACCACGCTCAGCGTCTGCAAATCCGAGCTTTTCAGGACATACCAGGTGGTGTTGCTCGGCCGGAAGACCGCAAGGTCGAACTTGCCATCTCCATCGTAGTCGCCCGGGACCAGAATGTCCGTGCTGAGCCCCCATTCCACGGCCAGCAGCTTATCCTCCTCCTCTTCCACCGAGCTCCGTCGGATATACCAAGTGCCGTCGCTCGGCCGGAAGACGGCCTGATCGTATTTCCCATCGCCGTCATAGTCACCAGGCACCGGTTTATCCGTGCTCAAGCCCCATGCAATCGACTCGGTGGTCATCGTGGCGCCGCAATCCGAGGTGACGATGTACCAGGTCGCATCGGAAGGCCGGAAGACAGCGACCTCCGCCTTGCCGTCGCCGTCGTAATCCGCGGGGACCAGCTTGTCGGTGCTGAGCCCCCAGACAACGGTACAGTAATCCTCGATCGATTCATCGTAGAGAAACCAGAACAGTCTGCCCGTCCCTGTCTCTGGCCGGACCACGGACACTTCCGTGTAACCCGTCCCGTTGTAGTCCCTGGGCACAGGGATGTCAGTGTTGTACCCGAAGGTGTAGACCTCCTCCCCTTCGTCACTGCCGAGAACCCACCAGTCGGCGTTGAGTCCGTTGCCCGGCCGCCAGATGGCCGGATCGGTGAGACCGTCCCAGTCGTAGTCGCCGGGGACCGGAGTGTCCGTGCTCACGCCCCATTGGGTGTTGACCTCGTCGTACGCATCCGAGCTCTCCAGATAGTTCCAGTAGGCGAGACCGGGCGTCCCCGCTGCCCGATGGAATACGGCAAAATCCGTTTTGCCGTCGCCGTCGAAGTCCGAAGGCACCTCGGCGGAGGCGATGGGGACCATGGCAAGAAAGCCCAGCAGGATAAGAACCGCGCAGGGGATACGAAACATGGATTCCTCCTTTTTCGTTCAGCCCTCCTGGCGGGGTCAAATGATTCCTTGAGTATAACCGAAAAGGAGGAAAGAAAGACGGAAGCGCAGAGGTGCGGACGCGCCCCGGAGAGCAGACTCCCACAGAGCACGCCCACGGTCATCCGAAGTCGGTTACGGGAGCGGTCCGCTCCAGCACTGGCATTGAGGCAGACCGTCGACGGAGCACTCGAGGCCGTAGGCGGCGATGCACCTCTTGATGACGATTCCTCCCTGGCAAATGTTGTTGTACCCCATGCCCCGGCAGATGGACACGCTGCACGCACCACAGACGGTGAGGCCGGCGTCCTGAGGCGACGAGGTGGAATCGAGGGCGGAGATCCCCAGCTTGGCGAGCAGAGGGTTGCAGGAGGGGTCTTCCGGGGAGGATTCCACGTCCGTCGCGGGAGTGCTCATCCCGGCCGGTGCGGCGCCCGCCAGGGAAGCGATCGACAGCAGGAAGGCGAAAAGGAACAGGAGGGATCGAGATCTCATGCGGTCTCCTTTCTGTCGCGAGCTACCGTCCCGCTCGCGATAGGTCTAATAGAAGAAGGTGCCGCAGGCCTGAGATTGCGATCCCCCGCCGATCTGCAACCGGTGCCGGCTAGGTGGGTCTGAAATGAAAGAAAGCATCTCGGCACTATTCGAAGACTGATGCGACCGGCTTGGTAGCCATGCCCCAGGGCGCCGCAACAGAACGAAAGCCCGGGCTGTAACCGGCCCATGACAACACGCACCAGCCATCAAATTTTCAAAGGAGACCCGAATGAAGCTCAGGTCCGTACTACCGACATTCGTCGCACTGCTGCTCGGAGGATCACTCGCGAATGCGGCTCCGGCGCCCGACCTGGCAGCCATCTCGTCTACGCAGGCTCCCGCAGACTGCGCCCAGGGCGCACTTTCCTTCAGGAGTCCCGAGGCAACCGAGAGGGCGGACTATCCTATCTGCGGCGCTTGCAGCGTAACCATCTGCCAGGGAATGGAGGAGGAGCATCTTTGCGGCTTCCGCAATGGCGAGTTCCTGTACTGCAGGCCTACCGGACCACTGTGCCAAGACGGCGGTCCTCCCTACGCAGACTTCCGCTGCACCTGCACGAGCGGGATCATTCCCTGAGTTTCGATTGACCGCCGAGCGTTCCCCAGGGATTCACGCCCCCTGGGGCCGTTCTCGATGGTTGCTGCGACCCGGAGGAATGGCGGAAGCGCATGGGAATCGAACCCACCCCCGACGCCGCAACCGGCGCCGGACAACGGTTTTGAAGACCGCAGGAGGCACCAGCCCCCGAGCGCTTCCGGGAGTGATTGTAGTAGGCTCCGCCCATGATCCGCAAAGCCTTTCCCATCCCCATCTTCCTTCTTCTCCTCGCCGCCTGCGACCGCAACGGCGAGACGATGCCCGACGACACCGCGGCTCAGACCCCGGCAGCTCCCTCTGAGGCCCCGGTCGGACCCATTTCCTCCAGGGGCGAGCAGGTGGGCGGCGGCTCTCCCATGGCCGGCCAGGCCCAAGAGGGCTCCATCGGCTTCGACCTCCCCTCGAACTGGCAGGAGCAGCCGCCCACGACCTCGATGCGGATGGCCCAGGCGGTCATCCCCGGGAACCCGCCCGGCGACCTCGTGGTGTTTTACTTCGGCCCCGGCGGCGGTGGCGGAGTCGAGGCCAACATCCAGCGCTGGATCGACCAGATGGAGGTCGAGCCCGGCTCGAGCCTGCAGCCCGAGACCTTTGAGACGAACGGCTTCCGGGTCACCTGGATCGACGTGTCCGGGACGCTCAAGCCGAGCAACATGGGGACGGGGCCTGCCACCGAGCAGCCGGGCTCCCGACTCATGGGCGCGGTCGTGGAAGGCCCCGGCGGACCCTGGTTCTTCAAGGCAACGGGCCCCGAAGCGACCCTGGCCGCAGAGCGGGAGAATTTCGTGAAGATGCTGCGGAGCGTGCGCGGGCAGTAACGGGGGGAGCGGAGGGAGCGGAGCGCCGCGGGCGGAGGTATCCGGGGCCGGAGATCCGGAAGGCCGTCCGCCCGCGACGCGCCAACTCTTCAGGCGGGCTTGTCCTTCTCCTTCTGCCTCTCCTTCGACTTCTCCTTTTCCTTCTCTTCTTTCTCTTCCTTCTCGTCGATCCGGCGGGAGCGCTCCCGGTCCTCGCGCAACCGCTCGCGGTGCCTGTTCATCTCCTCGCGGTGCCGCTCGCGGATCCCCTCCATGTCGCTGCGGTGGCGCTCCCGGAGCTCGCGGTACTTGGGATCGGCTTCCATCCGCAGGCGGATCTGCTCCCTCATGGCTTCGGAGTGGGCCAGGGCCTCCTTGCGGACCGCCTCCATCTCCTCGCGGTGATCGGCCATGAACTTCTGCATCTCCTCGCGGTGCTTCCTCTGGGTATCGCGGATCGCCTTCATCTCCTCCTCGCTCGGCCGGGCCCGGCGGGAGATCTCCCTCGCCTCGCGGCGGATTCGCTCCCGCTCCTGCTCGGAGAGGCCCCCCTCCCGGCGCAGGCGGTCGGCCTCGGCCTGGAGCCGCCGGATCTCGGGCTCCAGCTCGTTGGCCACGCGCTCGGAGATGCGCTCGATCTCCGGCGCGAGCTCCCGGTTCACCTCTTCCGAGATCCGCTCGATCTCGGGAGCCAGCTTCCGGTTGACCTCCTCCGAGATGCGCTCGATCTCGGGGCCGAGCTCCCGGTTGACCTCTTCGGAGATCCGCTCCAGCTCCGGCTCCAGGCGCTCAGCCATCGACTCGGCCAGGACCGCGTACTCCTCGGCGTACTTCCCGGAGATCTCGGCCATCGCCTCGATCTGACTGACGTCGATCCCGGAGAGGGCATCGAAGTCGAAGTTGAAGTCGAAGTCACCGAGCTCAGCCAGACCCTCTAGGTCCTCCAGGTCCTCCAGGCCCGCCAGAGCGGCTTCCAGCTCTTCTTCGATCTCGGCGTCGATCTCGTCTCCGAGGTCTTCGAGGATCTCGTAGTCGGGCTCTTCCGGCTCGACAGGATCGATGGGCTCCGTGGGCTCCTGGACGTCTGCCAGGGCGGCCGGCTCACGCGGTTCCTCGGGGCTTCCCGCGGGGGCAACCGCGGCATAGACCCCGGGGGCCACCGCCGCGACGCCGGCCAGCAGGACCACCATGGCCACGGCCAGCCAGACCGGACGGACCCGCCGTCCGGACGAGCGGGAGTCGTCGTCCAGCAGGTGGCGGATGCGCTGCGCCAGGTTCGACGGCCGGTCCGCCATGCTCGGCACCGGCAACCCGGCGATTGCCGCGGACGGCCGGATCGACCAGCCGGCCACCTCGGCCAGGCAGCGGGCCAGCGAGAGCGGACGGCCCGTGCGCTCCACGGCCCACTCGTCACAGAGCCTCTCCGACAGCTCCCGCAGACGGCGGCAGGCCACCCAGTTCAGCGGCTGGAAGAACAGCACGCCCGCCAGGATGCGGCTGAAGGCCAGCCAGAACGGGTCGCGCCGAACCAGGTGGGCCAGCTCATGGGCCAGCATCCCCTGCTGCTGCTCCGGCTCCAGATGGGACAGCGCCCGGGGCGGCACGCAGATCTCCGGCCAGCCGAGCCCCAGGGCCACCGGCACGGACACCCGCGACGAGCAGGTCAGGCGGACGAGCGGGGTCGTCCCGCCAAGCTCGCCCGTGAGCTGGTGCAGCAGCGAGAACATCCCCCCGCCGACCACCTCGGGCCGCGCCCGGAGGCGGCGCTTCAGGCGGAGATAAGACCAGCCCCAGTGCAGGCCGAGCAGCAGCGCGCCGAACGCCCACAGGCCGAGCACGGTCGAGCGGAGATCGAACGGCCAGGACGGCAGAGCCGGACCGGCCGGGGACGACGGCACCCCAGCGGGGGCAGGAGCCGTCGCCATGGCGCGGAGCGGCTCGGGGGTCGGGGCCAGCCGGACAGGGGCTGGCGCCTCCATGGAGCTGGCCGGCGCGTTCAGGGCCCAGCGTCCCGCCACGGGCTCCCACCCGGCGGCGAGCTGGACCGTGGCCGTCGCCAGGGCGGCCACCAGGGCGAAGCGCCACATCGCCTCTTCCAGGCGCGCCCAGCGGCTCGACAGCCGCCGGGACACGAGCAAGGCGAGGAACAGGAACAGCGTGCTGTGCAGGGCGTAGGTCATAAGCCACGCCATCAGGTTCTCGAACATCACCGGTCCTCCTTCTCTCTGGCCTCAATAAGCCCGCGGAGCTGGTCCAGCTCCTGCGAATCGATCTCGTGCTCCGACAGCAGGTGGTTCACCAGGGCGACGGCGTCGCCCCGGAAGAGCTGCGACGTCAGGTCCGCCACCATCGACCGGCGCACCTGCCCCTCGCTCACCGTCGGCCGGTAGATGAACTTCCTCCCCTCTGTCCGGTGCTCGACCACGCCCTTCTTCTCCATCTTCGCCAGCATCGTGGCGATCGTGGTCAGGGCCAGGCCCCGCTCCGGCTCCAAGGTCTCGTGCACGTCCGCCACGCTCGACTCCCCCAGGCTCCAGAGGATCCGCATGATGGCGAGCTGCAGGTCTCCGAGGTGATGGGATTCTTCCATTGCCTCTCTCCTTCTTCTCTCGACTACCAGGATAGTACTACCCGGGTAGTTGTCAGTCAACAGGGTTCTACGAGGGAGCTGGAGAAAGGTTTCACAGCGGCTTATGGTAAAGTTCCACCACTTTTTCTGAGAGTGCTGTTAGATAGAAAGGCGGGTGCCTGATGAGCCTACCCATGTTCAAGGAAGAAGAAAGCCTCCTGACGAGCCCGGACCCGAGCCCCTGGCTGGTCCTGGGAGAGAGCCTGAATGGCTACATCCGGACCGAGGTGCTGGCCGCGGCGTGTGAGCTGGGGTTGTTCACCTACCTGAACGAGGTCGGGTCCGCCACCATCGAGCAGGTCGCCGGGCATTTCGGGATCTCCGAGCACGGGGCGCGCATCCTGCTCCTGGGCTGCTGCGAGGCGGGGCTGGCCGAGCGCAAGGGGGACGGCTCCTACCGCAACACCCTGGCCTCGGCCACCTACCTGGTCGAGGACGAGCCCTTCTGCATGCTGGCCTTCGTCCGCTTCACCCGCGAGGTCCAGCAGAAGACCTGCAACCTGCTGCTCGACTCGATCCGCGCCGGCCGGCCGGTGGGGCTGCGGGCGCTCGGGCACGACGACAACAAGACCCTGTACCAGGCCTTTGCCGAGGACAAGGCGCTGGAGGACCTCTTCCACAAGGCCATGGCCGAGTACTCCAAGATGAGCTGCCTCGACTGCGCGGTCGAGGACCTCCACGGCGTGCGGCGCCTGCTCGACATCGGCGGCGGCAACGCCTCGGTCCAGATGCGCCTCCTGGACAAGAGCCCCACCCTGACGGGCACTCTCTTCGACCTGCCCTCGGTCTGCGAGAAGGCGGCCGAGAACGTCCGGCGCCAGGGGATGGAGACCCGGGTGAGCTTCCACCCCGGCGACGTCTTCTCCGGGGAGCTCCCCACGGGCTACGACGGCGTGCTCATCTCCCACTTCGTCGAGATCTTCTCCCCCGACCGGATCCGGGAGGTCTACGGGAAGGTCCAGCGCGCCCTGGAGCCGGGGGGCCGCCTCTTCCTCTGGACCATCACGTCGAACGACGAGGAGACCGGCCCCCTGCAGGCCGTGAAGTCCTCCGTCTACTTCGTCGCTGCCGCCAGCGGCAACGGCATGGCCTATCCCGGCTCGGACCACCGCAAATGGCTGGCCGAAGCCGGGCTCGAGGTGGTCACCGAGAGGCCCCATCCCGAGATCAGCCACACCTTCTTCATCGCCCGCAAACGCTAGACCGCCGCTCTCCGGCCTGTCCCGTCCCCCCGCAAGAAAGCGGGACGGGAGCCGGGGATTTGGCACGTCCATGAGGTATGAAGTAGGCTAGACGGCACTATGAACGAAGACGAGGTCGTGCGACTCACAAACCTGCTGGCAGCGGCGGTCAAGTTTTCCAACATCACTCAACGAGAGGTCGAGCGCAAGCTGGGCCTCAGCAGCGGGAGCCTCAGCCGGCTCTTCAGCGGCGGTATCGAGCTCAAAGTAAAGCACATACTGGACGTCTGCGAGGTCATCGGGTTCCCGGCCTCGCGGTTCTTCCACGCGGCCTACCCGCAGCGCGAGGAGGAGAGCGGCGACGCCTGGCGCCTCCAAAGGCTGCTGGAGCAGCTCCATCCGGCCAAGGACCGGGAGCGGGAGACCTCCGGGCCGCAACCCGAGGAGATGTCCTCGGCGGCGCAAAGCCCGACGCAGGCCGACATCGAGCGGATGGTCATGGCCGCCCTGGGTAAGTTCTTCTCAGAGATGGGAAAGCCCTCCCCGAGCTGAACAGGGTCTCCTTCGTGAACCGGTCCCGCCCCGGCGTCCGTATCTACGGCGCTGTGATAGAACCGGACGGGGCGCTCGCGAGCGCTCCCAGGAAGGAGTCTAGAGACATGGAAAAGGCCGTCGAAAAAGCGACGTTCGGGGCGGGATGCTTCTGGGGGGTCGAGGCCGCCTTCCGGCAGATCCCGGGGGTGGTGTCCACGGCGGTCGGCTACGCCGGCGGCAGCATGCCGAACCCTACCTACAAGGATGTCTGCTCGGACCGGACCGGCCATGCCGAGGTCGTGCAGGTGGAGTACGACCCGTCGCGGGTCGGCTACGAGGACCTCCTGGCCGTCTTCTGGGAGAACCACGATCCGACCACCCTGAACCGCCAGGGGCCGGACGTCGGCTCCCAGTACCGGTCGGCGATCTTCTTCCACACCCCCGAGCAGGAGGCGGCGGCGCGGGCATCCAAGGAGCTGCTGGACCGCAGCGGCCGCTTCCGCCGTCCCATCGTCACCGAGATCGAGCCCGCCCCGCCCTTCTGGAGGGCCGAGGAGTACCACCAGCAGTACCTGGAGAAGCGCGGGCTGGCCAGCTGCCATCTATGAGCCGGCTCTTCGCGGCCCTGGAGAGGAGGAAGGATATCGCGACCTTCCTCCTCCGCCTCCTTCTAGGTGCCCGCCTGGTCTGGGGGGCTCAGGACAACGTCTTCTCCTGGGAGCGGATGGAGGAGTTCGCCCGCTTCCTCGGCACGAACGGCTTCCCCTGGCCGTTGCCCGGCGCCGTCCTCTCGGCCTGCGTGCAGTTCGTCTGCGGCCTGCTCCTGATGCTCGGCGCCTTCACGCGCTGGGCCTCGCTCCTGATCGTCCTCAACTTCATCGCGGCGCTGCTCATCGCCCACCGGGCAGACACCTTCGAGGGGATGTTCCCCGCCCTGGTCATGCTCTTCGGCGGCCTCTTCTTCCTCTTCCACGGCGCGGGCCGGCCTTCGGTGGATGCGGCGACTGGAAGCCGCCGGTAGATTGGCCCGGACGTCGGCGTTCCCACCTGGCGCGTCCCGCCCGCGAATAGGAGCGTCTCGCCCTCGGGGGCGAGAGGCTCATATCCGGTCCCCGGCGGCTTCATCTCAGGGCTCCGCCACAGTCGCCGGCAGCGGCGTTGCCTCCGCACGGGGCGCCCGAGCACTTTGCAGGCTGCACCGCATAGAATCGGCCCGTCCCTGCCGCTTCCCGCGGATGAACCCACCGACAGAGGAGAGACATACCGTATGGCGATCAAAGACTCGATCCTTCCCGAATTCGACCACGAGCTCGCCACCACGCGCAGGCTTCTGGAGCGCGTCCCGGAGCAGCAGGCCGCCTGGAAACCCCATGCCAGGTCCATGAGCCTCGGCGACCTCACCGCCCACCTGGCCAACATCCCCTTCTGGGGGAGCGTGACCATGAAGGAGACCGAGCTGAACTTCAATCCGCCCGGCGGTTCCCCCTACAAGTCACCGGGGTTCGACTCCACCCAGAGCGTCCTCGACACGTTCGACCGGAACACGAAGCAGGCCCGCGAGGCCATCGGCGCGGCCTCGGACCAGGACTTCATGGTCCCCTGGACCCTCAAGAACGGCGAGCAGACGATCTTCACCCTGCCCCGGGTCGCGGTGCTGCGCAGCTTCGTGATGAACCACCTCATCCACCACCGGGGCCAGCTCTCCGTCTACCTGCGGCTCAACGACGTGCCGGTGCCTTCGATCTACGGTCCTTCCGCGGACGAGCAGTGAGAGGTGTATCCTTGTAGCCTCGGGTCCACGGACCTAATCGTTTCGAGGGACTTCAAGTGAGGGCTCCAATCGACGCCGCGATGCGGGCGCCTGGGCGTGCCGCTCGCGAAAGGGGATTCATCATGAGGGATGTCATGCGATCGGGGCGGGTTTGGGGATGGATGCTGGCTCTGGCGGCCGGCCTGGCCATTGGCCTCGGCATGGCGGCTCCGGCCGCAGCGCAGTTTTCCGACACCACCGACGTGGTCGTGGTCGAAGTGCCGGTCCAGGTCGTCACCAAGGATGGGCAGCCGGTGCGCGGGCTCACCGCCGCGGACTTCGAGGTCTTCGAAGGCCGCAAGAAGCTGCCCATCACCGGGTTCGAGGTCCTCGACCTGGAAGTGGCCGGGGAGAAGCCCGCGGACGTGCCCACCGCGGCCCGCCGCCACTTCCTGATGCTCTTCGACCTGTCGTTCTCGGAGCCCAAGTCGATCATCAAGGCCCGCGAGGCGGCCGTTGACGTGGTGGACTCCCTCCACGCCACCGACCTGGTGGCCGTGGCCACCTACACCGAGTCCACCGGCCCGCAGCTCGTCCTCGGCTTCACGCCCGACCGCAGGCAGGCCAAGCTCGCGCTGGACACCCTCGGCCTGCCGCAGCTCGTCGACCGCACCCCCGATCCTCTCCGCATGGTGATGTCCGAGATGCGGGACCAGGTGCGGAGGGGCACGGAGGGAGGCGGGGCCGAGAGGCCGATCGGCAGCCGGGACGCGATGGTGCTGGAGCACCTGGAGTCGCTCACCCGGGAGTCGGACAAGGCCAACCAGATCGTGCTGCAGAACAAGGTCAAGGGCCTCACCCGCTCCTTCGCCGACCTCGCCCGGCTCATGAACGGTGTTCAGGGCCGCAAGCACGTGGTCTACCTCTCCGAGGGGTACGACAGCTCGGTCCTGTCCGGCGCGGTGAGCGACGAGGAGCAGGCGGCGATGAGCGAGTCGGCCATGTCCGGCAACATCTGGGAGGTGGACTCCGACAAGCGCTACGGCAACACCTCGGCCACGAACGACGTGGAGCAGATGCTGGAGGCGTTCCGCCGCTCCGACTGCATCATCCAGGCCGTGGACATCGGCGGCCTGCGCGACTCGGGCGAGAAAAACGCGCGCGGCAGGGACGCCCTGATCCAGATGGCCCGGGGCACCGGCGGCGAAATCTACGAGAACTTCAACGACCTCTCCGTCGCCATGGGCAAGATGCTGACGCGGACCAGCGTCACCTACGTGCTGGCCGTGCAGCCGGAGAAGATCGCTTTCGACGGCGCCTACCACAAGCTCAAGGTCGAGCTGAAGAACGGCAAGAGCGGCCGGCTGGTCCACCGGCCGGGCTTCTACGCGCCCACGCTGGCGGCGCAGCAGAACCCGATGGAGCGCCTCTTCGCCACGGCCAGCCAGGTCATGGGCGGCGAGGATTCCGGCCCGATCGCCGCGTCCGTCATGGCCGCGCCCTTCCGCACGGGCGGCAGCGAGACGGCCTACGTGCCGGTGGTTATCGAGGTCGACGGACCCGGCCTGCTCGCCGGCAAGCAGGGCGCCACCCTGCCGGCCGAGATCTTCGTCTATGCCATGGACGAGGGGGGCAGCGTCCAGGATTACCTGACCCAGACCGTGGGGCTCGACCTCGGCAAGGTCGAGGGGCTGCTCAAGCAGAGCGGCCTCAAGTTCTTCGGCCACGTGGACCTCCCGCCGGGCCGGTACTCGCTGCGGGTTCTGGTGCGCAACGGCGCCACCGGCAACTACGGGCTGCGGGTCCTCCCCCTGGAGGTGCCGGCCTTCACCCAGGCGGGCGGCCCGGTGCTGCTCCCCCCCTTCTTCCCCGAGGCGCCCGGCAAGTGGCTGATGATCCGGGAGCAGCCGCGGGGCGAGCAGAAGGAGGTGCCGTATCCGTTCATGCTCAAGGACCAGCCCTTCATCCCGTCGTCCATGCCGGTGCTCGGCTCCGGCCAGGAGGCCCAGGTCTCCCTGGTGGGCTACAACCTGGGCAGCGGCGACGTCCAGGTGCGGACGCAGGTCTTCGGCGCGGACGGCAAGGAGGTCGCGCCGGGCGAGATCACGGTGCTCGGCCGGGAGAGCGGCGGCGCAGCCGGACCGGACCGGATGATCGGCACCTTCAAGGCCCCCAACCTGCAGCCCGGACAGTACACGCTGCGGGTCACCCTGTCGGCCGGAGGCCAGGCGGACACCAGCTCCGCCTCCTTCGTGGTCAAGGGTGCCCAGGCCGCGGCACGATCGGGGAAGTAGAGGGGACGGCGGGTGAATCGCCTGGGGTTTCGACCCCAGGCCTGGAGGCTTCATGAGTCGCAAGCTCGCAATCTGCATCCTGGGCGTCGCCCTCCTCACCCAGGCCCCCGCCGCCTCCGCTCAGGGGCAGGGGTTCGCCGAGACCACCGAGGTGGTAGCGGTGGAGGTCCCGGTCCAGGTGCTCCGCGACGGCGAGCCGGTCCGCGGCCTCACCGCCGCAGACTTCGAGATCTACGAAGGGCGCAAGAAGATGGCCGTCACCGGCTTCGAGGTGGTCGACCTCGAGGCCCCGGCCACGGCCGCCCGGGCCGACGCCGTCCCCGCCGCGGCCCGGCGCCACTTCCTCCTCCTGTTCGACTTCTCCTTCTCCGACCCGCAGTCGATCGCCCGCGGCCGGGACGCGGCCCGCGACCTGGTCCTCGGCCTCCACTCGGCCGACCTGGTGGCCGTGGCCACCTACCATGCCTCGGCCGGGCCCAAGCTCGCGCTCGGCTTCACCTCGGACCGCCGCCAGGTGGACACTGCCCTGGAGAGTCTCGGCGTCGAGGACGAAAAGCCCAACGACCCGCTGCGCCTGGTGCTCAAGCGGGGCGCCGGCAAGCCCGGCCGGCCCCTCCAGGCCGCCTCCCCCGACACCATCATGGCGTCCGAGTCCCAGGGCTACGCCGCGGGCTCGGCGGACAGCATCCTCGCCTACAGCGACCAGCTCAACGACAGCATGGGCAAGTCGGACCTGGAGTCGCAGAAGCGGGCGGTGACCGCCCTGACCCGCTCCTTCGCCGACCTGGCCAAGGTCATGGGCAGCGTGCAGGGGCGCAAGCACGTGGTCTACATGTCCGAAGGGTATGACAGCCGGCTCATCCAGGGGAACACCGAGCAGACCGAGCAGGACGAGATGGCCACCTCCTCGGCCTCGGGCGAGATCTGGAACATCAGCTCCGAGGACCGCTTCGGCAGCACCAAGACCATGAACGACGTGGAGCGCATGCTGGAGGAGTTCCGGCGCTCGGACTGCGTGATCCAGGCCGTGGACATCGGCGGCCTGCGCGCCGGGGCCGAGCTGGGCAGCCGGCGGACCGGCGGCAACGACAGCCTCCTCCAGATGGCCCGCGGCACCGGCGGCGAGCTCTACGAGAACCTGAACAACATCTCGTCCGCCATGCAGAAGGTGCTGAAGAAGACCAGCGTCACCTATGTGCTGGCCTTCCAGCCGGAGAAGCTCAAGCTCGACGGCTCGTACCACAAGATCCGGGTGGAGCTGAAGAACGCCAAGGGGATGAGGCTCGTGCACCGGCCCGGCTACTACGCGCCGCGGCCGTACGCCGAGCGCAACCCGTTCGAGCGCCTGCTGGAGGCGGGCAGCCGGGTGCTGAGCGGCGAGGAGGCCGGCCCGATGGGCGTGTCGGTGCTGGCCGCGCCCTTCCGGCCGTCCGGGAGCTCGGAAGGCGGTACCTCGTATGTGCCGGTGGTGATCGAGGTGGATGGCCCCTCGCTGCTGGAGGGGATGCAGCCCGGTAATTCACCGGGGTCACCGGGGTCACCGGGGCTTCCCGCCGAGATCTACGTCTACGCCTTCGACAGCGCCGGCGCGATCCCCGACTTCCTGACCCAGACCCTGGGGCTGGACCTCGCCAAGGTCGAGCCGGTGCTCCGGCAGAGCGGCTTGAAGTTCTTCGGCCACCTGGACCTCCCTCCCGGCAGCTACTCGCTGCGCGTGCTGGTGCGCAACGGCACCACCGGCAACTACGGCCTGCGGGTGGCCTCTCTGGAGGTGCCCGACCTCGCGCAGGCGCTGCCGGTGCTGCTGCCGCCGTTCTTCCCCGAGACGCCGGGCAAGTGGCTGATGGCCCGCGAGGCCGTGCCCGCCGGCGAGAAGCAGGCAGCCTACCCGTTCATGCAGAGGGACCAGCCGTACATCCCGGCATCGAAGCCGGTCCTGGCCCTGGGCGAGCCAGCCGCGGTGTCGCTGGTCGGCTACAACCTGGGACCGGGCGACCTCCAGGTCCTCACGCAGGTGCTCTCGGCCGACGGCAAGGAGGTCGGCCCCGGTGACATCCAGGTGCTGGAGCGCGAGCGCGGCACGCCCGACCGCCTGAAAGGGACCTTCAGGCCGCCGAATCTGGAGCCCGGCGAGTACCTCCTGAAGGTCACCCTGACCGGCCCCAACGGGCCGGCGGGCACCAGCACCACGCCGTTCGTGATCGGGAAACGGGCGGGGTAGGACCTCACCCCCTGTCCCCCTCTCCCGTCTCCCTTCCACCCCCCGCCGGGAGAGGGGGGACGTTTCTGAGGCAGCCGTGCCTGCGACGGAGGCAAAATGGCCTGAGCTACGTCCCCCCTCTCCCGGGGAAGGGCGGGTGGGAGATGGGAGAGGGGGACAGGGGGTGAGGTCTCCGGGAACTTCCTGGCGGCAAATCCGTTCCAAGTAAGTAAGAGACGCAGGCCGGGGGCCGTTTTGTCTCTGGCAGGAGGTCACGCCATGAGAAGGCTGTTGCCGTGCATCCTGATCCTGGCCCTGGCGGCTGTCGCCGCCCAGGCCCAGCAGACGTTCACCGAGGTGACCGATGTTGTCGTGGTCGAGGTCCCGGTGCAGGTGCTGCGCGACGGGGAGCCGGTCCGCGGGCTCACTTCCGCGGACTTCGAGGTCTACGAGGGGCGCAAGAAGCTCCCCGTCACCGGCTTCGAGGTCCTCGACCTGACCGTGAGCGAGGCTCCGGCGGCGGCGGACAAGACCTTCCAGGCGGCGAGGCCGATCGCGGCGCGGCGCCACTTCCTGCTCCTCTTCGACCTGGCGTTCTCCTCCCCCAAGGCCCTCGCCCAGGCGCGGCAGGCGGCCGAAGACCTCATCGAAGGGCTCCACCCGGTGGACCTGGTGGCGGTCGCCTCCTACCTCCCGTCCAAGGGACCCCAGCTCCTCCTCGGCTTCACCTCGGACAAGGCGCAGATCGCCAACGCCCTGAGCCTGCTCGGCAAGCCGCAGATGTTCGACCGCATGCCCGATCCGCTGCGTCTGGTGCTCGGTGCCGGAGCCCCGGGCGGCGGCGGCGGCGGAGCCTCGGGCAGCGGCAGCGGCGCGGCGGGCGGGCGCTCCTCCGCCCGCAAGGAGGCGATCGCGGAAGCGTTCGACGATCCGTCCGGCACGTTCACCTCCATGCTGGAGGCCGAGACCGGCCGCGCCGCGCGCTCCGCCCAGCAGAAGGCCATCGCCGCCATGAGCCGCGCCTTCGCGGACCTGGCCAAGACCATGGCCGCGCTCTACGGCCGCAAGTACGTCGTCCTCTTCTCCGAAGGGTTCGACAGCGCCGTCTACCAGGGCACCGCCAACATGGACGAGCAGCTCACCATGGCCGCCGAATCGGCCTTCGGCCAGATCTGGGGCGTGGACAACGAGCAGCGCTTCGGCAGCACCAAGTCGGCCAACGACCTGGAGAAGATGCTAGAGGAGTTTCGCCGCGCCGACTGCGTCATCCAGTCCGTGGATATCGGCGGCCTGCGCGAGCGCGGCGGCCCCGAGTCTCAGTGGGTCGGCGGCCGGGACAGCCTCTTCCTGATGGCCGACAGCACCGGCGGCGAGCTGTACGAGAACTTCAACGACCTCTCGGCCGCCATGGGCCAGATGCTCAAGCGCACGAGCGTGACCTACGTCCTCGCCTTCCAGCCCGAAGCCATCAAGCGGGACGGCAACTACCACCGGCTGCGAGTCGAGGTGAAGAACGCGCCCAAGGGGACCCGGGTGGTCCACCGGCCGGGCTACTACGCGCCGAAGCCGTTCGGCGAGCAGAGCGCCACGGAGCGGATGCTCCAGACCGCCCAGCAGGTGGTCAGCGGCGTGGAGAACGGGGCCATCCCCATCTCGGTGCTGGCCGCGGCCTTTCCCACGGCCAGCCCCGCGGCCGGCCAGGAGTCCTACGTGCCCGTGCTGGTCGAGGTGGACGGCCCGTCCCTCCTCGCCGGCCATCCCGCGGGCAAGCCCCTGCCGGCCGAGATCTACGTCTACGCCATGAACCACAACGGCACGGTCGTCGACTACGTCACCCAGAGCCTGGGCCTGGACCTGGCCAAGGTCGAGCCGGCGCTGCGGCAGAGCGGCATCAAGTTCTTCGGCCACCTGGACCTCCCGCCGGGCGACTACTCGGTGCGCGTGCTGGTCCGTAACGGCGCCACCGGCACCGCGGGGCTCAAGGTGGCCACGGTCAGCGTGCCTGCCTTCGCCGCGTCGGACCCCGTGCTGCTCCCCGCCTTCTTCCCCGAGCCCGCGGGCAAGTGGCTGATCGTGCGCGAGGCCGCCCAGGAGGGGGACCGGCAGGTGCCCTACCCCTTCATGGCCGGGGAGGAGCCCTACATCCCCGCCTCGCTGCCGGCCGTCGGCCCGGGCGAGGAGGCCCCGGTCGCCCTGGTCGGCTATCACCTGCGCGACGGCGATCTCCAGGCCGAGGCGAGGATCCTGACTGCCGAGGGCCGGGAGGCCGGCGCCGGGGAGGTGCGGGTCGTGCGGCGCTTCGGCCGCGGCGCCGACGGCGCCGACCGGGTCGCCGCGGCCTTCAAGGCCCCCCGGCTCAAGCCCGGCGAGTACCTGCTGATGATCACCCTGACCGATCCGAGCGGCGCCGCCGAGACCAGCGTCACGCCGTTCGTGGTCAAGGGGGGTGCGGGAATGCGGCCGACCGGTTAGACTAGGAGCAGTCTTTCATGGATCGAGGGAGGGGCGTCCCTCCTCCGTTTGCTGTCTGTCTGGAGAGAGGAACGGATGACAAGGGGGGGCTCCTTCTTAGGGGAGGTGTCTCGTGTGTAGTTCTTTTCGTCTCCTGCTGTCTGTCCTCCTCCTGAGCGTTGCGGCCTTGCCTGCCGCCGCCCAGACCCCGGCCTCAACCCAGACTTTCTCGGATACCGCGGACGTCATCGTCGTCGAGGTGCCCGTGCAGGTGCTCCGCGACGGCGAGCCCGTGCAGGGCCTCTCCGCCCAGGACTTCGAGGTCTTCGAGGGCCGAAACAAGCTGCCCGTCACCGGCTTCGAGGTGCTCGACCTCAACGCGGGCCCCGCCAGCGAGGCCTGGAAGTCGGCGCGGGCCATCTCGGCCCGGCGCCACTTCCTGCTGCTCTTCGACCTGGGGTACTCCTCGCCCAAGGGGCTGGAAAAGGCCCGGGGCGCGGCCCACGACATGCTCGCCGGCCTCCATCCGTCGGACCTGGTCGGCGTGGCGGCCTACTCCCCCTCGGCCGGGCCTCAGCTCCTGCTCGGCTTCACCACCGACCGCAGGCAGGCCGCCCAGGCCGTGAGCCTCCTGGGCAAGCCCGAGATGTTCGACCGCGTGGCGGATCCCTTGCGGCTGGTGCTCAACTCCGGCTCCATCCGGGAGAGCATGGGCGGCGCCGAAGGCGCCGGAAAGTCGAACCCCGCCAGCATGGGAGGCGGAGGCGGAGGCGCCGCGGGCGGCCGCGAGGCCCGCCAGGCCGCCCTCGCCCAGGCGATGGCCGAGCCCCCCTTCCTGCCGGGCGTCTTCACCCACATCGAGCAGGCCGACCGGGCGGCTCAGCACCGCGCCGTCACGGCCATGACCCGCGCCTTCGAGGAGCTCGCCAGGACCATGGGGAGCCTTTACGGCCGCAAGTACGTCGTCCTCTTCTCCGAAGGATTCGACTCCTCGGTCTTCGGCGGCACCGCCGACGTGGACCAGCAGCTCACCATGGCCTCGGCCACTGCCGTGGGCGCCTCCGCCTGGGGTATCGACTCCACGAAGCGGTTTGGCGACAGCAAGGCCACCAACGACCTGGAGTCCATGCTGGAGGAGTTCCGCCGCGCCGACTGCGTCATCCAGGCGGTGGACGTCGGCGGCCTGCGCGAGGGCGCCGGACCCGCGGCCCAGTGGGCCGGCGGCCGGGACAGCCTCTTCCTTCTGGCCGACAGCACCGGCGGCGAGCTGTTCGAGAACTACAACGACCTCTCCGCCGCCATGGAGCAGATGCTGCGGCGCACGAGCGTCACCTACGTCCTCGCCCTGCAGCCCGGCGGGCTGAAGCGCGACGGCTCGTACCACGAGATCCGCGTCGAGCTGAAGAGTGCGAAGGGGGCCCGCGTGGTCCACCGGCCGGGGTATTACGCGCCCCGGCCTTTCGGCCAGCAGAGCCCCACGGAGCGGCTGCTCGAGACCGCCCGCAGCGTGGCCGGAGGACAGGACGCAGGCACCATCGCCACCTCGGTGCTGGCGGCGCCATTCCATACCGGAACCGGCGATGCGTACGTACCGGTGCTCATCGAGGTCGACGGCAGGACGCTGACCGCCGGTACCCCGGGGTGGAGCGTGCCGGTCGAAATTTATGCTTATGCCTTCGACGCCCAGGGCCAGGCGCGGGACTTCTTCTCCCAGACCGTCGGCCTCGAGCTGCTCAAGGTCGGCGCCGCGCTCCAGCAGAGCGGCCTCAAGTTCTTCGGCCACCTGGACCTCCCGCCCGGCGACTGGTCGGTCCGGGTGCTGGTGCGCAACGCCGCCACCGGCGCCTCGGGCTTCAAATCCACAACCGTCCACGTGCCCGAGCCCGGCAAGTCCGTGCTGCTGCCCGCCTTCTTCCCCGAGCCCGCGGGCAAGTGGCTGACCATCCGCGAAGCCCAGACCGGGAGCGCGCAGGCCCCCTATCCGTTCATGTCGGGCGACCAGCCGTACATCCCCGCCTCCCTGCCGAAGCTGACCCCGGGCCAGGAGGCCCAGCTCTCCCTCGTGGCCTATCACCTCCGCCCGGGCGAGGTGCAGGCCGAGGCGCGGGTCCGGACGGCGGATGGCCGCGACGCCGGAGCTGGCCGCATCCGGATCGTCCAGCGCCAGGGCCACCTCGCCGGCTCCGAGAGCCTGAGCGCCGTCTTCGAGCCCCCGGCCGGGCTCGCCCCGGGGGAGTACTTGTTGATGATCACGCTGACCGGCCTCTCGGGAGAGGCGGAGAGCAGCGTGGCCTCGTTCACGATGGCAGGAGGTTTGCCATGAAGCGTGTATTGTGCTGGCTCATCCTGGGGATCCTGCTGCCGGGCGTCTTCTCCGTACAGACGTCCGCGCAAACGCCCGCGCAGACGTTCTCCGACCGTACCGACGTCGTCGTGGTCGAGGTCCCGGTGCAGGTGATCGGGTCCGACGGCAAGCCGGTCCGCGGCCTGACCGCGGACGACTTCGAGGTCTACGAGGGGCGCAAGAAGCAGCCCCTGGTCGGTTTCGAGGCCCTCGACCTGGCCTCGCGCCCCGCGGACTGGCAGGAGGCGGCGCCGGTCGCGGCCCGCCGCCACTTCCTGATGATGTTCGACTTCACCTTCTCGTCGCCCAAGGGGCTGGTCCAGGCGCGCGAAGCCGCCCGGGAGCTCGTGGAGCTGCTCCACCCCTCCGACCTGGTCTCCGTGGCCAGCTACACCACGGACAAGGGGACCGAGCTCCTCCTCCAGTTCACGGGCGACCGCAACCAGATCCTGGCCGGGATCGACCGTCTGGGCCTGCGCTCCTTCCGGCGCGAAGAGCAGGCCCCCGACCCCCTGGGGCTCGTCGCCGACACGGCCATGCTCGACGATCCCATCATCAATACGGGTGACGGGGGCCGCGGCAGGGCCGCCATCGACGCCTCCGAGATGGAGCGGGTCGTCGCCGCCGAGGTGAGCCGGAGCACCCAGATCACCAAGGAGCGGTCGGTCGCGTCCATGGCCCGCTCCTACGGCGAGCTCGCCCGCCTGATGTCCAGTGTGCGCGGCCGCAAGTACGTGCTCCTCTTCTCCGAGGGGTTCGACAGCGCCCTCCTGACGGGCAGCGCCAACACCGACGAGCAGCTCGAGATGGCGGAGGGGACCGACCTCTGGAACATCGACTCCGGAGCCCGGTTCGGCAGCACCAAGACCGTCAGCCAGATCGAGGAGATGCTGGAGGAATTCCGCCGCGCCGATTGCGTGATCCAGGCCGTGGACATCGCCGGCCTGCGCGGCGGCGTGGTCGGGCACGCCCAGTTCGCGGGCGGCAAGGACAGCCTTTTCCTCATGGCCAGGGAGACCGGCGGCGAGCTGTTCGAGAACTACAACCAGCTCGGCGTGGCCGTGGCCAAGGTCCTGGAGCGCACCAGCGTCACCTACGTCCTGGCCTTCCAGCCCCAGGTCGAGCGCGACGGCAGCTATCACCGGCTCAAGGTGGAGCTGAAGAACGGCCCCCGGGGCGCGCGAGTGATCCACCGCCCCGGCTACTACGCGCCGCGCGCCTACGACAAGCAGAGCCCCCTGGAGAAAGCTCTGGTCGCCGGCCAGAGCCTGGTGGCGGGCGAGGACAGGGGAGAGATCCGCACCTCGGTGCTGGCCGCCCCCTTCGCGGCCCAGTCCGGCCCGGCCTACGTGCCAGTCCTCATCGAGGTCGACGGTCCCACCCTGACGGCCGGCATGAAGGGTGGTGCGCTGCCTACGGACATCTACGCCTACGCCTTCGACGCCGAGGGCCGGGTGCGCGACTTCTTCTCCCAGACCGTGGGCCTCGACCTGGCCAAGGTCGGGCCGGCGCTCCAGCAGGGCGGCCTCAAGTTCTTCGGCCACCTGGACCTGCCGCCCGGCGACTGGTCCGTGCGCGTGCTGGTGCGCAACGGCGCCACCGGGGCCATGGGCCTCCAGGTAGCCACCGTCCAGGTGCCGGAGCCCTCGAAGCCCAGGCTGCTCCCCGCCTTCTTCCCCGAGCCCCAGGGCAAGTGGCTGATCGTGCGCGAGGCGCCGCGGCAGGGGGACCGGGAGGTGCCGTACCCGTTCATGCTCGGCGAACAGCCTTACATCCCGGCCTCGATGCCGGTGCTCGCGGCCGGGCAGGGGACGTCGGTGTCGCTCGTCGGGTATCACCTCAAGCCGGGCGAGCTGCGGGCCGAGGCGAAGATCCTCACCGCGGACGGCCGCGAGGCTGGAACAGGCCGGATCGACGGCCTCGAGCGGCTCGATCCCGCGGCGGACGGCTCCCACCGGATGGTGGCGACCTTCGCCCCGCCGGAGGGCCTCAAGCCCGGCGAGTACATGCTGATGATCACGGTGACCGACCCGGCGGGCGCCTCGGAGACGAGCGTCACGCCGTTCGAGGTCGTCGCCCAGCCGGGATAAGATCCCCGGCGTGACAGAGACCACGGTCCACCTCAAGCCCGGGCGGGACAAGTCCGTCCGCGAGGGCCACCCCTGGATCTTCTCCGGCGGAGTCGGGCGCCTGGAGGGTCCGGGGGACGCGCCCCTCGTCCGCGTCCTCGACTCCGCCGGCCGGCCGCTCGGGCTTGGCTTCCACAGCCCCCGCTCCCAGATCCGCATCCGCATGCTCGGTCCGGCGGTCGAGCAGGCGGACCGCGCCTTCTTCTCCGAGCGCATCGCCGAAGCTCTGACGCTGCGCAGCGCAATCCTCCCTCCGGATACCACCGGCTACCGGGTCCTCAACGCCGAGGGCGACGGCCTCCCCGGCTGGACGGTCGACCGCTTTGGTGACGTCCTGGTGAGCCAGATCACGGTGGCCGGCCTCGAAGCCCTCAGGGATGAGGCCTACGCCGCCCTCGCCGAAGCCTTCCCAGGTCTCGCCGTCCTCCAGATGAACGACCTGCCGGCGAGAAGGGCCGAGGGCCTGCCGTTTGGAGGGACCGAGGCGATCTCTGGCGAGCCCCCTGCCGAGGCCCCGTTCCTGGAGAGCGGCCTCCACCTCACCGCCGAGCTGACCGGAGGGCAGAAGACCGGCTTCTACTGCGACCAGAGGGAGAACCGCCGCCGCGTGGAGCGCCTCTCCAATGGCCGGACCGTCCTGGACCTCTTCGCCCATTCGGGAGCCTTCGGCCTCTATGCGCTGCGAGGGGGAGCCGCGCGGGTGGTCCACGTCGAGTCCTCGACAAGGCTGATCGAGCGCGGCCGGGAGCTGGCCGGCCGGAACGGCTTCGAAGCCGAACGGATCGAGTGGGTCAAGGCGAACGTCTTCGAGGATCTGCGGGAGAGGGAGGATCGCTACGGGCTCGTGGTCTGCGATCCGCCTCCCCTGGTGCGCAAGCGTCCCGATCTCGACTCCGCGGCCCGCGCCTACAAGGACCTCAACCGTCTGGCCTTGAAGAGGGTGGAGCCCGGGGGCTTCCTCCTGACCTTCTCCTGCAGCGGAGCCGTGGACTCGAAGCTCTTCCGCCAGATCCTCTTCGCCGCCGCCATGGAAGCCGGCGTGCGCGTCGCCTTGCTGGAGCCCCTCGCGGCGGCTCCCGACCACCCCGTCGACATCCGGCATCCCCAGGGGGAGTACCTGAAGGGCTGGCTTACGATGGTACGCGGCTGATTTCAACGCGCTGAAAATTTTGGCGACGCGCCAAAAAACCCGCAGACGCGCTGATTTCGAATTCAGCGCGCTGAATCCCGGGCCAACGCGCCGAACGGCAATTTGGCACGTCGAAAAAAAATCCAGCGGGCTGAACGGCAAATTGGCGCGTCCGAAAAAAATCCAACGCGCCGATTTTGAAATCGACGCGTCTACAGAAAATTTGGCGCGTTAAATTTTTTGTAGACGCGTTTGGCGCCGTTTTGGCGCGTTGAAAAAAATTTCAGCGGTTGGCCCAGGGCCGCGAGATCACGCACGCGTTGATCCCGCCCACCCCCATGGAGAGCTTGCCGGCGGGACCGGCGGGGGCGGGGACGGCCTCGTCGCAGACGAAGTCTCTGTGAAGAGCGGCGATCTGCTGGTTCAGCTCGCCCCGGGAGAGCGGCGTAGGGAAGAGCACCCCCTGCTCGTAGCCGAGGTACTGCGCAGTCAGCTCCCAGCCTCCCGCGACCGACATGCCGTGCCCGAAGGTGCCTTTGCGCGCCGTGACCAGCACCGAGTCCGGCAGGATCGAGCGCAGGTTGTGGACCTCCTGGTAGTCCCCCGGCGTGGCCGTGGCGTGGAGGTCCCAGGTGGCGATCTCGTCCGGCCGGATGCCCGAGGCCTCGAAGGCCTGGCGCATGGCCTCGGTCGGGCCGTCCACCGAGGGGGTGATGATGTGGTCGGCGTCCGAGCTGACACCCACGGCCACCGGCTCCATGCCCAGCGGCTTGAAACCCCGCGCGGTCATGTGCTCCAGGTCGCCCACGATCCAGAGCGCCGATCCGCCCGCCACGTGAGTGCCGCGCATGCCGGTCAGCGGCTTCGAGACGGTGCCATCCGTGGAGACCACTCGGGCCGAGTAGAAGCCCCCGACCGAGAGCGTGTTCGGCGGCGGGTCCGTGGCGCCTACCACCACGGCCTTGGCCTCGCCGCGCTCGATCGCATCCATGGCGAGCTTCAGGGCCACCCCGAACGTGGAGCAGGCCGCCACCGGCGCGAAAGCCAGGCCGGTGATCCTGCCGAGCATGGAGATCTGCGCCGCGGGCGTGTTGTGGAGGTTCCACACCACGTTGGCGGACACGGCCAGCCACGGGGGCTGCGGCGCGCCCCAGCGCTTCTGGAGCTGTCCGAAGCGGCGCTGCTTCTCCTTGAGCAGGCTCATCTTGCCGCTCTCCACGTCCCCCGCGACCGTCATCGCCTCGATCTCCGCCAGCCCGGCGAGGTAGGCCCTCAGGTCGGGGCAGCTCCCGGCCCAGTAATGCCACCAGGCGCGATCGGCGTCGGAGCGATCTTCGGGAGGGAGGGTGGCTGGGTCGCCGGGCACATCGGGCGTGGCGGCGCGCTCCTCGGGCGTCTTGTCCCACCAGGCGGCCATCCCGGGATTGCGCTCGGCCCAGAAGCGGTCCCAGGCGCGCTGGGCGCGGTCGAGGGCGAGGGTCGACTGCTGGATCGTGAGGACGTTGCCGATGCCGCAGCCCACATAGACGTGGGTCTGGGTGCCGAGGCGCTGGAGCTCCTCCTCGATCCCGGGGTTCTGGCCGAGCGACTGGATGAACGACCCGACCGCGTACAGGGTGGTCGGGTCCATCTTCTCCTGGAGCTGGCGGAAGCGGCTGGAAGGGAAGCGGGCGTTGATCCAGTCCCTGTACTCCTCGAAGGAGAACTCGGGGTGGCCCACCAGGAAATTGTTGGGGCCGTAGCCCTCGAACGGAGACAGCCAGCTCTCCGACGACGCGAGGTTCCTCGCGAACGCCTCGACGTTCGGCGAGCGGGGCGCGACGATCCCCCAGCCAAAAATCCCGACTCTGCGCAGAACGAGCCCCCCCTTCTCCGGAGTGGATTCTACACAACGGGACGGGATCACTCTTTCGGGGGAGGAAGATTCCCTCTTTCGGGCGATGCGCCCGCTCCGGCTGCCTCTTTAGACTTCCTTCATGAACAAAGCCATGAACAACCGCTCGATCTTCCTATCGACCCTGCTGCTGGCCAACGTCGCCCTGGCAGCCCTGCTCGGACTGAGCCTGGCCCTCGCGCCTCGGGCGGTGGTGCTCGGTCTCTTCGCGGCCGCCGTGAAGCCGGGCTCGTTCCTGCTCCTGCAGTCGATCGGAGTCCTCCTTTTCGGGATGAGCCTGTCGTTGTGGGCCCTGGTTGACGTCCGGAGAACGGATATCCCCGCGCGGGTTTCCCAGGTCGTCGCCGTCGCGCTCGTCTTCGCCTGGATCACTCTGGTGCTGATCCCGCTGGGAGCGGCGAGCGTGCCTTCACGCATTCTCCCCTTCGTGCCCATCGTTCTGCTCGGGGCAGTCGTGTTCATCTTCGGGTACTTTTCCAGTGAGGCCGCCCGCCGCCGCGGCGCCCGGGTGCCCGATCCGGCCGGCGAAGCCGCGTTGCAGCAGGAGCGC
>Ga0190265_10000124_pt1 | contig 79207 bp, 77 predicted proteins | sample Popmic124T_FD_133135 | JGI IMG/M metagenome (GOLD analysis project Ga0190265, IMG submission 133135) | Populus adjacent soil microbial communities from riparian zone of Indian Creek, Utah, USA - 124 T | ecosystem: Environmental > Terrestrial > Soil > Riparian zone | place: USA: Utah | collected... | reverse complement strand
GTGATCGACGAGGCCGAGTGGCTCAGGATCGTGGCGCAGGCGAGCGGCTGATCTCGCGCCCATTTCGTGCTAAGGCCGGGGGGCTCTGACAGGAGACGTGACATGCGTATGATCGCCGCAGCCGCCACGATGATGCTTCCGCTCACCGCGGGCGCCGCCCAGCCCCGGGTCGAGCCGGAGCCGCGAATCGAGGCCGCGGCCGAGCGTGCGGCCCCGGCGTCCTGCGGTCCCTTCGCCCGGACGCGGCACGCCGGGGGCGCCGGCGCGGCGGTGCTTCAGGAGCCACCTTCGCGCGCCCGTCGGCTCGGCGAGCTTCCGGCCGGCGATCTCAGCCTCACTGTCCAGCGCTCGGTCAACGGCTGCGTCGAGCCGGTCGTCGTCCGCGAGGGTTATGGCGCGTTCGCGCACAGGCCGGCGCAAGGGGGGCGCAGACGCTAGCGCCAGCCGGTGCTCTTGCGCTTGCGCATGACCAGGGTCGGCCAGTCGCCGCGCTCGACGCTGAAGCCGCCCATCATGCCTTGCCGCCGATAGGCGATAGCGACGGCCTCGGCCTGGTTGTTGAGGAGTCCGGCGAGGACCAGCCGACCGCCCGGCGCCAGCGCGCCGGCGACCGAAGGGGCGAGGTCGATCAGCGGCCCGGCCAGGATGTTGGCGACGATCAGATCGTAGGGCGCCCGCGCCTTCAGCCGCAAATGCTCCATGCCCGGAGCCACGACCAGCTCGCACTGGCCGCGGGCCCGGCCCAGCCGGACCGAATTGACCGCCGCATTGTCGGCGGCGACCTCGATCGCGATCGGATCGATGTCCGAGGCGGCCGCCTTCGCCGCCGGCCACAGCCGCATCGCGGCGAAGGCGAGCAGGCCGGTGCCGGTGCCGAGATCGAGCAGATTGGCGAAGCTCGCGCCCGTCGCCTTCAGCCGGTCGAGCGCGATCAGGCAGCCGGTCGTGGTTTCGTGCTGGCCGGTGCCGAAGGCGCGGCCCGCGTCGATCTCGAAGGCGATCGCGCCGGGCGGGATCCGGCCGCGGTGCGCGGGCGTGTGGACGAAGAAGCGGCCGGCGTGGATCGGCTCGAGCCCGGCCTGGGACAGCGTCACCCAATCCTCGTCTTCGATCCGTGCGACGACAGGCGCGGCACCCGCGGCGCTCGGCACCAGAGTCTGCAGCAACGCCACGTCGCCTGGCCCCGGCTCCGCCTCGAAATAGGCGTCGAGCCGCCAGACGTCGCCGTCGGCCTCGCTGGTCATCAGCACCGGAGGGCTGTCGAGCATTGCGAATTGGGAGATATCCTCCGCCAGCGCTTCGGCTTCCTTCCTCGTGCAGGGCAGGGTGACCTTCCAGCTCAACGGCCGGCTTCCCGGGCCAGCCGCGCGTCGAGCCGGGCGACTCCGCCCGCAGCATAGTCGCGGCAGGCGGCGGCATCGGTCAGCCGCCCGCTCGCCAGCCGCTCGAGCAATCGGCTCGCCGATGGATGCGGGGTGAGCAGCAGATCGCAAGGCAGCCCGCCGATCCGCGCCAGGCTGCGCCGAAAGGTCGCGACATAGGCGGGATGATCGGAGAAGCGGTAGCCCTCGGCGCCGATCGCGCTGATGCTGTCGGCATAGACGATGTCGTGGCAGACACGCCCTTCGCAAGACCGCCAGCTCCAGCTCGTCCCGCCCGGACTATGGCCGGGCGTGGCATGCGCGGTAATTCGGATCGGGCCGACGCTGACGATTTCGCCGTCTCGCAGCGCCCGGCCCACGGTCACCCCGGGGAAAGGCTGGAGAATGCCGTATTGCGGATCTCCCGCCACCGGTCGGCCGCTGGCGAAAGTCGCCCGGGCCGCCTCCCGAACCCGCACACTGCCCCCGCTTAGCCGCTGCAGCGCCGCGATCCCGCCGGCATGATCGTGATGCTCGTGGCTGTTGAGGATCAGCCGAACGTCGCGCATCCGAAAGCCCAGCCGCTCGATGCTGGCCGCGATCAGCGGCGCGGCGCGCTCCGTCGTCCCGTCGATCAGCACATGCCCGCGAGGGCCGGTGATCAGGATCGCGCTGATCCCGCAGGTGCCGACATAATAGGTTTCGCCGTGGATCCGGACCGGCGGCGCAGGATCGTTCCACCCGTCCTTCCCTTCGCAGGCCGAAACGAGCGCGGCGGCATCGGCCTGTGGCTGCGCAGCGGCGAGCAGGAACGCGAAGCTAGCGAACAAAGCTGGCTCCATTGACGTCGATCACGGCGCCGGTCGCGGACGGCGGTGCGTCGACAGCCAGCCAGCGCACCGTCTCGGCGATCTCGTCGGTGGTGGCGGGCCGCCCGATCGGCAGGTCGCCCAGGGATGCAAGGCCGCCGCGGCTTTCGATATACTCTTCGACCATGCCGGTAACGGTGAAGCCGGGGGTGACCGCGAAGGCGTAAATGCTCTCGCCGGCATAAGCGCGGGCGACGGTCTTGGTCATGGCGACCATTCCGGCCTTGGACGCGGCATAATGCCAGTGATCGGGGCTGTCGCCGCGATAGGCGGCGCGGCTGGCGACGTTGACGATCCGGCCGCCCGTCCTGCGCTCGCGGAAATGAAGCACGGCGAGGCGGCAAAGATCGGCGGCGGCGCGCAGGTTGATCCTCAGCGTGCGCTCCCAGATCGCCTCCCATTCGGCGTCTGAGGAGGCGACTGGCGCAGGCTCGAACAGGCCGGCATTGTTGATCAGCACGTCGATCCGTCCGTCGAGCGCGGCCATCGCCTCCCACCACAAGGCGGTGGCGCCGGCCGGATCGGCAAGGTCGGCGGCGATGCGCCCGTCGCCGCCCCGGCTGCTATGGCCGGCGACTCGATGGCCGGCGAGCGACTCGGCGATCGAAGCGCCGATGCCGCGGCTCGAGCCGGTGACGAGGATGTGGAGGGGATCACTCATGCCCGGGCGGATAAGCCGGGCGGCCAGGAAGTGGAAGCCCTCCCCGTCGCCGCCGCGTCAGCCGGGCATGACGCCCGTGGGAGGCAGGCCCGCAGGCGGCCCTAGGCGGCGAAATTCTGGACGAAGCGGCCGGTCGTGGCCTTGAACTTCACCATCTGCTCATCGACTTCGGAGAAGCTCTTCTCGACCTCGTCGATCTCGCTTGCGACATTCTCGGTATCGGCGCGGATCGCGGCGATGGTCGAGGACATCGAATCGGCCGCGAGCGCGGTTTCGTCGACCGCGGCGGTGATCATGGTCACGGTCTGCGCCTGCATCTCCATCGCGCGGCGGATGCGGTCGGCGCTGACCTGCACCTCCTCGACCGTCGACTGGATCGAATCGTTGGCGGCCACGGTCTGCCTGGTCGCCGACTGGATGGCGGAGATCTTGGCGGTGATGTCGTCGGTCGCGCGGGCGGTTTCGCTGGCCAGGCTCTTCACTTCCTGGGCGACGACCGCAAAGCCGCGGCCGGCATCGCCGGCGCGGGCCGCCTCGATGGTGGCGTTGAGGGCGAGCAAATTGGTCTGGCCGGCAATGTCGCGAATCAGGCCGAGGATCGATTCGATCGCTTCGACCTGGGCGCTGAGCGCCTGGCTGACCTGCACCGCTTCGCTGGCCTGGTCGCCGGCGCGGGTGGCGACGCCGGCGGCGACCTCGACTTCGTTGCGCGCCTCCTCGATCGCCATGATCAGACCGGCGGCGGTCTGCGCGGCTTCGCGCATCGCGACTGCGGATTGTTCGGCGGCCGCCGCGACTTCGCTGGTCTTGCCGAGCATGCCGCGCGCGGCCTGGCTGGCGTCGGCGGCCTGGGCGCGAACCTTGCGGCTGCCCGACGCGGTATGCTCGACGACCGAGACGATCTCCTTGTTGAACTCGGCGCCCTGGGCGGCCCGGCGCTCGCGCTCGGCGCGGGTCCTCAGCACGTCGTAATGGGCGGAAAAGACGTCGATCTCGAGCGCGGTCAGCGCGATCACGGCGTTGCTGAGCCGGGCCAGTCGCTCAGGGTCGTCGGGCAGAGCCCTGCCGATCACCGCCTGGACGGATTGGCCGCAGGCGGTGATCCCCGAATAGAGCGTGGTCAGCGAGATGTTCGCCTTGGTCGCTGCATCGACATAGGCACGAGTCATTTCGACCCATGCCGGATCGGAAAGGCGGCCGTGCTTGGCTTCGATATGGGGAACGATGCGCTCGGTCAGCTCCTCGATCTTGTCGGGGCTGATCGGCCGGGTGACCTCGTCGGACTGGGAATAGCGTTCCCAATAAGCGCGGGCGATCGCCTTTTTCTCGGGCTCGATCAGAGTCCAGATGTCGCGGCAGCTCTCCGCCAGCCGGCCATCCGCGTCGAACATCCGGATCCGCCGCTCGAGGTCGATCTCGTCCCGCCGCTCGGTTTCGCCAGCCATGTCGCGCAGTCCCTCTCGAGTGAATGATCTCTTCGGAGGGTGGTAGGGTGCAATTGGTTAAGATGATGTTAGCCAAAGGCCGCGGCGCTCACCGTGCGGACGGGCTCGCGGGGATCCGAGCCGGGGCATGAAAAAGGCCGGCCCGGAACCCGGACCGGCCCTCATGCCGCCGCGCGCCGACGTCTCAGACGTGGCAGGCGAGGTTGGCCTTGCCCGGCGCGGTGATGCGCACGTTGTCGCCGGTGCCGCTGACCGAATAGCCTTCGGCGGTGTAGGGCGGATTGCCGTCGGTGGCGTTGAGGATCGTCGCCGGCGCCTCGCGGTTGCCGAGCCGGACGGTCGCCGTATTGTTGTTGAAGAAGTCGACATAGAACAGGCTGTTGTCGCCGCAGCGATAGGACTTGCTCGAGGTGATCGAGGGCGGCAGCGTCGCCGGCGCGGCGTTGGCGAGCGCTTCGGCCTGGGGATCGGGCAGGCCGTTCACGACCTGGGGCTCATTGTCGCAGGCCGGGAGGATGAGAAAAGCCGCGCTGGCCGCAGCGGCGAGGAGGAGAGGGTGCTTCTGCATGCCTTGTCCTTCGCGGGCGCAGCAAATGACGTCAAGGAGGAAATTGTGCGGCCCGGCCGGGAGCGGCGCGCGGCTTTCGACAAAAAGCGGGCGGGCTTCGACGAACGCCCGTTCGACAAAGCCGCGGCGGTGAACTAGATTCCCGGCCAGGGGCGGGGAGGATGAGACGCGGATGCAGCGGGTGCGGATCGGCCTGACCGGCCTGGCCTTCGTCTTCCTGGCGGTGCTGCTCGCCGCGATCTTCAGCGGCCGCGCCCAGGAAGAAGAGCCGCTCACCCCCAATTTCATCGAGCAGCATGCCGGGGCGCCGCCGGCGATTCCCAACGAGGTCGAAGCCCAGCCGACCGAGCCGCTCGCCGAACTTGGAGTCGCGCCGGGCAATGCCGAGTCGAATGCCGCCCGGCCGACACCGGCGGCCGGGCAATGACGGCCAAGCCGGAAAGTTCACCGCTTTATCCACAAGAGGGCCGCCACGCCGGAGCGGCTGAGTCAGCAGGGGGAATCCTCGATTTCCACTAGCGTGGTTTTACTCCCCATCCGATTCCATTATTTCCCTTTCTTTCCCATGCTGGCTTTGTTATCAACAGCCGCGAATTAGGGGCATTTCCTGTCGATCCGCGAAATGACGCGGGGCCGCGCAAAGGCGCGCGTCCGCGAACGGGGAAGCCATGCCGGGAGCGGGCTGAGGCGTGGACGAGATTTTCCAGGGGAACGCGCTGAACGCGGTGGACGCCAAGTCCCGGCTGTCGGTGCCTGCCTTCGTCCGCTCGGTTCTCGATCTCTCCTCCGACAAGCGAATGGTCTTCATCGGCAAGCACGAGCGCAAGATCTGCCTCACTCTCTACGGCGATTCCTATGCCGGCTTCCTGCTCGGCGAGCTCGAGCGGCGGCGGCTCGCGGCCGAGGCGCAAGGCGGCGATCCGGACCTTATCGAGGATCTCGAATCGGGCCTGTTCGGCATGACCGAGAAGGTCAATTACGATGCCGGCGGCCGCATCGTGCTGCCGTCGATGCTGCGCGACGAAGCAAAGATCGAAGGCCTGGCGCTGTTCGTCAGCCGCGGCCGAATCGTCGAGATGTGGAATCCCCGCCTCGCCGTCGAGCAGGGCGGCGACATGCTGAAGAAGATCGCGACTTATTATCTCGAGCAGCGCGGGGGCAAGGCATGACCGCCGCAGCACCCGCCGCCACTCATATTCCCGTCCTCCTCGACGAGGTCGTCCATGCGCTCGCCCCCGCCCCGGGCGAAACCCATGTCGACGGCACGTTCGGCGCGGGCGGCTACAGCAAGGTCATCCTCGATCAAGGGGCGGCCCGCGTCTACGCCTTCGATCGCGATCCCGAGGCGATCCAGTGCGGCGAGGCGCTGGCCGCGAGTGGGGAGCGCCTGACGCTTGTGCCGGAGCGATTCAGCCGGATGCGTCAGGCGCTTGCCGACCGCGGCGTCGAGGCCGTCGACGGGGTGACGCTCGATATCGGCGTCTCTTCGATGCAGCTCGACCAGGCGGGGCGCGGCTTCTCCTTCCAGTCCGACGGCCCTCTGGACATGCGTATGGGCCGCGACGGGCAGAGCGCCGCCGACTTCCTGAACCAAGCCGACGAGGGCGAGATCGCCGACATACTCTTCCATTATGGCGAGGAGCCCAAATCGCGGCGGGTGGCGCGGGCGATCGTCGCCGCGCGGCCGATCGAGCGGACCGGGCAGCTCGCCGACATCGTCCGCAAGGCGCTCGGCCACCACAAGGGCATGAAGAAGGATCCGGCGACCCGGACCTTCCAGGCCATCCGCATCCATGTGAACGAGGAGCTTGCCGAGCTCGAGGGCGGCCTGGCGGCCGCCGAACAGGTGCTTGCGCCCGGCGGCCGCCTCGCCGTCGTCACCTTTCACAGCCTCGAGGACCGGATCGTGAAGCGCTTCCTCAAGAGCCGCAGCGGCGCGACTCCGGCGGGATCGCGCCATTTGCCGGCCGCCAACGAGAGTGGCCCGGCGCCGACCTTCGAGGCGGTCGCGAAGCCGGTCCGACCCGGCGAGGCCGAGCTCGCCCGAAATCCGCGCGCGCGGTCCGCGACGTTGCGCGCCGCCCGCCGCACCGCCGCGCCCGCATGGGCCATCGAAGAAGGAGCAACCGCATGATCGCCAGGGGGTTCAAGCCCGTCGCCTGGGTCGCCGCCGTCGGCGCGGCCGCTTTGGGCTGCTACATGCTGTCGCTGCGCGTCGCCGCCGAGCGCGCCGAACTGACCGGGCTGGAGCTCAAGATCGTCTCGGCCGAACGGTCGATCCGCTCGCTGCAGACCGAATTGGGCACGCGCGGCCGGGTCACCCAGCTTCAGCAGTGGAACGAAGAGATTCTCGCGCTGAGCCCGCCCGAAGCCGGTCAGTTTCTCGAAAGCCAGATGGTGCTGGCGCGCTTCGACATGCGCCGGCCCGTGCTCAGCGACCAGGCTGAGGTCCGGATGGCGTCGGCCGAGGTCCCGGCGACGACGCCCGCTCCGGCCGCGCCGGCCGCGGCGCCGCAGCCGCAGCGCGCCGTGGCCGGCGCCCGCCCGGCCGAGAGCCCGCCCGCCCGCGCGGTCGTTCAGCGCGCCAGCCTGACCGTCCAGCCGGCGACCCGGCCGGGGCAGTCGGCTGCGCGACCCGCCGCGACGCGGCTCGACGCCCCGCCCGCACGCACTCGTACGGCCGTCGCCGAAACCCCGCCCCGCCAGCGCGGCGCCGAAACCCGTCCGGCGACGACGCCGCAGCGCACCCGCACCGCATCGGCCGATCCGGCCCCGCGTTCCGTCGGGAGCCGGCAGCCGGCGCGGCCGCGCGCCTTGCTCGACGAGCGCACGGTCCGTGACCTGGGGTCCACGTCGCGCGCCGAGCGCCGCGGCGGCACGCGCGACTGATGGCGACGCTTGCCGCTCAGATCGAACGGCACCGCCCGGCCGCCGAAGTGCCGCACGGGCTGACGCTGACCTATCACCGGCTGATGCTGGTGATGCTGCTCTTCGTCGGCGTGACCGTGGTCATCGTCGCCCGGCTGACCCAGCTTCAATTGTTCACCGACCAAATGGGGACGGCCCTGGCCGGCAATCCGCTGCTGCCGCCGCGCGGCGACATCGTCGACCGCAACAACGTGCCGCTGGCGCGGACCTTCGACGGCTGGACGATCGGCATCCAGCCGCAAGGCGTGATCGGCGACAAAAGGGTCTTGGCGCAAGAGCTGAACCGGCTGATGCCGCAGCGCAGCGCCGCTTATTATCACGCCTTGCTCAACGATCGCCGCCGCTTCGTCTATCTCGCCCGCAGCGCGGTGCCGGAAATGGTGGCTGCGGTGAACGCGCTCGGCGAGCCCGGCATCGTCTTCAATCGCGAGCCGCAGCGGCTCTATCCTCAGACCGCGCTCGCCGGCCACGTCATCGGCTGGGTCGACCGCGACGGCCATGGCGCGTCGGGCATGGAGCAGGTGCTCGAAGCGCGGCTCAGCGATCCGGAGCTGCGCGGCCAGCCGGTCGCCTTGTCGATCGACAGCCGAGTCCAGGCGGTGATGGAAACCGAGCTCGCCGCGGCGGTGACGTCGATGGGCGCCGAGGGCGGCACCGGCATCGTCCTCGACGTCCGCACCGGCGAGGTCGTCGCCATGGCCTCGGCCCCGACCTTCAACCCGAACAGCGTCAGCCGCGGCGGCAATGCGGTGGCCTATAACCGCGCCACTTACGGCCTCTACGAGCTCGGCTCGGTGTTCAAGCCGATCACCATCGCCGCGGCGATGGAGGAGGGCGTGGTCACCAACCTGCACCAGAGGTGGGACGCCTCGGCGCCGGTCACGGTCGGGCGCTTCAGGATCAGCGACGATCATCCGCTCGGCCGCTCGATCAGCGTCGCCGAGCTGATGGTCCATTCCTCCAACATCGCAACCGCGCGGGTCGCCGATCAGATGGGCGCAGCTCGGATGCAGGCGGCGTTCCGGGCCGTGGGCTTCCACCAGCGCGCCCATATCGAGCTTACCGACACGCGCGATCCGGGCTGGCCGCGGGACTGGGGCCGGGCGACGGTGCTGACGTCCGGTTTCGGCCACGGGCTTGCGATCACCCCGCTCCACCTCGCCAATGCCTATGCGGCCCTGGTCAATGGCGGCATCTGGCGGCCGGCGACCCTGCTCAGGGTCGAACCCGGCCGGGCGGCGCCGGGCCGCCGCGTCTATTCGGCGCAGACCAGCGCCAGGATCCGGCAATTGCTCCGGCTCGTCGTCACCCACGGCACCGGCCGGCGCGCCGAAGCGCCCGGCTTTCGCGTCGGCGGCAAGACGGGCACAGCTGAAAAGGCAGGCGCGGGCGGCTATTCGAGCCGGGTGAACGTATCGAGCTTCGCCGCGGCTTTCCCGATGGACGACCCGCGCTATGTGGTCGTCGTGATGATGGACGCGCCGCGCCCGACCGAGGCCAACAGCTTCGTCACCACCGCCGCTTACACGGCGGCGCCGATCGTTTCGCGTGTCATCGCGCGTACCGGACCCCTGCTCGGGGTGATCCCGAGCGACAGCCGCGACATCGACACTTCGGAGCTGATGCCACCGGCGCAAGCGCCGGGGCACTGATGAACCTGGGCGCGCTGACCGGCAGCGGCGACACGCAAGCCGTCACCGGCTTCGCGATCGATCACCGCAAGGTGGCGCCGGGTACGGTGTTCGGTGCCTTCCGGGGCGCCCGCTTCAACGGCGAGGACTTCATCCCCGCAGCGGTTGCCTCGGGCGCGATCGCCGTGGTTTCGCGGCCCGAGGCGAAGCCGGCCGGTGCGGTCCATATCGCCGCCGCCGAGCCGCGCCGCGAATTCGCCCGGCTGGCCGCGAAATTCTTCAGGCCGCTGCCCGGCACGGTGATCGCGGTGACCGGGACCAACGGCAAGACGTCGAGCGTCGAGTTGGTCCGGCAGCTGTGGCGGATGGCCGGGCACAGGTCGGCGAGCATCGGCACCCTTGGAGTGACCACGGCCGACGACCAGGTCACGACCGGCCTCACCACCCCGGACATCGTCACTTTCCTCTCCAACATGGCCGGCCTCAAGCGGATGGGGATCGATCATGCCGCGTTCGAGGCGTCGAGCCACGGTCTATCCCAATATCGCACCGAGGGATTGCCCGTCCAGGCCGCCGCCTTTACCAATTTCAGCCGCGACCATCTCGATTATCACGGCACGATGGAGGAGTATTTCGAGGCCAAGATGCGGCTGTTCGAGGAAGTGGTCGAGCCCGGCGGCTGGGCGGTCGTGTGGGCCGACGACGCCAAGTCGGACGAGGTGATCGCGCGCGCCCGTGCCCGCGGCCTGGCGGTGCTCAGCGTGGGCGCGAAGGGCGAGGCGCTGAGGCTGTTGAAGCGCGAGACGACCCAGCTCGGCCAGAAGCTGACTGTCGAGGCGGGGGGCAAGTCCCATGTCGTCACGCTCGCACTGATCGGCGCCTATCAGGCCGCGAATGCGTTGACTGCGGCGGGGCTGGCGATCGCGACCGGCGGCGAGATCGCCCGGACCATGGCCAATCTCGGCCGGGTGCATCCGGTGCGCGGGCGGCTCGAACGGGCGGTGATCAGCCGGACGGGCACGCCGGTCTATGTCGATTACGCGCATACGCCCGATGCCATCGAATCGGCCTGCCAGGCGCTCCGGCCGCACACCAGGCGGCGGCTGATCATCGTGCTCGGCGCCGGCGGCGACCGCGACACCGGCAAGCGCGCGCCGATGGGCGAGGCCGCGGCGCGGCTCGCCGACCTGGTGATCGTGACCGACGACAATCCCCGCGGCGAGGATCCGGCGGCGATTCGGCGCGACATCCTGGCGGGCGCGCCGGGCGCGCGGGAGATCGGCGGCCGGCGCGAGGCGATCCGCGCCGCCATCGCCGAAGCCGGCGAGGACGATATTGTGCTGCTCGCCGGCAAGGGCCACGAGCAGGGCCAGATCGTCGGGGCCGGCAAGGACATGCGCGTCCTTCCCTTCGACGACGTCGCCGTGGCGCGGGAGGAAGCGGGATGAGCCCTTTGTGGACCGCTCGCGAGATCGCACAGGCCGTGGACGGGACCGTCCATGGCGAGTTCGAGGCGGCCGGGGTGGCGTTCGATTCGCGCGAGATCGGCCCCGGCGACCTGTTCGTCGCCCTCAAGGGCGAGGCGACCGACGGCCGGCTGTACGTCGACAAGGCGTTTGCGGCGGGGGCCGCGGGCGCTCTCGTCGGCGACGAGGCGGCGGGGCCGCATGTGAGGGTCGCCGATACGGCCAAGGCGCTGGACGATCTCGGCCGGGCGGCGCGGCAGCGCAATGGCGGCCGGATCGTGGGCGTCACCGGCTCGGCCGGCAAGACCGGGACCAAGGAGGCGCTGTACGCGGCGCTCGACCGGGGCGCGCCGGGCCGGGCGCACCGCTCGGTGAAGAGCTACAACAATCATACCGGCGTGCCGCTCAGCCTCGCGCGGATGCCGCGCGGGGCGAAATTCGGCATCTTCGAAATGGGGATGAACCATGCCGGCGAGCTGGCCGCCCTGACCCGGCTGGTGCGCCCGCACGTCGCGATCGTCACCACCATCGCCCCGGCGCACCGCGCCTTCTTCGCCAGCGACGCCGACATCGCCGACGCCAAGGCCGAAATCTTCCAGGGCCTCGAGCCCGGCGGCATTGCGATTATCCCCCATGACAGCCCGCACCGCGACCGGCTCGTCGCGGCGGCGCGGCCTTTTGCCGGGCGGATCGTCACCTTCGGGCTCGGCGAGGGCGCCGACGTGCGCGCCTCCTATGTGGTGCAGGGGCCGCGCGGCGGATCCATGGTGACGGCGCAATTCGGCGAGAGACTGGTCAGCTTCACCGTCGCTCAGCCGGGCGCGCACTGGGTGGCCAATGCGCTGGCCGTCCTCGCCGCGGTCGACGCGGTCGACGGCGACCTCGCTTTGGCCGGGCTTGCGCTGGGTGAGCTGGGCGGCCTCAAAGGCCGGGGCGAGCGCCACCGGATCGCGGTCGGCGGCGGCGCCGCGCTGCTGATCGACGAAAGCTATAACGCCAATCCGGCCTCGATGGCGGCGACGCTCGAAGTGCTTCGCGACGAGAAGGTGGCCGGGCGGCGGATCGCCGTGCTCGGCGCGATGCGCGAGCTTGGCGAGGACAGCGACGATTTCCATGCCGCCCTTGCCGACACGCTCGAAGGAGCGCTGGTCGACTATGCGATCCTCGTCGGCGACGAGATGGGGGCGCTGGCGAAAGCGCTTGGCGGGCAGGTCAAAATGGCGCATGTGCCCGACGCGACGGCGGCCATCCCGCTCGCCCGCGCGGCGATCGGGCCGGGTGACGCCATGCTCGTCAAGGGATCCAACTCGATCGGACTGGCCGCCCTCGTCGAGGCGCTGGCGGGCGGGAAAGACTGATGTTTCTCTGGATTGCAGAACAGCTTGGCTATCCGGGGGGGCTCAACCTCTTCCGCTATCTGAGCTTTCGCGCCGGCGCGGCGACTGCGACCGCGCTTTTCATCGGCCTCCTGATCGGCCCCAAATTCATCGGCTGGCTGCGCGTCCGCCAGGGCAAGGGCCAGCCGATCCGCGACGACGGACCGCTCAGCCACCTCGCCAAGCGCGGCACGCCGACCATGGGCGGGCTGATGATCCTGACCTCGCTCACGGTGGCGATGCTGCTGTGGATGGATTTCTCCAACCGCTATCTGTGGGCGTGCCTGTTGATCACCGTGGGGTTCGGCGCGATCGGCTTCCTCGACGATTACGACAAGATCAAGAAGCGCCACCACAAGGGCATTTCGGGAAGGATGCGGCTGGCCGCCGAATTCGCGATCGCCGGCCTCGGCTGCTGGCTGATCCTGGACGGTGCCGGGACCGAGCTCTACATCCCCTTCTACAACGGACCGGTGGTCGATCTCGGGCCGTTCTACATCGTCTTCGCCGCCTTCGTCGTGGTCGCCTTCGGCAATGCGGTGAACCTGACCGACGGCCTCGACGGGCTCGCCACCATGCCGGTGATCATCGCCGCGATGGCGTTCCTCCTGATCGCCTATCTGGTCGGCAATGCGGTCTACGCCCCCTATCTCGGAATCCCGTTCGTGGCCGGGGCGGGCGATCTCACCATATTATGCTCGGCGATGATCGGCGCGGGCCTTGCGTTCCTGTGGTTCAACGCGCCGCCCGCCGCGGTCTTCATGGGCGACACCGGCAGCCTCGCTCTGGGCGGGGCGCTCGGCGCGATCGCGGTTTCGACCCAGCATGAAATCGTGCTTGGCATCATCGGCGGCCTGTTCGTCGCCGAGGCGATGAGCGTGATCATCCAGGTCGCCGTCTACAAGCGGACCGGCAAGCGCGTCTTCCGGATGGCGCCGATCCACCACCATTTCGAGCAATTGGGCTGGTCCGAGCCGACCGTGGTGATCCGCTTCTGGATCATTTCCTTCGTGCTGGCGCTGGCCGGCCTGTCGACGCTGAAACTCAGATGATCGCGAGCTCCGCCTTTCGCGGCAAACGCTATGCGGTGCTGGGGCTGGCGCGCTCGGGGCTGGCGACGGTCGAGGCTTTGGTCGCGAGCGGCGCCGAGGTGACGGCCTGGGACTCGCGCCAGGAGGCGCGGGACGCTGCCACAGGCTTGTTCCCCGGCCTTCGCCGGGGAACGCTCGGCATCGCCGATCCGCTGGCGATCGACCTGGCCGGCTATGACGGCGTCGTCGTTTCGCCGGGCGTGCCGCTCAACACGCATCCGATCGCGGCCAAAGCGCGCGAAGTGAACGTCCCCGTGATCGGCGACATTGAATTGTTCGCGCAGGCGCGCGCCTCGCTTCCGCCGCACAAGGTGGTCGGGATCACCGGCACCAACGGCAAGTCTACGACCACCGCGCTTGTCCACCACATCCTGAGAACCGGCGGCGTGCCGACGACGATGGGCGGCAATATCGGCCTCCCCATCCTCGCCCAGGACCCGCTGGCCGAGGGCGGAGTCTATGTGCTGGAACTGTCCAGCTATCAGATCGACCTCACCTACAGCCTCGACTGTGACGTGGCGGTGCTCCTCAACGTTACGCCGGACCATCTCGATCGCTATGACGGCTTTGAGGCCTATGCCGCCTCCAAGCGAAGGCTGTTCGAAATGCAATCCCATGGCCACACGCCGATCATCGGCGACGACGGGGCCGTCGACCAGTCGGCCTGGCCGGCGCTGCAGGGCCCCCACAATGCCCAGAATGCCCGCGCCGCGATCATGGTCTGCCAAGCGCTCGGCCTGGCCGCAGACGCAGTCACCGAGGGGCTCAGAACCTATCCCGGCCTGCCCCACCGGATGGAGCGCATCGCCGAACGCGGCGGCATCCTGTTCGTCAACGATTCCAAGGCGACCAACCCCGAATCCGCCGCCCCCGCGCTCGCCGCCTTCCCGTATATCCACTGGATTGTCGGCGGTCGCGCCAAGGCCGAGGGCCTGGGCCCGTGCGCGGATCAGCTCGGCCATGTCCGTGCCGCTTATACGATCGGCGAGGCCGGGCCGATGTTCGCGCGGCTGCTGCACGACAAGGTGGCGAAGGTGGAACAGTCGCTCACACTCGACACGGCGGTGAGGAGCGCGGCAGGCTCGGCGAGGTCCGGCGATGTCGTTTTGCTGTCGCCGGCCTGCGCGTCGTTCGACCAGTTCGCCGATTATGAGGCGCGCGGCGACGCCTTCCGCGCCGTCGTGGAGGCCCTGGCATGAGCAAAGTCCAGCCCGCCCGCAGGCCCAGGGGGTCGCTGGTCGGCCGGTCGCGGACCGGGCCGGTCGCGCGCTGGTTCTGGGACATCGACAAGGTGCTCCTGGTGCTGGTCGCGGTGCTGATCTCGATCGGGCTGATCGCGGTGGCCGCCGCCTCGCCCGCCGCAGCGCAGCGTTATTCGGGCGGCGCCCACAACGTCGCCCCGCTTTACTATTTCTACCGGCAATTGCTGTGGATCGCGCTCGCCGTCCCGGTGATGATCGGAGTCTCCATGCTCGGCCATCCGACCGCGCGGCGGCTTTCTATCCTCGGGGCGGCGGTGTGCACGGCGTTGCTGTTCCTGGTGCCGATCTTCGGAGTCGAGGTGAACGGCGCGACCCGCTGGCTCGACGCCGGCTTTACCCTGTTCCAGCCGTCGGAATTCCTGAAGCCCTTGTTCATCGTCACCGTCGCCTGGCTGCTGTCGATGAAGGACAAGGACAATTCGCTCCCCGTGGTGCCGCTGACCGCGGTCCTCACCGGAGTGGTGGCGCTGCTGCTGATGCGCCAGCCCAATCTCGGCGAGACGGTGATCTTCCTCGGCGCCTGGGTGCTGCTGGTGGCCTTGTCGGGCGCGTCGATGCGGATCCTCTACGGGCTCGCGGCGGCCGCGGTCGCCCTGGTTGTCCTCGCCTATCTTTTCTACGATGTCGCGACGCAGCGCATCAACGGCTTCCTGTTCGCGGAGGGCGACCAATATCAGGTCGAATCGGCGCTCCGCACGCTCACCGCCGGCGGCCTGTTCGGGGCCGGGCCGGGGGCGGGCCTCAGGAAATTCCAGCTGCCCGAGCCGCATACCGATTACATCTTTTCGGTGATCGGCGAGGAATTCGGGATCATCGCCTGCGTCGCGATCGCGGTGCTCTACATGACCATCGTCGTCCGTGTGCTGGTCCGCCTGCTCAACGAGGAAGACAAGTTCCTGGTCCTGGCCACGGCCGGGCTGGTCGCGCAATTCGGGCTTCAGGCGCTGATCAACATGGCCGTCAACGTGCACATCGCGCCGTCCAAGGGGATGACGCTGCCGTTCATCTCCTATGGCGGCTCGTCGATGATCGCTCTTGCCCTCGGCTTCGGGCTCCTGCTCGCCTTCACCCGCAAGAATCCGCACCTGCAGAATTCGCCTTATGTGGTGACGAGGCGGGCGTTTCGATGAGCCCGGTTTCGCGCCATTACGTCCTCGCCGCCGGCGGCACCGGCGGCCACATGATCCCGGCCCACGCGCTCGCCGAGGAATTGCTGCTGCGCGGGCACCGCGTCGCCCTGATCACCGACGATCGCGGCGCCCGCATTCCGGGCCTGTTCGACAAGGTCCAGGTCCACATCCTGCCGGCGGGCCGGCTGAGCGGCGGGCCGATGGGCTGGCTGCGGGCGGCGCGCAACATCCTCACCGGGCGGGCGATGGCGCTCAGGCTCTACGAAACCTTCCTGCCGTCGGCGGTGATCGGCTTCGGCGGCTATCCGGCGCTGCCGGCCCTGCTGGCGGCGCGGCGCGACCGCATCCCGACTCTGATCCACGAGCAGAATGCGGTGCTCGGCCGGGTCAATCGGCTGATGGCGGGCAAGGTCGACGCGATCGCCACCGCCTATGGCGAGGTCCAGCGGCTGCCGGCCAAGGCGGCCGCCAAGGTCCATCTGGTCGGCAATCCGGTGCGCGACGAGGTGCTGGCGCTGCGCGACCAGCCCTTCCCGCCATTGACCGAGGACGGCATCTTCCGGCTCCTCGTCACCGGCGGCAGCCAGGGCGCCTCGATCCTCTCCGACGTCGTGCCCGAGGGGCTGGCCTTGCTGCCCGAACATTTCCGGCGCCGGCTCCAGGTCACCCAGCAATGCCGGGCCGAGGATATCGAGCAGGTGCGCGCGCGCTATGCGGCGCTCGGCATCGCCGCCGATCTCGCCACCTATCTGCCCGACCTGCCCGAGCGGCTGGCCTGGTCGCACCTCGTCATCGGCCGCGCCGGCGCCTCGACCATCGCCGAGCTGACCGCCGCCGGGCGGCCGGCGATCCTGGTGCCGCTGCCGGGCGCGACCGACGACCATCAGACCTTCAACGCCAGGGAGATGGCCAAAGCCGGCGGTGCTCGGATGATCGCGCAATCGAAATTCACGCCGGTCGAGCTCGCCAAGCAGATGCAGAAGCTCGGGCTCGAGCCGGTGTCGCTGGCCAAGGCGGCCGAGCGGGCGAAGAGCGCTGGCCGCCCCCGCGCGGCGCGCGACCTGGCCGACCTGGTCGAGCGGGCCGGCGCGGCGGGCGGCGACGATCCGCTCCCCGTCCGCGACGCCGTTCTGACTCCGATGCCGGCCGCGGTGCCCGCATGAGGGGCCCATCGACAAGCTCAGGATGGACGACGCCTCTCATCGGAGGACGCCGATGAGAGGCGTCGGCACCGATATCGGCACGATCCATTTCGTCGGCATCGGCGGAATCGGCATGTCGGGCATCGCCGAGGTGATGCACATATTGGGCTACAAGGTGCAGGGTTCCGACATGGCCGACGGCTATGTCGTCGAGGGCCTGAGGAAGCTCGGCATCCCGGTCGCCGTCGGCCAGGACGCGGCCAATCTCGGCGATGCGGCTGTGGTCGTGATCTCGACCGCGATCCGCAAGGACAATGCCGAGGTCGTCGCGGCCTATGAGCGTCGCATCCCGGTGGTTCGGCGCGCCGAGATGCTGGCCGAGCTGATGCGGCTCAAGCTGAATGTCGCGGTGGCGGGAACCCACGGCAAGACCACGACCACCTCCATGATCGCCGCCCTGCTCGACGCGGGCGGGATCGATCCGACCGTGATCAACGGCGGCATCATCAACGCTTATGGCTCCAACGCCCGGCTCGGCAAGTCCGACTGGATGGTGGTCGAGGCCGACGAGAGCGACGGCAGCTTCCTGCGTCTCGACGGCACGATCGCGGTGGTCACCAACATCGATCCCGAGCATCTCGATTTCTATGGCGGCTTCGACCAGGTCAAGGATGCGTTCGTCGAGTTCGTCGAGAACGTGCCCTTCTACGGCGCCGCCTTGCTCTGCGTCGACCATGCCGAGGTGCAATCGATCATCCCGCGGCTCAGGGATCGCCGGGTGGTGACCTATGGCTTCGCCGCCCAGGCCGACGTCCGCGGCGAGAATGTGGTGCCGGTGGCGGGCGGCAACAGATTCGACGTTTCCCTCAGGGATCGCCACGGCGAGGTGCGGACCATAGCCGGCGTCCATCTGCCGATGCCGGGGCGGCACAATGTGCAGAACGCTTTGGCCGCGATCGGGGTCGCCGCCGAGATGGGCATCGCCGACGAAGTGATCGCGCACGGCTTCGACAAGTTCCACGGCGTCAAAAGGCGCTTCACCAATGTCGGCCAGGTCGACGGAATCACGATCATCGACGATTACGGCCACCATCCGGTGGAGATCGCGGCGGTGCTCTCGGCCGCCCGCGAAGGCGCCGAGGGCCGCGTGATCGCCGTCGTTCAGCCGCATCGCTACACACGGCTCAACGATCTGATGGCCGAGTTCCAGGGCGCGTTCAACGATGCCGATCTGGTGCTGGTCGCCCCGGTTTACGCCGCCGGCGAGGCGCCGATCGAAGGGGTCGACCACGAGGTCCTGGTCGAAGGCCTGAAGGAGCGCGGCCATCTCGGCGCGCATGTCGCGGCCGACGCCGTCGACGTGTGCCGCCAGCTCGCGGCCGTGGCCGCGCCCGGCGACATGGTCATCTGCCTTGGCGCCGGCGACATCACCAAATGGGCCGCCGGGCTGGCCGAGGGCATCAGGGCGGCGAGGGCGGCGGAATGAGCGCCGTCATCGACTTTCCCCGGGTCCGCGGCAGATTGACGCCGCAGGCGCCGCTCGCTCCGCTCGTCTGGTTCAAGGCCGGCGGGGCGGCCCAGTGGCTGTTCGAGCCCCAAGATGCCGAGGACCTGTCCGAATTCCTCGCCGCCCTCGATCCGGCCGTGCCCGTCATGGGGCTCGGTTTCGGATCGAATCTCATCGTCCGCGACGGCGGCGTGCCCGGTGTGGTGGTGCGGCTCGGCAAGGCCTTTGCGAAGGTGCTTTCGGCCGCTCCCAACATGTTGCGCTGCGGAGGGGGCGCGCCGGGAATTTCGGTGTCGTCCACGGCGCGCGACGGACATATTGCCGGCCTCGAATTCCTGCGCTCCATTCCCGGCACGGTCGGCGGGTTCGTGCGCATGAACGGCGGCGCTTATGGCCGTGAGATCAGCGAGGTGCTGGTCGAGGCGCAAATCGTGCTTCGATCGGGCGAGTCCAGGACGCTGCCGATCGAGGCGCTCGGTTACAGCTATCGTCACAGCGAATTGCCCGATGGAGCGATCGTCACTGCCGCGCTTCTGCGCGGTGAGCCCGGCGACGCGAAAGCGATCCAGGCCGAGATGGACCGGATCGCGGCCGAGCGCGAGGCTTCGCAGCCGTTGCGCTCGCGCACCGGCGGCTCGACCTTCAAGAACCCGGCCGGGACCAAGGCCTGGAAGCTGATCGACGACGCCGGCTGCCGCGGGCTGACGATCGGCGGCGCGCAGGTGTCGGAGAAGCATTGCAACTTCCTGCTCAACCTGGGCGGCGCGAGCGCGGCCGATATCGAGACGCTGGGCGAGGAGGTGCGGCGGCGCGTGCTGGCGAAGAGCGGCGTTGAGCTCGAGTGGGAGATTCAGAGGGTGGGGATCTCGTCATGCTGACCTTGTTTCAGCATCCAGTTTCGAACCGCGCCGAGGCGGAAACATGGACCCTGAACCGAGTCCAGGGTGACGGGAAGGGGTGGCGCGCATGAAACCCCTCCACGTCGCGGTGCTGATGGGCGGCTGGTCGGCCGAGCGCGAGGTGTCGCTCGTGACCGGCAATTGCGTCGCCGACGCGCTCGAAAGCCGCGGCCACCGGGTGACCCGGATCGATATGGACCGCAACGTCGCGGCGCGATTGGGCGAAATCAGCCCCGACATCGTGTTCAACGCGCTCCACGGGACTCCGGGCGAGGACGGCACGGTGCAGGGCCTGATGGACCTGATGGGGCTGCGCTATACCCATAGCGGGCTCGAAGCGTCGGTGATCGCGATCGACAAGGAGCTGACCAAGATGGTGCTCGTCCCCCACGGCATCCGAATGCCGGAAGGGACGATCGTCGACAGCGAGAGCCTGTATTCGGGCGATCCGCTGCCGCGGCCTTATGTGCTGAAGCCGGTCAACGAGGGCTCGTCGGTCGGAGTCGCCATCGTCCGGGTCGGCGGCAATCATGGCGATCCGATCGCTCGCGGCAGCGAAGGGCCCTGGCAGGAGTTCGAACGCCTGCTCGCCGAGCCCTTCATTCCCGGCCGCGAGCTGACCGCGGCGGTGCTTGACGACGAGGCGCTGGCGGTGACCGAGCTTCGGCCCAAATCGGGCTTTTACGATTATGACGCGAAATATACCGACGGGCTGACCGAACATGTCTGCCCGGCCGAGATTCCCGACGCGATACGCGACGCCGCGCTGGACATGGCGCTTCGGGCGCACCGAATCCTCGGCTGCAGGGGCGCCTCGCGCGCCGATTTCCGCTGGGACGAGGAGAAAGGCGTCGACGGCCTCTTCCTGCTCGAGATCAATACCCAGCCGGGGATGACTCCGCTCTCCCTCGTGCCCGAGCAGGCCAAAGCGCGCGGCATCGATTATCCGACCCTCGTCGAACGGATCGTGGAGGCGGCATTATGACGGCCAGGATCGCCCGCGGCGCGCCGGCGCGCGGCAAGCCCAGGACTCGGCAGACGACCCGGCGCGGGCCCGCCCGCAAGGCCAGGGCGCCGCAGCAGAGCTTGCTGGAATCGCTCGGCTTCTCTCCGGGTTTCGCGCGGCGGCTCGGCAATTGGCTGCTCGGCGGGATGACGGTGGCGGTGGTGATCGCCGCCGTGCTCGCCTTCCGGCTGCCGCAGCTCGCCGGAATCGCGCTCGGCGAGGGCATCGGCCAGGCCGGCTTCACCGTCAGCCGGATCGAGCCCAAGGGGCTCAACCGGCTGAGCCCGATGAAGGTCTACGAGATCGCCGACAGCCAGCGCGGAATCGCCATGCCGCTGGTCGACCTGCGCGGCATTCGCGAGCAATTGCTCGCCATCGGCTGGATCCGGGAGGCGCGGGTGTCGCGCCGGATGCCCGACACTTTGGTCATCGACATCGTCGAGCGCGAACCGATCGCGATCTGGCAGAACAACCGGCAACTGAACCTGATCGACCGCGACGGCGTCTCGCTCGAGCCGGTGCGGATCGAGGCGATGCCCGATCTCCTGCTTCTGATCGGCCCGGGCGCCAACCGCCAGGTGGAGGGGCTCACCCGCCTGCTCGACGGCGCGCCGCACCTGAAGCCGCAGATCACCGGGGCCACGTGGGTCGGCGGACGGCGCTGGGACCTGCGCTTCCAGTCCGGCGAGATCCTGGCCCTGCCGGAAGGCGAGGAGGCGGCCCGCCGCCAGCTGAACCGCTTCGCCGCGATGGACCAGCGGAGCCAGATGCTCGGCCGCGGCTTCGTCCGCTTCGACATGCGCGACGCTCGGCGGATGGTGGTGCGGGTGTCGCGCGAGCCCGGCAGCCGAGTCCCCGATCTGCTCGCCCCCGATCCGGGGCCGGTGCCTGCCGACCTGGCCGAGACGATCTGATGGGGCGGCGCGCGCCCCAGCTTCCGGCCCGTACCCTGATCGCGGCGCTCGACGTCGGCTCGTCCAAGGTCTGCGCGCTGATCGCCGAGCCCGGCGAGGACGGCAAATTGAAGATCCTCGGCACCGGCCAGCGCGAGAGCCGAGGCGTCAAGCGCGGCTTCATCGCCGACATGGAGAAGAGCGAGATCGCGATCCGCGAGGCGGTCGAGCAGGCCGAGCGCATCGCCGGCACCAACATCGATCAGGTCTTCGTCGGCTTCTCGGCCGGCGGCCTGGTCAGCAACGTCGCTTCGGTCGAGGTCGCGATCGGCGGCCGGCGGATCACCGAAGGCGACATCGACGCCCTTCTCGACGCCGGCAAGGACTCGATCGGCGAAGACGGCCGCACCATCCTTCACGCTTTGCCCGCTTTCTACACGATCGACGGCGTCGACGGCGTGCGCCAGCCGCGCGGTCTCCACGCCGACAAGATCGCGGTCGACATCCACGTCATCGCCGCCGATCCCTCGCCGGTGAAGAACCTCGATCAATGCGTCCGCCACGCCCATCTGGGCGTTGAAGCGATCGTCGCCTCGCCGGTCGCGGCGGGGATGGCCTGTCTTGGTGAAGAGGAACGCGATTTGGGCGTGGCTTTGGTCGAGCTCGGCGGCGGCGTCACCAACGTCTCGGTCTATGCCGGCGACATGCTGGTCGGGGTCAAGTCGCTCGCCGTCGGCGGCCGCGACATCACCGACGACATCGCCTCGGCCTTCGGAACCAAGCGCGCCGAGGCCGAGCGGATCAAATGCTTCTACGGCTCGGCGATGACGAGCCCGCGCGACAATCACGACATGATCGAGCTGGCGCCGATGGGCGGCGGGCAGGAGGGCGTGGAAACCAACCGGGTCACCCGCGCCCAATTGGTCGCGGTGATCCGCCAGCGCCTCGAACATGTGACCGCGGAGATCGAGGCGTCGCTCAAGGAACTGGGCTTCGCCGGGCCGTTCGGGCGCCAGATCGTGCTCACCGGCGGCGGCGCCGAATTGAAGGGGATCGCCGATTATGCCCAGGGCGTGCTCGGCCGCGCCGTCCGGGTCGGCCGGCCCAACTTGCCGGGGTTGCCGGAGGCGCATAGCGGCCCGGCTTTCGCGACCCTGGCCGGCCTCGCTTTGTTCGCCGCATCGGGCGAGAGCGATCTGCGCGTCCGCTTCGGCGCGTCGAGCGGCGGCGGCGGGCCTCCGGGTAATCTGCTTCAGCGGCTGATTGCGGCATTTCGGACTCAGTATTGATGAAATCTGGGGAAAACCTGACGATGGCGTTAACTTTTTACTCGCACCGCAGAATCGCATCGTGCAAAAGCACTTAGCAAAGGCGCGCCGAACGCCGAAAAGGGATAGGGGAGACAGCGCATGAGCATCGATTTCATCCGGCCGGAAGTGGAAGAGCTTCGCCCCCGGATCAGCGTGATCGGCGTCGGCGGCGCGGGCGGCAACGCCATCGCGAACATGATCAACTCGGACGTGCAGGGGGTCGATTTCATCGTCGCCAACACCGACGCGCAGGCGCTCAATCACAGCCTCGCCGACCGCAAGATCCAGCTCGGCCTGAAGATCACCCAGGGCCTCGGCGCGGGCTCGCGGCCCGAGATCGGCAAGGCCGCCGCCGAAGAGGCGATCGCCGAGATCGAAGCCGCGCTCGAAGGCGCGCACATGTGCTTCATCGCCGCCGGCATGGGCGGAGGCACCGGCACCGGCGCCGCGCCGATCATCGCCAAGGCGGCGCGCGACCGCGGCATCCTCACCGTCGGCGTGGTCACCAAGCCGTTCAGCTTCGAAGGCAATCGCCGCGGCCGCGCCGCCGACGCCGGCATCGAGGAGCTTCAGCAGCATGTCGACACGCTGATCGTCATCCCGAACCAGAACCTGTTCCGCATCGCCAATCCGAACACGACCTTCAAGGAAGCGTTCGCGATGGCCGACGAGGTGCTTCAGCAGGGCGTGCGCGGGATCACCGACCTGATGGTCATGCCCGGCCTGATCAACCTCGATTTCGCCGACGTCCGCTCGGTGATGAGCGAGATGGGCAAGGCGATGATGGGCACGGGCGAGGCGCTCGGCGACAATCGCGCCATCGAGGCGGCCGAGCAGGCGATCGCCAATCCTTTGCTCGACGGGGTCAGCATGAAGGGCGCCAAGGGGGTGATCATCTCGATCACCGGCGGCGAAGACATGCGGCTGATGGAGGTCGACGAGGCCGCCAATCATATCCGCGAGCTGGTCGATCCCGACGCCAACATCATCTGGGGCTCGGCGTTCAACAACGACCTCGACGGCAAGATCCGGGTTTCGGTGGTCGCCACCGGGATCGGCGCCGAGGACGTCGTGCCGATGCCGCAGCCGGCCAAGGTGTTCACGTTCCCGGCCAATCGCGCCGCCGAGCCGCCGCGCACCGAGGCGGCGAGCGAGCCCGCGCCGCTCACCCTGACCGCGCCCGAAGCCTATGCCGACGAGGACGAGGACGAGGCCGAAACGGCCACCGGAACGTCCGAAGCCGAGACTCCCGTCATGGAGACTCCGGCTATGGAGACCGCAGAGACGGAAACCATCGCGACCGGCGACGAGGATGAAGGCGACGAGCTCCTGCTCGACAGCATCGAGCTGACCGAACAGGCGCCCGAGGCCGGCGAGGAAACCGAGCTTCGCCCGGCCGCGACGCGCTCCTGGCTGACCCGCGAGGAGGAGGCCGAGCCCGAGGCCAAGCCGGCGCGCGAGGGCGGCACCTTGTTCGAGCGCATGTCGAGCATCGCCCGCGGCGCGCCCAAGGCGCAGGTCGGCGAGGACGCGCCCGAGGAGGGAGCGCGCACGCGCGGCGCCGACCGCGATCCGCTCGATATCCCGCGCTTCCTCAATCGGCAGAACAATCAATAAGCAGGGCCGCTTGGGATGACGCCGACCCGCCAGGCCGCGATCGGTCGGCGGACATTCGTGGCGCTTGCCGCCGCCGCGGCGGTTGTGCCCGGATTCCCCGCGCTGGGCGCGCCGCAAGGCCGCATAGAGACGCTTGGGCCGCTCGGCTCGGCCGATCATCCCGAACTGCGGGTCCGGGGCTGGCTCCCGTCCGGCTATGAGGACGTCGCACGCTCCTATCGCACTCATTCTCGATGGGCAGTTCGTCTTCGCGGGCGATTCCGAAGGCCAGAACCTCTCGGCCGATCGCCGCGTCGCCCGGCTTGCCGCCGCCGGTCGCATCCAGCCGGTCCTGATCGTCGCGATCGACAATCTCGAAGCACCAGCCGACCGCTTCCGGCAATATATGCCGCAGGCGATCTACGATCAGTCGGAAGGCGGCCTGCGCGCCGCGATCGACCGCGAGCTTGCCGGACGGCCGCTTATTTCCGCGCAGTTTCTAAGGTACCTCACGACCCGGTTGAAGCCGTTCGTCGACGCGCATTATCGGACCCTGGCCGGCCGCCGGGACACCGCGATCGCGGGCGCCAGCATGGCTGGCCTGATGTCGGCCGCCGCCTTCGTCGAAGGACAGCAGGCTTTCGGCCGCGCCGCCTGCATCTCGCCGCAATGGCCGGTCTACGACGAACGCTTCATCGAACACCCGCAGCTGCTTTCGATCTGGCCCCGCTATTTCGCGCGGCTCGGCGCCCCGGCGGGGCGGCGGCTGTGGCTGGACCACGGCACGGAGACGATGGACGCGGGCATGGCGCCTCATCAGATCGGAATCGCGCGGCAATTGGCGAAGCTGGGATGGCGTCGCGGCCGCCACTTGGAAACGTACGTCTACCAGGGCGCCGGCCACGCCTTCGCCCAGACGGTCGTGCAAATGGACAATCTGCTCATCTGGCTGCTCGCCTGAGGCCGGTCGACTCCCGGGCCCGCCCCCTCGTCACGAGCCGATGCGGGCCAATCGAACCTTCTCAGCGAGAACAAGGATTGGGCCGTTCATCGCCCCCGGGCACCGATTGACCGCAGGAGGCGGGTGCCAGTCATTGCCCGTACAGGGGCGGGCCGCCTAGCCATGGCGCATGACTTCATGGGCGATGCGGGGCGTTCGCCGCGGCGGGGGGCTGCTGGCGGCGGGAACCATCTTGGCGACGGGCCAGGCGGCGCTTGCGCAGGCGCCCGAGCCCGCGCGCCTGCCGCCCGGCGCGATCGTCCAGCCACTCGACGACGGCCCGGGCGCCCAGCATCGCCGCAACCTCACGACCGTTGCCAACAATCCGCGAAGCGTCTCCGCTTTGGTCGGCGCCGGCCGTTCGGCGCTGGCCCTCGGCGACGGCGCGGCGGCCTTCTCCTTCTTCGCCCGCGCCGACGAGATCGAGCCGCGCAACGCCCGGGTCAAGGCCGGCATGGCCTCGGCCTTGGTGTTGCTGGAGCGCGGGCCGCAGGCGCTGGCCATGTTCCGCGAGGCCGACGCGCTGGGCGCGCCCGACGCCGAGATCGCCCGCGACCGCGGCCTGGCTTACGACATGACCGGCGATCCGCGGCGGGCCCAGCAGGATTATGCGCTCGTGCTCAGGCGCGGCGACGATCCCGAAGTGCGGCGGCGGTTGGCGCTGTCGCTGGCGATCAGCGGCCAGCGCGACGCGGCGCTCGAGGCGATCGCCGGCCAGCTCCGCGCGCAGGATCGCGCCGCCTGGCGGACCCAGGCCTTCGTGCTGGCGCTGACCGGCGACTCGGCCGGCGCCAGCCGAACCGCGGCACGGATGATGCCCGCCGGTGCCCAGTCGATGGCGCCCTTCTTCGCGCGGCTGGCCGCCCTGAGCCCCTCGCAAAAGGCGCTGGCGGTCCATTTCGGCAGTTTCCCGAGCGACGGGCGGGCCGCCGCCGGGTCTCAGGTGGACACCAGCCCCGACCCGGGTGCGATGCAGCTCGCACAAGGCGGTCGCATCCCGCAGCTCCCGGTGGCGACACGGCCGCGCGAGGCTTTTCCAGACGCCGATCCGGTCGTGCGCCGACGGCCGGGCAGGCCGACCACGACGAGCACGGGCGCGGGAGCGAGCGCCGTCCGGGTTCCGCGCGAGCGCGATCTCGGCCGCCGGGCCGACCGCGATCCCGATTTGGCCGGACCGATCGCGCCCGCCGTTCGACGCCAGGAGCCTGCTCGCGAGACGCGGCGCTTCGAGCCCCCACGGCCCGATCCCGAACCGATCCGCGGGCCCGAGCCCGAGCCGGCGCCGGCGAGCGAGATCGAGGTCCAGGAAACCCAGCTCGCCGACGGCAGCACCCTGGTATCGCCCGGCTTCAGCCTGGCGCCCGGCGGCGAGCAGCCGCGGATCGATTTCGCCCTGCCGGAGCAAACCCAGCCCGAACCGGCGACGGAGGCGGCCGCCGACCTCCAGCCGTCGGACCCCCTGCCGGCGCCTATCCCGGCCCAGCCCGTGGCTTCGGCGGGACTTGGCGATCTCAACTCGGTGCTGGCCGGAATCGACGATGCCGATGCGCCGCCAGTGCCTGCCCCGACGCGGCCCGCGGCGCGGACGCCGGCACGCATCGCCGAGCCGCGGCCGGCTTTGCCGACACGAACCGCCGGTCGGCGGCCCGCTCAGCCTGCCCATCCGAGCCGCCGCTGGGTTCAGATCGCGACCGTCCCCGATCGCGCCGCGCTGGCGCGCGAATTCGCCCGGCTGCGCACCCGGGCGCCGGAGGCGCTGCGCAATCGCGGTGCTTATGGGACGTCCTTCGGCCGTTCCTCGAGCCGGCTGCTGGTCGGGCCGTTCGACAACGCCCGCGCCGCGCAGGAGGTGATCACTCAGCTCGGCCGTGCCAGCGTCTCGGCATTTGCCTGGACAAGCGAGGCCGGCCAGGAAATAGACCGGGTCCAGACCGCCAATGACAGCCGCTCCACCCGCAGCCGAACCGAACCCGCCCAGCGGCCCGCTGCCCGCGGCGCTCGGGGCCGATCCCAGCCGGAGCAAAGGCCGGCTTCACGCCGAGGACGATCGGGCCGCTAGGGGCCCGCGCGACGCCTTCCAGCGCGACCGCGACCGAATCGTCCACAGCGTTCCGTTCCGCCGGCTGCGCCACAAGACCCAGGTCTTCGTCGCGCCCGATGGCGATCATTTCCGGGTCCGCCTCACCCACAGCCTCGAAGTCGCCCAGATCGGCCGCACCATGGCGCGCGCATTGGGCCTCAACGAGGATCTGACCGAGGCTTTGTGCCTCGCCCACGATATCGGCCATCCGCCTTTCGGCCATGCCGGAGAGGATGTGCTCGAAGCGGCGATGGCGAATGCGGGCGGCTTCGATCACAACGCCCATACGCTGCGGCTGCTGACCCGGCTGGAATGCCCCTATCCGCGCTTCGCCGGCCTCAATCTCAGCTGGGAGACGCTCGAGGGACTGGCCAAGCATAACGGGCCGGTGGCGGCGCCGTCTTGGGCGCTGGCGCAGGCCGATGCCGAATTCCCGCTGCGCCTGGACAGCTGGCCCGGCCTCGAGGCGCAGGTCGCGGCGATCGCCGACGACATCGCCTATGACAATCACGACATTGACGACGGCCTCAGGGCCGGCCTGTTCACTTTGGCCGACCTGCTCGACGTGCCGCTGGCCGCGCGCGGCTGGGCGGCGGTGACGGCGCGCCATCCGGACGTCGGCGAGGCGCGGCTGCTGCCCGAGCTGGTCCGAGACCTGATCGGCGCGATGGTCAACGACGTCCTGGCCGAGACGCGGCGGCGGACCCGGGGTATGGCCTCGAGCGAGGAGGTGCGCGGCGCGGGCCGGGCTCTGGCCGGCTTTTCGGAAGGGATGGCGGCGCAGGAGCGCGAGCTCAAGGCCTTCCTCCACGCACGCATGTACGAGGCCGCGTCGGTCAAGGCGGTGCGCGCCGAAGCGCAGGCGATCCTCGCCCGCCTGTTCGACGCCTATCGCGACGATCCGGCGCTTCTGCCGGAAGACTGGCGCCCGGCTTCGGCCGATCCGATCGTGGTGACTCGGGCGGTGGGCGATTTCATCGCCGGCATGACCGATCGTTATGCCGTGCGCCGCCACGAAACGCTGATCGGCCCGACCCGCCTGCCCGAGGGCTTCTGAAAGTCGGCGCGCGCATCGCATGTTATATTGTTAAATCGGCCGGAATGAGTCATGATGGACCGCTCACATAGAAGGGGAATGTCCGATGACTCGTCCGCTTCACCTGCTCGCGCTTTCCGCCGCGTTCCTCGCTTTCACCCCGCTCGCTCTCGCCCAGGACGTCGCCGCGCCCGAGGAAGAGGAGCAGGCCGTCCCAGCCGAGGAAGATCAGGACATGTCGGTGATCGTCACCGGCACGAGGGTGCGCCAGGGCGGCGCTCAGGACATTCGCCACTTCCGCTCGATCGCCGCCGACGTTGGCATGCCGCGGCCCGAATCGCTGACCGTCGAGGGGTTGATGGGCGAGCACGATCTCAACCTGCCCGGCGACCGGGCCTGCGATCAATTGTTCTGCCTGGTCACCGAAGCGATGCCGGCGGCGCTTCCGACCCGGCCCGAGGACCGGCTGTTCGTCGGCATGGGCTTCACCTCGAATATCGACGAGCGCAACTGGCGTCGCGAACCGCTGAACCTGGTCGCCGTGGTCGACAAATCGGGTTCGATGGAGGGGCCGCCGCTCGATCTCGTGCGCCGCTCGCTCCGCCAGATCGTCGGCCAGATGCGCGACGGCGACCAGATTTCGATCGTCCTCTACGGCGATACGTCGCATCTGTATCTGCAGCCGACCGACATCGGCCGCGATCGCGACGCCGTGCTGGCCGCGATCGACCGGATCGAGAGCGAAGGCTCCACCTACATGGAGGCGGGGCTGAAGGTCGGCTACGAAACCGCCTTCGCCGCGGCGCCCCGCTTCCGCGGCAACACGCGGATGATGCTGTTCACCGACGAACAGCCCAATGTCGGCCGAACCGACGCCGAGAGCTTCATGGGCATGGCCGAAGCCGCCTCGCGAGAGGGGATCGGCCTGACCACGATCGGCGTCGGCGTCCAGTTCGACGGCGCGCTGGCGACTCGGGTGTCGAGCGTCCGCGGGGGCAACCTCTTCTTCATCTCCAGTCAGGAGGAGGTGTCGACGGTCTTCGCGCGGCAGCTCGACACGATGGTGAGCGAACTCGCCCACGACGTCCGAATCACCATGCGGCCCCTGGACGGCTATCGCATCTCCGGCGTGTTCGGCGTGCCCGACGGGCTGATGGCCGACGCAGGCGAGGGCGTGGTCACGATCACCGTGCCCACCGCGTTCCTCAGCACCAATGGCGGCGGCATCTTCCTGTCGCTGGCCAAGGCCGGAGAGCGCGATTTCCTGCCGGCGAGTCAGATCACCGAGGGGACGCCGCTGCTCGACGTCTCGCTCTCCTATGTCGGCGCGCGCGACCGCCGCGCCGGCGCGGACCGGCTGACCGTCGCGGCGCCGTCCGGCCGGCCGAGCGGGGAGCTCAGGCTCGCCCATCTGCTGGTGGACGAATATTTCGCGCTTCACGGTGCAAGCACCGCCTTCCACGCCGACAACAATCCGCGCGAGGCGTTCCGCCTGCTCTCCGGCCTGTCGAGCCGGATGGAGGGCAGCGGCTTGTCCGGCCTGGGCGACGAGCGCCGGCTGGTCGGCGACATGCTCGAACAGGCTGCCTTCTACGCCGGCTATAGCGGTGAGCGGCCGCGCTCGCTGCGCCACCTCGCCTTGGTCGGCACCTGGCAGGTCAGCCGGGCCGAGGGCGTCCAGGATCTGCGCCGCGGCGACACTCTGCGCTTCACCGACGACAATGAGCTGGAGACGGAACGGCGCAATCCGCCGCGCGGCTTCGACGCGAGCGACTATGAGGAATATCGGGTCAACGCGCGGCAGGTCTTCCTGCCGGAATCCGATATCGTCTTCAATTATCGCGCCAGCGGCAATCGGGCGACGCTCACCGATCCGACCGGCGAGACGCGGCTGCTGCTGACCCGGGTGGAAACCGACGAGACGCCCTGACCGGCCTCGCCAAGCCGTTCGGCCCGCGCCCGATTTCCCCTCGCCGCACGCGAAACCGGGAGTTTGGCTTCAAATGCGCTCGCCCTTCGTCTAGAGCCGCGCCTTCCCCAGCCTGGAAGAGACCGTGACCCTCTACGCCCGCTTCGCCGCGCAGCTCGATGCCGCTCTGGACGCCCTCGAGGGCGCGGGCGCGCTGGCGCAAGGCGTCGATCGCGGCGCGGTGGCGGTGGAGCCGCCGCGCGATCCCGCGCATGGCGATCTCGCCACCAACGCGGCGATGGTGCTCGCCAAAAGGGCCGGCACCAATCCGCGCTCGCTCGCCGAGGCGATCGTGCCCAAGCTGACGGCTCTGGCCGAAGTCGAGAGCGCCGAGGTGGCGGGGCCGGGCTTCATCAACATCCGCCTCGGCCGGTCGGTCTGGGAAGAGGAGCTTCGGACCATCCTCGCCGGGGGCGAGGCTTATGGGCGCTCGGCCATGGGTCGGGGCCGGCGGGTCAACGTCGAATATGTGTCGGCCAATCCGACCGGGCCGATGCATATGGGCCATTGCCGAGGCGCGGTGATCGGCGATGCGCTGGCAAGCCTGCTCGAATATACCGGCCACGAGGTGATCCGCGAATATTATGTCAACGATGCCGGGGCGCAGGTCGACGTTCTCGCCCGCTCGGCCCATTGGCGCTATCTCGAAGCGCTCGGGCCGCCGATCGGCGCGATTCCCGAGGGCCTCTACCCCGGCGATTATCTGAAGCCGGTCGGCGCGTCGCTCGCCGTCGACTATGGCGACGCTTATGCCGCCGCGCCCGAGTCCGAATGGCTGGAGATCTTCCGCCGCCGGACCGTGGCGGCGATGCTCGACCTGATCCGCGCTGACCTCGCCGGGCTCGGAGTCCATCACGACCTCTTCGCCTCCGAAAAGGAGGTGCAGGATTCGGGCGCGGTCGACCGGGCGCTGGCGCTGCTCGACGAGAAGGGGCTGGTCTATAAGGGCACGCTGCCGCCGCCCAAGGGCAAGAGCGTCGAGGATTGGGAGCCCGTCGAACTGCTCCTCTTCCGCTCGACCAGCTTCGGCGACGATCAGGACCGGCCGATCCGGAAATCCGACGGCAGCTGGACCTATTTCGCCGCCGACACCGCTTATCATATGCAGAAGCTGGAGGCGTCGGACGAGCTGATCAACGTCTGGGGCGCGGATCATACCGGCACCGTGAAGCGCACTCAGGCGGCGGTCGCGGCGCTGGCCGGCCGCGCCGCTCTCGACGTCAGGATCGTCCAGATGGTGCGGCTGCTGCGCGACGGCGAGCTGGTCAAGATGTCGAAGCGCTCGGGCAGCTTCGTCACGCTCGCCGAAGTCGTCGAGGAGGTGGGCAGGGACGTGGTCCGGTTCACGATGCTGACCCGCAAGAGCGACGCGCAGATGGATTTCGATTTCGCCAGGGTGGTCGAGGCGTCGAAGGACAATCCGGTCTTCTACGTCCAATATGCCCATGCCCGCATCGCCTCGCTGCACCGGCGCGCGAAGGAGGAGGGGATGGACGTCGCCGGCACGCCCGACCTCGCCTTGCTCGACGCCGACGAACTCGCTCTGGTCAAGCTCGCCGCGACCTTCCCGCGCATCGTCGAAAGCGCTGCGGCGGCGCACGAGCCGCACCGCATCGCTTTCTACCTCGGCGATCTCGCCGCCGCCTTTCACGGCCTGTGGAACAAGGGCAATGACGACCCTGAAAAGCGTTTCCTCCTGGCACAGAATCCCGATTTGACACGCGCGCGTATGGCTTTGGCGGACGGGATCGGGCAGGTTGTCCGCAACGGGCTCGGCGTGATGGGCGTCGCCGCGGCCGAGGAGATGCTGTGATGCCGAAACGGCGTGACGATCAGGAGGAGCCGGCAATGGGCGACGACGGGCGCGACGACGAGCCCATGGAGCTGGCCGACGAGGACCGGCTGCCCTGGCTCGAGGCGGTCGAGGAAGAGGATGAGGCGGACGGCCCGTCCATCGCCAAGCTCGCGGTCGCGATCGTCATCGGCCTCGCCGCGATCGGCCTCATCGTCGGCGGCGTCTTCTGGCTCGGCAATCGCGGCGGCCCGGCCGGCGGCAATGACAGCGATCTGATCGCCGCGCCCGCCGGCGATTACAAGGTCAAGCCGGCCGACGGCGGCGGCATGAACGTCGCCGGCGAAGGCGACACCGCTTATGCCGCGAGCCAGGGCCGGCAGCCGCGCGGCAACATCAACGCCAATGCGGTGCCCGAGACGCCGGTAACGCCGCAGCAACGCCCGCCGGCGTCCGCCGGGACGGCGCCGGCGCCGGCGCAGCAGGGGCGGCCGGCGCCCGCGCAGCCGCGCCCGGCACCGGCGGCGGCGGGCGGAGCCACCATCCAGCTCGGCGCCTTTTCGAGCGCCGCCGGAGCCAACCGCGCCTGGGCCGGCCTCTCCGGCCGCTTCCGCTACCTCGCGCCTCTTTCCCATTCGGTGGTCGCCGCGCAAGTCGGCGGCCGCACCGTCCACCGCCTCCGCGCCAGCGGCCCGGCCGCCGCCGAAATCTGCCGGCGGCTCAGGGTGGCGGGCGAGGATTGCTCGATCGTTTCTTGAGACTTGTTGGCAGCCATCGCGCGACAGCGCGGAAGCGGCCGGGGGCTTCCCTCGGGGAGCCCCCGGCCGCTTTCGTTGCGGTTGGCCCTCGGTTTCTGAACTGCTAGACCCGTTCCGCTAGTTGCCGTTGCGATGGCGTCGTTGCGGTTGGCCCTCGGTTTCTGAACTGCTAGACCGGCGTCGATCTGTTCGTCGTCGAGCTCGTCGTTGCGGTTGGCCCTCGGTTTCTGAACTGCTAGACCCCTCGTCGGCTATTCTAGCGGCCTATCCGAGTTGCGGTTGGCCCTCGGTTTCTGAACTGCTAGACCGAGCGTCATAATGCCCGCCGACTGCCGCTGGTTGCGGTTGGCCCTCGGTTTCTGAACTGCTAGACCGATCACCTACCTGACCTACACGCCCCTTGAGTTGCGGTTGGCCCTCGGTTTCTGAACTGCTAGACGATCACGAGGGAGTGGCGCACCCCGCAATGGTTGCGGTTGGCCCTCGGTTTCTGAACTGCTAGACAGCGGACGCCGCCGGCGCCGGCCGCCGGGGGTTGCGGTTGGCCCTCGGTTTCTGAACTGCTAGACCGCCGTGGACTCAACGCCCTTTGTGGTGTTGTTGCGGTTGGCCCTCGGTTTCTGAACTGCTAGACCGGCCTCTTGGAATGCCTCGCGCGCGCCTTGTTGCGGTTGGCCCTCGGTTTCTGAACTGCTAGACCTCCGACGATGATGATCGTGCCGGCGACGGGTTGCGGTTGGCCCTCGGTTTCTGAACTGCTAGACCTGAGGAATATCGGAGCGGCTACGTCCGCAAGTTGCGGTTGGCCCTCGGTTTCTGAACTGCTAGACCGATGTGCTGATAACCTGCTGTGAGACAACAGGGAATCGGCGCATCCGGCTGGCGCTAACCGACGGACAAAATCAGAACATGGCGAGCTGGTCCGGATTCTTGCGGGGGCGCTTGCGGCGCTGGCTCTCGAATCGGACGATGCCTTCATATTGGCGGTCGGTGAAGGTGAGAACATGGACGTCGCCTTTTTCCGGCAGGTTCTGCTCGATCCCCCGAAGGTAGATCTGGTAGCTCTCCTTGCCGTTGCAGAAGCGGGCATAGACGGAAAACTGGCTCATCTCGAAGCCGTTGTCGAGCAGGAACTCGCGGAACTTCGTCGCGTCGCGCATCTGCTTCTTGGTGCCCACGGGCAGATCGAACATCACGAAAATCCACATCAGCCGGTATCCGCTCAAATAAGTTGGCCCGCCGTCGCTCACGCCGGGTCCGGCTCCTCGGGCCGCGACAGCGCCCCCCATTCGATCGCCGAGGGCGGTTCGAACAGGGCGAGCGCCGGCCGGCCGCTCTCGAAACTCTGGGCAAGCGACTGGGCGAGGCGCTGGGCGGCGATGGAAACCGGGGAGGCCTCGCCGCCGATCCTGAGATCGAAGGCGATCAATCGCGCGAAGCGGCGCTTGAGCGGCGGGTCGAGCGTGTCGATGCCCTGCGCGGCGAGTGCCGCGACGAGCCCATCCACCAAGGGGCGGAACGGCTCGATCAAATCGTCGGCGAGCGCGAAGGCGTTGCCGCGATTGGCGTGCTGGATGCCGATCGTCGGGTGCAGGCCGGCGGCGACCACGGCGCGGGCAACGGTCGCGCGCATGATCGCATAGCCGTAATTGAGAAGTGCGTTGGCGCCGGCCCGGTTGCGGTCGCGGCGGAAATCCTTGCCCATCAGCGCGGGCCAGTAGCGCCGGGCTGCCTGCGCCTCGACATTGTCGGGGTCGCCCGATTTCACCCGCCGCGCGATCAGCGCGAAGCCGGCGGCGCCGGGCGCGGAACGGGCGTCGAGCAGCGCGCCCTGCATCGCGATTTTGGCCTGGACGATCCGCCGCCAGAGCTGCTTGGTGAGCGGCTTCGACACTGCCCATTGCGCCTGCATCCGGGCATTCTGGGCATGATGGCCCTCGAGCGGCAGGGTGACCGCGATCGGGCAATGATTGGCGCCGCAAAAGACGATCGGCGCGCCGCGCTCGGCGAGGCGGGCGACGAGGCTGCCGCTCCAGGTCGCGCCATGGGCATGGACGATCACCGCGTGGACGTCGTCAAGCGGCACGCGGCCGACCTCCTCGCGATCCTTCTCCACCATCAGGAACCCGCGATGGGCGGAGAGATGGAGGCCCTCGGTGGCGATATCGACGATCCGGTCCATGGCGCCCTCCGCCGCTTCGCTTATTCGCGCGGGCCGGGATCGAAAACGCGACCGAGCGAATCGATCCTGGCCTGGCGGGCTTTCAGCTTCTTGAGGCCGCCGGCCGAGGACAGGATATATTTGAAGGGGTCGAGGTCGTTCGACGTGGCGTCCCGGGCCTTGAGCGCGCCGCCCTCGTTGTCCGGCGCGAGCGCGATCGTGCCGGTCGTGGAGAATTTCACAACTCGGACGATCCGGGGGGCGCCGCCGTCTCGTTCGATCGCGAGCATGTCGTTCTGACGCAGGCTCAGCACCTTCTTTGCCGCCGGATGCGGGCGGCGGTTTGCCTGGTCGGCCTGGTGTGCGTCGAACATGGATACGATGTCGGCGGTCCACTTGCCGTCCGGCAGGCGCCAGACATCGAAGCGGGCATTGGCATCGCCTTTATAAGCCTTGTAGGCGCGGCCCTCCTTGTCGCGGATCGGGATGACGTTGAGCGGCTCACGGATGCGGACGCGGCGGATGCCCTTGAACAGAGGATGCGTGTCGTGGAATCGTCGCAGCGCCTGTTCGAATTCTTTCCCGGACCGGTCGCGGGTCGCCTCGTGGAGCGCGTCGCGCAGCGGCCGGTCCGGAATTCGGAGTGGATCGCCGATATCGCCGGGTTTCAGGTTCGTCAGCGGGATACGATGGACCACGATCGGCGTTCTGCCGTCCGCTCCGACCTCGCCGGTGAGGCCGTAGGCAGTGTCGTTGTGCAGCCGGCCGGCGGTCACGTCGCCGCCGGGGGCGGGGCGGCTCCTTCGGCCGTGGTCCGACTTGTGGCTAACGGTGATGCGGGCCAGCCTCCTCCCCAGTTCCTCGCGAAACCCTTCCCAGGGCTGGGGCAGCTTCTCGAACAGGCGATCGAGATTCTTGTCCTCGGCCCGGCCGGCGGCGCGCGCGATCTGCTGGAGCAGCGAGCGCGTGGTGACCGCCGTCACCGCGGCGTCGATCGCATGGTGACGGTGGTCGAGCCGGTTCTTGGGCGCGTTCGAATGCTCGTTCTCGACGAAATTATGGTCCGGCAGCAAGCTGTTGAGGCCCCACAGGCGCCTTAGCATCGCCGTCATCCGGCCGGGGATCACATAGGCGCTGCCCTCGCTGGCGTCGGCGTAAAGGCTGGACAGATAACGCCCCGCCAGCCGCGACAGATATTGGGTGTCGGTCAGCTGGCGAGCCAGGAAGCCGCCATCCTTCTCCATCCGTGCCATCGCGTCGGGGCCGAAGCGCCACTGCTTCGATTTGTGCAGGCGGGCGACCTGGGCGCTGATCCTGTCCCAGCGCTCCTCGTCATGGCCCCATTTCTCATGAGGGGTGCGGTTGCCCTTGGCCCGGTTGCAATGGCGGTGGGCGACGACCTTGTTCGAGGCGCTGTCGTCCAGCGAGCGCGAATAGGGGATGACGTGATCGATGTCCGCCTCGCCGCCGAAGAGCTGGCGGATGCCGATCGGCTCGCCGCAATAGGGGCAGCGGCGGTCGAGCGGGTTGGCGGGGTTGAGTTCCTCCCACGTCCTGAGCAGCATCCGGTTGGCGCCGGTGTCGGCGAACCCTTCGGAGCGGAGCTTCTCTGAGCGGGCGACCGCCGCGGCGGTGTCCTTGCGGATGCGACGGTTATGCTCCTCCTTGTCCTTCTCGTTGAGCTTCAGCTCGCGCGCCAGCTCGACGACGATATGGTCGGGCCGGCCGTGCAGCTTGATGATCGCGTTGACCAGCTTCTCCACCTGGCGAAGGCCGATATGGACGGTAGGATTGGTGATCCTGCCCCAGCGCTTCTCCGGCGGATCGGACGGGAGCTGGCTGCCGGGCGGGATGTCGCGGGTCAGCAGCTCGCCATAATAAGGCAGCTGGGGCAGGATCTCGCCGGTGCGGTCGTCCGAATGATGCCAGCCGGCCCGGCGCACCGCCACGTCATAGGTGATCACCTCCTGCTTGAGCTCGTCTAGGATGCGGGCCGTCGCGGTTGGACCGAGGCGGCCGTAGAGCTCGGGAAGCGAGGCCTTCGCGGTTGCGGCGGCATGCTCGTCGTCAAGCCCGCATTCTTCGGTGAGGAAGACATGGAGGGCGTCCGGGTCTTCCTCCTCGATCAGCCGCTCGATGATGATCCATTGACGGTCGCGGTCGAGGTGCGGCCATTTGTCGCCGAACCTTTTCTTGTCGCTCATCACGGCATGGACTTCGTCGCCGGCGAGCTGGGTGCGGGTTTCGCTGGCCTTGTTGAAGCTTTGCCCCGGCTCGAGCTTCAGGAGCTTGCCGAGGCTGTCGAAGCTCGCCGCCTTCACGCCCCGGAGCTTCAGGACCAGCCGGTCGCGCTGGTCCATATCGAGCTTGCGGGAGGGCTCGCCCGGGGTGGTGATTTCGAGCTGGTTGACCTCCTCGTAAAGTCGCCGCTCCTGGAACAAAGGATGCGCCCTGGCCAGCCGGCGTTCGCTGTGGACGAACGTGCAGATTCCGACCTCCTGCTCCTTCAGCGGTCGCTGGAAGAAGAGGATGCGATGGAGCGCCGCGCGGGCCGTGTCGGTGAGAAGCGCGGGATGATGCTTCGCCTGCTCATCCCAGATGCGGCCGAACTCATAGTCGACGTGCCGGCGCTGGGGGTAGAAATCGTAGTCCTGGCTTTCGCCGCTCATCCGCACCCGCTTTTCGTCGCGTCCGGCGAGGAACTGGCCCAGCGTGTCGGCGCCCGCCTCGGCCATCGCCTGGTCGAGCGCCTTCGCGCCCGTGGCGATCTTGCCGTCCTCATTATCCTTCTGCCGGCGCTCGGCCTTGCGGTTCGACTTGAAGCCGCGACGCTGGTTGAGATGGAAGAGCGCTCGGCCGATTTCGTATGGCGCCAGCCTTTCGCTTAGCGCGCGGGCACGCAATACATAAGGATCGCGCTCGGCAATCAGCTTCGACTCGTCGTCATCGGCCGGCATCAGGCCATGCTCGACAAGCGCTTTGAGAAACGCCGCGCGGCGACCAAGATAACGGTCACGCCGCCGCCGCATCGCCCGGGCGGCGCGACGATCCACTGCGAGCGAGGCGCCGGATTTCGGATCGCGTCCGTCGGCGAAGATGCGGACGCCGATCTCGATGATCCGCGCATCGTCCTCGATCAGGCACCAGCCTATGCTGTTGGTGCCGATATCCAAACCAAGCCTGCGCATGCTCACCTCCCGCCAGCTCCCATCTTGGCGGGACATCGGCAACGAGGCAATTGACTTTGTCGCCGCTTCGGCTAGACTCAATATGTTCAGAAACTGCGGGCCAGCTGTTAACAAGCAGCTTGACTGCACCAAATAAGGGCGGGGCTGCGGCCTCGCCTTTTTCATGCGGCCTTCCGGCGCGTGGCGGGCTCGGCTAAACGGGCGCTCATGCTCCCCGCCATATTCGGCCTTTCCGGCCTTGCCCTCACCGACGCCGAGCGCGGCTTCTTCCGCGCGGCGGAGCCGGCCGGGTTCGTCCTGTTCGGGCGCAACGTCGCCGACAAGGCGCAGCTGCGGGCGCTGACCTCCTCGCTGCGGGAGGTTTCCGGGCGCGCGGACGTGCCGATCCTGATCGACCAGGAGGGTGGGCGGGTGGCGCGCTTGCGGCCGCCGGTCTGGCCAGAATTTCCCGCCGCCTGGCGGTTCGCCGAGCTTTACGAAAAGGCGCCGATCAGCGCGATCGAGGCGGCGCGGGTCAACGCGCAGGCGATCGCGACGACGCTCACAGAGGCCGGGATCAACGTCGATTGCCTGCCCGTGCTCGACGTGCGGCGGGAGGACGCGCACGATATCGTCGGCGACCGCGCGCTCGGCGCCGAGCCGATGCGGGTGGCGGCGCTCGGGCGGGCGGTGCTCGACGGGCTTGCGGCCGGCGGCTGCGTCGGAATCGTCAAGCACATGCCCGGCCACGGCCGCGCCGGCGCCGACAGTCATGAGGAATTGCCGGTGGTCGACGCAAGCGCGGATGACCTGGCCGTCGACCTCGCCCCGTTCCGCGCGTTGAGGGACGCGCCGATGGCGATGGTCGCGCACATCCTCTACCCGGCCTGGGACTCGGAGCGCGCGGCCAGCCTGTCGCCAGGCGTGATCGCCGACGTGATCCGCGGCGAGATCGGCTTCGACGGCCTGCTGATGAGCGACGACCTGGCCATGAAGGCGCTGACCGGCTCCGCCGGCGAGCGCGCGGCGGCGGCGATCGGCGCGGGCTGCGACCTGGCGCTGCACTGCTCGGGGGAACTGGCGGAGAATGAGGAGATCGCAGGCGCGCTCGGAGAGCTCAGCGAGGCGGCGCGGGCCCGACTGGCGCGGGCGATGGCGGGGATTGCTGGCAAGGCCTCGGCGGCGGGCTATGAGGAGTTGGCGGCTAAGCGCGACGCGTTGCTGGCCTATGCGTGAATGGCCAGGCGCCCGCGCCGGCCACCGGCGATGAGGAGCGCGACGCCCCACGCCGAGCGGCGGCTGCTCCAGGCGGCGGTCGCGATCGGCTGCCTGTCGCCCCTGGTCTTCGGCATGCGGGGCATGATCGAGGGGCCGGCGATGCTCATCGGCGTCGATCCGGGCGCGAGCCCGCCCGACCTCGAAAGCCATTACCGCTATCTGTCCGGAATATTCTTCGGGCTCGGGCTCATCCTGCTCTCCTGCGCGCCGCGGATCGAGGCATGCACGGCGCGGCTGCGCTGGACGGCGGCGGCGATCGTGATCGGCGGCACTGGGCGGCTCTACGGCCTGAGCGCGGGCGACGCGCCGTCCATCGCTCACCTGATCGCGCTTGGCGCCGAACTGGTGCTGACGCCGTCCCTGGTCCTGTGGCAGGCACGGGTGGCGCGGGGCTTCACCGCCGCGGCGGCGGGGTTTCGAAGCTGAGGCCGCCGGCGGTGCGCAGGGAGATCGGGCCGCGCGGGCGGGGCGGGACGAGCGCGCGGACGGCGCGGAAAAGCCGCGCCGCGTCGGCGGCGGCGCGGGTGCGCACGCAATAGGTGACCTCGCCCTCGCGGCCCCAGCGGTGCGCCTCGAAGCCAACGACGCCTCGGTCGCCGGCGAGCAGCGCCTCGGCGCGGGCGCGGGTCGGATTGTCGATGCCCATCGCGTAGCTGCCGAAGGCGATGGTGAGCGGGCAATCGGCGGGAACGGCCGCCGACGAAACCGTGCCGACGATCGTGGGCGCGGCCGGGGGCTGGGCGGGGGCGGACGTCTCGTCGGCAGCCATGCTGGTGCAGGAGGCCAGAGCGGCGGCCAGAGGCAGGATCAGGTACCTGGTCATGCGAGCGGCGATAGCATGGCCGCTTCGCTGTGGAAAACTCGCCATTGGGCTTCGACTTCGCGGCGGGGCGGCTCTAATCTGGCCTTGATGACCGACTCCGACGACGATTTCGAGCTGGAGAGCGCGCCCGCGCAGGGCGATCGGCTGACGCTCGATCTCGACGGGTGGGAAGGGCCGCTCGATCTGCTGCTGACGCTGGCGCGGACCCAGAAGGTCGACCTCGCGAAAATCTCGATCCTGGCCCTGGTCGAGCAATATCTGGCGTTCATCGCCGACGCCAAGAAGCTCAGGCTGGAGATCGCTGCCGATTATCTGGTGATGGCGGCCTGGCTCGCCTACCTCAAATCCTGCCTGCTGCTGCCCAAGGAGGCCGGGATCGACCCGAGCCCCGAGGAGCTGGCGATGCGGCTGCAGCTCAGGCTGCAGCGGCTGCAGGCGATGCGCGAGGCCGGCGCCCGGCTGATCGGCCGAGACCGGATCGGGCGCGACGTCTTCCTGAGGCGCGCGCCGGCGGGGCTGAAGGTGGTGCGGCGCTCGGCCTGGCAGGCCGATCTCTACGATCTCATCTCGGCCTACGGAATCGTCCGGGCGCGGACCGAGCCGTCGGTCCATGTCATCGCGCGGCGGCCGGTGATGACGCTCGACGAGGCGATCACGCGGCTGGAGGCGATGATCGGGGCCCGGGTCGAATGGACCGCGCTCGAAGCGTTCCTGCCCGAGACGCAGGATCCGGGCTTCCGCAAATCGGCGCTGGCGTCGAGCTTCGTCGCAACGCTCGAACTGGCGCGGCTCGGCAAGGTCGCCTTCCGCCAGGACGAGGCGTTCGCGCCGCTCTATGTGAGGGCGGCATGAGGGAGATCGCCGATGCGGTCCGCGCCGTCGAGGCGACCTTGTTCGCCGCCGCCGAACCGCTGAGCGCGGCCGATATCGCCCTTTACGTCGGCGAGGAGATCGACGTGGCGGCGGCGCTGGGCGCGCTTGCCGAACATTATGCGGGGCGCGGCGTGGAGCTGGTCGAGCGGGGGCAGCGCTGGCATTTCCAGACCGCGGCGGATCTCGCCCACATCCTCAGGCGCGAGCGCGAGGAGAGCCGCAAGCTTTCCCGCGCCGCGGTCGAGACGCTGGCGATCATCGCCTATCACGAGCCGGTCAGCCGGGCGGAGATCGAGGCGATCCGCGGCGTCCAGATCTCGCGCGGCACGCTCGACGTGCTGATGGAGGCGGGCTGGGTTCGGCCCGCCGGCCGGCGCGAAGTGCCCGGGCGGCCGCTCACTTATGCGACGACTCAGGAATTCCTTACCCATTTCGGGCTAAGGAGCCGGCGCGACCTGCCCGGGATCGACGATCTCAAGGCCGCCGGGCTGCTCGATCCGGTCGACGCGGCGCTCGAGCGGCTGGGGCTGGACGGCAGCGATGAGGACGAAGACGGGACCGGCTATGAGGTCGAACTGGAAAGTGACGCCGAACAAGCCTAGATTCGGTTCGGCATTGGGAGAATCTTCGAAATGGGTGGTTTCAGCCTCTGGCATTGGCTCATCGTCGGCCTCGTCATCCTGCTCTTGTTCGGCAAGGGCCGCTTTTCGGACATGATGGGCGATGTCGCGAAGGGCCTCAAGAGCTTCAAGAAGGGCATGACCGAGGACGAGGAGGCCGAGCAGCGCCGGCTCACCGCCGAGCGGGTCGACGCGCAGCCGGTGCCGCCGCCCGCGCCCGCCCCCGCGCCCGAGGCCGCTCCGGCCCCGGCGCGCGACGGCGATCGGCCGGCCTGAGGAAAGGCCCGGGGGCCGAAGCGCCATGTTCGGAATCGATTCCGCCGAATTGCTGATCATCGCGGTGGTCGCCCTGGTGGTGATCGGGCCGAAGGATCTGCCGCGGGTCATGCGTGCGGTCGGCCAGTGGGTCGGCCGGGCGCGCGGCATGGCGCGCCATTTCCGCTCCGGCCTCGACACGATGATGCGCGAGTCGGAGCTGGAGGAGATGGAGAAGAGCTGGCGGGCCAATAACGACAAGATCATGCGCGATCATCCCGCCGACAAGGATTGGGGCGAAAAGGACGGGGCCGGCCACGACTCGGCGGGCAAGGGCTGGGCCGATAAGGAATGGGCCGCGCCGGTGCCGGCGCTCGAGGGGGAGGCGGATGCCATCGTCCAGGTTTCGCCGGCGCGGGCGCCGCGCGCTTCGGGCTCGTCGAGGCCGAGGCCGCCGCCCCGCCGCCGGGCCGCGCCGCCGATCCCGGCCGGGCCCGCCGTCCCGCCGCCGGACGAGGCGTCATGACCGATCTCGACCGCGATTCGATGCCCGAGGGCGAGGAGGTCGACAAGAGCAAGGCGCCGCTGCTCGACCATCTCGTCGAGCTCAGGCGGAGGCTGCTGTGGTGCGTGGTCACGCTGGCCGTGACCTTCGGCGCGTGCCTCTATTTCGCGCGGCCGATCTTCGGCTTCCTGGTCCAGCCGCTGCTCGCGGCGGGGCAGGATCGCCTCATCTACACGGCGGTGTTCGAGGCCTTTTTCGTGGAGCTCAAGGTCGCCTTCTTCGCGGCGATCATGATCTCCTTTCCGATCATCGCCAACCAGCTCTGGCAGTTCGTCGCGCCTGGCCTCTACAGGAAGGAAAAAAGGGCGTTCGCGCCGTTCCTGATCCTGACTCCCTTCCTGTTCCTGAGCGGCGCCGCTCTGGCCTTTTACGTGGCGATGCCGGTCGCGCTGCATTTCCTGCTCGGCTACGAAGGCAATATCGCCGGCGTCCAGCAGGAGGCGCTGCCCGGAGTCGGCAATTATCTGAGCTTCGTCACCCGCTTCATCTTCGGCTTCGGAGTCGCCTTCCTGCTGCCGGTGCTTCTGATGCTGCTCGAAAAAGCGGGGCTGGTCACCCGCTTGCAGCTGAAGAGCGGGCGGCGCTACGCGATCGTCGTCGCGTTCGTCATCGCGGCGGTACTGACTCCGCCCGACGTGATCTCGCAGCTCCTGCTCGCGGTGCCGCTCGTCATCCTCTACGAAATCTCGCTGGTCGCGATCTGGTTCACCGAAAAGAAGCGGGCGAAGCAGGCCACCAGCGACGCCGCATAAAAAGGGGCGCCCCCGAAGGGACGCCCAGCTCCTCTGAATCTCTACGCCCGCGGGCGGAGAGCTTCAAAACCGCGACTTGCGGGGCGCTCCTGCCTCAGGCGCCGACTGAGCGCCGAAGAGCTTCTTGCCCCGCGCGACTCAGGTTTCCTCGTCGACCGCGTTGGCGGCGGATTCGACATCCTGGCCGGCGCCGCGCACGGTGTTGCATGCGGTGGCGAGCATCAGCGTGCTCGACAGCGCCAGTATCGCAAAAAGCTTTTTCATCGACCGTCTCCTGAACCTCGGCTCCGGCTGAACGCGCCGGCCCGGATGCGGCCTCAATGCCCCGCCGTCGCTTCGGTTCCGCCGCCGTGACGAAATGCGCGGCGGCGGCGGTGAGCGCATATCAGGGGGTGGGAGACGAAATTGGGCCCGGACGCGCCACCGGGGGGGGGGAGGTTAAGCGCGTCCGGGCCCATGTCTTGGATAGCGAGAGCGGGGGGGCAAAAGGTCACTATCCGAACCCCTCAACGAGGTTGAGCGCGGTGAGTTCCGCGATTTGCGAAAAATTTTTTGCGTCCCCGAGATTTTTTCGGCGTTGTGCGTGGCGGCCGGTCCTGCTGCGCCGTCGGCCTCGCCGATTCCTAGAGGAGGGCGGCGCCGTCGACGATGACGATTCGGACCGAATAGCGGCCGGCCTCGGCATCGCGGTCGAGGGTGGAGCGCAGCTGACGGGCGAGGCCGGTGACGATTCGGTCGAAGCGGTCGGCCAACGCCTCGTCGCACCCGGCAACAGCGGCCAGGGTGCCGATCTCGACGGTGAGGCGGGCGCCACCCGGCTCCTCGGCCTCGAGCATGACTGAAATCAGGGTGCTTCCGCACAGCATGCCGAATTCGACGATCTCGGTGATCAGAAATGCGATCGAGACGGCGACGTCCTGGGTGGCGTGGACGGGAGCGACATCGAGCCGGATCTGCATGGCGGAGGCGGCGTTCGGCGCGGTTGCGCGCAGATTGGCGGCGAGCTCGGAAATGAGAGGCTTGAGCGCGACTCCGCGATTTTCCTCGAGCTCGGCGAAATGATTGCGGTGGACGACGGCGAGCGCGTCGACTCGGCGCTGGATCGAGGCGTAGGCGGCCGCGACCTCCTCGCTGGGGGCGCCGCGCGAATGGAGGTTGAGCAGCGACGCCACGACCTGGAGATTGTTCTTCACCCGGTGATGGACTTCGCGGACCAGCCGAGACTGCCGCGCCACCGCCGCTTCGAGCTCGGCCTCGTGCCGTGCGACCGTCTTGGTCACCTGGTCGAACGCCTGCCCAAGCGCGCCGATCTCCTGCGCGGGGGTGCGCAGATCGGGCAGATCGAGGCCGCTGTCCCCGGGCCTGTAAGCGGCGATCACCTGCTGGATGCGGCCGAGCGGACTGAGCAACAGACGCTGGACCAGAATCCAGCCGACCACCGACGCCCAAAGCCACATCAGGATCGGCGACAGGATGGCGAGGATTTCGGCAAGGCTCATGGGCGGCGCGGCGGCGCGCACCCGCAGCGCATAGCCACCGCCGGCGAAGGAGAAGTCGGCGCTGACCTCGCCGCCGCCGCCATAAGAGGCGCGGGCGCGCAGCGGCATGACCCGGTCTTCCTGGACCAGCTCCAGCGCGAAATCGCCCTGCCGGGCGGGATTGTCGATGAGCCTGGCGAGCACGTCGCGGCGATACTCGGCCACTCCATCGACCGCGCCGGTCGAGTCGTAGAGGAAGATTTCGAGCATTTCGCCGCCAGGCAGGATTTCCCCCTGCGCGGCCGTGCCGGTCGCGGGCGGCGCCTCGGGCGGCGCGAATCCCTGGCTGACGCAGAGCTGCGTCTGTCCCTCGCCATAGATTGCGAAGCGGCCGGGCGTGCTCGGTGGCCGGGAGAGCCGATCGAGCGTGCGCCGGCACAAGGCGGCGGGATCCCGCGCTTCGACGATCGCGTCGCGGGCGAGGCGCAGACCGTAGGCGTTGCGCGCCAGCGCGACTGTGAAGCGCTGGACATGGATGGAGAGCAGCGCTTGGGCTTCGACCTGCGCCTTTTCGCGATTGGCGCGGGCATTCTCGGCCGAGCTGATCACGGCGACGATACCGAGCGGCAGCAGGCCGACGGAGAGGATGATCCACATCTTGAGGCCGGTGGAGAGCCGATCCCAGCGCGAGGGCCTGGCGGGGTCGGGATCGGCGCTGCCGGTCATCCCCGCGCGATTCAGTCGAGCTTTCCGAGCAAATCGAGCATCTCGGGCGGGATGTTTTCGGCGAGCGCGCGATCGTAGACCGAACGAAGGGCGTCGCCGACGTCGGTTCCGGCGCTGCGCTTGCGTTTGCGGCGTTCGGTCGGTCGGGGCAGGTTCTTATTGGCTGGATCTGACAAAGTTCGTTCACCCCTCACGGCACTGCCGCCCGCACGTAGTCCAAGGCCCGTCAGAGAAGCCTCGTTATCGGCCGTCCCCGCTGAACAGACGCACAAAGTCGGCGGCACCGAATAATCGCGCCGCGCGAGGTTTGGAAACAAAAAAGTCCGACGATTGTTCCACCATGGCGCGAGGACGGGGCGGGGCCGCCTTATTCCTGCCGGTGCGCAGCGGTCACCGCTTGCATTCGCGCAGGCGCGCACTCAATAGGCCCGAAGGTTTTGAAGGAGTCGCACCCACCATGTCGCTTGGCCAGGAACTCGCGCCGCATCTCCCGTTTCTCCGCCGCTACGCCCGGGCGCTGACCGGCACTCAGGCGCATGGCGACAATTTCGTCCGGGCGACGCTGGAAGCCATCGTCGCCGCGCCCGAATCCTTCCCGCGCGACGTCGACGCCCGGCTCGGCCTTTACCGGACCTTTCACGCGATCTGGTCCTCGGCCAATGTCGAGGAGGATCCGGGCCATGCCGATCCCGAGGAGGCCGAGGGCATCGCCCAGGCGCGCCTGTCGCGGATCACGCCGCTGTCGCGGCAGGCCTTGCTGCTGACCGCGATGGAGGGCTTCACGCCCGAGGATGCCGGCTATCTGATCGGCGCGTCGGCCGAGGAGGTCGAGAATCTGGTCAACGAGGCGCTGGCCGAGATCGAGCGTCAGACCCGCGCCGATGTCCTCATCATCGAGGACGAGCCGATCATCGCGATGGATATCGAAACCATCGTCCGCGATCTCGGCCACAACGTCACCGGCGTCGCTGTCACTCGCGACGAGGCGGTGAGCCAGGCGCTGGCGCAGCGGCCGGGCCTCGTTCTCGCCGACATCCAGCTCGCCGACGACAGTTCGGGCATCGACGCGGTCAAGGACATTCTTGCCGAATTCGCGGTGCCGGTGATCTTCATCACCGCCTTTCCCGAGCGGCTGCTGACCGGCGAGCGGCCCGAGCCGACCTTCCTGATCACCAAGCCGTTCCAGCGCTCGACCGTCAAGGCCGCGATCGCCCAGGCCCTCTTCTTCGACACCACCACCGTGCCGGCCTGACGCGGCAACGGAACCGGCCCGGACGGGGCGCGTTGGCTTCCGTAACGAATGGAACTTCAGCGGGACGGTGACGGGCATGGACGAGGGACAGGAACAGCATATCAGCACGACCGAGGCGCGAGCCGGCTCGACGCCGCACATGACCCGCTACATCCTGGTCTGGGGGCTGGGGCTGGTGATCGTCGCGTTCGTCGCCATATTGCTGATCTGGAAATAAATCCTATTTTCGAGGCAGCGGCGGCGCCGTCCGGCGCCCGCATGCACGACAGTCGATATAAGCGAGGGCAGCGTTGAGCGAACGGCCGGCACAGGCGGAAGACGACTCGGGGCGCGCGAGCGATTGGGCGCCGCTGCCCGACGACGAATTCAAGGACCAGCTCGCCTCGGTGATCCCGCATCTGCGCGCCTTCGGCCGCTCGCTGTCGGGCAGCCGCGACCTCGCCGACGATCTCGTCCAGGAGACATTGCTCAAGGCCTGGGCGGCGCGCAAGCGTTTCCAGGCCGGCACCAATATGCGCGCCTGGACCTTCATCATCCTCAGGAACCTGTTCCTCAGCCAGATGCGCCGAGCCCGATTCAAGGGCGAATGGGACGAACTCACCGCTTCCAAGCTGCTCGCCGCGCCGGCGAGCCAGGATCGCCATATCGAGCTGGGCGACATGCAGCGGGCGCTGATGCATCTGCCGCAGCCGCAGCGCGAGGCGCTGATCCTGGTCGGAGCGGGCGGCTTCGCTTATGAGGAGGCGGCCGAGATTTGCGGCTGCGCGGTCGGGACGATCAAGAGCCGGGTCGCACGCGGCCGGGTCGCGCTCGAGGCGCTGCTCACCGATGGCAAGCTGTCCTCGCGCCGCTCGCACACGACGCCCGGCGACAAGAGCGCCTTGCAGACCATCATGAACGAGGTGGAAGAGCTGAGCCGCGATCGCGACCCGGACCTGGAGGCCTAGTCGAGTCGCGAAAGCAGATCCCGAAACGGCTCCAGCGAACGCTGCTCGCCATCCAGGCGGTAGGCCCGGCGCAACGCATCGCCCACGCCGGCGTGGACGGTGGGCGGAGCCACCTTCACGAACCTGCGGGTTGAATTGTCGGCCATCGCCTTCATTCTCGAATTCCAATCCTTCACGGTGACACTAACGTGCCTTTGCCCATGTGGTTGCAAATGTTGCGCTACCTGAACGGTTGGTGGACGGCTATCGCGCTGTGGAAATGACCGAATCCAAAGCCCGAATCCATGAAGCGACGGCGCGCGCGCGGGCGCATTCGCCGTTCCTCGGCTTTCAGCTCGAACGCCTCCCCGAGGTGGCTTCGGCGCTTGCGGACGGCGATCTCCCCGCGGCGCTGGCCGTGGCCCGCCGGGAGGGCGAGGGCGCGGACGCGATGGCGGCGGTGAGGCGGGAGCGCAGCGCCTTCGCGCTGGCGCTCGGCATCGGCGACCTTGCCGGGCTGCTCGATCTGGAAGCGGTGACCGCGGCGTTGTCCGACCTTGCCGACCGGATCCTCGACCGCGCCGTCGCCACGGCGATCGGCGAGCGGACGCCGGACGTGGAGTGCCGCGGGTTCGCCGTCATCGCGCTCGGCAAATTGGGCGGGCGCGAGCTCAATTATTCGTCGGACGTCGACCTCATCTACCTCTACGACCCCCGGACGCTGCCGCTCCGGCCGCGCGAGGAGCCCGGCCAGGCGGCGCAGCGCATCGGCCAGCGAGTCACCGAAATCCTTCAGAAGCTCACCGGGGACGGCTATGCGTTCCGGGTCGATCTTCGGCTCAGGCCCTCGCCCGAAGTGACTCCGATCGCGCTGCCGGTCGATGCCGCCATCTCTTATTACGAATCCTCTGCTTTGCCGTGGGAGCGGGCGGCGTTCATCCGGGCGCGGGCGGTGGCGGGCGACGCGGGGGTCGGCCGCTATTTTCTCGACGCCGTCCACCCCTTCGTGTGGCGGCGCTCGCTCGATTTCGGGGCGATCGGGGAGCTGCGGTCGATCACTCGGCGGATCCGCGATCATTATGCCCACGGCCAGGCGTTCGGCCCCGGCTACGATCTGAAGCGCGGCCGCGGCGGCATCCGCGAGGCGGAGTTCTTCGCCCAGATCCACCAGCTCATCCATGGCGGCCGCGATCCTGCCCTGCGCGCGCCGGCGACGCTCGATGCGCTCGCCTCTCTGGCCGCGGCGGGGCAGATCGCCGGGGCGGATGCCGCGGCGCTGGCCGGCGCCTACCGGCTGCTGCGCACGATCGAGCACCGGCTGCAGATGGTCGACGACCGTCAAACCCACAGCCTCCCCGACGACCTCGACGGCGTGGCGCGGCTGCACGGGCTTGGCGGCGGCGGCGATCTGCTCGATTTGCTCCGCCCGCACGTCGACGCCGTGGCGGCGATCTACGCCACGCTCGCCGCCAGCGAAGGCGATCGGCTGCCCGACAACGGGCAGGCGCTGGAGAGCGCGCTCGCGGCGGCCGGCTTCGCCGACGCCGGGGCGGCGCGGGCGCGGATCGAGGGCTGGCGCGCGGGCAAGGCACGCTCGCTGCGAACGAACGCCGCGCGCGAGCCGTTCGAGGCGATGCTGCCCGAGCTGATCGGGGCGTTCGCGGCCGCGCCCGATCCGATGCGGGCGCTGAACCGGTTCGACGATCTCGTGCTGAAGCTGCCCACCGCGGTCAATTTCTACCGGCTGCTGGAGGCGCGGCCCGCCCTGATCCAGCATCTCGCGGCGATTCTCAGCCACGCGCCGGCGCTCGCCGAGCAGCTCGGCCGCCGCCCCGAGCTGCTCGACGGCCTGATCGACGCCAGCGCCTTCCTGGCGGTGCCGCCCGTCGCCGAGCTGATCGAGGATTTCGCCCGCTCCGACCGCGCCGGCGAGGATTATCAGATGGTGCTCGATCGGGTGCGGCGGCGGGTCAACGAACGCCGCTTCGCGCTCGGAGTCCAGCTCGTCGCCGCTTATACCGACCCTTTGGAAGTCACCGAAGGCTATTCGCGGGTGGCCGAGGCGGCGATCGGGGTGCTCGCCGACGCCGCCATCGCCGAGTTCGAGCAGGCGCACGGCCGCGTGCCCGGATCGGAGCTGCTGATCCTCGGCCTCGGCCGCCTCGGCGGCGAAGCGCTGACCCACGCCTCCGACCTCGATCTCGTCTATCTGTTCAGCGGCAGCCACGAGAACGAATCGGACGGCCCCAAGCCGTTGCGCGCGACCGATTATTTCAACCGGCTGGCGCCGCGCGTCACCGCCGCCTTGTCGGTCGCGACGGCGGCCGGGCCCCTCTACGACGTCGACACCCGGCTCAGGCCCTCGGGTACGGACGGGCTGCTTGCGATCAGCCTCGAAAGCTTCGCCGCCTACCAGCGCGACCAGGCGTGGACCTATGAGCATATGGCGCTGACCCGGGCGCGCCCGGTCTACGGTTCGCCGCGAGGGCGGGCGGCGCTCAAGGCGGCGGTCCACGCGGCGCTGCACAAGGACCGGGATCCGGCCAAGCTGGTCGCCGACGCGGCGGCGATGCGCGGCGACATGAACCGGCACAAGCCCCCCGGTGGGCCGTTCGACATCAAGCTCGGGCCGGGCGGGCTGGTCGATCTCGAATTCGCGGTCCACGTGCTCCAGCTCCGCCACCGCATCGGCCTCAGCCCGCACCTCGAAGTGGCTCTGGCCGCGCTGGAGGCGGCGGCCCTGGTCGGCGCCGACATCGATCCGGCGCTCAGGCTGCTCACCCGAATCCTCGTCATCCTGCGGCTGGTTTCGCCAAGCTCGGCCGTGCCGCCCGAGCCGAGCCGGGCGCTGGTCGCGCGCGCCTGCGGGCTGGCGGACTGGGACGCGCTGGTCGCCGCGCATGACGATGCGCGGGCGAAAGTTCGCCATTTGTGGGCCTCGGTTTTCGACCAATAGGGCGAGGCGCCCTGATCTTGGCGCTTGCCCCGGGGGCGTTCGCCCGGCAGACCGGGGCGGGGGCGCGACATTGGAGACTGACATGCTCGGCGAAGGCGATCCCGTACCCGACGTGACCCTCACCGGAATGGACGGGGCGAAGGTCAGCCCGGCCGATTTCAAGGGCAACAAGCTCGTCCTCTATTTCTATCCGAAGGACGATACGTCCGGCTGCACGCGCGAGGCGCAGGATTTCACCGCTCTGGCGGAGGATTTCGAGAAAGCGGGCACCTGGATCCTCGGCGTGTCCAAGGACGATCCGGCCAGCCACAGCAAGTTCGCCGGCAAATACGGCCTCACGGTCAAGCTCGCCTCCGACGAGGACGGCAGCGCCTGCGAGGCCTTCGGCACCTGGGGCCAGAAGAGCCTCTACGGCCGCAAATATATGGGCATCGACCGCGCGACCTTCCTGATCGACCGCGACGGCACGATCGCGAGGATCTGGCGCAAGGTGAAGGTCCCCGGCCATGCCGAGGCGGTGCTGGCCGCGGCGCGGGACCTGCCGTGAGCGGCGGCGCTTCGCGATGAACGGAAATCCCCGTTGGTGAGGCGGGCGGCGAGCCGGGGAACGCGCCGTTTCCGGCCGCGTTATCCGGCCATGATTCGCCGCCGTCCCTATCTGCTGCCGACTTTGGGGGTCGCCCTGCTGGTCGGCGGGCTGGTCGGCGTCCAGCTCGGCGAAAGCGCCATCGCCGGGATCAATCCGATCCATTTCCAGGGCGAGGCCGAGCCGCCCGCCGGAGTCCAGGTCAACGCCGCGCCGGCCAACGCCCCGCCGACCTATCTCGACGCCTATGGCTGGGAGGAAGGGCAGAGCGCGCGTGCCTCCGATTGCGGCGATTGCGCGCGGCCGGGAGAAACCTACGCCCTGGTCCGGACGGAACAGCCGCTGCGCATGGCCGGCCCGAACTGGCGCGACGAAACCGGCGCGGCCGAGCTCGACCCCGGGCCCCCGGGCGAGGTTCGCGCCCGGCGCGGCGATCGCGAAGTGGCGCGCTATGCCGATTTCCCGATCGAGGCCAAGCCGGAGAGCGCGCCGCGGGCCGAAGCGCCGGCCGACAAGGCCGATGCCCATGAGGATGCCGACGAAGGCGATTACGACGAATAGACGATCCGCACCCGCCCCGCCGCTTGGGCGGCGCGCGCGCGGGCCTCGCCGGTCGTCTCCCCCATCGCCAGCGCCACTCCCATCCGTCGGTTGGCGCGCGTGACCGGCTTGCCGAACAAGCGGACGTCGACCTCGCATCCCGGAGCGCCCGCCGCCAGCGCCTCGGCCAGCCCCTCGTAGCGGAATGCTCCGGCCTCGCGGTCGGCCAGGATCACCGCCGAGGCGGATGGCCCGCGCAGGCGGATTTCCGGGATCGGCAGGCCCAATATGGCGCGGGCGTGAAGGTCGAACTCGCTGAGCGTCTGCGAGATCGAGGTGACCATTCCCGTGTCGTGCGGGCGCGGCGACAATTCGGAGAAGATCGCTTCGCCGCCGGCGACGAAGAACTCGACCCCGTAAATGCCGTGGCCGCCGAGATTGTCGACGACCTTTCGGGCCATCTCCCGCGCCTGGGCGAGGACGGCCTCGTCCATCGCCATCGGCTGCCAGCTTTCCCGATAGTCGCCATGCTCCTGGCGGTGGCCGATCGGCGGGCAGAAGGTGATTCCGTCGCGGCTTCGCACGGTGAGGAGGGTGATCTCGTAATCGAAGGCGACGAATTCCTCGACGATCACCCGCGGCCTGTCGCCGCGCATATTGGCGACCGCATAGTCCCAGGCGGCCTCGATCTCGGCCTCGGCGCGGACCGTGGACTGGCCCTTGCCCGAGGAGGACATGACCGGCTTGACGACGCAGGGCAGGCCGGTGTGGGCGGCGCCGGCGCGGGCCTCGTCGAGGCTTTCGGCGAAGCGGTAGCGCGACGTCCTGAGGCCCAGCGTCTCTGCGGCGAGCGCCCGGATCGCATCGCGGTTCATCGTCATCCGCGCGGCGCGGGCCGTGGGTACGACGTGCCAGCCTTCCGCCTCGAGCAGGGCCAGCTCCTCGGTGCGGATCGCCTCGATCTCAGGAACGATATGATCGGGCCGGTGGCGCTCGACAGCCGAGCGCAACGCCGCCGCGTCCAGCATCGAAAAGACCTCGAAGGCGTCGGCGACCTGCATCGCCGGCGCTCCGGCATAGGAATCGCAAGCGACGACTTGGGCGCCGAGCCGCTTGGCCGAGATGACGAACTCGCGGCCGAGCTCGCCCGAGCCGAGCAGGAGGATTTTGGCGGTGAAGGGCATGTGGCTCCCGGGTTCAAGCTTGTCGGTCAGAAATGGCGACCCGCTCCTAGCCCGTTCGGGCTGGGCTTGTCGAAGCCCTCTCCTTCTCCAGTCCCTCGATTCGGCCGCCATGGAATTTGCGGTCCGTGCAGTGGCGCATATAGACGGTGCAGCTTATGGAAACGCAAAGAACAGAAGTAGAGGGCTTCGGCAAGCTCAGCCCGAACGGGAACCTGAAGCGGGCGAGAAAGCGAGCGTGAAAACGATCGCGCAGGCTTGCCGGAGCGTCCTGCTCGCCACCGGAAAAGGCGAAAAGGTGAAGACGGCGCGGGCGACCGCGCGCGCCTGGCGCCGCGGCGCGCTCGCCCACGCCTTCGACCTGCCAATGCCCGATCGCCCGGCGCGGACGGACAGGCCCGAGCTGCTGGCGCCCAATCGCATGCCCAAGCGCGGCAAGGCGGGATCGGAGCGCGGCCGGATCGCCATGCTGCACGCGCTGGCCCATATCGAATATGGAGCGATCGACCTCGCCTTCGACATGGCGGGACGGTTCGGCGCGGACTTCCCACGCGCCTTCGTCGACGACTGGCTTGGCGTGGGCGCGGACGAGGCGATGCATTTCGCCTTGCTCGACCGGCGGCTGCGGGCGCTGGGCTCCGCTTACGGCGCGCTCCCCGCCCATGACGGATTGTGGGAAGCGGCGGAATCGACCGCGCGCGATCCGCTTGCCCGGCTGGCGGTCGTGCCGATGGTCCTGGAGGCGCGCGGGCTCGACGTGACGCCGGCCATAATCGGCTCGTTCGAGCGCGCCGGCGACAATCGCTCGGCGGCGATCATGGCGCGCATCTATCGCGACGAAATTCAGCACGTCGCGGCCGGCACGCGCTGGTTTCGATTCGGCTGCGAATCCCGGGACTTCGATCCGATTGCCCACTGGCAAGCGCTGTTACGGCGGTATTTCCGCGGCAGCCTGAAGCCGCCGTTCAACGACTCAGCCCGCGACCAAGCCGGTCTGTCCCGCGATTTCTACACAGGGGTTGCCGCGCCAACTTATGTTTAACACTGTCCGGCCACGCAGTCGGGGGGCACTTCCGACACACATGTAGCCTGGGCGAGACGCCCATCAGATTCAAGCGGTCGCCAGGCGTGGCCGCATCGGCCCGGTGGCCGGGCGGGGATAAAAATGACGAATACTCTTCTGACAAACGCCGGTTGGAACGCGCGGTTCCGCAACATCTTCAAGCCGCGCGATATTTTCCTCCACGACGGCAAAAGCCTGCGCCGCTTCACGATCGGCGCCGGTGTGCAGATGGCGGCCGCTTTGGCCGCCTTTGTCGTATTGGCCTGGTCCGCGATCGCCACCTTCGCCGCGATCGACGCGATGGACGGCGATGTCGCCCGCATGGAGCGGCAGGTCGCCCGGATGGAAGCCGACGTCGCCCAGATGCGCGACCAGACCCGCCGCCACGCCGCAGTGCTCGAGCGCCGCCAGCAATTCCTCGCCGCGATGCTTTCGGGCGACGCCGACGCCGACCGGCTCGCCGCTTTGCTGCCCGCCGAGGCCAATGCGCCGCGGGCCGTCGCTTTGCCTTATGCCCGGGTCGATGCGATGCAGCGCCAACTCGCCGAGCGCACCCGCGACGCCACCCGCCAGCGCGTCGCCGAAACCGCCAGCGCGATCCGCAATATGGGGATCAATCCAAACCAGTTTCTGCGCCCTGGCGGCCCCGCCATGGGCGGCCCGTTCGAGGAGGTCCAGCAGGGCGGCAACGCCGATCCGCGCTTCCGCGAATTGTTCACCACCTGGCGGCAGCTCGACCAGCTCGAGCAGGGCGCCGCCGCAATCCCGTCCGCTCATCCGATCCAGGGCTCGATCGCGCTGACCAGCGGCTATGGCGTGCGCTCCGATCCGTTCCGCGGCCGCGCCGCGATGCACGCCGGCATCGATCTCGCCGGCCCGCTCGGCACCCCGATCCACGCCACCGCCGACGGCATCGTCGGACGCGCCGAATATAATAATGGCGGCTACGGCAATCTCGTCGAAATCAATCACGGCCAGGGCATCCAGACCCGCTACGGCCACCTTTCGCGCTACACCGCCCGCCCGGGCCAGCGCGTCCGCCGCGGCGAGCTGATCGGCTATATGGGCTCGACCGGCCGGTCGACCGGCAGCCACCTCCATTACGAAGTCCGTATCGACGGCCGCGCCGTCAATCCCGTCCCCTTCATCCAGCAGGCCAGCACGATGGCGCGCCTCCAGGGCCAGAGCCCGATCGGCGCTCCGGCCGCGATCGGCGGCCCCACCGGCGGACCGGCCGTCGCCCGCCGCTAGAGCGATTTTCCAATGCTAGGGAGAGGCCGCACAGGCCGAAGGCCTCGCCGGCGACGGCGGGGCCTTTTCCTTGGCGGACGGCGCGGTTGCTTCGGAGCGCGAAGAGGGTCGCATCGGCCGTAGCGAGCGTGGGCAGCGCGCGATGGCTCCGTCCGGATCGCGAGATCCTGGTCGACCAACGCTCAAAAATACTCAACCGTTCGCCCTGAGCCTGTCGAAGGGCTTTCCTTCTTACTGAAGGAGAAACAGCAGGGCTTCGACAGGCTCAGCCCGAACGGTGTTGGAATTCGAACGGAGGTGTCGGAACTCGAACGGCGTTGAACCCGAACCGTGTTGGAGCCCGCCCAGCTCGATCAGAGCCTAGCAGCCGTCGCCGGCCGCGCACTCCTCGCCCACCTCGACCTGGAAGGTCGAATGGGTGATGCCGAAACGGTGGGCGACGCCGTGGGCGCAGGCGCCGAGGAAGGCGTCGCCCGGAAAGCCGCCGGGCACGACCAGATGGGCGGTCAGCGCATATTCGGTGGTGCTCATCGGCCAGATATGGAGATCGTGGATGCGCGCGACGCCGGGCAAAGCGTTGAGATGGGCCTCGACTTCCTCCGGGTCGATGCCGCGCGGCACTCCCGCAAGCGCCATGGTGAGGGAATCGCGCAGCAGATCGGCGGTGACGATGAAGATCAGCCCGGCGACGATCAGCCCGGCCACCGGGTCGATCCACACCCAGCCGGTGGTGGCGATGCCGATCCCGGCCACGACCACGCCGGCCGAAACCAAAGCGTCGGCGACCATGTGAAGATAGGCGCCGCGTACGTTGAGATCGCTCTTTCGGCCGCGAACGAACATGAGCGCGGTGGCGCCGTTGACGAGGATGCCGATCGCGGCGACGATCATCACGGTCTGGCCCTCGACCGTGTCGGGGATGAGCAGCCGCACCACCGCGTGATAGACGATGAAGCAGACCGCGACCAGCAACAGCACCGCATTGGCGAGCGCGGAGAGGATGGTGGCGCCCCGCAGGCCGTAGCTGAAGCGGCGGGTCGGCGGCCGCTTGGCCAGGATCGCCGCGAACCAGGCGGTCGCGAGGCTGAGCACGTCGGAAAGATTGTGGCCGGCGTCGGCGAGGAGCGCCATCGAATTGGCGTACCAGCCGAAAAACGCCTCGACTCCGACGAAGACGAGATTGAGGACGATGCCGGCGGCGAAGGCGTTTCCGAAATCGGCCGGGTGATGATGATGCCCGCCGTGGCCGTGATGGTGGCCGCCATGATCGTGACTGTGGGGCAAGCTCGACTCCGCGGCGGCCGCCGGACGGGCGGCGAGGCCCCAAGCTAGACGAGAAGCGCGCCCAGCCGCAACTCCGTCGTCCGGAAGAGCAAACCGTCACCCCGGCGATCAACCCCTCATCCCGGCGAAGGCCGGATCTCGTGACGGGAATTCACGTCGGTCTCGACGAAGCCCCCGGCCTTCGGGGTCCCCGCAAAGTACTACTTTGCGGGGTGCCCCTTCGCCGGGGTGACGGAAAGGGCGATTATTTCCCCTTCTTCGCCCGGTGGCTGGCCATGTCGAGCACGGCATTGGCCTCACCCTCGGGGAGCAGGCCGAGCCGGCGCGCCACTTCCTGATAGGCTTCGGCCTCGCCGCCCAGGTCGCGGCGGAAGCGGTCCTTGTCGAGCTTCTCGCCCGAGGCGGTGTCCCATAGCCGGCAGCCGTCGGGGCTGATCTCGTCGGCGAGGATCACTCGGGCGAAGTCGTTCTCCCAGAGCCTGCCGAATTCGAGCTTGAAGTCGACCAGGCGGATGCCGATCCCGGCGAACAGGCCGCACAGGAAGTCGTTCACCCGGATCGCCATGTCGGCGATGTCGTTCATCTCCTCCTGGCTGGCCCAGCCGAAGGCGGCGATATGCTCGTCGGCGATCATCGGGTCGCCCAGCGCGTCGTCCTTGTAGAAATATTCGATGATCGTGCGCGGCAGCTGGGTGCCTTCCTCGATGCCGAGCCGGGTCGAGAGCGTGCCGGCGGCGACGTTCCTGACCACGACCTCGATCGGGATGATCTCGACTTGGCGGATCAATTGCTCGCGCATGTTGAGCCGGCGGACGAAATGGGTGGGGATGCCGATCGTTCCGAGCAGGGTGTAGATATGCTCGGAGATGCGGTTGTTGAGCACGCCCTTGCCCGAGATCGTGCCCTTCTTCTGGGCGTTGAACGCGGTCGCGTCGTCCTTGAAATATTGGATCAAAGTGCCGGGCTCGGGCCCTTCGTAGAGAATCTTGGCCTTGCCTTCGTAGATCATGCGGCGGCGGGACATCTGGGCTTCGGCCTCCGGCTAGGGGCTGGCGAGGGAAGGCGGCTCTATAGGGGAGGGAGGGGCTAAGGGCAACGCGACGCTCGGCCGCTAGCTGTCCCAGCTCAGCCGAGTGCCGCACCAGGGGCAAAAGGCGATCGCGATCATCGAGGATCCGCCGTGGTGAATCATGATCCCGTACGGTTCAGGCTCGGCCAATGGTCGATCAGCATGTCCGGGCAGTCATGGCGGTCCGGATGATCCTCGCAACTATTCTCGACGTTCTCGGTCATCATGGCGCAGCAATGCTGCTTCGTGCCTGGCTGAGCCATCAGGTCACCTTGCCGCGCACCGCATATTTGGGATCGCGCCAGCTTTCGCTCGCCATGATCGCCGCCAGCCGGTCGACGCCGGTCCAGATGTCCTCGAAGCGGAGATAGAGCGGGGTCAGGCCGAAGCGGACGACGTCGGGCGCGCGGAAATCGCCGATCACGTCGGCGGCGATCAGCGCCTGGCAGATTTCGAAGGCATGGGGATGGGCGAAGCTGATATGGCTGCCGCGCTGCTCCTCGGCGCGCGGGGAAATGCAGGCGAGTTCGGGACAGCGCTGCTCCATCAGCGCGTGGAAGACGTCGAACATCGCCCGCGACTTGGTCCAAAGCCGCTCCATCGTGACTCCTTCGAAGGCGTCGACGCCGCTTTCCAGCGCGGCGAGGCCGAGGATCGGCGGGGTGCCGGCGAGAAAGCGGTCGATGCCGCGCGCGGGCGCGTAATCGTCGGTGAAGGCGAACGGTTCGGCATGGCCCATCCAGCCGCGCAGCGGCGAGACGAGCCACTCCTGCAGATGCTCGGCGACGTAAAGGAAGGCCGGCGCGCCCGGGCCGCCGTTCAGATATTTGTAGCCGCAGCCGACCGCGAGCTCAGCGCCCGAATCATTGAGATGGAGGGGCACGGCGCCGACGCTGTGGCTCAGGTCCCAGACCGTCATGGCACCGGCCTCGCGCGCTCTGGCGGTGATCCGCGCGATGTCGAACCGCTCGGCGGTCTTGTAGTGGACATGGGTGAGGAGGAGAAGATTGGTGTCCGGCCCGATCCGGCTCTCGACCTGCGCGCGCGGGGCGATGTCGAGATCGAGGCCGAGCAGGTCGGCGACTCCGCTGGCGATGTGAAGGTCGGTGTGGAAATTGCCGCTTTCCGACAGCAGGACCTTGCGCTCCGACAGGCGGGCGGCGGCGACCAACAATTTGAACAGGTTCACGGAGGTCGAATCCGCGACCAGCACCTCGTGCGGCATGGCGCCGATCAGGGGCGCGATCTTGGCGCCGACGCGCTGCGGCATCGAGATCCAGTCGCGGCTGTTCCAGCTGCGGATCAGCTCGCCGCCCCATTCCTCGGCGATCAGCGCCTGCTGGCGCGCCACCGCCGCCTTGGGCAGGGGGCCGAGCGAATTGCCGTCGAGATAGATGAGGCCCTCGGGAAGGTGGAAACGGTCGCGCAGGGGGCGGAGCGGATCGGCGGCGTCGGCGGCGCGCGCCTCGGCGAGGGTGAAGCTCATCGGCCCAGCGCCCGCAATATCTCCTCGGCCGCCGCGGCCCAGGCCCGGCTCTCCGGAGCGATCAGCTCGACATGGCCGGTGGCGTCGATCATCCGCACCCGGACGTCGTCCCCGGCGGCGCGCATCGGGCTGGCATAGCCTTCGACATAAGCGAGGGGAATGATCCGGTCCTGGCGGCCGTTGATCAGCACCTGCGGCAGGCCGAGCGGGGCGAGGCGCGGCACGGACGTGTCCGCGAAGTTTCCGGATGTCAGCCGGCCGATCACCTCGGTGCCGCAGCCGCTGCCGGGCGGCCGGGCGGCTTCCTCAAGATCCGGCAGGCCGCCAAGGCTCACCACGGCGCGGATCGAAATCGGATCGGCGGCCGTGCGAAGCGGCGACCCTTCGGCCAGGCGCGGGCGCGCGGCGAGCCAGAGCGCGAGATGGCCGCCGGCGCTGTGCCCGGTGGCGACGAGCCGCCTCAGATCGAGCTTGTAGCGCGCGGCGTGAACTCGCAACGCGTCGGCGGCGGCGGCGACATCCTGGAACGTGCCCGGATAGCCGCCGCCGGGCCGGTCGACGCCGCGATAGTCGATATTCCACACGGCGACGCCGCGCCCGGCGAGATCGGCGGCGATCCAGCTCATGATCGTGCGGTCGGCGATGTCGGTCTGCCAGCAGCCGCCATGGACCATGATCGCGGTCGGATGCGGTCCCTGGCCCTGTGGGAGATAGAGATCGACGAGCTGGAGAGGATCCTCGCCATAAGCGATCGTCGCGGCCGGTTGGGGCCGCGGCCGCTCGAGCAGGTCCGGCCAGGCCATCAGGCCGTCGGCGGGGCCGCTGCCCGGGGAGTTCGGCGTCTCGCTCACGGCGCAAGCGGCTAACGCGGCGACGAAGAGGAGGGCAAGCGGTTTCGTCAAAAGGCGCATGGCGTCTTTCCGGGCGGGGGCAGGCCGGCGGATAGACGTCATGCGCCTCAGTTCAAAGCCCCAAGGTGCGGGGGGATCAGCCGCAGCGGCCGCGACGGCGCGGGTTCCAGGGAGCCTCGAACTGGATCTGGTTGAGCTTGCACAGAGAGGTGCGGATCGTCTCGATGAGGCGGCCGAGCGCGCCATGCGGGGTGGTCGGGTTGGTCATGTCTTCGTCCTTTCAGGCAGCGGTGGCGTTGAAGCTGAGCCCGGTGATCGCGAATGCCGCGACCAAAGCGAGCAAGTGGGCGGTGGTGCCGTCCCAGATTGAGAGGCGGCCGATCGCCACGCGCAGCGCGGCGAAGGCGCGATCCAGGTCGCGGGAGAAATTCTCGTGATTGTCGACCCACATGCGGTCAAAAAGCTCGTCGCGCATCTCGAATTCCTTTCCCTGGCCGCCGCCATCCGGGCTTTGGCGATGGCCGGTAAATGGCAGGCAGGGCGCGCTCCCGCCAACGAAAGTCTCGACAGCGCATATAAGCAGGGCTTATATATCGGGCCCATGGCCAGACTGCCGCCCCTAAGCGCCGTGCGCGTCTTCGAAGCGGCGGCGCGCCGCCAGAATTTCACCCAGGCCGCAGCCGAGCTCGGGATGACGCAGGCGGCGGTCAGCTATCAGATTCGCTTGTTGGAAGAGCGGCTTGGCGTGCCCCTGTTCGCGCGCATCAAGGGGCGGGTGTCGCTGACCGATGCGGGCCGCCGGATCGCGCCTCTCGTCGCCTCCGCGTTCGAAACCCTGGACGACGCCTTTTCCGGGCTGGTCGCCGAGGATCACGCTTTGCTGTCGATCAGCACCGCGCAGACCTTCGCCACCGCCTGGCTGGCGCCGCGGCTCGGCGCCTTCCAGGTCCGCCATCCCGATCTGGCGGTGCGGCTCAGCAGCGACAACAGGCTGATCGATTTCGGCGCCGGCGATTTCCACGCCGCCGTGCGCGTCGGCCGGGGCGGTTGGCCCGGGCTCAAATGCCATTTCCTGTTCCGGCTGAACTTCAGCCCGATCTGCAGCCCCGAATTCGCCGCCCGGCACAAGCTCGAGCGGCCCGAGCAATTGCGCGACGTTCCGCGGCTCAGCCCGGGCGACGATTGGTGGACCGACTGGCTCGCCGAAGCCGGGGTGGCGGCGCGGGCCGGCGCGCCCGATCCCGGGCTGGTGCTCGACAATCAGGTCATGGAGGCCAATGCCGCCTTCGCCGGGGCCGGGATCGCGATGATGACGCCGATGTTCTGGCGCTCCGAGCTCGCCTCGGGGCGGCTGGTCCAGCCTTTCCCGCGCATCCACATCACCAGCCGCAGCCACTGGCTGGTCTATCCCGAGGGCCGCCGCAACCAGCCCAAGATCGCTGCCTTCCGCGACTGGCTGCTCGCCGAGGCCGCCGCCGAACAGGCGCGCGAGCCGGCGGCGATCTTCGAGGAGCCCGAACGGGCGTGATTGGAGTGGGTGCGGGCGGCCGGCGCCCGACGAGGATCGGACTCGGGCCCCTTCATTCACCCACCCCCTGCCCCTTCCCCTGCAGGGGAAGGGACGATCTGTCAGGCGGCGGCGTCAGCGCCGCCGGCCGGCCTCGCATTGGCGGCGAGACGGCGGCGCACCCGCGTCACCCCCCACCAGCCGAGCAGACCGAGGACGAGCCAGGGAAGCAGCACGATGAGGACGCGCAGCACGAGATAGGAGCCGTGAAGCACGTCCGCGCCCATTGCGCCCGCCGCCTCGCCGAGGCTCGGGTCGCGCGCCGGCCCGGGAGCGAGATTGCCCGAGCCGTAGCGGAACAGGATCGGGGTCCGCGCCAAAGCGCTCTCCTGCGTGCTTTGGCTTTCGCGCAGGACGGCGATCTGCTCGCGCAGCGCCTGCGCCTCCTGCTCGAGCCGGACGCGCTCGTCGGCGGAGACGGCGCCCCGGGCGAGCCGCGCCTCGATCCGCTCGAGCTCGGCCTGGGCGGCGGCGACGTCGCCGGTGGCGGTCTTGATCGCGCCGCCGACGTCGGTGCCGGTAATCTCGCTGTCGGCGAGGATGCCGTCGGCACCGGTCACCGCGCCGACGCTCTCGCGGCTGAACTGGCCGGCGATGGCGGGATCGACGCTGAACGACATCATCGCCTCGACATCCTCCTCGTTCGCCGCGCGATAACCCATGCCTGTGATCCGGCAGCGCGCCGCGCCGTAGCGCTCGCAGATCCGCTGGTGCTCCTGCTGGACCTCGGCGACTCGCGGCGCGTCCAGCCGGAAGGCGTAGCGATAGGCGAAGGCGACTCCGGGCGCCGCGCCGGGGCCGATATCGGGGCCGGCCTCGCGGTTGGCCTTGCCGCGCGGCACGGGCAGCTCTTCGGGAATGTCGCCGGGCTCGACGATCATGTCGGCGGCTGAATTGGCGGCGCCCTCGCCGCCCGGCGCGGCCCAGCCGCCATCGTCGATCAGCCGGTCGCAGCCGGCGGTGGTGGCGAGCAGCAAGGCAAGAAGGGGAAGCGAACGGCGCATTTCAGTCTCCTCTCTCGGTCGATTCTGTACTCAACTAATTCGGTAGACAATCTGTCGATGCAGAGCCGAGCTCTTCCACGGCTGTCTGAAATTCTATGCTGTCGCGATCGTCTCGCCGGCCGGCGCCGGCGCCTTGGCGAACCAGCGCCGGCGAATTCGCAGAACCGCCCACCAGCCGAGCAGGGCAAGCAGAATCCAGGGCGCCAGAGTCACCATGACGATGAAGAAAGCCAGGGCCCCCTCCTGGACGTTGCTCCAGGCGCGCTCCCAGGCCTTGCCGAAGGTCTGCCGGTCCTCGAAGCCCGGGACCAGCTCGCCCGAGCCGTAGTTGAACATCATCGGCGTGGTTGCGAGCGAATCCTGCTGCTCCTCGCGGTTCGCCTCGGCGGCGCGGATCGACTGGCGCAGCTGCTGCGCCTCGTAATCGAGCCGGGCGCGCTCGTCGGCCGAGATCCGCCCGGCCAGCCGGGCCTCGATCCGGCGCAGCTCGTCGGTCATCTGGGCGATCGAACGGCCGGCGCGGCGGATGTCGGTGCCGACATCGGTGCCGCTGATCTCGCTTTCGGTCAGCATGCCCTCGGCGCGGGTCACCAGCTCGACCGCGCCGCGGCCGAAATGGCGGGCCACGGCGGGATCCACCTTGAGCGCGAGCCGGGCCTCGATGTCGCGGTCGTTGACGACCCGGTAGTAAAGCCCGGTGATCCGGCAACGCGCGACGGTCAGCCGCTCGCAAAGCTGGGCGTGCTGCTCCTGGACCTCGGCGATTCGGGGCGCGGCGAGGCGGAAGGCGTAGCGATAGTTGAAGGCGACGCCGGGGGCGGCAGTCGGGCCGATATCGGGGCCGGCGGCGGCACGCTGCTGCACGCTCGGGGCGGTCATCGATTCGGCAGCGCGGTCCGCCTGGGCCTCGGTCCGGAGCGGAACGGAAGCCGGGGCGTTTTGCGGCGGGACGGCGGAACGCTCGCTCTCGCTGCACGAGGCGGTGGCGAGCAGCAGGATCAGGAAAGGACTCGAACGAAGCACGATCAGTCTCCCTCTCTTCCGGTTTGTGATATATTATTCTATCGGTAGACAATGGCAAGCACAAAATGCCCCGGTCGGCGACGGGGCTCGCCTCCGCGAATCGCGCCTGCTAACGCGCGTCCATGAGTGACGAATTCGACACCGTCGTCGACCATCCGTTCGACGACGCCCTCTCCCAGCGTTATCTGGTCTACGCCTTGTCCACGATCACCGCGCGGTCGCTCCCCGATCTGCGCGACGGGCTGAAGCCCGTGCACCGGCGCCTCTTATGGGCGATGCGCCTGCTCAAGCTCGATCCCGCCTCCGGCTACAAGAAATGCGCGCGGGTCGTCGGCGACGTGATCGGCAAATATCATCCGCACGGCGATCAGTCGGTCTATGACGCGATGGTCCGCCTCGCCCAGCAATTCTCGCTTCGCTACCCGCTCGTCGACGGCCAGGGCAATTTCGGCAATGTCGACGGCGATAATGCCGCGGCGATGCGCTATACCGAGGCGCGGCTCACCGCGGCCGCTGGCGAATTGATGGCCGGGCTCGACGAAGGCACGGTCGCCTTCCGTCCCACCTATAATGGCGAAGAGGAAGAGCCGGAGGTCTTTCCCGGCCTGTTCCCCAATCTGCTCGCCAACGGCGCCAGCGGGATCGCGGTCGGCATGGCGACCTCGATCCCGCCGCACAACGTCGCCGAACTGATCGACGCCGCCGTCCACCTGATCGACCAGCCCGGCGCCGACGATGCGGCGCTGATGGGCTTCGTCCTCGGGCCGGACTTCCCGACCGGCGGCCAGCTCGTCGATTCGCCCGATTCCATCGCTCTGGCTTATGCGACCGGGCGCGGCGGCTTTCGGGTGCGGGCGCGCTGGACGATCGAGAAGGGGCCGCAGGGATCGTGGGCGGCGGTGGTCACCGAAATCCCCTTCCAGGTCGCCAAGGGCAAGCTGATCGAGCAGATCGCCCAGCTGATCGCCGACAGGAAGCTGCCGATCCTGGCCGACGTGCTCGACGAATCGGCCGACGATATCAGGATCGTCATCGAACCGAGGAGCCGCGCGGTCGATCCGGATCTGTTGATGGACAGCCTGTTCCGGCTGACCGACCTGGAAACGCGGGTGTCGCTGAACCTCAACGTGCTCGACGCCGATCGCACCCCGCGGGTGATGGGCCTGAAGCAGGTCCTGAGCGAATGGCTGGTCTTTCAGATCGAGGTCCTGGTCAACCGCGCCAACCACCGCCTTGCGAAGATCGCCGACCGGATCGAGCTGCTCGAAGGCTATCTGGTCGCCTATCTGAACCTCGACCGTGTGATCCAGATCATCCGCACCGAGGACGAGCCCAAGCCGGTGATGATCGCCGAATTCGCTTTGTCCGACCGCCAGGCCGAGGCGGTCCTCAACATGCGGCTCAGGTCGCTGCGCAAGCTCGAGGAGATGCAGATCCGCGGCGAGCGCGACAAGCTCGAGAAGGAGAAGGGGGAGCTCGAGCGGCTGGTCGCCGACCCGAAGCTGCAGAAGAAGCGGCTCAAGAAAGATCTCGCCGCCCTTCGCGAGCGCTACGGGCCGGAGACGGCGCTCGGCCGCCGCCGCACCCTGATCGAGGAAGCGGCGCCGGCCCGCGAAATCCCGCTGGAGGCCATGATCGAACGCGAGCCCATCACCGTGATCTTGTCGAAGCGCGGCTGGATCCGGGCGATGAAGGGCCATGTCGACGTCACCAACGCCGAGGCGCTGAAGTTCAAGGAAGGCGACGCGCTCGCATTTCCGTTGCTCCACGCCCACACGACCGACAAGATCCTGCTCGCCTCGTCGGACGGCCGCTTCTACACGCTGGCCGCCGACAGGCTGCCCGGCGGGCGCGGCTTCGGCGAGCCGGTCAAGGCGATGGTCGACATCGAAAGCGAGGGCAATGTCGTCGCTTTGCTGCGCGCCGCGGGGACTCTGAAGCTGCTTGTCGCTTCGTCGGACGGGCGCGGATTCCTCACCGCCTCGGCCGGCGCGGTCGCGGAAACCCGCAAGGGCAAGCAGATCGTGAATCTGCGGCCCGGCCAGCGGCTCGCCGTGGTGCGGCCGCTCAAGCCGACCGACGATTATGTCGCGGTGATCGGCGAGAACCGGAAGATGGTCGTCTATCCGCTGGCCGAGCTGCCGGAAATGGGCCGTGGCCAGGGCGTCCAGCTCCAGCGCTACCGTGACGGCGGCCTGGGCGACGTCACCGGCTTCACCTTCGCCGAGGGCCTCGCCTGGCCGATGGGCGGCGACAGGGGCCGGACCCGCAACGAGGGCGACATGAATCCGTGGCGGACGGCGCGCGGCGCGGCCGGGCGGATGGCGCCCAACGGCTTCCCCCGCGACAACAAATTCGGCTGACGGAGTCGCTCCCCGGCGATTCCCGCGCAAGCGCATGTTTACCGCATCGGCCGGCCGCCGGTTTCAACGATGCGTTAACCCTATTTGCCTATCGCGCTTCCTATGCAGGGTGCCAGCACGCGCGCGCGGAGCAAAGGAGCGGCCCGGAGGCTCGCCGAGCCGCCGCCGCGCGACGGCGCATCGCCCGCGCTCTCCCCGCAGCTTTACGATGTCCTCGAGGCCGTGCGTCAGCGCTATCTCGACGCGCTGCCGATCGCCGCGGCGATCGTCACCATTTGCGACGACGCCTTCGTCGAATGCGCCAACGACCAGTTCCGTTTCCTCGCCGAATGGGACGAAAGGCTCGGCGAGCGCCGAATCGCCCAGGTCCCGCTGCTGCGCTCGGGCCCGATCGGCGCCCGGCTCTCGGCCTTCCTGAAGAAGGACGATCCCGCCTTCCAGTTCGACACTTCGGAGGGCCGCAGCATTGGCGGGCGCCATTTCACCGTCCGCTTCGCGCGCCTCTCGCTTCTGCCCGGCCAGCCCGTGCGCTGCCTGATCTCGCTGATCGACAAGACCGCGCAGGTCGAAACCGAGCGGAGCCTGCGCTCGGAGATGCTTCGCGACACCTTGACCGGGCTGCCCAACCGCTTCGCCTTCAACGAAAAGGTCGAGGCGGTGCTCGCCGAACCCGGCTTTCGAGAGGGCAGCTACGCGGTGCTCGCGGTCGACATGACCCGGTTCAGCCGGGTCAACGAATGTATGGGCCAGATCGCCGGCGACGAGCTCCTCATCACCTTCGCCCGCCGCCTGGTTTCCGCGCTTCGCCCGACCGACGTCCTTGCGCGCACCTCGGGCGACGAATTCGGCATCTTGCTCCGTCTCGACAAGGGCGCCGGCGACGCGATGCGCGTGGCCGAGCGAATCAAGGCGGTGCTGACCCTTCCGTTCCGCCTTTCCGAGCTCGAGATCCGGGTCGATTGCGCGATCGGCTGCGCGATCCTCAATCAGGGCGTGGCCAGCGCCGACGAAGTGTTCCGCAATGCCCAGTTCGCGCTGAAGAACGCCAAGCAGGTCGGCACCACCCAGATTTACGAGCCGATCCAGGCGCAGGCGGTCCGCCGCCGCTTCTCGATGGAAACCGAGTTGCGCGTCGCCATCGAATCGGACAGGCTGACCCTGGCTTACCAGCCGCTGATCGACCTGCGCACCGGCGGAGTCGCCGGCTTCGAGGCGCTGGCGCGCTGGACCGACGACGAGGGCAAGGTGATCGAGCCCGGCGAGTTCATCCCGGTCGCCGAGGAATCGGGGCTGATCGTGCAGTTGGGCCGCTGGGCCCTGGAAACCGCGACCCGCACCCTTGCCGAATGGGACCGAAAGACGGGCATCGCTTTGCCGATCGGGATCAGCGTCAACCTGTCGCCGATCCAGATCAGCCGCGACGACGTCGCCGCCGCCGTCTCGGGCGCGCTGTCCGCAAGCGGCCTTCACGGCGGCCGGCTGACGCTGGAGCTGACCGAAAGCGCGATCATCCAGGATCCCGAGCGCGCCGCTCAGGCGCTCAAGGCGCTGAAGCGTTTCGACGTCCGAATCGCGATGGACGATTTCGGCACCGGCTATACCTCGCTGGCGCTGTTGCAGCGGCTGCCGATCGACGTACTCAAGATCGATCAGAGCTTCGTCGGGGCGATGCTCGCCGACGGCGATTCGACCGCGATCGTCCGCGCCATCCTCAGCCTCGCCCGAGCGCTCGGCATGGACGCCACCGCGGAGGGCATCGATTCGCCGGAGCTCGCCGAGATGCTGGCCGACCTCGGCTGCAATTTCGGCCAGGGCTTCTATTACGCCCAGCCCATGCCAGGCGACGACGCCCTGACCTACTGGCTCGATCTCAACGCCTGATCGACATGGGCCCGCGCCATCGCGCGAACCGCCTGCCTGTCGCCCGGAAAGCCCGCAGCGACCCAGTCACGCTCGATCGCCTGGAGCGTTGTCGCCACCATCGGTCCCGCCTCCAGGCCCATGGCGACGAGGTCGCCGCCGCCGACGGGCAGGCGCGGGCGCTGCCACGCCGCCAGCGCCGCGAGGTCCGGCCCCGCCTGGCCGTGCAGCAGGATCCGATCGACCGCTTCGGCGGCGCCGATCCAATAGGCGAGAGGCTCGGGCGCGTCGAGCGTCGCCTCGGACGCCGAGACGAGCCGCTTCGCCGCCCGCCGCGACAGCCGCAGCCGCGCGGCCACGTCGGCCGCGATTTCGGGCCTTGCCGGGAGCAGGGCCGCCAGCCGCCTGATCGGATCGGCGGCGATGCCGCAAGCGCGCTCGGCCGCGACCAGGGCCGCCAGAGCGCCCGCGTCGTCGATCTCCGGCAGGGCCGGCCGCAGGATTCCGTGCTCGATCATCAGCGCCACGGTCGGGGCCGGATCGGGCAAAGCGAGCAGCTTCAGCATCTCGTCGGCGATCCGCTCGCGCGACAGCGCCATCAGATCGTTGGCACGCGCCGCGCAGGCCGCGAGCGCTGCCGGATCCGCCTTGTCGGCGCCGAAACGCGCATGGAAGCGGAAGAAGCGCAATATCCTCAGATGGTCCTCTGCGATGCGCTCGAGCGGGTCGCCGATGAAGCGGACCCGCGCCGCCGCGAGATCGGCGAGGCCGCCGAAATAATCGAAAATCTCGCCGCTGGCCGGATCGGCGGACAAAGCGTTGATGGTGAAGTCGCGGCGCGCCGCATCCTCGCGCCAGTCGTCGGTATAGGCGATCGTGGCGCGGCGGCCGTCGGTCGAGACGTCGCGGCGCAAGGTGGTGATCTCGACCGGCGTGCCGGCGCTGATCGCGGTGATCGTGCCGTGGGCGAGGCCTGTCGGCACCGCCTTGATCCCGGCCGCCTCGAGCCGGGTGATGACGTCCTCGGGCGCGATCCTTGTGGCGAGGTCGACATCGCCTTCCTCGAGCCCGCGCAGGGCGTCGCGCACGCAGCCTCCCACCCAACGAGTCTCGCCCGCGTCCGCGCCCAGAGCGGCGAGCAGCCGGGTCATTCCGGCACGGTGCTGCCAAGGCGCGTCGGGAAGCCTCATGCCAGCACCAGCCGGCGGCTCAGATTGACGATCATCGCCGCGGTCGCCCCCCAGATTTTCCGGTCCGCCCATTCGATCTCATAATAGGTTCGCTCGCGCCCGCGCCAGACCGCCGTCCGCACCTGCTGGTGGGCCGGATCGAGCAGGAAATGGAGCGGCGCCTCGAACAGGGCCGCGACCTCGCCCGGATGCGGGAAGAGCGCCAGCCCCGGCGGGACGATGCCGAGCACCGGCGTGACCTCGAAGCCGGTGACGGTGCGATAACGGTCGGCGATTCCGATCACCTCGACCTGCGACGGCGGCAGCCCGATCTCCTCCTCGGCCTCGCGCAAGGCGGCGGCGACCGGCCCCGAATCGCCGGGGTCGATGCGGCCGCCGGGGAAGCTCACCTGGCCCGGATGCTTGCGCATCGTCTCGGGGCGCAGGGTCAGGAGCACGGTCGGCTCGGGCCGCTCGACGACCGCGACCAGCACCGCCGCCGGGGTCACCCTGTCGCCCTCCATCTCTTCTTCCAGAACGTCGGAGCCGATCAGCTCGATCCGGTTCCGGTGCCCGGCCTCGAGCGCTTCGCGCAAGGTGGCGGCAAGGCTCATCGCGCCGCCTCCAGCGCGAAGAAGGCGCCGCCGCTCCACAGGCCGGGCGGGTCCGCGGCTTCGGCCAGAGCGACCTCGGCCAGCTCGTAATAGACCGGCCGGGCGATGAGCGCGTCGAGACCGCCGCGGACCTCCAGACAGGGGTGGGGCCCCTCCTCGAATCGCAGGCGATGCGCAGGCCCGGCGACGACCAGGTCGCCGGTGTTGAGGCGGAACGCCAGCGTCCGGTCCTCTCCTTCGCCCTCGCTCTTCAGCTCGACGGCGACGAAGGGCGCGTCCTCGACGTGGATCGAGAGCTTCTCCACCGGGGTGACCAGAACGAAGCCGCCGTCGGGCTCGCGGCGCAGGATGGTCGAAAAGAGCCGAACCATTTCCGGCCGGCCGATCGGGCTGCCCTCATGATACCAGACGCCGTCGCGCGCGATCCTCATCCGGCTGTCCCCGCAATGGCTCGGAGTCCATTTCTCGACCGGAGGCAGGCGCCTGTCCTCGGCCATTCGGGCGATGTCCGCGAGGCTGAGCGCGGCGAGATCGTCGGGGACTGGGGCCATGGGCATGCGCCCCGCTCTAGCGGCGCGGCTGGCCATGCGCAAAGCGCGCGGCTATTCGCCCACTGATGGGAACCGAACCGCTTCGGACAGCGATCGTCACCGGCGGCGCCAGGCGAATCGGCGCCGCGCTCGCCCGCGCGCTCGCCGACGACGGCTGGCACGTCCTCGTCCACCATCATCGCTCGAAGGCGGAGGCCGAGGCGCTGGCCGCGGAGATCGGCGGCTCGGCGGTGGGCGCGGACCTTTCCGATTCCGGCGCGGCGCGGGCCATTATGGCGGCGCTCGACGGGCTGCCGCCGGCGCGGCTGCTGGTCAACAACGCCGCCATCTTCGTCCATGATGATATCGCGGATTTCACGCCCGAAAGCTGGGCCGCCCATCAGGACGTCAATCTGCGCGCGCCGGCCTTGCTCTCGCGCGCCTTCGCGGCCCATGCCGGCGAAGGGCTGATCGTCAATCTGCTCGACGCCAAGCTCGCCGCGCCCAATCCCGATTTCTTCAGCTACACGATTTCCAAGATGGGCCTCGCCGGCCTGACCGAGCTTTGCGCGCGCGCCTTCGCACCCAATATCCGGGTCTGCGGCATCGCGCCCTCGGTCACCATGGTTTCGGGGCCGCAGAGCCGCGCCAATTTCGAGAAGGTCCACGGCCTCAACGCGCTCGGCCGCGGCGTCGACGTGGCGGAGATCGTCGCCGCGCTGCGCTTCATCGTCGCCACTCCGAGCCTGACCGGACAGACGATCCTGCTTGACGGCGGCCAGCGCTTCCTCTCCCTGCCGCGCGACGTGCAATTCCTGGAGCCGCAATGACTCAGAACATCGCCCGCCTCGACGGCCTCGTGCCGGAGAAGCTCGCGCCGGCGACCCGCAAGATCGTGCTCGACGGCTACGACCTGCCGGTCGACGTCGGCTTCCACGATTTCGAGGTCGGCACGCCGCAGCGCCTGATCGTCACCGTCGAGGTTTGGGTCGACGAGCATGCCTTCGCGGCCTCGGACGAGCGCGCCAGCGCCTGGGATTACGATTTCCTGCGCACCGAGATCGGCGCTCTGGCGCGGGGCCGCCGCTTCAACCTGCAGGAGACTTTCGTGCGCGAGATTTACGATCTCGTCGCGGCCCGGCACGGCGTCACCGCGCTCAGGGTGTCGAGCCGCAAGCCCGACATCTATCCCGATTGCGTCGGCGTCGGGGTCGAACTGGCGAGTTTCTGACGGCTCCCCCAAGCCGTCATCCCAGCGCTGGCTGGGCTCTTACAGCCTCCGAGAAAAGGGATTCCAGCGTTCGCTGGAATGACGAGAAAGGGGGTATCACCGCACTCTGGTCCGCGCGCAGGCGCCCAGCCCCGCCATCACCAGCTGGTAATCGGCCTCGATCGCGCCGCCCTCGGCGCCCGCTTCGCGCAGGATTTCGGCGGGAAGTCGGGCGGGCAGGGTACAGGCGAGGCGATACCAGAGCAAGGTGTCGGCGGCGGGCGGCGCCGCCGCCTCGTCGACCATCTCCGACAAGGCCACCGACCAGCGCGGCTCCTCGCCCGGGCGGCGAAGCACATTGAGCGAGATCGGCCGCTCGTCGGCGGTTTGCAGGAAGATCTGGGTTTCGCTTTCGCCGGGAAGCGAGCCGGGGACGTGGAAAGCGCGGCCGATGCCGGTGATTCGCGCGGGCGCGCCGGCAGCGTTCGAGTCGCGCAGGATCGTGCGCAGCCGCTCCGCGATCGCCGGCGAATAAGCGAGCTGGGCATCGGGCGCGATCAGCCGCAATTCCGCCGGGCGATTCGGGACTCGCTGGGCGAGCAGCAGAAATTCGGTGCGCCTCCGGACCTGGGCGGGCCGGCCCCGCGAATCGTTGGGCAGATCGACCAGATAGGCGATCCGGCCATCGATTCCGCCGGCGCCGCGAATCAGCGCGACGACGTCGGCTTCGATCAGGAACCGCCTGTGCCCGGGCGGGACGTTCGGCGCGAGCTCGGCGCCGAGCCGCTCGGCCTTGGCGACGCGGACATGGGCGGCGACGGGGGCGGCGAGAGCGAGATCGGCGAGGTCGGCATAGGTCAGCGCCGGCTCGGCCGGAAGCGCTTGCGAGTCAACGGCTTGGGTGGGGGCGAGGCAGAGAAACGCGGCCGCGCCGAGGAGTTTGATTCGCATTATCAGTCCCATCCTGCTTCGCGGTCCGAGCTAGCATCGCTGCGATTAACCCTGGATTGCGGCGGAAATCCGCCGGTTCGTCACCGTCAGGTAACAGAGTCACAGAAGGATTGCGTCGGCCCTAGCGCCGCGATAGACACCACGGCCTTGGGGATATCCATTGCGGATGAACCCAAACCGGGCGGCGGCGTTAAGCCTGTCCGGACGAAACAGGTTTTTGAGAGGGAGCTTGGCTGGTTAATGTCATACGTTGATCAGGGGATGACCAAAGGCAGGTTCTACGCGATCATCGGCGTCGCGGTCCTCCATGCTCTCCTTGGCTTCGCATTCGTCACCGGCCTCGCCGGCACATTCGTCAAGAAGGCGGTCGAGGATCTCAAGACCTTCGACGTCGTCGAGGAGCCGCCGCCCCCCGACGAGCCGCCGCCGCCGCCGCCCGACACGCCGCAGACCGAGCCGCCGCCAGTGGCGCCGCCGGCCGCGGTCCGCATGCAGTCGCAGGCGCCGCCCATGTACACGGTCCCCGAGGCTCCGCCGCGGCAGCCGACGCCGATTCCGGCGCCGGTCGCCCCGGCCCCGCAACCGCAGCCGCCGCCCGTTCGCACCGTGCCGCCGCAGCGCGCCCGCGCCAATCTCGGCTCCTATTTCTCGAGCGACGATTATCCGCCGTCGGCGGAGCGCGCCGAGGCCGAGGGAACGACCCGCTTCCGGTTGACGGTCGGGACCAACGGCCGGGTCACCGATTGCCAGATCACCGGATCGAGCGGCAACAGCGCGCTCGATCAGGCGACCTGCCGGATCCTTCGAGGCCGCGCCCGCTACACTCCGGCGCGCGACCAGAATGGCAATCCGTCGTCCGGCACGGATTCGGGGAGCGTCACCTGGCGCCTGCCGCAGGAATAAGATCGTTTCGAGTTTTCAACCCTTTACCCTGTTCTGAATGAGAGGAAGTTAGTCACATGGCAGCAGCACCACCAGCAGCCGGCGGCGAAAACCCGTATGGCATCGTCAAGGCGCTTCAGGAGGGCGGCATCATCGCCCAGGCCCTGTTCGGCATCATGGTCATCATGTCTGTCGGCTCCTGGTACATCTTCTTCGTGAAGATGTTCGAGCAGCAGAAGATCATCAAGGAAGGCCGGCGCGCGCGCACGGTCTTCTGGCAATCGGCGAATTTGCGCGAAGGCGCGAACAAGCTCGACAAGAATGGCGCCTATCGCCAGATCGTCGAAGACGGCCTGCTCGCGCAGGAGCAGCACGACAAGCTCACCGATCCGATCGATCAGCACGACTGGATGACCAACTCGCTGGCGCGCAGCCAGGGCGCGATCAACTCGAAGCTCTCGTCGGGTCTCGCCTTCCTCGCGACCGTGGGTTCCACGGCTCCGTTCGTCGGCCTGCTCGGGACCGTGATCGGCATCTACCGCGCCCTCGTGAAGATCGGCGCCTCCGGCCAGGCGTCGATCGACGCGGTCGCGGGCCCGGTCGGCGAAGCGCTGATCATGACCGCGCTCGGCCTCGCCGTCGCGGTGCCCGCGGTGATGCAGTACAACTGGCTGATGCGCCGCAACAAGGCGATCAGCGAGGAGCTGGCCCGGTTCGCCAATTACGTGCACGGCTACATGATGTCGGGCGGCGCGGTGAAGCCGGTGGTCCAGACGGCCCGGCCGGCGGCGCCGGCTGCGGGGGCAAGGCCCGCCGCGGCGGCTTCGGCCGCGTCGACCGCCGGTGGCGCCAGCACGACCAAGGCTTGAGGCAAGGGCGGCGGGGCCGGCTGGGCCCCGCCGCGCTGTCCCGGCGCCGTTCCGGCGGCGCCCTGGCAAGGAATAGGAACGCAAGTCATGTCCATGCAGGTCGGCGAAGCAGGCGGCGAAGACGACACCCCAATGTCGGACATCAACACGACGCCACTGGTTGACGTCATGCTGGTGCTGCTGATCATCTTCCTCATCACGATTCCCGTCGTGCTGCAGACCGTCGAAGTCGAGTTGCCCAAGGTCCGCTACGAGCCGACCCAGACCAAGCCGGAGAACGTCAATCTCACGGTCACCGCCGAGAATGGCGAATGCCGGGTCTATTGGGATATCGAGCGGGTCAATTCGGAGGATCTCTACAACCGCGCGGTGACCGAGCTGGAGGCGCTCGTCGAGCGTGCGGGCGGGGCCGAGAATATCACGGAAGAGACGATGCCCGAAGCGCACATCCGCGGCGACATCAACACCCCCTATCGCTGCATCGGGGGCGCGATCTTCGCCATGCAACGCGCGGGCTTCATGCGGATCGGGTTCATTTCCGAGCCGCCGCCTCAAGGCGGCGTCCGGTTCTGACCCCCGCGACCCAGGAGTAGTTCGATGAGTGCCACCGTCACGAATCCCGAATCGTCCGAACCGATGATGGACATCAACACGACGCCGCTCATCGACGTCATGCTGGTGCTCCTGATCATGTTCATCATCACCATTCCGATCCAGAGCCACGCGGTGAAGCTGGATCTGCCGCAGCAGACCAATGCGCCGCCGCCGCCGATCGAGCCGACGAAGAACAAGATCTTCATCCAGCCGAGCGGCGAGGTGCTGTGGAACGGGACGGCGGTCGATCTTGTCACGCTTCGCCAGTATCTCGAGATCACCACGACCATGCGCCCGACTCCGGAGCTGCACCTTCAGCCCCATCCGGACGCGCGCTACGAGGTGGTCGACGAGGTGCTCGCGGTCACCAAGCGCGCCAACGTCACCGCGATGGGCTTCGTCGGCAACGAGATGTACGCGAATTTCCGCTGAGCGCCCGCGCCCGGATTGAATGAGGGCGGTCCTTCGGGGCCGCCCTTTTTTGCGACCGGAAGCTGGCGGCGCGACCGAAGCGGGACGAGGCAGAGGCCGCAGGCAGGCGTACCGCGATCGGGGGCCGGCAATCGGCGGCGGATCGGGACGGCCGGTGGGCCTGCCCGCGCCGTCGGTCAGGCGGCGATGCCTTCGAACTGGAGGCGGGCCAGTCGGGCGTAGAGGCCGCCGCGGGCGGAGAGGCTGTCATGGTCGCCTTCCTCCACGATCCGGCCATGGTCCATCACCACGATCCGGTCGGCGGCGCGGACGGTGGCAAGCCTGTGGGCGATGACGATCGTCGTCCGCCCCTCGAACAGACGCTCGAGCGAGCCCTGGACCAGCCGCTCGGATTCGGCGTCGAGCGCCGACGTCGCCTCGTCGAGCAGAAGCAAGGGCGCGTCCCGCAGAAGGGCACGGGCGATGGCGATGCGCTGGCGCTGCCCGCCCGAAAGCCGAGCGCCGCCCTCGCCCAGATAGGTGTCGAGACCCTCGGGCAGCTTGCGCAGGAATTCGGCGGCGTTGCCGGCCTCGGCCGCCGCCCACAATTCGTCGTCGCTCGCCTCCCAGCGGCCGTAGCGCAAATTGTCGCGGGCCGAGGCGGCGAAGATGATCGTCTCCTGCGGCACCATGGCGATTCGGGCGCGCACCTCGGCCGGGTCGGCCTCGCGCAGGTCGACGCCGTCGAGGCGGACCGCGCCGCCCTGCGGGTCGTAGAAGCGCTGGGCGAGCTGGAACAAGGTCGTCTTGCCCGCGCCCGACGGGCCGACCACCGCAAGCGTCTCGCCGGGGGCGACGCTGAGGCTGAACTCGTGCAGCGCGCTGACGTCGGGGCGGGTCGGATAGCGGAAGCTCACCGCGTCGAAGGCGAGGGCGCCGCGCGCCGGCCGGGGCAGCGCCACGGGCGCGGCCGGCGCCTGGATCTGCGGCACCTCGGCCATCAATTCGGCGATCCGCCCCGCCGCGCCCGCCCCGCGCAGCAGATCGCCATAGACTTCGGTCAGAGCGCCGAAGGCGCCGGCGACGATCGCGCCGGTGATCACGAAGGCGGCGACGGTGCCGCCGGAAAGCTCGCCCTGCGACACGTCGATCGCGGCCTGGCGCATCATCAGGGTGACGGCGCCGAACAGCATCGTGATCACCGCCGCCGTCAGGATGGCGCGAAGCAGGATCCGCCGCTGCGCGGTGCCGAACGCCCGCTGAACGGCTTCGCGGAAGCGGCCGCTCTCACGCGTCTCCTGGCCGAACGCCTGCACGATCTTCATCGCGCCGAGCGTCTCGGCGACGATCGACCCCAGATCGGCGATCCGATCCTGGCTCGATCGCGATACCAGGCGGACGCGCCGGCCGAGCAGCACCACGGGCAGGATGATGACCGGGATGCCGACCAGCAGCCCAAGCGTCATCACCGGCGCCAGCGTGAACAGATAGATGATTCCGCCGACGCCCATGACGATGTTGCGAAGCGCCTGCGAGACGGTCGATCCGACCACCAGCTCGATCACGGCGGTGTCGGCGGTGATCCGCGACGCGATCTCCGACGGGCGGTTCTCCTCGAAGAAGCGCGGCTCGAGCCGCAGCATATTGTCGTGGACGGCGACCCGGACGTCGGCGACCACGCGCTCGCCCAGCATCGAGACGAAATAGAAGCGCAACGCCGTCGCCAGCGCGAGCAGGACGACCATGAACAGCAGATAGTTGAACAGCGGGCCGATCTCGCCATTGGAGAAGCCCTGGTCGATCAGCCGCCGGAAGCCGTCGGGAATGGCGAGGATGGCGCCGGCCGCGACCAGCAAGGCGAGGATCGCGCCCGCAATCGTGCCCTTGTAGCGGATCGCATAGCGCCAGATGATCGCCAGATTGGAAATCTTCCCCGGCGGTGCGTCGTCGAGAGTGCCCCTTGCCATGGCAAGCGGCCTAGCAGCCGGGGCTGGAGCGCTCAATGGGACCCTTTTGACCGACCGGTCGGTTATTCCCATATGGACCTGTGACTCGCCGCGGCCCATAAGACGCGCGAACGGGGGCGGAAACCAGATGTTATACGACGCGTATGAGATGCAGCGTTCGCTGCTCGCCGGAGCAAGCACCCTCGCCAATCTCGGCTCCGGCTGGATGCAGAATCCCGCAAATCCTTTTTCCTATTCGCAAATGGGGCCGATCGTCGCTTCCGCGCTCGATGTGTTCGCGCACGCCTCGGCGCCCCGCGGCAAGCCCGAATTCGGGCTTGAGACCACCATCGTCAAAGGCAAGACGGTCGCGGTCGCCGAGGAGATCGTGCTCCGCAAGCCGTTCGGCCAGCTCAAGCATTTCCGCAAGGAGGGCGTCGCGCGCGGCCCGAAGCTGCTCATGGTCGCGCCGATGTCGGGCCATTATGCGACGCTGCTGCGCGGCACCGTCGAGCGGATGCTGCCCGGCCACGACGTCTACATCACCGACTGGCGCGACGCGAAGCTGGTGCCGCTCGCCGACGGCCGTTTCGACCTCGACGATTATATCGACTATCTGATCGCCTTCCTCGACCATATCGGCCCGGGCGCGCATATGCTGGCGGTCTGCCAGCCGTCGGTCCCGGCCTATGCGGCGGCCGCCCTGATGAGCGCCGACGCGCATCCCTGCCGGCCGCGGACGCTGAGCCTGATGGGCGGTCCGATCGACACTCGAATGGCGCCGACCGAGGTCAACACGCTCGCCACCCAGCGCCCGTTCGCCTGGTTCGAGCAAAATGTGATCGCAACCATCCCTTATCATTATCCCGGCGCCGGCCGGCACGTTTATCCCGGTTTCCTGCAGCTCGCCGGCTTCATGGCGATGAACCTCGGCAGCCACCTCACCAGCCATTGGGAGATGTTCCGCCATCTCGTCCAGGGCGATGGCGAGGGCGCCGACGCGACCAAGGATTTCTACGAGGAATATCGCTCGGTCTGCGACATGACCGCCGAATTCTACCTGCAGACCATCGATACCGTCTTTCAGCGCCATGCGCTGCCCAAGGGCGAGATGCTGCACCGCGGCCGCCGCGTCGATCCGGCGGCGCTCGCCGACGTCGCTTTGCTCGCCATAGAGGGCGAGCGCGACGATATCAGCGGCGTCGGCCAGACCCGGGCCGCGCTCGACATTTCAACCGGCCTGCCGGCGGCGCTGAAGCGCTACCATCTCGCCAAGGGGGTCGGCCATTACGGCATCTTCCACGGCAGCAAATGGCGCAACCGCATCGCGCCGGTGCTCGAGGAATGGATCGCCAGGCACGATTGAGCCATTCCGCCGGGCCGGGTCCTGACCCGGTTCCCCGCACCTCGGCCGCCGCGATTCCCGGGCTCGGCCTTCGCCTCAGCCGAGCAAGCCTCTCATATCCACTCCCGCGGGCCGCGCCCGCGTTATGGCTAGGATCGCTTCCGGAAAGGCGATATCACCGCGTCCGGGGAGACAGCCATGGGCGACCGATCCGGCGCGTTCGACTTCGTGATGATCAAGCCGTCGCATTATGACGACGACGGCTATCCGATCGTGTGGTGGCGGACGATCCTGCCGTCCAATTCGCTTGCCGCGCTGAACGGCCTCGCCCGCGACGCGGCCGAACGCCAGGTCCTGGGCGCGGACGTCCGCTTCAACCTGATCCCGATCGACGAATGCAACCAGCATGTCGTCCCGGCCCACATCATCCGCGACATCGAACGGCGCGGCGCCAAGGCGCTGATCGGCCTCGTCGGCGTCCAATCGAACCAGTTCGATCATGCCCTCGATCTCGCCCGCGAATTCCGTGCCGCCGGGCTGCCGGTGGTGATCGGCGGCTTTCACGTCTCCGGCTGCCTGTCGATGCTCAAGGAGATTCCGCCTGAAATCCAGACCGCGCTCGACATGGGCTGCTCGCTCTTCGCCGGCGAATGCGAGGAAGGGCGGCTCGACAGCCTGTTCGTCGATGCCTGGGAGGACAGGCTCCAACCGGTCTACAATTATCTCAAGGACCTGCCGAGCATCGCCGGAGTCCCTGTGCCGTGGATGCCGAAGGACTCGCTCGATCGCAATTCGGGGCAATGGTCGAGCTTCGACCTCGGCCGCGGCTGCCCGTTCCAGTGCAGCTTCTGCACGATCATCAACGTCCAGGGGCGCAAGAGCCGCTTCCGAACCGCCGACGACCTCGAAGGGATCATCCGCGAGAATCTGGCGCAGGGGATCAAGGCCTT
>Ga0190265_10000123_pt1 | contig 79334 bp, 67 predicted proteins | sample Popmic124T_FD_133135 | JGI IMG/M metagenome (GOLD analysis project Ga0190265, IMG submission 133135) | Populus adjacent soil microbial communities from riparian zone of Indian Creek, Utah, USA - 124 T | ecosystem: Environmental > Terrestrial > Soil > Riparian zone | place: USA: Utah | collected... | reverse complement strand
GGAGAAGGCGGCCTTCCGGAGAACCGGAGGCGGCTCCGGCGCTGTGTTGGGCGGGGGGTCGCGGAACGCCTGCATCCCGCCCTGCCGGAGCCGCGGCTGGATCTGCCGAGCGAGACCCGGCCGGATCGATCCCGAGGATGGTGTGCTGCACGTTGAAACCGGGCACCTGGCTGCTCGACATCTGCAGCCTGAGAAAGCTCATCGCGAGAACCAGGATTGCCATTTCACACCTCCTTGTGACCTTCGATACAGGCATACGAAGCCCCGGGCCGGAGCGTCTAAACGGAGGTGAATCCGCATTCGTAGGAAGGTTCAGACATTCGAGGAGGGGCGGGCTGCAAGCCGGCTCGCCGCCTCCTCGCGCTCTTTGACAACCGATGTACTTCCTTCCAGAACCGGGGACGGGCTCGTGCCGGGAGCCCGTCCCTCCCGCCTTTCTCACCGCACCAGGTGGAAACGCTCCTGTCTCCGGTAGACCCAGTGGCGCTCGCCCTTCTCATCCAGGTAGGCCTCTTCCTCCTGGCGGCAGGAGAGAGGGCGGTTTTCCCACTCGGGGATGGGCGAGGCCGCCTGGAGCTCGATGGAGAACCAGGTTCCCGGCCGCAGCTTCAGGTCCCCCCGGTGGGGCACTCCTTCCTGACGGTCCCAGAGCCCGATCAGGGGACCGGCCGCGTGGCCTCGGTCTCCGACCGGATGGGTGTAGATCGTGCCGTCGATCCCCGCCGCGGTCATGGCCTTTCGGGTGGCTTGGAGCGCCTCGTTGCCGGTCCGGCCGGGCTCCATCTCCGCGAGGAGGAGGTCCTGGAGACGGTTGCTCGTGGCGATGCATTGCCGGAGACCCGCGGGCGCCTCGGTCTCTCCTTCCTTGAGGACGTAGCCCAGGTGCTGCGTGTCGGTGTGGAGCCCGAGGGCGATGACTCCGAAGTCCACCCAGAGGGCGTCTCCCCGGCGGATGGTCCCACCGCCCCACTCCTCGTCTGCGCCGGCCCGCTCCACGTTCGGCTGGAACCAGACGGTCATGCCCAGCTCCTGCACCCGCTGGCGGAGCCACCACTCCACGTCCTCGGTCGTGGTCGTCCCCGGCTCGATCACCGCGCGCGAGAAGGCGGTGCCGATCAGGGCGTGGACGGTCTCCTGGATCTCGCGGTAGCGCGGCATCATCTCGGGGATGCGGCTCTCCAGGTACTCGATGGCGAGGCGCGGCTCGCGCACGATCCGCTTGGACAGCTCCGATCCCAGCGCGGCTTCGAGGGCTTCGCGCTCGCCCGCTCCGAGGCCGTCCGAGAAGGCGTGGACGGGATCGATGTTCAGCGCGATCTTCTTCGGATTGGCTTTCTCCACGAGCTGCCGCAGAAGCCGCCACTGGTCGTCCCCGACGAGCTCGGCGTTGCGGACCGGAGGGTTCGGGTCCCGATAGGCCGTGAAGAGCCCGCCCTGGTCGCCGCCGCCCAGGGCCAGCCTCACCACGCCCTTTTCGGGACCCTGGTCGTGAAAGACGTAGATCGATCGCCGCCGCGCCGCGAAGGTCGTGGGCGAGACCATGGAGAAGAAGACGGGATCCTCGGCGTACTCGCGCATCGACAGGATCCACATGTCGATCCCATGCCGGCGCAGGATCTCGGGCAGCACCCCGGTCAGTCTTTTGGACAGCCACGCCTGCTGCTCCACCGCCTGCTCGCGGAGCGACGGAAGGGGATGGACCTGGGGCACGACGCTCTGCGGGACGGTCACCGGCTCCCAACCCGTGGCGGCGAAGGCTCCGGCGGGGAGGAGAAGGAGGAGGAAAAAGGCGCGAATGGTCATCGGCAAGCTCCTGGAAAGTTCGGGCGGAGATCTTATCCAACTCCAGCCTACGGGATTGGCGCTTGGTCCGCCCACCCGGGCCCTCACCCCCCTGCCCCCCTCTCCCACCTCCCCGACCCCCTCCCTGGGAGAGGGGGGAAACTGCCAATCCAAGGGTGTGTGGGGGCGCCCCTCTCCCGGCGAGGGGTCGGGGAGGCGGGAGAGGGGACGGGGGTGAGGGCCGATGACCACGGACTTACCGCGGCTAGAATGCGGACAATGCCTCGCTTCCACCGTCTGACCGCCCTTCTCCTCGGGACCGGCGTGCTCCTGAGCAGTGCCGCCCAGGCCGACTTCCGGATGTTCCCTTCATCGAACCTCTATCCGGGGTACGTGGCGGACCCGCGGCGGCCGGGGTTTGGAGTGGCGGTCCTCGGTTTCCCCGACCCTCAGATCCCGGACTCCGGGGACCGGCGCGTGGGCCTGAAGCTGGGCGGCCGGTTCGGGCTGGTGCGCATCCATCCCGCGGGCGATCCGGAGAGCGGCTGGCAGGTGGATATCGAGGCCGGGTTTACGGGCCAGTTCGACATCGAGCACTCGCTCGACAACATCGGATGGGACGGCACCTATGGCTTCCTCCTGAGCTCCTCCCTGAGCGACCGCCTGAGCGTGCAGGTCGGCTCCAAGCACATCTCCAGCCACGTGGGGGACGAATATGCCGAGCGCACAGGGCGCAGGCGCATCGGGTACACCCGCGAGGAGGTCGTGGCGGGCGCCGCCTGGTTGATCGCCAACCTCGGGAGCAACCGCTGGCGCACCTACGGCGAGCTCGGCTGGGGCTTCAAGACCAAGGACGAGATCGGCCAGGAGCGCGGCCGCCTGCAGCTCGGACTTGAGCACGAAGCCCCCGGCAGCCTCTCCAGCCGCCTGGGCTGGTACGCCGCCCTCGACCTGGGCGCCTTCGAGGAGCGGAACTGGCAGGTGGACCCGACGCTTCAGCTCGGCCTCCTGGTCCCGGCCGGGGACCGCCGGTGGAGGGTCGGGATCGAGGTCCACGATGGGAGCGTCCCCATCGGCGAGTTCTACCGGGTGGACGAGACCTGGCTGACCCTGGGGCTCTGGCTGGCTCCCTGAGCCCTCGTCCGAACCGTGAAAAGGCGCAGCAGCATCCAGCAGCTCAGGGCCGCCGCCAGATGCTTCAGGGTATGCCCGCTCACGAAACCTGACAGATCGTAAATCTGCCGGTCGAGAGCCTCGAAGACCTTGGCCGCCGCATACCAGCCGAGCGCGATGAACAGATAGGCTCCGTGCGTGTATTTCGGCGGATAGAGCGCCACGAGGAGAGGGATGAGAAGGATCGGCAGGAACTGGACGAGCGCGTAGAGCCGGAGGTCGCCCGCGCCTCGAAGCTCGCCCAGGTACCAGAAGATCACACTGCCCACAGAGAGCGCGAGCAACGGCCAGAGCGTCAGCCGATAGGCCCGATTGCCGACCCGCTCTCCAAGAAGCGCGGCGAACAGGCCGGCGAAGGCGACGGTCATCGGAAGCCGGTCCCAGACGAGGGTATGGTTGGACGGGCTCCAATGATAGTAAGCGGAGCCGAACGCGGTCAGGGTCATCCCGAGGAACAGAAGAAACCAGGCGGATCTCTCCTCCACCTCGGGCCGCCGCCGCAGGCGGACGAGACCGGCCAGTCCTATCGCCAGAAAGGGCAGGTTCGAGGCTACATTGAAAAGATTGGGGACGCTCAGCAGGATCCGGTCATCGGCAAATCGATGATAGGCATCGTCCTGGGGCAATCGCTCCATCCGAAACACCAGGATCGTGGCAATGGCCGCCACTCCTACCAGCGCCAGCATGCGCAGTCTGGGGCCTCGTGTGGTCATCTTTCCGGGCAGTCTACTCGAACCATGAGGTAGCATGCGGAAATGCTCTTCAAACGGAAATTCCTGGATGGCATCGCATCGGGTGAGATCACCGTGGCCTTCCGGCGGTGGACCCGGCCGACCGTGCGGGCGGGCGGAACGCTCAAGACCGCGGCCGGCGTGGTGGCGATCGATTCCCTGACCCGGGTGACCGAGCCGGAGATCACCGAAGACGACGCCCGTCACGCGGGCTATTCCTCCCGCCGCGAATTGATGGACGAGCTCAACGCCCGCGATCAGGGCGAGCTGTACCGGATCGACCTCCACCATGCCGGCGCGGACCCGCGCATCGCGCTGCGCCAGAGCGACGAGCTGTCGGATGAGGAGGTTGCGGCCCTCCGTCAGAGGCTGAGCCGCATGGGTCCCTGGACGCTGCCCGTGCTCCGCCTGATTGCCGAGAACCCGGGAGTCCGGGCCGGCGATCTGGCTCCGCGCGTGGATCAGGAGAGGGCGGTGTTCAAGCCGAACGTCCGCAAGCTGAAGGCCCTGGGGCTCACCGAAAGCCTGGGAACGGGCTACCGGTTGTCACCCCGGGGCCAAGCGCTGCTCACTGCCCTCGAGCCAGCTCCGTGATCCGCCTCTCCAGCGCTTCGAGGCGCCCCTGGAGATCGGCGATCTCCCGGTCCTTCTCCTGCACGACCTGGTGGAGGCCCTGGACAGCCAGGAGCGCCACGCTCGCCTGGTCGCCCGGGGCGACGTGCTTGTCGTTCGGGCCGAGGCCGAACGCCTTGTAGAAGTCCTCGGCCATGGGACCCAGGTGGCGGACGCCGAGGCCCTCCCTCTTGTAGCTCCACAGGGAGATGGGCAGCGCGCTCACGCGGTCGAGGATCTCCCGCGCGTCGAGGCGGGCGAAGCCGGTCTTGAGATCGCGGCTCGATCCCTCGGTCAGCATGCCGTGGATCTCCATGTTGCCGAGCGGGTCGACGTTCACGGCGCGGAAGCCGGTCCCGAGCATCTCCAGGCCAAAGCCGTCGAAGTCATTGATCTGCCGCCAGGTGGCGGCACCGGTGGCGGTCATCCGGATTTCGACGGAGCCGGTGGCCTCGACGTCGAGACGGGCGTCGGGCGTGGAGGTGCCGATGCCGACCCGGCCGAGGTTGCTGACGAAGAGCGAGTGGCTCGGCGCCGCGCCCCGGATCGTGAAGGGGACCGTGGCCGCGGTGGCGTCCTCGATCGAGAACCGGCTGACCCCGCCGGTGAAGCTGTCGTTCGCGGTCAGCCGCCAGTCGGTCGTGGCAAAACCCGTGGTCGTGCTGGTGTCCTCGAACAGCAGCCGGGTGTTGTTGTGCTTCAGCTTCAGGTTGTCGAGGCCTCCTTCGCCGGTCGTGGAACAGTCGATTCCGACGCAGGCGCGCCCCACGACGATCAGGTCTTCCGGAATCACGGTCTGGGCTCCGGAGGGCATTGCGCAGCAGGCCGCGGCCAGCAGGAAGGACAGGATTCGGGCTCTTTTCATCTCTCCACCTCCTCAAGAATCGTCCAGAAGAGAGGCGGCAGGAGAGCCGGGGATGTTACGCTTCGCGGATGAGCTCCCAGACCATGATCGGACCGCTGCGGCGGGTCCTGGTGAAACGTCCCGGCGAAGCATTCGCGGCCGCCGATCCCGAGCGCTGGCATTACACCTCCCGTCCAAACCTGGACGAGGCGCGGCGCGAGCATGACGCGCTGGTGGAGATCCTGAGCGCGGCAGACGCCGAGGTGATCGACCATCCCGAGCCCCAGCCGGACCGCGCCGACGCCATCTTCGTCTTCGATCCGGCGCTCATCACGGACCGGGGCGCGGTGATCCTTCGCATGGGCAAGGAGCTGCGGCGCGGCGAGGAGGCGGCGATGGCGCGAAGGCTTCAAGAGATGGGCGTGCCCATCCTCGCCGAGCTGGGCGGCGAGGCGACCGCGGAGGGCGGCGACCTCCTCTGGCTCGACTCGCGCACGCTCGCGGTGGGCCAGGGCTTCCGCACGAATGCCGAGGGCCTGGGCCAGCTCCAGGAGATTCTCACCGGAGTCGACGTCCTGGCGGTCGATCTCCCTTACTTCACCGGTCCCGAGGCCTGTCTCCACCTGCTGTCCCTGATCAGCATCGTGGACCGCGGCGTTGCCGTGGTCTACCCTCCCCTCCTGCCGGTCCCCTTCTGGAAGACGCTGCTCGACCGCGGCTTCCGGCTGGTCGAGGTCCCCGAGGAGGAGTTCCCCACCATGGGTCCCAACGTCCTGGCCCTCGCTCCTGGCAGGTGCCTGATGCTGGAGGGCAACCCCGTCACCCGCCGCCGCCTGGAGGAGGCCGGATGCGAGGTCCTCACCTACCGCGGCCGGGAGATCTCGCTCAAGGCCGAGGGCGGTCCCACCTGCCTGACGCAACCCCTCCTGCGCGCTGCCGTAGAATAGAACCATCCCAGGAGGTGTCCGATGAGATTCGCTTTCGCCTTGTGCCTGCTCCTTTCCACCGCTCCGGCCTTTGCCGCGGACGTTCCGGCAGCCAGCGTCGATCAGGTCTTCTCGCAATTTGGCAAGGACACCCCCGGCTGCGCTCTCGGGGTCATCCGGGACGGCAAGATCGTCTATTCGAAGGGCTATGGCATGGCGAGCCTGGAGCACGGGGTTCCGATCACGCCGCAGACGGTGCTCGACATCGGCTCGACTTCGAAGCAGATCACGGCCGCGGCCGTCCTCCTTCTCGCCCAGGACGGCAAGCTTTCGCTGGACGACGACGTGCGCAAGCTCATTCTGGAGATCCCCGACTATGGGACGCCGGTCACCCTGCGCCACCTCCTCCACCACACCAGCGGCATCCGCGACTACATCGCGCTGCTCCAGCTCGGCGGCGTCAGCTTCGAGGACGTGGCCACGGATGGTGACGCGCTCGCCGCGATCGCGCGCCAGAAGTCTCTCGACTTCCGGCCGGGCGACGAGCACAGCTACAGCAACTCGGGGTACTTCCTGCTGTCGCTGGTCGTCCAGAGAGCCAGCGGCAAGACGCTGCGGGATTTCGCCCAGGAGCGCATCTTCACGCCGCTCGGCATGACCAGCACCCAGATCCTGAACGATCACACGCGGGTCATCCCCCGGCGCGCGGCGTCCTACGTTCCGAACCCCGAGGGCGGCTACAGCCTCGACTACTCCAGTTGGGAGCAGACCGGGGACGGCGCCATCCAGACTACGGTCGAGGACCTGGCGAAATGGGACCGGAACTTCTACGACCCGAAGGTCGGAGGGCCGGCCCTGATCGAGCAGCTCCAGGTGACCGGCGTGCTCAACAGCGGCGAGAAGATCCCGTATGCCCGCGGCCTTGTCGTCGGCGAGCACCGGGGGCTGCGGCGTGTCGCGCACGGCGGCGCCTGGGCCGGCTACCGGGCGGAGATGATCCGCTTTCCGGAGGAGCGGTTCTCCGTGATCACACTGTGCAACCAGGGCGACACCAATCCGACCGGGATGGCGATGCAGGTGGCGGACCTCTATCTCGCCGACCGGATGAAGCCGGTCGAGCCCGAGCCGGCTGCGGCTGTTGCCACGGCCGCAGCGTCGAAGGCCGTGGACCTCGCCCGCTATGCCGGCCTTTACTGGGCCCCGGTCGCGAACATGGTCCGCCGGGTCTACGCGAAGGACGGCAAGCTTTTCTACGAGCGGGGACCTGGCAACGAGACGGAGATCGTGCCGCTTGGCGGAGACCGGTTCGCGATGGCCGGGGCTCCCGTGGAGGTGATCTTCCAGGCCACGTCCGGCGCGGTCCGGGAGATGCACATCACGCCCATGGGGGAGAGGCCGCTCGTCTTCCAGTCGGTCGAGCCCTTCACTCCCACTCCGGCCGAGCTGGCAGACTACGTGGGGACCTACTTCAGCGAAGAGCTCGACGTGACCTATACCCTCTCCGTGGAGGATGGCCGCCTGGTGTCGCGAGCCCGAAGGCAGTACGAGCCGGTGCCGCTCGCGCCTGCCTTCCAAGGTGCTTTCCGAAGGCCCGCCGGTACCTTGCTCCACTTCTCAAGAAACGGGGACGGCCGGATCACCGGTTTTTCGATCGGTGCCGGCCGCGCCCGCAACCTGGGATTTACCAAGGTGAACTGAGCCCGTCAGTGGCAGAAGTCCTCGTTCGCGGAATCGGCGCAGAAGCTCTCCAGCGTCGCGTCGATTCCGTGGCGCGCGAAGGTGTCGTCGACCGCGGCCAGGATCTCCGGCGAGAAGGGTACGGAGAAGATCGACAGGGCGCTCGCGACGCGCATCGCGTTGCGCAGGTCGACGAAGCTCGGCTCGTCGTCCAGCAACAGAAAGGCTTTCAGCGCCACGTCCGGGAACTTCTCGGCGTAGAGCTCGCCGTCGGACAGCGAGCCACTCGCCGCGGCCACGCTCGACACCGTCTCCCAGAGGTCCAGCATGACCTTCTGCACGAAGAAATACCTGCTGAACACGTCGTTGTCCCGGCCGCGGAACTTGAACGTATCGTCCGTCGCCTGGTCCGGAGGCAGGACGAGGCTGCAGCCCACCGGCACCCAGACGTTGGTGTCGATCGTCCGGCAATCCGGCCACGGCTCGACCGGGTGGCGGGTCGCGCCGCCGTTCTTATAGGGCCGGTGGTCGTAGGTCACGCCGGCCTTGCGGAAGGTGTTCACGCCGAGGTCCAGGCACTCCCGGAATTTCTCGACCCCGTCCCAGGTGGCGAGGCAGAGGAACAGGGCGGCCCCCGCTCCCTGCACGTTGGTCACCGGTTGCGGATCAGTCCAGTGCATGGCCGCGCTCGCCATGCCCTCCTTGATGGCGCCCGGCATGCGGTGGTCGTCGCCGTCGGCCCTCTCCAGGTCGACGGTTTCCCAATCGAAATGATGGAAAGCCTCATGGGCCGGGGCATAGAGGGGGATCGATCCCAGGGAGACCTCGAGCCAGTCTTTCGAGAGTCTGACCTCGTTGTCGGCACCCCAGTAGACGCTGTACTGGCCGCCGAGCTCGTCGTCGAGATCCCCATGCTGGACGAGCAGGTCGACGTCGGACCACGAGGACGTGAAGCGGGAGCCGAAGCGGTCCCAGAACTGCTGGATCTGCCGGAACGCGGTGAAAGCCTTGCGCTTCTCGCGGTCGGTCGCGAAGTCTCCACCTCCCATGTCCGCGGCGCCGCCGTCAAGGTTGGCCGAAGACCAGCGCGGCTGGCTGTCGTAAGGATCATCGATGAACGTTTCGCTCACGACGCCCGTGGAGGCGTCGCCGTCGTCGAGCCACCAGTGGCCGCCGGTCGGATTATTGATGCGGATCCAGAGATTACGGTCGATGGCGCCTTCGCGTCCCTCGCTCACGTAGCTGTTTTCTCCGTAGATGAGCTCGGGATCGAAGTCGAAGACGGTCACCAGGGTGGAAAGCGACTGGTGCGTGTGGTTGCGGACATGCAGGACGCGTCCCGTCCTTGCCGACACCCAATATTCGAACGATCGGTCGCGTTCGGCCGGCGGCTCGGAGGAGGAGGCGTGTTCGGCCGGATCGACTCCGACGCGCCACGCCAGCTCATAGCTGAAAAGGTCGTCGCCGAAGAGCACCTGGTCGAGGAGATGGACGTCGCGCCCGTTCTGAATCCCCTTCGCGGTCAGGTCCGCGGTCACCGCGTCTGTTGCTTGTGATCCCAGGATCTGCGCCGCAGGCACCTGAAGGGGCAGGCTCTCCAGAAAGCGCCCGCCGAGGAAGACGAGCTCGCCGGTTGAATCGAAGACCGCGGTCATCTCCCCCTCCTCGGCGCGCACCGGGCTGGACCCCACGGTCGTCGATTGTCTGAGCCGCAGACGGATGGTGCCGTCCGGGTCCGGGTTCTCCGAGACCGTGCCCAGGGTTCCTACCACCCGCGGGTCGGTGATGCCGAAGAGGTCCAGGTTGTTGTTGAGGAACTGCTTGACGGTGCTCACACGCGGTGTCGCGGGACCCGGGTGCTTGCCCATGTCGCCGAAGATCGCGGACGGCCGGTTGCTCCGCCAGGAGATCCAGGGCTTCTCGACGGACGGCTGACCATGGACGAGCACCCGGTCGTCCGGCCCCTTGCCCAGGCCCGGCGCAATCCGCGCCCAGGCGCGGCATTCGTCGATCTTCGGGCCGAGCTGAATGGCGACCCGGATCACACCGCGGTCGAGGATCTCTTCGCGCAGGAGCTGGGCGTTCTTGTCGACGACGGCGCGCAGGAGCAGGACCTCCACATCGGCCGTGTAGTTCCCCTGCGGCGGCACCGAGACCCCGTCCTGAGACCAGCTCAGCCCGTCCCAATCGAGCGAGATCCTCCCCTCCATCTCCTTGACCTCGCTCTCCGCTCCCGGCTTCGGCGCGGTGGCGGCCACGAAAACGTTCAGGTTTTCGGCGAGGATGCGGATGCCGTCGCGAACGGTCATCTTGCCCTCGACGAGATAGTGCTTCGAGACCACCGCTCCCGCGGGGACATCGCCGCCAGCGCGCAGCGTGCCCTTGAGCTTGCCGAGCCCGGTGACTTTCACCAGGGGAGTCACGGCAACGGCCAATCGCTCCACGCAGGGATCGAGCTCGAAGGAGCCCCGGACGTCGATCCGGTCGCCCGTGACCGTCAGATGGCCGGAGCTGGGAGACGTGACGATCTCGCTCCCGCCGTCTTTCGCGACTACCGGGGGAGAGAACGGGGGAGACAAGGCCAGAGTAAAGAGCAGAACAGCCGGAAGGAAACGCAACCTATCCATGGAACCTCCTTGCAGCAAAGGCGTCGCAAAGCAGCGACTTGGGAGTGAGGCGACGCTGCGGGGCCATTGACAACGGAGGTAGGTGGGAGAAACTACTGCCATGTCCTTCCTGCAAGCGCTCTTACCAGTGTTCCTGTCACTTCTGGCATTCGAGCCGCCGCCCCCTTCCCCGGTATACGACGGCTGGGAGCGCAGCTCGTTCTACATCCCGGTGCGCGACGGCACGCGGCTTGCCGTCGACCTCTTCCGCCCCACGCACGGGGGAAAAGCCGTCACGGACCCTCTACCGGTCGTCTGGACCGCGCACCGCTACCGGCGGGCCGTGGTCGAGAAGGGCAAGCTCTACACCCTTCCGGACGACATGCCCTGGATGGGGACGCTGATCCGCAATGGCTATGTCGCGGCGGCCGTGGACGTGCGCGGCTCGGGAGCCTCTTTCGGTACGTTCCAGGGCATGTTCACGCGCCAGGAAACCCAGGACTCCTATGACGTCACGGAATGGCTGGCGGCCCAGCCCTGGTCGAACGGCAAGGTGGGCATGTTCGGCGGCTCCTACCTGGCGATCACCCAGTACATGGCGGCCAGCCTCGCCCCGCCCCACCTCGTGGCGATCTTCCCCCATGTGGGCATGACCGATCACTACGCGCTGCACTGGCACGGCGGCATCTTCCACCACCTCATCGAAGGCTGGAGCAGCCGCATCAAGAAGATCGATATCGAGACGCCCGCTCCTCCCGTTGACGGACCCGAAGGCGAGGCGCTCCTCCGCCAGGCTCTCGCCGAGCATCGCGGCAACCTCGACATGGCCGCGTTCGCAAGAGGTCTCCCCTTCCGGGACAGCGTCGACCCGAAGACGGGAGTCCGTCCCTGGCTGGAATGGAGCCCGATCACCTATCGCAAGGATATCGAGCGCTCGGGCGTGGCCATCTATCACCTGGCCGGCTGGTTCGACCGCTACGTGCGCGACCAGCTCGTGCTCTATCGCAACCTCGGCAACCAGCAGCGGATCGCGATCGGTCCCTGGTCGCACGTCCAGGACCACGAGTTCGACTTCGCCGCCGAGCACCTGCGTTTCTACGACCACTGGCTCAAGGGGAAACACAATCCCAAATGGAACGAGGAGCCCGTCCGCTACTACGTGATGGGGGACGGCTGGCGCACCGCCCGCCAGTGGCCCCTGCCCGAGGAAAAAAGGACACCTTATTACCTTGCTTCCAAGGGCCGGCTCACTCCCGAAGCTCCCGGCAGGAAGGGCCGCGACACGTGGACGGTGGACTACTCGGCCAGCGTCTCACCCGCTCCCCGCTGGTCCACGGAGCCGACCTGGCCCGAGGACCTCTCGACTAACGATGCCAAGGGAATCACCTACACCACACCGCCGCTCCCCGCAACCGTCGAGGTCACCGGCCATCCGGTCGTGCGCCTCTGGGTCTCAGCCGACGTGCCGGACGCCGACTTCTTCGTCTACCTGGAGGAGGTGGATTCCAAAGGGGCCTCCCGATATGTAACGGAAGGCGCCCTCCGCGCCTCGAACCGGGCCACGCACGATCCTGGCTACGATTATTTTGGATTGCCCTGGCACCGCAGCTTCGAAGCCGATACCGTCCCGCTTCCGAAAGGAGAGCCGGTGGAGCTCGCCTTTGATCTCTTCCCCACCTCGAACCTGTTCGAAGCCGGGCACCGCATCCGCGTCACGATCACCGGCGCCGACCGGGCGAACGCGACCACGCCCGAGCAGACGCCGCCGCCGCGGATCGTCCTCCACCGCGAAACGGGGCGGGCCTCGCACATCGTGCTACCCATCATTCCGCGCCGTTGAAAGGGTTGTATGCGCCAAACCATCTCGATCGTCCTGGCTCTCTCGCTCCTCGCCGTCATCCTCGGTACCAACGTGTCGGCGGCGGCACGACCGAACTTCATAATCATTTTGACCGACGACCAGGACCTCGGCTCCCTCCAATACATGCCGAAGACCCTGGAGCTACTCGGGCGGCAGGGGATGACGTTCCGCAACCATTTCGTCCCCCTGTCCCTCTGCTGCCCGTCGCGGGCCACGATCCTCACCGGCCTGCACGCGCACAATCACAAGGTTTATACGCCCTGGGCTCTTGCGCGGGAGAGACCTGCCGGCAGATCGAAGCGCAGCCGGTGCCTGCGCTGCCGTAAATCAACGGACTCTTACGCCGAGGAGCCTCGCCGGCTGGAAGGCGTAGCTCTCGACGGCGATCGTGTTGCTCAGCAACCGGACCTTGGCCGCCGGGATCAACTGGCCCTCGCCCGTCCCGTCCTGGTTGATCTGGACGTCGACGAAGGAGAAGGGGTAATCCAGAGACCGGGAGTTGTTCCAGGACTCCAGGAACTGGATCGGGCGATCCGCGAGGAGGACGATGTGCCGTTTCCCGTCGGTCGTCTCGGAGCGCGCGACCGCGATCGGATAGCCGAGGCTGTCGCCGATCCGCAGCCATCCCTTCTCGAGGTCCCACAGCTCCTCGCGCAGGGCCTCGCGCCCCTTGGTCGTCAGAATCTCGTTGAGGCGCGTCACTTCCTCTGCCGTGGAGTAGTCGTAGATGTAGATCGAGACGGGTAGCGTGGTCGCTCTCCCGGGCGTGCCCGGAGGAACCGCCAGGGTCCCGGTGATGCGCTCGGCGGCGAAAGCCCCGCCGGCCTGGGCGAGCCCAACGGCCAGTATCGCCGCGATCAACGACGTCTTGATCCCTTTCCCGTTCATGGCAACCTCCTTGGATGGGGACGTACTGCAAACACGTGTGACAGCCGCCCTGGGTCAGACCATGGAAATTCTGCAAGAATGGAGCCGCAGGAGGTTTCTTCATGGCACAACGTCCGGCCGGTCTGCGTACCGCTCTCACCGATCTCCTCGGTATCGAGGTGCCGATCCTCCAGTCGGGCATGGGCCGGGTGGCGGGGCCCGAGTTGGCAGCCGAGGTCTCCGCGGCGGGCGGGCTCGGCATCCTGGCCGGCCTGCGCCTCGGTGCCGAGCAGCTCCGGTCCCAGATCCGCCGTCTGCGCGAGCTGACCGACCGCCCCTTCGGCGTCAACCTCTGGCTCCATCCCGACCTCCAGGCGCCCCTGGACGCCGCCTCGATCGCGCAGGAGACCATCCAGGCCGTCCAGGGCACCCTCAACCGGTTCCGCGAGCGGCTGGATCTGCCGCCCACCTCCGAGCGCCCCGCGAGCCTCCCAGACGTGATCCAGAAAGACTTCGAGGTCATCCTCGAAGAGCGGGTGCCGGTGTTCAGCATCGGGCTGGGAGACCCCGGGCCGGAGCGGGTGCGCCGCTGTCACGAACGGGGGATCCGCGTCATCGCCATGGCTGCGACCGTGGAAGACGCGCGGACCCTCGCCGCTTCAGGAGTGGATGCCATCGTGGCCCAGGGAGGCGAAGCCGGCGGACATCGTTCCACCTGGGGCTCCACCTGGGTGAAGGACCGGCCGGGCCACGCTGCGGAGACCGCGGAGGCTGCGGACGTGGGCACCCTGGCGCTGGTTCCCCAGGTGGTGGACGCCGTCTCCGTGCCGGTGATCGCGGCCGGAGGCATCGCGGACGGTCGCGGGCTCCTGGCAGCCCTCGCGCTCGGCGCGTCCGGCGTGATGCTGGGAACCCGCTTCGTGGCCACGAAGGAGTCGATGGCGCCGGAGTTCTGGAAGCGCGCCCTCGTCGAGCGTGAAAGCGGAGAGACTCTGATCACGGACGTCTTCACCGGCCTCCGCGCCCGGGGGATTCGAAACCGTTTCGCCGAGGAGTACCAGGCATCCGGGGCTCCGCGCCTCCCCGGGCTCCTCCAGTCCAGCGCCGCACAGGACATCTACGGCTCCGCCGAGAGGCGCGGCGATGCCGAGCACTTCCCCATGCTTTCCGGTCAGAGCCTCGGGCTCATCCACGACCTTCCGGGAGCGGCCGAGATAGTCGCCAAGCTGGTTGAAGAGGCCCGCGCCGCCATGTCCAGGCTGCCGGAGGATCTTTGAGGATCAGATACCGTCCGGCTCCATGACCGCATGGACGGTCGCGCCGTGCTCGGCCAGGAGCCGGGCCGTGGCAGCGCCGATCCCGGAGGCGGCACCGGTGACGAGGGCGACTCTGCCTTCCAGCTTGCCATCTGGTCGGCTTTCCAGAAGTTGGCTGCCCAAGGTCCGACTCTCTCACCGGTCCGAGCAGGGTCTCGGACCAAGCAAGAATGGGAAGGGGCGGGCGAGTAGCCGGAACTCGACCCGGGGACGGACCACACCTGAAATATCGCGGTCAGAATCGGTCAGTTTATTGGCTTGCTGGAATGAGATGACGGCCATGTATGTGGGTGTATCGAAGGCATCTATGGTCGGCTCCAACTCTCCAGCCGCCTCGAAACAGTTCAGGCTGATAAGCCGCCTTTGCACGAAGGCGACCGCCCGCCGCTCCTCGTCGGGCGCTTCCTGCGAAAGCACGGCCTCCGGCGCGTCGACCACGACCGCGCCGGACAGCAGAATCAGAGACAGGAATACCCCGTAGGTGAGCCACGGATGGAAGCGGGTCCCCGAGCGGATGCCCAGCCAGGCAACCCCCGATAGAACGAGGATCAGGCCGAGGAGGGCCGTCGAAAGCTCAGGGAAAGAACCGGAGCCGACGAGATAGGCTCGGCCGAAGAATATCCGGCCGAAGCTCCAGGCCCAGGCGAGCAGGCCCAGAACGACGGCCATCCTCATCAGCCAGGGCTCGGAGAGCGCAGCCACATATCGCGCTGCCTCATCCTCAATCGAGGGGCGGCGGGCATAGGCGATCCAACTGAGCACGCCCAAGACCACGACCCAGATCCCGGCACTGAGAAAGGGTTCAAAGAGAGGAGCCATGGTTCCCCTACTTCACGGGGACGGAACGCGACAGGACCGGACCGGCCACGGGATAACGGAAGTAGCTGCTCGCAACGACCACATTGCGGCCCGCCTTGTCACGGCTGGTCTGCTTCACCTTGACAGCCTCCAGATTGGAATCACGCACGAGCGTACAGGGCCGCCAAGTCAAATCATCTTTAGTCCGTAGCGTATCCGTAGCCCCTCCCGCGTACGTGAGTTTGGTGACAAGCTCCAGGCCCATAGCTCTTTCCTCACAGCGCGTGTGCTCGAAAAGAACGGACTTGCTCCATCGTTGGGGATCGACCCAGTAGCGCCTTGAATCGAGACGTTCCGCTGACGGATTCAGAGCCAAGGCGAAGCTCCTCAACTGCGCCAGTGAGGCGAGCTGGGCACGAGCGCTGATGCGTTCCGACCGGCCTTGGCCAGGAGTCAGGGGTTCAAAGAAGACAAACGTATCGAGCTCTCGCCCCACCAACAGCGCCGGCGGCGCCTGTTCCGGCCACGGAGCGATGGCAATGCCGCGCCGCCGGGCCTCCTCGACCGGATCGGCACCCGGTGAAAGGAACAGCACGAAAGGACGTACTCCGGCGCTGGAAATCCCCTGGCGAAACGACTCGAAATCGATTCCCAATGACTTGAGGTCACTCCCCGGCTCGCGGGGATCCGTTCTCAGCAAGCGAGGAACCGCGGAAGGATTGCGCGCCTCGAGGCTCGCCAGGTCCGAGAAGAGCCCCAGGGTGAGATCCACGACCAGGGCCTCGGCTTCCACGGCGCCCTCATAATGAACCCGCACGTGCGAAGTGGAAATCACACACGACGCCAGGAGAGCTGCTCCAAGGATCGGAAGGGCGCATAGCCATGATCGCATGCCTGCCTCCGTGCCGAGACACCGCAGTTTTTGGTTGCTACGGAAGACATGATACACCGTCGACCATGAGATGATTGTCGAGGGACCTCCCCGCGATACGAAGTGAGGAACCGGACATGCCGGATTGGTTTTACCGAACCGTAACGCGACCCCTGCTCTTCAAGCTGCCGGCCACCCAGGCCCGCGACTTTGCCCTGGTGTTCATGGGCAGGCTCGTCCGCCTGCCGCTTGGTCCGGTCGCCATCGACTTCCTGGGCCACATGCGGGCCGATCCCCGTCTCCGGAAGTCCTTCCTGGGCATCGACTTCCCCACCGCGGTCGGCTTGGGACCCGGGCTCGACGCCAAGGCGAAGGCCCTGCCGGCCCTCGCCCGCTTCGGCTTCGGCTTTCTGGAGGTCGGACCGGTGACCACCCAGGCGGTGACGGGCCGATCCCCGATAAAGCGGCAGGCGGAACAGGAGGCCATCTGGTCTCCCGATCCTCCGGCGAGCCTGGGTCTGGCCGAGGCGGTGCCGCGTCTGGCGGAGGCATCCCGCACGGGTCTTCCCTTGATCGCCCGACTTCGAGGCACGGCCGAGGAGTGCGCCCACGTCGCCCGCGGGCTCGCGCCCCACGTCCATCTCTTTGCTCTGGATACTCTGCGGCAGGCCCTGGCGGAGGGCTGGACTGTCGAGGCATGGTCCTCTCATCTCGCAACCATCTTTGATGCTGCCTCTCGCCCCGCGCTGCTCTGCATCCCCGCCGACCTGGAGAGCGGCGCGGCCGGTCCCTACATCGATGCCGCGATGGCGGCGGGCATCGCCGGGCTCCTCGTCGACGGCAGTATCGCCACGGAGGCGGCGGAAAACGGTGGACGGCAGATCGGGCTGCCTGCCCGCGAGCCAGCCCTGGCCCAGGTGCGGCACTGGCGGGCGCGGCACGGACCGGATCTCCTCCTGATCGCCTCCGGAGGGATTCACGAACCGGAGGACGCCCTGGCTCTCCGCGAAGCGGGAGCCGACCTGGTGCAGGTGGACAGCGGACTCGTCTACGGCGGTCCCGGTCTGCCGAAGCGGATCAACGATGCTCTCCTCTATGAGGCCACCCGGACGCAGCCCGCGCCCGCTCCCGAACGGGCACCGGAGATGACCTGGTTCTGGGCCATGCTGCTCGGAGCCGGCATGCTCTTCGGAAGCATCCTCGCCCTGGGGATCGCCCTGACGCGCGTGGCGCTGCCCTACGACGAGGCATTCGTCGGGCTCCTCGCGCACGAGATCCATGCGATCAATCCGCGTCTGCTCGACTTCATGGCCCACGACCGGGTGAGCCTGGCAGGGACCATGGTCGCCATCGGAGCCATGTATCTCGCTCTGTCACTGTGCGGGATCCGCCGCGGCCTGCACTGGGCGCAGCAGACCATCTTCGTGTCAGCCTTCACCGGCTTCGCAAGCTTTTTCCTGTTCCTGGGCTTTGGCTATCTCGACGCGTTCCATGCCTTCGTCACGGCGATCCTGATGCAGCTCCTGCTCCTGGCGCTGCACTCCCGGCTCGGAACCTACATTCCTGACGCGGCCCCCTGGCTGCGGGAGAACCGGGCCTGGCACCGCGCTCTCTGGGGGCAGCTCCTGCTGGTCCTCCACGGCTTCGGCCTGCTCGGTGCGGGTCTGACGATCTCGGCGGTGGGCGTGACCGAGGTGTTCGTGCCCCAAGACCTGGAGTTCATGGGCACCACCGCGGAAGCGCTCCGGAGTGTTCACGCACGGCTGGTGCCGCTGGTGGCCCATGACCGGGCTACACTGGGCGGCATGCTCCTGGCGAGCGACTGGGTCTTCCTCCTCCCCGTGCTCTGGGGGTTCCGGAACGGCTCGGCCTGGCTCTGGTGGACCATGCTGACCGCGGGCTGTTCCGCCTATGCCGCCGCCCTGGGCATCCATCACGCGGTCGGCTACATGAGCCTCATGCACCTCCTGCCGGTCTTCGGCGGGTTGGCGCTCCTCCTGCTCGGCCTGGGGCTGTCGTACTCCTATCTCTGTGGCACGCCGCGGGAGCCGCTCCCGGAACGGTTCCGGATCGGGACCACGGCTCATCAGAGGTCGATATGAACGACGCAAGCAGCATGCGCTTCAGCCGTGGACTCGCCTGGATCTTCGGGATAGGCGCGCCCCTCGCCGACACGATTCGCCGGTGGGGCACCTGGCAGGAGTACCCGCCTGCCCTCCTCGACGACTACCTGATGGGAGCCCTCCTGATCGCCGGTGCTTGGGCCAGCGTGCGGCAGAAGCCGTACGGCGGCCGACTTCTCGCCTCGGCCTGGGGCTTCACCTGCGGCATGGGCTACTGCAGCACCTTCCTGCAGTTGAGGAACCTGCAGCTTGGCCTCGAAGATCCGGCACCTATCCCATCGTTCTGGGTCTTCGTCATCAAGGCGGCGGGGACTGCTCTTGCGGCCGTGGCGCTCGTGATCACGATCCGCAAGGGCGACTAGTCCTCTGTGGGAGCCCTCGGCGGCTGACTGTTCGCTTTCGGCGAGTCGACATAACCTGTCCACATCCCTTTGTAGCGTATCGGCGAACCAGCGAACTGTTTTAGACTTATCGGCGGCTCCCCGACATTCGTCGCGGCAACGTCAGCGCTCTCTGGGAAGGCAACTTCCCGCGTTACGTCTAGCATCAAGAGGAGGATGTCCTTTTTGAAGCTCGGCTGATAAATCAGGGGAATGGGGAGTACAAGGGATATCCTCTCAATCCAGAAGAGTGGCCCCGAGGCTTGAAACAATTATGAGTAGCATCTCTTTCGATTTTGAATGGATCGCTCCGGAGCAAGCACAGGGCCCGGAACTTCGTGCCACCTGGGCAAAACTTGAAATCACGCTCAGAGAGGCTCCAATCACATTCATTGACCATAGCTCCCGCTCAGTTCGGAGGAGTCTTTTTCTACCGCTATACCTCTGGCAGAGTGGATTGCCACCCACTGGTGGTTCCTCTTTCATGAGGTTGAGAATCGGGTTCGAAACACTTCGAACCACTATGCCAGACGGCATAACATTCGCTTTGGTTCCGAGGGTTACGCAGTGCCGCCTCTCACAATTCAGCCGGTGGGGGAAAACGTAAAACTGGAATGGCGCCCTACCTTTCTCATAACTTAGAACCTTGAGTTCACTGGGTCTGGAACGCGCTATATACCTGCGCCGGAACTCCAAGACAAGTTATCTGCTTTTGTGTCCGCCATCATCAAACGCTTGCACGATCAAGGTATAGAGGGAACTCTTTTAGAGCAAGAATGGAACAGCATCCAGCTAGTTGACCCTGAAGAAACTGCCTTCTGTGCTGCTGCAGCTGCGCCGACCTAGAAGCCCTCAAGTCACTGCAGAGCGAGGTAGCCGACTTAGATTTACCTAAAGGATCACCATGGAATCAAGGTTACTTCGTCGCTAATGAACTCCGCCAGATACTTAATCTAAATGGGGAAAAGTTGAACTCCTTACAATCTCTAAGCAAGGCTCTGCATGTACCCTTCCAGGATTTAAAATCTGCCATTATCAAAATTACTAGCCTTCCGAGTTCAATGGATGCCCTCGTCGCGACGAACTCATTCCAGAGTCCGGGCTTTGCGGTTCCCAGTCGTCGAGCAGAGGCTATCCGATTCACCTTCTGTCGGGCTTTGTTTGAATATTTAACGACTCCGGAAACCCAACCTCTACTCGTTACGCGCGCGCTATCTGATCGGCAGAAGCGCAATCGCGCTTTTGCCGCTGAATTCCTTGTACCAACGCATCTCCTCCAAGAGGCCTTACCGGGACATACTGTGGGAGACGAAGAGTTGGACGATCTTGCAGCTAAGTTCGGTATCTCTTCAAGCGTCATACGACATCAAATTGAGAACCACGAACTAGCGTCCCTCCTGGACTGACTTCCAGCGGCCTCCCTGGGGTACACTATGCGCGTCATCATCATCGGGGCAACAGGAACTATCGGACGGGCCGTCGTGCGGGCATTCGAGGGGCGGCACGAGGACATGGCGGTCGGGCACAGTCAGGGCGAGCACCGGGTGGACATCACGGACAAGAGGTCGATCGAGCAGCTCCTGGAGAAGCTCGAATCCTTCGACGCTCTCGTGTCCACCGCAGGACGGGCGAAGTTCGGGCGGCTTGAAGAGCTGACGGACGAGGACTTCCAGCTCTGCCTCTCGGACAAGCTCATGGGACACTGGATTTGAATTCGGGTCGACTCAAACTCAAACGACCGCACCCGGATTCAATCAATTGGATCGGAATTGAAATCGAGTCTACTCGAATTCAATCTATTGAATCGATTTGAAAACGGGTCCACCCGAACCCAATCCAAGTGAAGTGAAATTGAAAACGGGTCGACCTGGATTCAATCTAATGGAGTGAAACTCGAATCGGGTGCACTCGAAGTCAATTCGAGTGGACCCGATCTCGAATCGAGCGCGCTCGAAGTCTCTCCGGGTGCTCTGGATTCCTATCGAGCCCGCCCGAAGTCTCCCGAGGTGTGCTGAAATCCAGCCGAGCGCGCTCGATGGCGTGTCGAGGGCGTTGAAGCACATTCCGGGCGCCCCAAAGCGGAAGGAAGGGCGCCACAGACAAGTGCCACGATTGTTCAGGACCGTCCCTGAATTGTCAGGTTACCCTCGCACCTCTATACGCGCGAGGCCGGCATGTATTTCCGGCTGAAGATCAGACGACGCCGATGGCCTGGAGGATGCGGGCGATCTGCCGCAGGTGCACCACGTCGTGACCTGCATAGAGCCGGACCATGTGGTCCAACCGTTCGTCGCCGCGCTCCGCGTGGCGCATCACACGCCTCATGTCTTCGGGGGTGGCGCGCCGCAGCAGCCGGAGGTTCAACCGCCGGAGCATCTCGAAATCATCCAGGGCGGTGGCAAGGTCGGTGTCCTGATAGGCCAGGCGTTCCGCCCAGAGGTCCTGGTCGTAGCCCGGCAGTTCGGGGGACTCGTGGGCGAGCACCATGCGGAAGCGGAAGCCACCCACCAGCTCGGAGTCGGCCAGATGCTGCACCACCTGGCGGACCGACCACTTGCCGGGTCGCTCGGGGGTGCCGTCCTGCTCCGGGGTGAGACCAGCCACCGCCTTGCGCAGGGTCGCCGGAGTTTCGGCGAGAAGCTCCAGCGGGTCGCGCGAGCCGAGAGCTTCGAGGAGGGCCGCGACGTACGCGTCCACCTGGGTGACGGCATCGGGAAAGCGGTTGGCGAGCTCGGACATGGTGGCTCCTGAAGTGTCGGTGGATTCTATACTCCAGCTCTACCAGCCGCGATATTCGAAGTAGTGCCGATCCGCGAGGAAAACAGTCTTTCCGCCGCGCGTAGAGCCTCTAAACGGCGCGTAAAGCCTTTAAACGGCGTGGAGAGTCTGTAAATGGCGCGGAGAGCCTCTAAACGGCATGGAAAGTCTATTTTCCCCACGGTAAGTCTGTTTTCGGCGCGTAGAGCCTCCAAACCGCGCTGAGAGTCTGTTTTTGGCGCGTAGAGTCTTTACGGGGCACGCAGAGTCTGTTTTCGGCGGAAACGGCATCGCCATCAGGGCTCACCGCCATGCGAAGCGCGGCTGCTCGAAGTGGTCCACCCGGGTTTCCCGTCCGTGGACGGCCACCTCGGCGAACTGGTGGACGACCGCCGCGGTAGGCGCATAGAGGATGCCCTTCGGCAGGGACAGACCCATCACGGGGCGGCCGCTCTCGACGCCCGGCTGGAGCACGACCTTGTCGGGAGTCAGTTCCTCGACTGGCAGGAGGTAGACCCTTGCCACCTCCCGGGGATCCGGCCGCAGCGCGCCGCCGGTTCCCCAGACCACCACGGGCGTGATCACGAAGCCGGAGCGCGTCGGGTAGTCGTCCAGGCAGCCGAGGACGTGCTCCGGCGGCAGCGAGAGGCCAATCTCCTCCTCCAGCTCGCGCAAGGCTGCGGCCTCGGGGGTCTCCCCCGGATCGCGCCGGCCTCCCGGGCAAGCCCACTGCCCGCCATGCCGCCGCAGCCCCGCCGCCCGCACCGTCAGGACGACCGAAGCCCGCCCGCGGGGATCCGGAACGACCACCACTGCGACGGACGCGAGGTGGCGACCCTCCGCCTGGGCGCTCCGGCGTTCGAAGCGGGCCAGGTTGGAGGACAGGGTGGCGCGGAGGCCTTCTTCGAAGCGCAGGCCGGGCATGAGGGGGAAGGGTATACGATTGGGCGATCCTCAACTCGAACACCAAGGGAGACCGCCGCCGCGCCTTGAGCCATCGGCGCGAATCTGCTACATGTGCTACATGATGGGAGATGAAGGATGAAGGCTCAACAGGTAGGCGTCCGCGAGCTGCGTCAGAACCTGAGCCAATATCTGCGCAGGGTTACCGCCGGCGAGCATTTCGAGGTCACGGAGCGGAACCTGCCGGTCGCAATCCTGGCGCCGCTGCCGGGACGCAGCTCGGCGCTGGCGCGCTTGATGGCTTCCGGCCGGGTTGTGCCGGCACGGCACGACCTTTCCGAATTGGGCCTGCCGCCGGATCGACCCCGCGAAATGACGATCTCGGAAGCCCTCGCGGGGCAACGCCGGGAACGTTGATGTGAGCGGCGAGCTGCTCTGTCTGGACTCCTCTGCCCTGGTCAAGGCGACGATCTGGGCGCGATCGTCACCTATGACGGAGGCTTGGCAACAGCCGCAACCGCCTGCGGGCTGACGGTCCTGGCGCCTGGGCCTGCCGAGTAGATCGCCCCCCTCCCCCACCCATGCGGAAGAGGGGGCTTGGCAGGAACGCCTTACGGCGCGTACGTAGCGGTGTAGCTCCCTGACGACGCCGGAAAGATCGCGTAGCTGATCCCCTTGATCGTCTCGGTCGTCCAGGTCACCGGATTGCCTCCCACGGTGAGGCTCGCGAGGGTGCCCGCGGAGGTCGAGGCGGGGATCATGCCCCGGAGGCCGTTGGATCCCGAGGCCGCGGTCACCGTGAAGGTCAGGGTGTTGCCGCTCCAGGCGATCGAGCCGAACGAAGAGCCGTTGCGGCCGTCCAGCCAGGTCAGCATCTGGCGGGCCGTGACGACCGGCACGCCTCTCGTCTGAGCCGAGGCCACGATGGCGTCCGAGCCCGAGGAAGTCGTCGAGTCGGTGTGCATATTGGCCGTCATCACTCCGTAATAACCCGCAGAGCCCAGGGCGTTGTCGAGCAGGGTGTCGGGGTGGAGCGGGTAGGACTGCCCTGATTCGTCCGTGAACTGCGTCGCCGCCTGGTAGACGTCGATGCGCGTGCCGTCCACGTCCGCGAAGCGCATGGGCATTCCGGAACCGGTCATGAAGCCCGGCCGGTCGAGGATCCACTCCGGGGGCCAATAGTAATAGTTCGTGTCGAGGCGGATGCCGTTGTCTTTCGAAACCTTTGCCTGCGAGACCCAGTCGCTCCAGACGATGCAGTGCGTGCGGTTCGTGACCGGCACGTCGAGCGTCGTGAAGATGGATGCGAAGCTCGCGATCTGGGTGGCGTAGACGGTCTGCAGGGACGACGGGCTCCAGTTTGCGCAGTTGGTGTTGACGTGCACCGCGATCTCGAAGCCGTCGGCCTCGAAGGCTTCGGCCGTAGCTGGCGCGATCGGCGTGTTGGGGAAGATGTAGGAGGTCCCGCGGACGCACTCCCAGTCCGCGACGGAGCAGCCCACGGGGCTGTCGAGCTGATAACTCTGGAAGCGGCCCTCGGTGCCGTTGTTGCCGTGGTCGTCCCCGGTCATGAGCACGACCGCCTTCTCTCCCCGCGGGAAATACCAGAAGCGCGGGAGGGGCTTGCGGTCCGCGTTCATGTTGAGGATCAGGTTGGCGAGCAGACGCTGCTGCTCGTCCGCCTGCGGGATGGCCACCTTGTCGAGGTTGATCCAATCCGGGAAGAAAAGGTCGCTCGAGCGAAGCGGCGTGTTGCCGTCGCGCTCCTGGCCTGCCCAGGCCGGGTTGCCCTGGCGGGTATAGACGATCGAGCGCGCGAGGTCATACGTGAAGGCCGCGGCCTGACCGCCAGAGGAGCCTACCGAGCGCAGGGTCACGGCCGGATGCGCCGTGGCCGTCGTGGCGTTGGAGTAGAGCGTCGCAACAGCCGTGGCACCGTTCAGGGCGTAGTGGTCGGCGGTGCCGTGGAACTGGATGGTCTGATTGACGATACCCTGGTCCGAGGCGAGGAGGTAGCCCTCGGCGAGGGTGCCCGAGGCGGCCGTGAGGCCGAGCAGGCTTGCGAGCTGCGGATCGGGCCGCATGGTGATCAGGTTGCCGCCCGCGTTCACCCAATCGGTAAGCATCGTCACCTCGCCGGACGTGAGGGTCATCTCCCCCAGGATCGCCACGTCGTAGTCGTCCAGAATCGTGGCGGTGACCGTTCCGATCTCCCGAATTGCGTAGTGGTTCAATCCCTCGGCGAGCAGGATCTCTCCGTAATAGCGGGTGAACGGATTGCCTGACTTGCTGATCACGAGCACCGGACCGCCGGGCCCGTTGTCCGTGTCTCCTCCGGGCGGCGGGCCCCCGCCGCCGATCTCCGTCACGACCACATCGTCGAACTCGATGGGCTGGTTCGAGACGTCCAGGGCGATGGCACCGGCCGCGAGCACCGTGTCGGTCAGATCGATCACCGTGGTGCCGTTCAAGGAGACCTGGATGCGGTTGCCTTCGAAGGTGAGAGTGAGTGTGTGCCAGACGCTCGGAGCGATAGTCCCCACGTTGACCTGAGCGAGGATGGCGAAGCCCGCGGTGTCGATGTGCCAGTCCGCCGAGCGGATCAGCTTGATCACTCCGTCCGCCGGATAGATCCAGGCCGCGTACGACTCCCCGGTCGTGGTGTTCACCCGGCCGCGGATGCCGCCGGGGTGGTTGCTGCCGTTCGCGAGCCGGAACTTCGCCTCGAATTCGTAATCGGTCCATAACGCGCTGCCGGCGTAGATCTGGGTATGGCCGCCGCCGTTGTACGAGGCGGTGCCGGACGCCGCGCTCCAGTTGGAGAACAGGCCCAGGGGCGACGCGGTCCAGCCTGATAGGTCGTCGAAGTCGTCCTCGAAGAGCGTCGCGGGCGGCGGCGGCGTGGGCGACGCCACCACCACATCGTCGAAGTCGATCACCTTGTTGCTCACGTCGAGCGCGACGGCGCCGGCCGCGATGGCAGTATCCGTGATCGAGATCACCTCGGTGCCGTCGTAGGTCACCGTGATCTGGCTGCCGCTGAAGGTGAGCTCCAGGGTGTGGAAGACATTGACCGTGATCGCCCCCACGTTAGCCGAGGCGAGGAGCGCGAGGCCCGCGGTGTCAATGTCCCAGGCTGCCGCGCGGATCAGCTTGATCACCCCATCCGAGGGATAGATCCACGCCGCGTACGACTCTCCAGTCGTGGTATTGACCCGGCCCCGGATGCCGCCGGGATGATTCTGATCGATCGCAAGGCGGAACTTCGTTTCGAGCGTGTAGTCAGTCCAGGTGCCGCTGCCGGCGTAGATCTGCGTGTGGCCGCCGCCGTTGTAGGAGGCGAAGCCGGACGCGGCCGTCCAATTCGAGAAGAGGCCCAGGGGTGAGGGGGTCCAGTTGGACAGGCTGTTGGACGCGAAGTCGTCGGCGAAGAGCTGCGTTGCGGGCGGCGGGGCCGCCGGCTCGATCACCGTGACGTCGTCGTACTCGATGGGCTGGTTGCTCACATCCAGGGCCACGGCACCGGAGGAGTAGGTCGCATCCGTCAGGTCAATCACCACCGTGCCGTTGAACGAGACCTGGATCCGGCTGCCTTCGAACTGGATCGCCAGGGTATGGAAGGTGCCGGTCGCGATGCTGACGTTCGTCTCGGCGAGCATGGTCGTTGGCGGCGTGTCGACATGCCAGACCGAATTCCGCCAGAGCTTGACCTTGCCCGAGCCGGGATAGATCCAGGCCGCGTAGCTGCCGCCGGTCGAGGTGTCGAGCCGGCCGCGGATGCCGCCCGGGTAGTCGGATGCGTTGGTGACCCGCACCTTCGCCTCGACCGTGTAGTCGGTCCAGCCTGGATCCCCCGCGTAGAGCTGCGTGTGGCCGCCGCCGTCGTAGGCCGCCGCGCCCGAAGACGCATCCCAGTTGCCGCCGACGAGCGGCGAGGCTGCCCAGTTGCGCAGAGGACGCGGGCTGAAGTCGTCGGAGAACAGCGTCGTGGCCCCGGAGGTCACGAGCACGTCGTCGAAGCTGATCGGCTGGTTGCTCACGTCCAGGGCCACGGCGCCTGAGGAGAGGGTAGAGTCGGTCACCTGGATCACGGTGGTGCCATTGAGGATGACGGAGATCTGGCTCCCCTGGAAGTCCAGGGCCAGGGTGTGGGTCACGCCGGCCGCGATCGACACCCCCGTCGCCTCCGAGAGGATGGCGAAGCCCGGGTCGTCGATGTGCCAGGCAGCGGAGCGGATCAGGCGGACCCGGCTGGTCCCGGGGTAGATCCAGGCGGCATAGGACTGGCCCGTCGTGGTGTTGACGCGCCCCCGGATGCCGCCCGGGAAGTCGCTGGGGTTGTCGACGAGGACCTTCGCCTCGATCCGGTAGTCGCTCCACGCCGGGTTGCCCGCATAGAGCTGGGTATGCCCCCCGCCGTTGTACACGGCGGCTCCCGAAGAGGCGCTCCAGTTGTTCGAGAGCCCCAGCGGCGAGGGCTGCCAGGAAGCCAGGGGCTTGGGTCCGAAGTCATCGCTGAACAGGGTGGTCTGGGCCGCCACAGGCAGCACGGCAGCCAGCAGGGCGGCAAACAGCACAGACGCCACAACAGAAGATCGTGGTCTCATCAGAGGTCTCCTTGAGAGGGACGCGAAATGTCCCTCCTCAAATAGCAGGAGACGCATATGTCGTCAAGTTGAAAATTTACAAAAGCGTATGAGCCCTCACCCCCTGGCCCCCTCTCCCACCTCCCCAACCCCCTCCCTGGGAGGGGGGACCGGAGTCGAGAGTGGGTGGGGGCGCCCCTCTCCCGGCGAGGGGGACGGGGAGGCGGGAGAGGGGACGGGGGTGAGGGCTTTTCACCCCGCCGGCTGGAGCTTCGCCTTCTGGAACCGCTCCCAAGCCGCCTGGCCCATGCTCTCCACCCCGGTCAGCTTGAGCTTGAAGCTCTTCCAGTTGGGGTTGTCCGGCAGGTCGATCTCGATGTCCTCGACGTGCCCTTCGGCGTGGTTGATCCAGAGGAAGCCTCCCCGGTTCCGGAGGGCGGGGCCGTCGATCCGGTACTTGCGGCAGAGGACGCCCGCGCGCGTCTCCTCCCCCACGTAGGCGACCTCGGCCTCCCCGCGGTAGAGGAAGACCGGCCCTTCCCCGAAGTTGGGATCGGCGATCCCGATCGTGAAGCGGCCTTTGGGGTCCACCAGGTGCGGCATGGCGAAGGCGAGGCTCGCGAGGTCGAAGTTGTAGATGTGCCAGGGGATGCGGCCGATCTCCACGGTGTCCGGGGGCTTGCCGAGCATGGGAAGGTCCACCTTCACCCGCTTGCCGCCGTCCAAGGCCGTGAGCGTGGCCATGGTCTTCCGGCTGCCGTCCGCCAGGAGATGCAGGGACTCGATGCTTCGGACCGAGAAGGCCGCCCAGTCCATATCCGCGATGACCAGAGCGGCCGGAGGCTCTCCGGGGTGGAACTTGTAGGACTCGATCCGGTTGGGACCTGCCACCCGGATGGACACGTGCTCCGGGATGGTGCCGTCGACGTTGGTCTTCAGGTAGTGGTAGACCTTCCCGACCGGCACCCGGGCGGCGTCGTACTTGAAGGCCTCCACCTGGGCCAGGGCGGGGCTGGCTGCGAGCACTGCGAGCGCGAAGAGCAAGGCCGTCTCGAGCAGCTTCCTCATGGTTCCCTCCACGGGAGCGGATGGGATCTTGGAATTTCGCTCCGGGTCTGGGATCATAGGGCCAACAATGAAGCCGGACAACCTGCCGCTGGTCGTGCCGATCGTGCCGCTGGAGGAGCCTCTGCTCCTTCCCGGCACCGTGGTCCCTTTCACCGCCGACGAGGAGTGGCTGCAGAGCCTCGCGGAGGAGGTCCTCGCGGGCGACGGCTACGTCGGCGTCGTCCAGGTCATGGAGCCGGAGACGGATCTGCCCGACGAGGAGCTCGGCCTGTTCACGGTGGGCTGCCTGGGCCGCATGGAGATGGGCCGGCCCGAGAACCCGGACGAGTTCCTGGTGGGCGGCGTGGTCCGGTTCCGGGTGATCGAGTGGCTGGAGCCGGAGAACGGGTATCCGCGGGCGCGGGTCGACTGGATGGAGTTCCTGGACGACCTGCAGGACGTCGAGACCGGGCTCCCCTTCTCCGCTCTCCGCGAGATCGTCCGCCAGCGGGTCGAGATCCACCATCCCGACTTCGACTTCTCGGTGATGGAGCGCATGGCCGGCACGGAGATCGCCACGGCCCTCGCCCACGCCCTCCCCTTCTGCGCCGCGGAGCGCCAGGCGCTGATGGAAGCGCCCAGCCTGCGGGACATCGAAGAGCTCCTCCTCCAGCTCATGCTCATGGCCGGACCAGGATCGATCTCCTTCTACCATCCGCCCCTGCGAGTCTGTTAGCTCAGCCGCCCCAACGCCGCTTCGAGCCGCGGCAGCGCGGCGTCGATCTCCTCCAGGGAGACCGCTCCCACGCTCAGCCGGAACCAGCCCTCGTCCTCCGTCGAGCCGAAGGCCTGGAAGGGGACGACGCCGATCCCCGCCTCTTCCAGCACGAACTTGCGGACCTCGGAGTTGGTGCGCAGCTCGGAGCCCGAGGAGGTCCGCCGGCCGAAGGGGTGGATGCGCGCCGTGAGGTAGATGGCACCCATGGGCGGGATGCTCTCGACCGGGAGACCCCGCTCCTTCATCGCCTGGAACCCCTGGTGCAGCCGGTCGAGCCGGGCCTGGATGCCGCGCTTGAGCTCCGCCTGATACTCCCGGATGCCCTCCGGGTCATTCAGCAGCTCCACCGTGGCCACCTGCTCGGCGCGCGGCGCCCAGGCGCCGATGTGCCCGAGGACGGCCGACATGCGCGACATGACGTCCATGGGACCGAGGCCCCAGCCGACGCGCAGGCCCGTGGCCGCGAAAGCCTTGCTGAGGCCGTCCACGAAAAGCGTGTAGCGCGCCATCTCAGGCAGCAGCTCCACCGGCGTGTAATGCCGGGTCTCGCCGAAGCAGAGCATCCAGTAGATATGGTCGTACATCAGGTAGAGAGGGCGCTCGCCGCGGCGGTCTCGCGCCTCGTTCTCTTCCAGGACGGCCTCGCAGATAGCGAGGAGCGCGCCGCGCTCGAACGCCGTGCCCGAGGGGTTCAGGGGCGAGTTGAGGCAGAGCAGCCGCGCCCCGGGGAGCACCGGAGCCAGGGTCTCCCGGGTCGGCAGGAACCGCTGCTCCGGGCCGCAGACCACCGGCACACCCAGGTCTCCCACCATGTGGATGTAATGGTTGTTGTTCCAGCTCGGGATCGGATAGATCACCCGGTCGCCGGGATCGCAGAGCGTGCGGAAGATGCAGTAGATCACCGGCCGCGCTCCCGCCGCGATGAGCACCGAATCGATCGGATACTTGAGCCCGAGGTCGCGCTCATAGAAGCGGGCTACGGCCTCCCTCAGGGCAAGGATTCCGGACGACGGCGGGTAGTTGGTCTCGCCGCTCTGCAGAGCCCGCTGGACACCGGCCGAGAGCGTCGCCGGGATGCGGAAGTAGCGCGGGTCGAAGTCGCCCACGGTGAGGTCGCAGATGGACCGGCCCCCCGCCTTGAGCGCGCGGATCTCGCCCGCGATGCGGAGGATCTCCGAGCCGATGAGCCCCTTCGCCATGTCCGACACCCGGCGCCCGGGGTCCGGTCCCGCATCGCGCACCAGCTCCGACAAGTCGATCGCCGCCTGGGTTTCCATGGAGGCGATCATATCGCGAGCGTCACCCGCAATGGATGCTCACCGCTTCCACATCCGGGGATCGAATGCGAACGGCTCCGCCGGCAGGATCCGGATGCGGCCGAACCCGGGATGAGTTGGATTGAGCAGGACGTTCCGCTCGTGCGGGATGACCGACCTTGACCGCCTGGTCCCCGCTCTTCCACTGGGCGTTGCCGTAGGTGTAGCCCAGATCCCCGGAGGCGGAGACATCCCCTCCCATGGGCTCGGAGGTCATCGCGGCCGGAGCTTTCCCCGGCTTCTCCAGGGCGGCGCGGATCGCCTCCCGGCCGATATTAGGGAAGGCCCCGTCGCGCATCAGGCGGGCATCGTCCGTGATGCGGGCGAGATAGGCGGCCGGCGTGCCCTTGCCCGTGGCCATCCCGAGCTCCCGGTCAGCCGCGAGCAGGGCCTTCGTCTCGGCGGCCACATCTACCTTGGGGACCGGCCCCTTCATCTTCTCCGCGGGAACCGGCGGCGGGTCCCCTTCCGGGACCGCCGGCTTCGGATGCTCGATACCGGTGTCGATCACCCAGCGCCACTTGCCATCCGCCTGCTTCTTCCAGACGGTCAAGAAATGGCCGTGCAGGACCTCCTCGCTCCCCTGGGTCTTCCGCTCCCAGGGACCGGTGGTCCAACCCATCTCACCCGAGCGGGCGATCTCGGCGTGCGGACGGCCGCCAGACGAGATGGATCGGCGGGTTCGGCCGCGAGGCGATCCCCTCCTTTGCCTTCTCGGGCGTGGGCCGGAAGAGGATGCCCTCCTCCGCGATGTAGGTGAGGAACGACTCCTTGAACCCCTTCTCCTCGGACAGCTTGGAGAAAGCGCGTTCGGCCGCCACCATGGCGTCCAGGTCGGCCTGGAGGTTCGGGGACTGCGCGAGAAGGGGGAGGGACAGCAGGGACAGGATCAGGACGGCACAGCTCTTCTTCATGGCCCAAGGAGTATACCGGGACCTTCCTGTTGCCCCTCCCCGGATGCCGGCGTGCTTCTGTCAGGCCGTCCTCTTTTCCGGTTCCCGTGGTGGGAGATGGACCTGTGACGAGACGGGGGTCTCAGGCTGCCTCGCGGCCTTCCTGGCCTGCTTCCTTTGAATCTTCGGCTCGACCAGCTTCGCAACAGAAGGCCTGGAGAGCTTCCAGACAATCTTCCATGACTCGTCGCCCCGGATCTTTCGAACCGGGGCAAAGCCGTATTTCCTCACCAGACGCTTGCCATCGTCGCTGACCGGCCTGGTGTAGAGAGGAACCCCCTTGCTCAGGAGCTTGTCGAGGCGCTCCATCAGGACCCCCATAGCGAACTGCTGCGCCACCTTGCCTCGGGCAGCGATGCCACCGATGTAGATGCCTGCGGGCCTCGCCTCCAGGGAGACCATGTCTTCCTCGCTGATGCTGGCACCGTAAAGCTCGCCACGGTCCACGCGCCGAGCGGCCGCCTTGTTGAGGGGAAATATCGAAAAGTAGCCGACCAGATGCCGGCGAACCTCCGCGCCGTCCCGAGTCCGCACCCTGTGCAGGATCCACAGGTACTCAGGGTTTTTGTGGTGCCACTGCAACATCTTCTCCCTGACTTCCTGGTCGACCTCCTCGCCGAACTCCTCGCGGCTGAAGTCGAAAAGCCTATCGAAATCATTCTCCGTGGCAGAGGATCTCTCGAAATGGGGATTGCTGACGATCCAATCAATGTACGCCTTGACCTGCTCGAGGAGACGCGTGTTGCCGGTCATCTGATGCACGACCGCCACGATGACGGCAAGCACGCCCAGCGTGCAGAAGGCGATTCCCGTGGCCAGCAGAATGTTATAGACATTCTCGGGAATCTCGAAAAGATGATCCTGGATCTCCTTCTTGAGCGGTACGATCGCGAGGAGCGTTCCTCCGACCGTGATCAGGCCCATACCGAAACCGAACCCCTTGGCTTTCATTGGTCCTCCTTGCTGCTTGCTATGACGTCAGGATGATCCGCTGCGGGGCCACGCGACTTGCGGGACAGCTCCATCCAGGGGGTGACCTGAAGTGAAGAACCATTTCAGAAAGGTAAGCGGGCCATGATGGCGCCGCCGGCCCGGACGCGCTCGCCCGGGCCGTCGATGTACTCTACTCCACGGCAGTGACCTTCAACTTCCGGGTATCGCGGCTGCGCAGCACGGCCAGCGCGGTCCCGGAAGAGGTCTCTTCCACCTCGTCGGCCAGCAGGCGTCCGTCCACCAGTTGGAACGTGAAAGACTGCTGCTCCGTCACCGACAGCGCCGCTCCGAGCCGGAGGTCCACCGAACGCTCCATGGCGAGAGGGACACCGCTCTCGTCCAGACTTCCGGCGGCCATGCTCGAGATAGGACAGCATCTCGTCTTTCGTATACACCCGATCGGGAAGTATCCCCGCCCGGGTCCAGCTCGTCGAGCGTGAACGGCGCCGGGGGGGCGAACCCCTCGACCGAGCCGGAGAGGCAGAGGTCGAGGAAAAAGAGCGTGTGGAAGACGACGTACCAGAATTCCGGCTGCCGCGACCGGTCGCTCCACACCTCGTCGGGGCAGGCACGCACGGCGTTTTCGAGCATGTCGATGGCAGCGCCGAACTGCTGCCAGACGATCTCTCTCCAAAGACTGTCCATTTGAGGCTCACCGACTCTGCAAGTAAAGAGCATCTGGCGGTGCGAGTTGGTCGAGCTCCCGGGCAATCTCACGTTTCATGCGAAGGCGGAGCACGAGCCCACGGAGGATTCCAGCACTGGCGAGAGGCTCGGCGTAGCGAGCCCGGACCGCAGCGATTACGTCAGCACGGGCCGCTTGATACTCCTTGGACTTCATGAGCTGCTCGCGACCGTCTACAATAAACCGCTCTTTAGACATCGACATTCACCTCCACACTACCAGATGCGAACGCCTCCGCGCCTCGGTGGTGGAGCGGGCGCGAATCATCGGCGTACGTGCTCCTGCACAACGGACCAGGTAGTCCGGGAGAGATCCGCGAGCGTTTGGAGGTGATTGGTAGCGGCCTGGCCTTCGGGGGTAGCCCACGCTGCTTCCATGGAAGTCCAATCATCCCAGTACAGCTCAATGACAGCGTCCCATCCGGGGTGCTCGCGCCTGGGATCGGGCAGGACATGGTTCTGAACGTAGCGGCGCAGGCCGGGGATACGCTCGGCCAGGGGACCATGCTCGCTCCGCAAGTTGGCGAAGAACGCATCTGGCGAGAGGTCCGGCCTCCGGTAGAGGACGACGACGAACTTCAGCATGATGGGCTCGACCCCGCACTCACAGAAACTCCCGCCACAACCTGATCCCGCTGCTGCACTTAAGACGGTACGCCCTACCCTGCCCGGCCGTCAATCGGGTGCGAAAATCAGACCTTGGAGGGCAACGACGAGACATACGCAACCGCACGCCATACCCACTTCCGAAGAGCCTCCTCAGATGGGAGCCCGGCTGGATCGACGTATACCATGCTCTTCATTGGCTTGCCAGTGAAGTCCATCGAACGTGTGTGCGGCTCGCTCAGGGCTTCCGCCGCTCCGTCTTTTCCCAGGCGCAGCATGAGCCGATCACCTATGACACCGCAGCACATGTTGCCGTTGAGCAGGAAGGCAAGACCGCCAAACATCTTCCGTTCGGTGACCCCTTTGTGCCGGCCGAGCACCTCACGGATACGAGCAGCCAAAGCTTCGCTGAATGCCATCTGTCACTCTCACAGGTTAACGTGGCGGCCAACGGGGCGTAAGCTCACGGGCGGCGTCAGCCGTCCTGTGCAGCTCCATGATCATACAACGGACCTACCGAGAAGGGAGATCCCATGAGTCCTCGATCGGCCCTTCTGGCACAGAGCGCCCTCCTGGACTCCACGAGGTCCCCGACCACTCGGCCGGTCCGCAGCAACGAACGGAGCCGGTTGCGGACAGTCCGTTCTCTGTAGTAAAGTAAGAAACTCGAAAGGAGAGATAACATGAAGACTCCGTCTGCTCTCGCCTTCGCCCTGCTCGCGCTCGTTATGATCGCTGCCGCCCCCGCCCCGACCGGGATCGCACCTGCGCTCGCCTTGCCGGGCCTCGCGCCAGCCGATCCCACCAGAATCGGCGAGCCGGCCCCGCTGCCCAAGATCAACCCCTGCTTCGAGCAGTGTCTAGAGATCCGCGAGTGGTGCGACGCCGGCTGCTCGACCAGTCAATGCCACCGCGAGTGCCGGGACTCCGCGGTCGAGTGCATCAGCCACTGCTGAGCCCGGTCGTTCGGTACGGCAAAGCCGGCCAGGCACGGCTTTGACGAGCGAAGGCTATGATCTTTGCAGGCCATCAATCGATCCGAAGCGATCACTATCAACCTTTCGCACTTGGCCGACCAACGCTGTGCAGCCTCAGCGCGCACCTGGGCGCGAGCCCAGGTGTCCGCTGGAGGCTGGGGTTGGCCGCCACGTTGCGCTGCATTCAGTTCACCGCTCTCCGCAACGACCTGCATTTCTCTCTTGGGTTGACCTGTTTGGGAGAGGAACTGCTGTTCACCAACATTCACAGAAGCAGTTCTGGTTGCAGCGACCCATACCGACTCCGCCGCATAAGTACTCGCAAGTTCCCTGGCAAAATTCATTCGGGCACTCCTGGTTGCAGGGTAAAGTCGGACACAGATCTACGGCCGAAGAGAATAGGAGGACAGGAGCTTCGGGAGAGCTGGTCGGGCAGAAGGCGGGTGCTTCCAGGAGCGCAACCAGCGTCTTCTCGTTCTCGGCGGCAACAGCGCAGGGGGCCAAAGTAAACAGGGTAATCAACACTAGAACCGTTGTGGACATCTTCATAATCTTCTCCTATTGGTTCTGCCAGCAAGACTGGCGATGCAGTTGGATAAGCTACTCCGCGGTATCAATGGGCGGCCAACGTTCTGCCGTTCAGCGGCGCTGCTCGCAGTCCTCAGAAGGCGACCGGAGCCACGGGCGCTGATCGGTCTAGACAGCTCATTATAGCTCAAGCGTCCGCTGCAACGGGGGGTTACACGGCGGGTCGGGTTGGTCCGGGTGGTCGAGTCTTGGGCAATGGTAGTGGCATATAGTAGACCGCCTCGCCAGCTGGAAAGAAGGCATCTGTTTCGAGTTGGAGTAGGTCGGACCAGCCTGCCGGCTGAACGAGGGCTGCCCAAGCGGATAGGGTACCCAGCGCGGCGTCGCGTTCATGCTCGTTTGGTAACCGGTTGAAGACGAGAGATGAAAGATGCTGAGGCCCAACTTCAGGTACTCGAAGGTTTGCATTCGCAGCGCCAAGGAGCCATAGAAGTGCTTTAGGGTGTGCCTCGGAGACAATGATGCGTGGAAAGCGACGGCGGAGGACTCGCAGGGCAAGTATCCCTTGGACAAGGCAAGCGCCACGAAGCGCGTTCACAATCTGCACGGTACCCCAGGGTGTCCGACAGCCAGCGGCGGCAACGGCAGAGCGTAACTGCTGATCGGCAAGCCGATCGCCGCGCCCGGCCCAGCAAAGGGGCGAGTCAATGCCCGCAGCGATCACTTGTGAGTCAGATGCACACTCCACAGCGGCCGCGACCGCATCGTGAGCACAACTCTCGATACCTTGCTCAATGACGTGCAGTGGGAACTTCTCTGTGAACTCACACACGCACCACCCGAAGGCGTCGATGCCCCCGGGATCGAGTCCGATTAGGACAGTCATGGGGTCACTTCCGTTGATTCTGCCGTGTAACCTCTGAGTCGACGTTCCCCACCAGCATGACTAGGACACCGTCATCCGTGTCATACGGCCCTGTCCACCAACAGGAGAATGGTTCTCGCAAAATTCGCGAAAGTATTCCCTCAATAAGTGTACGCCCTGGCGCTGAGAGGTGTCAACGCGGACACAAAAGATACTTCAGGCGACATACCCTTGCGCAACCCGAGCATGGGGAACGCTCATGCCTACTGCCATAGGCATGCTCGGAGACGAGCCTCCAGGGGTTTATTCGGTTTCGTTCATTGTCATATGAGCTGTCGGGCACATGACAACGGAGACGGCGTTCTCGCGGTTTTGCCCGGGACGGGCGATCCCACCGAGAGCCTGCCCCGATATCGCAGCGTTTCCCCCCGGGATGTGAGCGTTGCAGAGTTGGACGGGAGCGTCTCCCATCTAGCTCGTAGCGTCGCAGAGCCTGGTTGCGTCGCTGGCGAGGCGAGTGTGGAAAACCCCCTCCTCTATCCTCCCCGCTCCGTGGGAGAGGACGCCCGCGCCCGGGAGGGGCAAGCCACTCCCCTACGGGAGAAGAGGGCCTACTCGGCAGGCCCGGAGGGTTTCTCCCGGACATAGAGCGCCTCCTGGTAGGGACGGCCGGAGCGCGCGAGGTGGATGCGGCCTCGGCGGTGAAGGCGGCGGAGCACGACGGACATCTGGGTGGGGTCGACGGGCCGGCGCAGGCGGTCCCGGAAACGGTCGTTGACCTCGCGGCTGAGTCCCACGGGTCCGAAGCGTTCGCTTGGCCCCTTTTCCTCCAGGAGCAGCCAGACCATGCGGCCCACCTTGGGTCGGGAGGCAGGACCCAGGTCTTCGTCCTTCAGGTCTTTCGGGGTCCGGCGCTTGGGCGGGACGGTACTCTTCTCCGCCAGCTCGAGGGCATCGGCAACGGCTACCCGGAAGGCCTCCAGCTTCCGCCGCGCTTCCTCCAGGGCGGCGGCATGAACGCTTCGCTGCTCCCGGTGAAGCTCTTCCTGCGCGGCGTGGAAGGTCTCCCGCTCGCCGTGGAGCTCCACCTGCTCCTCCAAGCTCTTCAGGATCTCGTCGACGGAACGTGACGTTGCCACGATCGTATCTCCTCTCTCGTCGGATCGCCATTTCGCGGTGAACGGCTCTCACATCGCGGCAATCAGAGGCTCCAGCGCCGCGAGTGAAAGTTCTCCCTCTCGCCGCAGGGTTCCACTCTCTCCTCATAGGAGCAACGGCCGTCTGGCATCCATGATCGTTGCCGCAAAGCTGGCTTATACGCCGCGAAGGCAGCACAAAACGCGGCACCCACAGATCTTCCTACTCGTCCGTCAGCTAAGGCGTGCCAGAGCTTACCAAACTTGCGGTGACTTCGCAACGAATCGAGGACACCAAGATACAAAGTCGAGGCACCCCAAGATAAAGTCGATGCGCTTACAGGCCAATTCGAGGTACTTTGAAGTTTCACCGCGGCACTTCAGAGACAACTTACGGCGTCTTGATCATCGTTCGAATTGGAAAAGGGTATCCGTGGAGCGGCAATCCGATCCGGGCACACCTTCCTCTTGTTCATCGCGGCACCATTGGATCGATTCGAGGCGTTCTCGCCTGAGATCGCGGGTGCCCAAAGGGGGTGCGCCTCGAAGATAGATTAGGGACTGACGGCTTAGAGTTAAGTCGCGGCGCCGATAGGTGATGTCGCGGCGGCTATAGGTTAGGGCCTGTCGCCGTACAGCTGCTTCGCGGCGTCTTCAGGGGCCTCTTCAGAAGAGGCCCCTGAAGACCAGGTCCGTTCCTACTCGAAGTACCCGCTCAGGTCGAGGACCACGTGCACCGTCCCGCCCTCTTCCAGGAACGGGGAGAGGGAGAGGGTGCCGGTGCCGTCCAGGGCCAGGGCGAGGAGGGCGTTGGGGGAGCGGATCTGCTCCGCGGCGAAGCTCGTGGTGGTGGCGAGGGGCGCGGCCAGGTCTCCCGGGTAGAGGGTCAGCTCCCCCGCTGCCGAAGGCTCGATCACCGTCACGTTGAAGGCCACCGCCCGGGCCGTGGCCGGTACGCCGCAGGAGCCCGCGACCTGCACCGTCCGCTCGATTCCCGAGGTCAGGACCGGACCGTCCTGGCGGGTATCCAGCAACCGGCAAGGTGTCACCGTGAAGAAATCCTGACCGGGGAGGGGGTTGGCGTGGAGGAAGGCGTCGGTCAGGCCGTTGTGGTCACCCGGAACGAGACCGGCGGAGAGACTGATGAACGAGACCCAGGCGCCGTCGGCGCTGAGCCTGGGGGCCGGGGGGAAGACCCAGAAGAAGGAGGGCTCTCCGGTCGCCGTCTCGGACGAGGGGAGGTGCGACGCCAGGATCGTGGTGCCCGCGACCCGGTCATGGACGAAGAAGTCTTCCCTTCCGTTCCCGTCCATCTGCCCGGGAATGAGGTTGCTGGCATAGCTGAGGAGCGCCACGAAACGTCCGTCGGCGCTGATTACCGCCTCTCCCGAGTGACTGTCGGCCTCGGTCGCGGGCGAGCCCGCGGCGTGGCTCAACAGCGTCACGGTCCCGGGCACGCGGTCGAAGAGGAAGATGTCGTCGGAGGCGCCGCCGACCTGGCCGGGGACGAGGTTGTTGGAGCTGCTCGAGAACACGACCCAGCGCCCGTCCGCGCTGATCACCGGAGGGTTGTTGAAGGGAGTGCCCAGGTCCGACCGGAATCTTCCCGCCGTCGTGGGCGAGGCGGGCGTGTGGCTCACGAGGACTGTCGAGCCGGAGAGCCGGTCCCAGAGGAAGACGTCCGGGCCGTTGTTGGTGTCCACCTGGCCGGGCACCACGTTGGCGGCGCTGCCGGAGAAGGCCAGCCACCGGCCGTCGCCGCTGAGTGCCACTCCCCAGAAGGACGACGAGCTCGCCTGGACGGTGGTTCCGGTGACCCGGTCGTGGAGGAAGACGCCGCCGGCGCTGGTCTGGCCGGAGACGAGGTCCGAGGCGTTGCTGGTGAAGGCGAGGAACCGGCCGTCCTCGCTGAGGGAGAGGTTGCCGGAGAAGCTGTTCGCGGTCTGCCTGATGGAGAAGATGGAATGGCTGACGAGGGTGACGGCTCCCGTGGCCCGGTCGAACAGGAAGATGTCGCCGCCGCCGTTGAGGTCGTCCTGCCCCGGGATCAGGCTTACGGAGGAGTCATTGAAGGCGATCCAGCGGCCGTCGCCGCTCACGTCGTAAGTGCCCGCGCCCCAGATCCCGCCGTTGGCAGGACGGGTCGGCGACGCGGCGGAGCGGGTCACCAGGGTGGCCTCCCCCGTGATCCGGTCGTGGACGAAGAGCTGGCGCGCGGCCCCGAATTCCTGGCCGGGGACCAGGTCGGCGGCCTCGCTCTCGAACAGGATCGCGGTGCCGTCCGAGCTCATCACCGGGTAGTAGGAGGATGCGCCGGCAGCCGTCATGGGTGAGCCGGCGGCATGGCTCACCAGGGTGGTCCTGCCGGTGATCCGGTCGTGGAGAAAGACGTCCGAGGCGTTGTTGCGGTCGTCCAGGACGGGAATCAGGTTCGGCGCGGTGCTGGTGAAGGCCACGTAGCGGCCGTCGTTGCTCATGGCGCCCGTCACCAGGGGGGCGATCTCGGCGGCCGTTGCCGGGGACTCGGCGCTGCCGGCTGTCTCCGAGGCCTCCCCGCCGCGGGGAGTGAGAAGGAGGTGCCCGCCGCTCGCCGGCTCGTACAGGAAGAGGTCGGGCGCGGCGTTGGCGTCGTCCACCCCGGAGACCAGGTCGCTGGCGTGGGTGGCCAGGGCGATCCAGCTTCCGTCGGCGCTGATCCGGAAGCCGGTAACCGCCCCGTTGGACGCCTCGCTGGAGGAGCCGGGGGTGTGGGTGGCCAGGGTGACGGTGCCGGAGGCCCGGGACCAGAGGAACAGGTCTTCCGAGCCGGGCGTGTCGGCCTGCCCTGCTACCAGGTTTGTGGCCTGGCTCCGGAACACCACCCAGGAGCCGTCGGCCGAGATCCGGGCGTCGAGCGACAACGCGTTGGCCGGGGTGCCGGACGTGCTCCGGCTGACCAGGGTGTTGCTCATGGAGGACCGGTCGTAGAGGAAGACGTCGAACCCCGGGCCGGTATCGCCGGGGACCAGGTTCGAGGAGAAGGAGACGAAGGAGACCCAGCGGCCGTTGGCGCTGAGCGAAAGGGCATCGGCGTGCGAGTTGCCGGCAGTGGTGGCCGAGGAGGTGGTGCGGCTGACCAGGAGGTTGGCATCGCTGCTCCGGTCATAAAGGAAAGCGTCGAAGAAGTCGTTCGTGTCCACCTGTCCGCTCACCAGGTTGGTGGCGCGGCTCAGGTAGGCGGTCCGGTCCCCGTTGATGTTGACGTGGAGGTCGAAGCAATCGCCATTGGCGGAGGTGACGGGCGAGCCGGCGGCGTGGCTCACCATCCGGTTCTTGCCGGTCGATCTCTCATAGAGGAAGACGCTCTGGAAGTTCTCGTCCCCCTGCCCGTTGACGATGTCGTCCGAGGCGCTCACGAAGGCCACCCAGTTGCCGTCGCCGCTGATCGCCACCTCGAAGCTGTTCCCGGCCGCGTTCAGGACCGACTCCCGGCGGTGGGAGACCAGGGCCATGGACCCGGTGACGCGGTCGTAGAGGAAGGCGTCGAGCACGGAGGCCGGGCCGTCCACCTGCCCGGGCACGAGGTTCGTGGCGGAGCTGAGGAAGGCGATCCTGCGGCCGTCGGCGCTGATGCCCGGCTCGAAGAAGACCAGGCCCGAGGCGGTGTTGGGGAAGCCGGCCTGATGGCTGACGAGGGTGATGGCGGCGGTGTCCCGATCGTAGAGGAAGAGGTCCGAAGTCTGGGGGCTGTCCACCTGGCCGGGGACCAGGTTGGTGGCGACGCTCCGGAAGGCGGCCCACCGGCCGTTGGCGCTCAGGACCGCGGACTCGGAGGAGCCGTTGCCGGCGGTGGAGGGATCGCCCGCCGCGTGGCTGACCAGGACGGTGGTGCCGGCGACCCGGTCGTGGAGGAAGAGGTCCCGGCCGGCGTTGGCATCGTCGACGCCGGGGAGGAGGTTGTCCGCGTTGGTCAGGAAGAGGGTGTAGCGTCCGTCCGCGCTCAGCCCGGCGATCTCGCCGAACCCCCCGGCGGTGTCCGAGGGGCGGCCGGGATCGGCCCGGGAGAGGAGCGTGACGGGGCCGGCGTCCGCGGGAGCCGCGGCGCCAAGGCTTACAACGAGGGCACAGACCGGAACACAGGCGCGGAGGCAATCGGCAAGGAACGAAAGTCTGAGCAAGTCGCACCTCCTGGGTGAATTTCCAGGATGTGTGCAATAAGCACGCCCGCTCTTCTCCTATCCCTGCATTGCGTTCCCGAGCCGTTCCCGGAGCTCCCGGAGCTCTCTGCCGCGGGAGGTGATCGCCTCGTTCCGGAGGGCAGCCCAGCCCGGATCCTTGGAAAGCTTTACATTCTGGCTCGCCGCGTACAGAGCTGCCTCGCCGGCAGCGAGAGCACCCAGCACCGCGGCAGCGGATTCGCCGCGGGAGTTCCGGAACCCCGTCTCATACAGATCGAGGCCCAGGACCGCGAGGGCGGCGCAATCCTGTGCGACCGCGATGGGGATATCCACGGCGCGCCGCAGGTCCTCTTCCACCCGGCTCCCCCAGTACTGTTGGAAGGCCGTGGCGTCTTCGTCCACGGCCCTGCGCAGGCGCTCGCCCCTCTCCCCCGCTTCCTTCAGCAGAGCCTCTGCTTTCGTGTACCTCGCCACGGCCTGGAGGAGGCTCGCGGCGAGGGCTCCCTGGAGGGCCGCGGCGCTGACGGCGCCGGGAACGGTCTTCCCCGCCGCGAAGAGATCGAGGAGATCTCCGGCCGGGCGGTCGAGAAAGGACATCAGAACAGCCCGACCACCCTGCCGTCGTCGCCGATGTCGATCTGGTGGGCCGCGGGGCTCTTCGGCAGTCCCGGCATGGTCATGACGTCGCCGCAGATCATCACCACGAACTCGGCGCCCGCGGACAGGCGCACCTCGCGCACGTTGATCGTGTGGTCCGAGGGCGCGCCGCGGAGGTGCGCGTCGGTCGAGAAGGAATATTGCGTCTTGGCCACGCAGACCGGGAAGTGCCCGTAGTCCTGCTGCAGCCGGTCGATCTGCTCGCGGACCTTGGCATCCGCGTTGACGTGCGAGGCGCGATAGATCTTCCTGGAGATCTTTTCGATCTTCTCCCAGAGGGGATCGGCGTCCTCGTAGACAAAGTGGAAGTTGGAAGGCTGGTCGCAGAGCTCGATCACGTTTTTCGCGAGGTCCACGGCGCCCTTGCCGCCTTCGGCCCAGTGCGAGGCCTGGACGGCAGGCACGCCCATCTGCTGCATGCGCGACTCGACCAGCGCCATTTCCGCGGAGGTGTCGGAAGTGAAGCGGTTGATCGCGACCACGCACGGGATTCCATAGTGCTGCTGCACGTTTTCGACGTGGCGCTCCAGGTTGGGCAGGCCCTTCTCCAGCGCGCCCAGGTCCTCTTTCGTGATGGTCTTCAGGTCCGCGCCGCCGTGGTACTTGAGGGCACGGATGGTGGCGACGATCACGGCCGCGGCGGGCTTCAATCCCGCCTTGCGGCATTTGATGTCGACGAACTTCTCGGCCCCCAGGTCGGCCCCGAAGCCGGCCTCGGTGACCACGTAGTCCGCGAGCTTGAGCGCGGCCCGCGTGGCGATCACGGAGTTGCAGCCGTGGGCGATGTTGGCGAACGGTCCACCGTGGACGAAGGCGGGGTTGTTCTCCAGCGTCTGCACGAGGTTGGGCTTGATCGCGTCCTTGAGCAGGACGGCCATGGCGCCCTGGTCTCCGAGGTCGCGCGCCCGGATCGGTTTCCGTTCGCGGGTCGCGGCCACGACGATGTTGCCCACGCGCTCCTTGAGGTCATGGAGCGAGGTCGCGAGGCAGAGGATCGCCATGACTTCGGAGGCGGCGATGATGTCGAAGCCGTCCAGGCGCGGAAATCCGTTGCCGGGGCCGCCGAGGCCAACCACGATCTCGCGCAGCGACCGGTCATTCATGTCCATGACCCGCCGCCACGTGATGCGCCGGACGTCGACCGTGGGCTCGTGGCCCCAATGAACGTGGTTGTCGAGCAACGCGGAAAGCAGATTGTTGGCAAGAGCGATCGCGCTGAAGTCGCCCGTAAAGTGGAGGTTGATGTCCTCCATCGGCACCACCTGGGCAAAACCGCCCCCAGCGGCGCCGCCCTTCATGCCGAACACCGGTCCGAGAGACGGCTCGCGCAGGCAGATCGCCGTCTTCTTGCCCAGGAGATTCAAAGCGTCTCCCAGTCCGACGGTGGTCGTGGTCTTGCCCTCGCCCGCCGGGGTGGGAGTCATGGCCGTGACCAGGATGAGCTTGCCGTCGGGCCGGTCTTTCAGACTGTCGAGATAATCGAGCGATATTTTCGCTTTCGTGTGGCCGTAGGGCTCGAGGTGCTCTTCGGAGATGCCAAGCTTCTCCGCCACCTTCGAGCTGCGCTCGAGCCTTGCCTGTTGTGCGATTTCGATGTCGGACGCCATGGCTTCCTCTCTGCCCGGATGAGCTCTGAAGCTTCTCGCGGAGCGCGGGCTTTCTTACCGTTCGGGCAACACGATGCGCCGGCCGCCCACGATCGTGCCGGCGGGACGGCCGCGGAGCTTCCAGCCGTCGAAGGGGGTATTTCGCGACTTGCTGCGGAACGAGCGGGCGCGGATGGTGACCTCTTCGTCCGGATGGAAGAGGGTGACGTCCGCGGGGCTGCCGGGCCGGAGCGTGCCGCCGGGGAGGCCCAGGACACGGGCCGGTCCCGTGGAGAGCAGCTCGATCATCCTCTTGAGGCTGATGATCCCGGGATGGACGAGGCGGTCCAGGATGAGCGGGAGCGTCGTCTCCAAACCCAGGATGCCGAACGGGGCGAGGTTGAACTCCACGTCCTTCTCGTCCGGATGATGGGGCGCGTGGTCGCTCGCGATGCAGTCCACGCTGCCGTCGGCGAGACCGTTGACCAGGGCTTCGCGGTCGCGCTCGGAGCGCAGCGGCGGCTTCATCTTGGTGTGGGTCGAGAAGCCGCTCTTCGCCACCTCTTCGTCGGTGAGGATCAGGTGGTGCGGCGCCACCTCGCAGGTGACCCGGAGGCCCTGGGAGCGGGCGCGGCGCACCATGTCCAGGCTGCGGGCGGTCGAGAGATGGGCCACGTGGTAGCGGCCGCCCGTGTCCTCGGTCAGGATGATGTCGCGGGCGACCATCACGTCCTCGGACGAGCCGGGGATGCCGGGCAGGCCGAGCCGGGTGGACCACTCCCCTTCGTGCATCACGCCCTTGCCCGTGAGGTTGAGGTCTTCGGCGTGCTGGATGACCGCGACGTCGAAGTGCTGGGCGTAGAGCAGGGCGCGGCGCATCAGCTCGGCGTTCATGACCGGTTTGCCATCATCCGAGACGGCCACGGCGCCGGCACGGATCATCTCGCCGATCTCCGCCAGTTCCTCTCCATGAAGACCCTTGCTGATGGCGCCGATCGGGTGGACCCGGGCAAAGCCGTGGCGGCGGGCTTCGAGGAGGATGTGCTCGGTCACGGAGCGGGTGTCGTTGACCGGATCGGTGTTGGCCATGCAGGCCACGCCGGTGAAGCCGCCGGCGGCCGCGGCCAGGGTGCCGGTGCGGACGGTCTCCTTGTACTCCTGGCCCGGCTCGCGCAGATGGACGTGGATGTCGATGAGCCCCGGCGCTACGATCAGGCCGGAGGCATCGATCAGTTCCGTGTTGTCGGATTCTTCGATCCGGCCGTCGATCCTGGAAACGGCGCCGTCCTCGATCAGGACATCGAGGGTCCCGTCGAGGTCCTGGCTCGGGTCGATCACCCGGCCGCCCCGGATCAGGATGCGGCTCACGCGCCCTCCTGGTGGACCATGGAGCAGAGGTAGAGGACGGCCATGCGCACGGACACTCCATGGGTGACCTGCTCCAGGATGACCGAGTAGGGTCCGTCGGCGAGCTCGCTCGCGATCTCGACCCCGCGGTTCATGGGGCCGGGATGCATGATGATGACGTCCTCTTTCGCTCCCTGGAGGCGCTCGGTGGTGAGGCCGAAGAGCTGGAAGTACTCCCTCACCGACGGGAAGGCCATCCGGCCCTGCCGCTCGAGCTGGATGCGCAGCATCATGATGACGTCGGCGTCGCGAATGGCGCCCTGGAGGGTGTAGGCGACCTCGACGCCCATCTTCTCGACTTCGGCCGGCATCATGGTGCGCGGCCCGCCCACGATCACGGTGGCGCCCATCTTGATCAGCAGGTGGATGTTGGAGCGCACCACGCGGCTGTGCTCGATGTCGCCGATGATGGCGATGCGCAGCCCGGCGAGCTTGCCCTTGTGGCGGCGGATGGTGAAGGCGTCGAGCAGCGCCTGGGTGGGGTGCTCATGGGCGCCGTCGCCCGCGTTGATGACTCCCGCCTTGAGCCGCCTGGAGAGCATGTGGGGCGTGCCCGGGTAGGCGTGGCGGATGACCACGAGGTCCGGTGCCATGGCCTGGAGGTTCATGGCGGTGTCGACCAGGCTCTCCCCTTTTTCGAGAGCGGAGCCGGAGGTCGAGAAGTTGAGGTTGTCCGCGGACAGGCGCTTCTCGGCGATCTCGAAGCTGGAGCGGGTGCGGGTCGAGGCCTCGAAGAAGAGGTTCATGACCGTCTTCCCGCGCAGCGTCGGGACCTTCTTGATGGGGCGCTCGCCGACTTCGGCGAACGACTCGGCGGTGTCCAGGATCAGGGAGATCTCGTCCGGGGACAGGTCGGCGATCCCCAGGAGGTCTTTGCGGTCCCACCGCACCTGCGGGTCGGCCATCAGCGGTTCGGACGCTCCAGGATGCGCACCTGCTCGGTGTCGTCGGTGTCCGTGAAGCTGACCTCGATGACCTCTTGCTGGGAGGTCGGGACCATCTTGCCCACGAAGTCGGCCTGGATGGGCAGTTCCCGGTGTCCGCGGTCGACGAGCACGGCGAGCTGGACGGCCTTGGGGCGTCCGAAGTCGATGAGCTCGTCGAGGGCGGCGCGGACGGTGCGCCCGGTGTAGAGCACGTCGTCGCAGAGCACGACCACGAAGTCGTCGATCGGCAGCGGGAGATGGGTGCCCTTGACCTGGGGCTGGGCCGCGATGGTGGAGAGGTCGTCGCGGTAGAGGGTGATGTCGAGGGCGCCGAGGGGGACCTTCTGCCCCTCCATGCGCTCGATCTCGGCGGCGATGCGCTCGGCGAGCGGCACGCCGCGGGTACGGATGCCGGCGAGCATGAGCCCGGCGACGCCGCCGTTGCGCTCCACGATCTCGACCGCCATCCGCCGGATGATCCGCGCCATCTCTCGGGCGTCGAGGATCGTGCTCTTCGGCGTCAGGTTCTTGGCCATGTTTTAGGGGTGCTCCGGGTCCGGGGGATGGTATGGCCCGGGGGCGGTGGTTGTCAATGAAGGGAGGGGGCGTGCTAGGCTGAAGCCATGCCAAGCGCAGGGGCTCAACGGCTCAGCCGGGAGGAGGAGAGCCGGCTTTTCCAGGGAGCGGAGGAGGCGACCAGGTTCTTCATGGGTGAATCGGATGTGCAGCATGCCTTGGAGAAGATCACCCGGCTGCTGGAAGCGGACGGCATCCCCTACGCCATCATCGGGGGCATGGCTCTGAACGCCTACGGCTACCTCCGGGTCACCGTGGACGTGGATGTCCTCCTGACCCAGGACGGTCTCAACGAGTTCAAGGCGAAGCACCTGGGGCTCGGATACGTCCAGAAGTTCCCGGGCAGCAAAGGCGTCCGCGATACGGAGAACGGGGTCACCATCGACGTCGTCCTGACCGGCGAGTATCCCGGCGACGGCCGTCCCAAACCCGTCGTCTTTCCCGACCCTGCGGTGACCGCCGTCCGGGGCGAGAGGGTCTCGCTCCTGCCCTTGCCCAAGCTGCTCGAGCTCAAGCTGGCTTCGGGGATGTCCGCGCCGCACAGGTTGAAGGACCTCGCGGACGTGCTCGAAATCGTCCGTATCCTGCATCTGCCCGAAGAGCTGGCGGAAGACCTCGATCCTTCCGTCCGCGAGAAGTACCGGGAGATGTGGCGGGCCGCTCAGGCCGAGGAGAGGGAGTAAGAATTCATGGCGAAAAAGTCCCCCATCTCCCCCACTCACGCTGAGCCGTCCTTCTGGCAGCGGAACCGACGGGAGCTGACCTTCCTGATCCTGTTCGCGGTCGTGCTCGGGGGGAGCTTCACCCTGGTCTCGTTGAACTGGGTCAACGACAACGTCATCGAGCCGTTCACGGCCGGGATCGCCCGGGTGAGCGGCGCGACGCTGGACCTCCTGGGCCAGGACGTGCGCATGCAGGGGACGATCATCCGCGGCAGCCGGTTCGCCGTGAACATCCGCAACGGGTGCAACGGGGTCGAGGCCATGCTGATCTTCCTCGCGGCCGTGATCGCCTTCCCCGCTCCCTGGCGGGCACGGCTCCTGGGGCTGGCGGTCGGCATCGTGGCGATCCAGGCCGTGAACCTGATCCGCGTTGTCGCCCTCTTCCTGACCGGGGCCTACTTCCCGTCCTGGTTCGACGCCTCGCACACCGTGGTCTGGCAGACGGTGGTGATCCTGTTCAGCGTGCTGCTCTGGATCCTCTGGGCGAATCGGATCGGAGTCCGCCGCCCCGAGCCTGCTACCTGATGGCTTCCCGGGGCACGTGGGCGGGACGGCTGGCCCGCAACGCCCTCCTGTGGTTGCTCCCGGTCTGGGCGGTCTGGGCGCTGCTCACTCCCGTCTACAACCGCTTCCTGGTCACCGCGGCCGAGAACCTCCTGCAGATCACGGAGAGCCCGAACGTGTCCGACCTCCGCCTGTCGGGGCAGCACGACGCGCTCGTCTTGCGCCGCGACCTTCCCACGGCGAGGAGTCTGGCCCACACCTTCCGGGTGACCGACGTGCACTTCCACCTGGTGCTGCTCGGGGCGCTCTTCCTGGCGGTGCCGGGCGTCCCCTGGCGAGAGAAGCTGGAGAACCTGGGCTGGGCCGTCCTGGCGACGGTCTTCTTCGACCTCCTCCTCTGCTTCTTCGTGGTGAAGGCGGCTTACGCGACGGGGCTGGGCTCCTGGAGCCTGGCCCACTACGGCCCCTTCGCGCGCAACGCCTACGGTCTGGGCAGGCACCTGCTCGACCTGCCGTTCAAGCTGGGGCTCCCGCTCCTCCTCTGGGCAGGATTCTACCTGGGGCGGATGCTGGAAGAGCTCCGGACGGCACGGCGGCCATGAAGGTGTCCACCATCTCGCGGATGTCGGGGCTGCCGAGCTTTTCGCGGACGTTCGGGATCTTCAGGAGCCTGTCCACCAGGGTGCGCTGCTCGCGGTCCTGACGCCTGGCCTCGGCATAGGGCACGTTCGTGAAGGAGATCAGGGAGTAGAGCGGCGCGTAGCGGTCCGGGTAGAGGTCGTTGACCCAGCGCTCCAGCTCTTTGCGCAGCAGGAACTCGGAGCTGCCCACGAAGTCGCGCAGCTCGTGGAAGTGCTCCAGCGCCAGGTCCGCGATGGCGTCCGCATTGGGCTTGCGGCTCGCCTCGAAGTCGCGCAGCGCCTGCCCCCAGTCCCCGCCGGCAGCCTTCAGACAGTCATAGAGGACCGAGCAGTCCTCGAACCCGCAGTTCGCCCCCTGGCCGTAGGACGGGACGATGGCGTGCGCGGCGTCGCCGATCAGGGCCATCTTGTCCTCGTAGAGCCAGGGCGCGCAGTGCAGAGTGATCATCTTGCTCTCGGGCCGGCCGAAGTAGTCCTCCACCAGGTTGGGGACGTAGGGCAGCGCGTCCCGGAAGGAGCGGCGGAAGAGCTCCATCAGGGCCTCCGGCGTGCGGATCGACGCGAACGACGGCTCGCCTTCGAAGGGCATGTGGAGCGCGAAGGTGAAGGTGCGGTCGCGGTTCGGGAAGCCGATCAGCATGTAGTGGCGCCGCGGCCAGATGTGGATGGCGTTCGCCGGCAGCGCCCAGTCCCCGGACGCCGCGGGCGGGACGGAGATCTCCTTGTAGGCCTGCTCGAAGAACTCCTGCTTCTGGCGGAAGCCCGGCACGAGCTGCATCGCCGCCCGTACCTTCGAATTGGCCCCGTCCGCGCCGAAGACCCGGTCCGCCCGGAAACAGGTGACCTCGTCGGTGCGCAGGCTCTGGAAGGTGACCTCCGGCGTCCCCAGGTCGACCTCCAGGCACTTCTCCTCGAAATGGATCTGGATCCCCGGCTGCGCCAGGGCGAAGTCGATGAGGACGTCGTTGAGCTCGTTCCGGGCAACGGAATGAATGGCTTCGCGCCGATTTCCATACGGCTGGTACTCGACGGTGCCGTCCACCGAGTGGATGTACCGCCCGTAGCAGGGCACCGAGATGTCCCGCACCCGGTCGCCGGCTCCGACCCGGTCCAGGGAGGCGAAGCCGCGCTCGCAGATGGTCAGGTTGATCGACCGGCCCGTGGCGCGCCGGCCCCGGCGCGGGTCCTGCTGGCGGTCGAAGAGGTGGACTTCATAGCCCTCGCGGGCGAGGTAGTTCGAGAGCAGGGAACCGACCAGACCGGCACCGACGACGCAGATCCTTTCCACGTTACAGCTCCTCCCAAGAAATCGAATGGATGAGATTTCCGGGCTCAGCCCGGTCTTCCCTTAAGTGCGCGAGGACCACGAAAGGGTGACAGCTCGTAGACCTCGGCTTTCCCGTCCGCGTAGATGCGGCGGAAGCGGCGGCGCCAGTCCGGGCTTTCGAGGAGGGGGGTGCGGTCCGGAAGCAGCAGGAGGTAGCCGGCGCCCAGCTCGCGGAGAAGGCGGTGGAAGGCCTCGGGGTCGCCCATGGCGGGCAGCACCCGATGGAACCTCGCCGGACCGCTCCAGTCCCCGAGAAAAGTTCCCTCGGCGTGGTAGACCATGTTCTCCAGGAGTACTCCATAGACGACGTAGTCGCTCCCCCACAACCGATTGAGGTGCTGGAGGGCGGCGTAGGCCGGCAGCTCGCGGGCGAGGTAGAGCTCCCGCTCGCGGGCCGTGACCGGCAGCGGTCCCTCCCGGTCGATCCGGTAGAAGCTGTAGAGCCACCCCGGCAGGAAGAGGAGGACGGCGAGCGCCGGCAGGACTTTGGGGCGGAAGCGCCACCTTGCCAGGGTTCCTCCGAGCGCCAGGCTGATGAGAGGGACGACCACCACGAGGTAGCGCGCGTCGGGCGGCAGGAGGGGGAACAGCAGCGAGTAGGCCAGGGTGATCGCGAGGAGCCTCCTCACCCGGGGGTCCCGGATGAAGCCGAAGACGAGCAGCGGGAGAGCGAGCAGGTAGGCCGGCGAGTAGGGCGGCTGCCAGCCCACGGCCCTGCGCTCGAAGAGCACGTCCCAGGGGATGCTCAGGTAGTCGGTAACCCGCTCCTCCAGGGATCGGGACGGCCCCGGCTGCGGGTCCCAGGCGCTCGATCCGAAGATCTCCGGATAGAAGGGGAACAGGGGGTTGCCCGTGTGGAAGAGGATGCGGCCGTAGGTGGGGGCGAGCACGGCGAGGACGACAACGGAAGCTACCAACAGGTCACGGACGCGGCGCTCGCGCAGAACAGCCAGCAGCACGATCCCGACGAAGAACAGGCCCAGGTACTTGACCCCGGCCGCCGAGCCCGCGAAGACCGCGGCGAGGACGAGCCAGGCGGCGGTCTCTCTCGAGTCGCGCGATTCGCGCCAGCGATCCAGGGCGTAGACGGATGCCGTGATGAACAGGGCCAGGAGCGGCTCCACGTACCCCGTGCCGGAGAGGTGGACCACGATCGGGTTGCCCAGGAAGGCGGCGGCCGCCACCCATCCCGCGGCCGGCGAGAAGGATCTGCGGCCCCACGCGATCAGGAGGACGGCGGTGGCCAGCGTCGCCAGGAGCTGGACGAGGTGGATCGAGACGTCGCCCGCCAGGAGCAGCATTCCTGTAAAGAGGAGCTCGTTGAGCGGCGGGAAGACGGGGACCCTCAGCTCCGGCAGGAAGGGCAGCGAGCCCGCCTGGGCGAAGGCCCGGGCGAAGGGGAGATGGTAGAGGGTCTCGTCGAAGGCGGTCGGCGGATAGAGGGCGAGGAAGAAAAGCGGCGCTGCGGCGAGGATCAGAAGGACTCCGAGCTTCCATCTCCGAGCTCCGAGCACCTCCCGCCAGACCGGGAGTCCCGCGAGATGGATGCCGACGACCAGGACGATCAGTGCGCCCCGGGTTAGGAGGCCGAGAGCGCCGAGAGCGAAGGCGGCATGGGCCAGGAGCGTGAGCCCCAGGGCGGTGGAGACGGCGAACCGCTCCAGGCCGTCGACTTCGATCCATCGGCGGGTCACCAGCCGGCCGGCCACCCAGGCCGTGGCAGCCAGGAGGGCGAGCGCCAGGAGATGGAGAGAGAGGAACGCCGCGAGCCGAATTTCCGCCTCCCGGATCGGGACTAGCCCTTCCCCACTGTCCGCAGCGCCTCTTCCAGGAAGGCGAGCTGCAGGCGCATCTGGTCCCGGAGGGGCATGCCACGCACTCCGGCCGTCTGCCCGAACCCTACCCTCTCCAGCCAGGCGCGGAAGACGGGATCGTCCGGCCGGCCGGTGTCCCCCTCGGGGAGAGGGCGCAGGAAGAGCGGCATCTCCGACACGAAGGTGAAGGGATCCCCTCCCAGGGAGCGGACGTACTCCATGGAGCTCGGCCGGAACTTCGCCGCGGTCTCCGGGTCACCCCGCTCCTCGAACCAGGCGATCATGGAGCGCGAATCGGGGCGGGTCGAGAACCCCTCGTCGATCCGCCGGAAGCCCTTCTCTCCCCCGCGATCCACGTCGAAGAGGCCGTAGCCCAGGGAGCGCACCCGCTCGCGGAGCCTCCGGCGCATGTCCCCGGTCCGGTCCACCCAGGCGGGCTCGATCAGGAACCAGGGTCCGGGGGCGAAGGCGATGCTGTGGAAGCTGCCGTGGACGGCGAAGGGAGCTCCTCCCGCCAGGAACCCGGCCACGGCCCGGTTCTCAGGCCGGGCTCCCCCACCCTCCGATAGATCATCCGGTCCCCTGGGGAAGCCGAACTCCATGTCGTCTCCGGGCTTCTCCCGCATCGCGTGCCTCAAGTAGAGGGGAAGGTCGAACACCCGGTCCTCTCCTTCTGGAAGAGTGTGATCGCTCCAGGCCGCATTGCGGGCCTCGCCGTCCGGGTTGACGTGCGGCACGACGTACCAGGTATACCGGGCGAGGAGCGAGACGTCTTCCGCCAGATGGCTGACGAGCCGGCGGAGCATCGCCGGTCCCACCGGCTCGTCGGAGTGGCAGCCGCCGATGAGGCTGACGTGGAGAGAGCCGCTTCCCAGGACCGTGCCGAGGATCTCGCGGCCTTCCCGCGAACGGCCGATGGAACGCAGGGGAGGAGGGGCTTCGGAAGCGAGAATGTCTTCGATGGGGAGGGACACGGGCGAGCTTAGCATCGGGCAACTCTCGGCATCGCCCTTCCCAGTCGCGGCGCCGCACTTACTCCCGGCCTGTCCCATCCCCTGTCCAGCGGCCCCGGAAGGTACGCGCACCGCGAAGCGGGATCGTCGCGCCGCAACCAACGAGCAAGAGGCGGCACCTGCCTCAAAGCGAAGAACGCTGACGCGGCTATTAGCGCCACAAATTCCGAATTTCTCGGCGCAGTCCAAGAAAGCTGCGGCGCGCCTCTACCATTTCGCGGCGCAGAGCCGATTTGTCGCGGCGGAAAGTTGCTATTCCTCACCATCTTTGCGAAGATACACGTCTTCACCGAAGACCTCCCCGGCACCGTCATGTGTTCTTGCGGCACTGAAATATACAGGAGCCGCGAAATGTGGGAAGGGGACGATCCCCTGGCGCAGTGTCGCGGCTCCCTTCCGTCTGGTCGCGGCACTCTCCTACCCTCGGGCGGTCAGCTCGGGCTCGAGCTCGGCATAGGCCACCCCCTGCCCGAGACACCCTTCTTTGAGGTAGGGTACACACTCCGGATGGATGATCAGTTGAAGTGGAGCGAATCTACGGAGGCAACCCCATGAGAGCTCGAACCACGTTGGCTTCCGCCCTGCCGCTGGCCGCGGCCGTCTTCTGCGCCACGATGCTGGGTGGCGCGATGGCGGCGCAGGCCCAGGGCCGCGTCACCGTCACCCAGATGTACATCACGAAATGCGAGGAGATGGGTTCCTGTGAATTCCGGCTGACCTGCGGGTCCGGCGGCAAGGAGGTGGAGATGATCCCCGCCGCGATCGCCACCAACCCGGAGACGCTCAAGATCAACAAGCAGCTCGACCTCACTTCGTTCCCGGCGACGGTGAGCTGCACGCTGTTCGAGGACGACGGCTTGTTCGGCACCACCTGGGACGAGGCGGCGAAGGGCTCGCTCTCGCTCAAGGGCGGCGGCGACTACGAGCTCAAGCTGGAGAACCCCGAGCAGGCCACGGTGATCCTCACCCTGCTCGCGGACAGCATCCAGTCCTCGCTGACGGCACCCTCCGCGGTGGCCCCTGCAGGGGGCAGGGCGGCCAGGGCGGCGGCGCCACGCCAGTTCCTGGCGGTCTTCCGCAAGGAGAGCGAGCCCACGGGGCACGCGGTGGTCCTCGGGCTGGAGTGGCCCGCATTCGAGAAGAAGGTGCAGGAGCTCGCGGGCGGCGGGGTCCACCCCATCGACGTCGAGACCTGGGTGGACGGCGGCAGGCGGCTGTGGGGCGGCATCTTCCGCAGCGGAGCGGACACCTCCCGGATCATCACCGGCCTCGAGTGGGAGAAGTTCCTGGAGCAGTGGGAGAAGCTCACCAACAACGACAACGTCGACGAGCAGATGCAGCTCGTCGACCTCGAGATCTACCCCGACAAGGGGAAGAACCTCTTCGTCGGCGTCTATCGCAACGGCACCGAGATGCACTCCCTGTGGATCGGACAGGACCGTCCCGACTTCCTCAGGAAGTGGCAGCAGCTCGTCAACCAGCAGCTCCGGCTGGTGGACCTGGAGATCTACCGGGCGGCCGGAGGGACCCGCAACCTCTACGCCGGCGTGTTCCTGGAGGCTCCCGGCGGCTACGGCATCTGGACCGGCACCACTTGGGACCAGTTCCAGCAGAAGTGGGCGAAGGGGAGCGGGCTGTGGGACGTCGAGACCTACAAGGAGGACGGTAAGACACTCTACGACGGTGTGGTCCTCGGCACCGGCACCGAGGAGCTGCCGGGGATGCTCGACGGTCCGGCCCTGGTCGCGAAGTGGCGCGACATGATCGGCAAGGGCTACAGGATGATCCACCTGGAGGTGGTCGAGTAGGGGCGGCCCTCGTGGCCGCCCTTTATCCAGGGCACCACAGCCAGGGCACCCACAAGGGGTGCCCCTACAGCCCGAGGATCTGATTGTCGATCAGGTCCAGGAGCTCCGGGTCCCGCGCCATGTCGAACTTGCGGGCGAAGTCGAAGCGGCCTGCCGCCACTAGCGGCAGGTCGCTCTGTTTCAGGGTCCGGGGCCGGCCATCCTTGCTCCCCGCGAAGTCGGTGTAGCGCCGGTTGTCCGGGGTCAGCTCGAACTTGCCGCTGTTGACCAGGACCGTCTGGACCATGGCCTCGCACGGGGCCACCGTGCGCCGGAACCACCGGACGAGCCGGTCCTCGGAGCGGATCGACTGCCACAGGTGCTCCACGCAGGGCCGCGAGAGGGTCCACCACTGCGACCCGCCATAGCACCGGACCGGCCCCTCGAACGGGGTGCGCCGGGGCTCCCATCCCACGAAAGGCCCGTAGTGGAGATGGAACCGCAGGGGCGAGATCTTGCCCAGGAAGCGGCCCGCCTTCAGACCGGTCATCGTCCAGTCCGGCAGACGGGTATACTGAGAGTAATACCGGGTCCTCCCCTGCCGGGGCCGCCACGGGCTCTCCGGCCCGAGGACGTCCCACCAGGCCAGGAAGCCGCCGGACCGGGTTGCGGAGAGTGAAGTCTCGAAGTCCGCCAGCGTCCGCACCGGGTAGTCCTGCCCCGACAGGTAGACCAGCCAGTCGAAGGACCACTTCGGCCGTCCTCCCTCCGCTCCGAGCAGCTCCTGCAATCCCGCGAGCAGGGGGGAGAGGACCGACCACTCGCCGCGGGCCACGCGGTCATGCCGGACGAGGACCTTCACCCCTGGAATCGTCTCGAAAGGCCGCGGATCGAGCTCGACCGTCCTCCCATCGTGCACCACCAGCACCGGCGCCCCCGGGGAGCAACGCTTGACCGTACGCACCAGGCGGAGCACCTGGGCCGGGTCGCAGTGGCTCTGCACCAGGTAGCAGCAACTCATTTGTGAAGATCATTGTCTCCCCTCTTGACAGTCGGGCACACCGTGAATTAACTTAACGGCGTTCAGTGAACGGCGTTAAGTAAAGGAGCGGCGTTTTGGGAACCAAGGAACGGAGAGAGCGGGAGAAGGAGGAGATCCGGCAGAAGATCCTCGACGCCGCGCGCGAGCTCTTCGTGCAGGAGGGGTACGACGCGGTCAGCATGCGGAAGATCGCGGAGAAGATCGAGTACTCCCCCACCGCCATCTACCTGCACTTCAAGGACAAGCGGTCGGTCCTGATCGCGCTCTGCGACACGGATTTCCTGCGCCTGGCGCGGGAGCTCCAGAAGATCGGCCGCGTCGAGGACCCTGTCGAGCGCCTCCGCCAGAGCGGACGGGCCTACATCCGCTTCGGCCTGGAGCACCCGAACCACTACCGGTGGATGTTCATGACCCCGCACCCGGACCACGGGCAGGAGGAATCGGACATCCGGGCAGGCAACCCCGAGGAGGATGCCTGGGCGTTCCTGCGGGCCACCGTGGCCGAGGCCATCGAGGCCGGCCGGCTCCGTCCCGAGCTCCAGGACGCCGACCTCGTGGCCCAGGCGGTGTGGGGCTCGGTCCATGGAGTCGTTTCGCTGCAGATCGCCAAGTGCAACGACCACTGGGTCGACTGGCGCCCGCCCCTGGAAGTCGCCGAGCTGCTCATGGAGGCCGCCCTGCGCGGTCTTTTGAAGGAGAACTGACGTGGGCGTCGATCTCGCGCGCAAGAACCTGCTGCACGACAAGCTGCGGTTCCTCATCACCGTCTCGGGCGTGGCCTTCGCCGTGACGCTGGTGTTCGTCCAGGTGGGCCTCTTCATGGGGCTCCTCGACAACGCCTCGATCACCATCGAGCACATCGACGCCGATCTCTGGGTGACCTCGAAGAACACTCCGAACGTCGACTTCGCCCAAACCTTCCCCGAAACGGCCGTGCAGCGGGTCCGCTCGGTCCCCGGCGTGGAGCGGGCGGACAACCTGATCGTCTGGTTCATGACCATGGCCCTGCCGACCGGCGCGAAGGAGGGGACCCTCGTCTACGCCCTGGAGGACTTCGAGCGCTGGAAGTTTCCCTGGAACGTGGTCGAGGGGGACCTGACCGACCTCCGGCGCGGCAACTACCTATTCCTCGACGCCTCGGCCGAGAAGCGCTTCGGCAAGTTCCAGGTCGGCGAGTACCGGGAGGTCATCGGCCACCGCATGAAGATCATCGGCCGCACGCAGGACGCCCTGTCCTTCAGCACCACGCCGATCCTCTTCCTCGACTACCGGCGGGCGCAGGAGATGTCGCCCGACGAGCTGTCGGGCAATACGACCTACGTCCTGGTCAAGCTCGCTCCCGGGGCTACCCCCGGGGATGTCGAAGCGGTGCGCCGCGAGATCAAGCGCCGGCTCCCCCACAACGACATCCACACCCGGGAGGAATGGGCCTCGCGGTCCCGCCGCTACTGGGTGGAGAGCACGGGCCTGGGGCTGAACCTGGCCATGACGGTCTTCCTCGGCTGTCTCGTGGGGATCGTGGTCGTGGCCCAGACGCTGTACACCTCGACCATGGAGCACATCAAGGAGTTCGGCACGGTCAAGGCGATCGGCGGCAGCAACTGGGACATCTACAAGATCCTGGGCGAGCAGGCCGTGATCGCCGCGGTCGTGGGCTTCCTCCTGGGCGGGCTCATGTCCTGGTTCCTCCGCCCGACCATGGCGAGCATCGGCCTCAAGCTGATCATTTCGCAGCCGTTCGCCGCCATGGTGGGCGTGGGCACGCTGGTGCTCTGCCTGTCCGCCGCCATGATCTCGTTCCGCAAGGTGGCCCGCATCGATCCGGCCCTTGTCTTTCGGACCTGAGGAGACAGAAACCATGAGCGTCCTGCAGGCTCACGACGTGACGAAGATTTTCCAGGAGGGGCGCGAGACGGTCTCCGTGCTCAACGGCGCCAGCCTCCTGGTGGAGCGGGGCGAGGTGGTCGCCCTGGAGGGTCCCTCGGGATCGGGCAAGACCACCTTCCTCTCGATCCTCGGCTGCATCCTCACCCCGACCGCCGGCCGGGTCGTGGTGGACGGCCGCGAGGTCGACCCGAAGCGGCCCGACCAGCTGCCGGAGATCCGCAAGCAGTCGATCGGGTTCGTGTTCCAGCAGTTCAACCTGTTCCCGGCCCTGACCGCCCTGGAGAACGTGGAGTACGCGCTCAACATCAAGGGGCATCGCGGCCAGGACGCCCGCAAGGAGGCGCAGCGGGTGCTGGAGGCTGTGGGCCTCGGCGACCGTCTTCGCTTCCTTCCGCGCGACCTCTCGGGCGGACAGAAGCAGCGGGTGGCCATCGCCCGCGCCCTGGCCGGAGCTCCGCCCGTCGTCCTGGCGGACGAGCCCACGGCGAACCTCGACTCCCAGGTGGGAGGGCAGGTCCTGGAGATGTTCCGCGACCTCGCCAAGCAGGAGAACCGGGCGCTGCTGATCGTCACTCACGACCCCAAGGTCCGGACCATCGCCGACCGGGTGGTGCAGATCCGGGACGGCCGCCTCGCCGCTTGAAACTTTTTTTCGATTTTCTTTCCGCTATCGAGGAACATTCCCATGACCGCACTGTTCCGGAAGTCGCTGTTGCCCCTGATCGGCGTCCTGCTGACCCTGGTCCTTGTGGGCCAGATCCAGAGAGGCCGCGGCCCATCGATCCGCTCCGCCGAGGCCGCTCCTTCGGTCCCTGCACCGATGCCCGAAGATAAAAGGGTGGTGGCCGAGGGCCGTCTTGTCGCCTATCCCGGGGCCGAGGTGGTGGTGGCCACGGAGCTGCCCGGCGTGGTGGTCCGCCTGCTGGTGGACGAGAAGTACAAGGTCCGCAGGGGCCAGGCGATCGCCGAGTTGCGCGCCGACGACCTGCGGGCCGAGCTGTCCGAGGCGCGGGCGCGGATCGACGAGGCCGAGGCCGACATCCGCTTCGCCGAGGTGGACCTGGGCCGCGCCGAACGGCTCCTGGCCGAGAAGGTGGGCACTCAGGAGGTCGCGGACCGCGCCCGCCGAAACCGCGATGCCGCCTTCGCCCGCCGGGAGACTGCCCAGGCCTCGGCGAGCCGCCTCGAAGCCGTCCTCGCCAAGACCCGGATCGTGTCGCCCATCGATGGGGTGGTCATCCTGCGCTCGGTCCAGCCCGGCGAGCACGTGGAGGCCGGCGAGCCCCTGGTGACCCTGGCGAACCTCGACCGGGTCCGCGTCGAGGCCGAGGTGGACGAGTTCGACGCCGGCCGCGTGGCGCTCGACGCCCCGGTCAAGGTGACGGCCGAGGGCTACACCGGCCAGTCCTGGCCGGCGAAGGTCGAAGAGATCCCGGACGCCGTCATCCCCCGGCGCCTGAAGCCGCAGGACCCCGGCCGGCCGTCGGACACACGCGTGCTCCTGGTCAAGATCTCCCTCGACGGCAGGACACCCCTCAAGCTCGGACAACGGGTGGAGGTGGAGATCTCGCCCAACGGCTGAGGTGGGATCACGCGCCGGGTTTGCGGGAGCGCAGAACCTCACCCCCTGTCCCCCTCTCCCATCTCCCACCCGGAAACCCCCGCCGGGAGAGTGGGAACGTGACTGAGGCAATCTTGCCTTCGTTCAGGCACGGCTGCCGCAGATACGTCCCCCCTCTCCCGGGGCAGGGCGGTAGGGAGATGGGAGAGGGGGACAGGGGGTGAGGTTTACCGGCGGCTGTCCAGGAAACGCCGGACCACCCGGTGGATGCGGTTGGGATCACCGGCCACTTCGGGGTCGAAGGCGACTCCGACCGTGTCCCCTTCCTTCCAGGTGACGGTGCCCGTGACCTCCAGGATCGGCTCCTCGCCGGGGAGCGCCAGGGAGAAGCGCACGGGCCGCTTCACATCCCAGCCGGGGATCCCGGTCAGCCCGATCCCGCCGATCGACAGGTTCTCCAGCTTCACGGGCAGGGTCGTGCCATCCTCCAGGACGACCACGGCGTCCACTCCGAGGCGGATGCGGACGTCCCTCTGCCCCGCCAGGGCGAGGAGGGCCGAGACATTCATCCCGTGCCGGCGGATGACCTCGGCGCGGAACTTGAGCTCCAGGATCGGGATCTCGGCCAGCAGCATGACCAGGTCGGCCTTCTCGATCCGCAGCAGGGTCGAGGCGAGGGTCGTGCGGGCGGAGGCGAAGCGCCGGGCCTTGTCGTTGAGCAGGCCCATTTCCCCGAAGTAGCCTCCCTGCTCCAGGCGGGCCAGCACCTGCAGCGGCTTGCCCTTCTCCTCGCGGTACACCGTCACCAAGCCGTCCTTGACGATGTAAAAGGCGTCCACGGGGTCTCCCTCGCGGAAGATGACCCGCTTCGCGGGGCTGCTCTCCTCCCGGATCATCCCCTCCAGACGTTGGATCTGGCTGTCCTCCAGGTCCGAGAAGAGAGGAATCCGGAGCAGGAAATGTCTCAGCAAGCGTCCTCCATGCCTCGGCACCCCGAGGAAGCACCGGAGCGGTTTCTCGAAATTGACCCCGTATTGTGTTTCGGATTGCAGATTCCGGCAAGCCCGGAATGTACCCTGCCTGGGCACCGTCGCGGGACCGTCGACCGGCCCTTTTTGTGGTCGAGAGGGAGCACCACTACTATCTATTGGGGCTTTTCGGCGGTGACCAAGCGAAAGACCGGCTCTGAGAGCTGTTCTTTGACCTTCTTTGAGGAAGTTTGAGGCCCCCCCTGACCTATCCTGAGGATCTTTTAGAGCTTCCTTGTTACTCTCTGTTTACACAAGGCGACGGTCACTGAGTTGCCCTGGTCCTATGTAGTTCTTTGAAGTCTTGTTGGTAGGAGGGAATCTTATCCTTTGTAGTCCTTGTCCTTTCAGGGGTTGAGGTGGTCCAGATCAGGCCCGGGTGTTTACCCGGGCTTTTTCTTTTGGGGTCAGATGAGGCCGGCGAGGTAGACCGGCGCCGGGCAGACCCGGATCCCCTCGGGGCTGACGAAGTCCTTCTTCCCGGTGGCGGAGATCTGCCAGGCCTCGCACTCGGGAAAGCGGGTCTTCAAGTACCGGAGCGCGCCGTCGATCTCGGTATCGGACTGCTTGCACTCGACCAGCACCAGGGGCTTGCGCTGCTCCGTGATCACGAAATCGACCTCGCGCCTGTCCACATCGCGGAAGTAGCGCAGCTCCAGGTCGCGGCCCTGGGTGTCCTGCTGAAACTGGACCCACTTGAGGAGATGGGAGGCGACGAGGTTCTCAAACCGGGCCGGCTCGCCGGGAACGAGGGTCCAGTCATAGTGATAGTGCTTCTGCTCCTTCTTGACCGCCCGGATGCCGGGGCTGCCGAACGGGGCAAGCCGGAACAGGGCGAAGAGGCGCTCCAGGATCTGGACCCAGCTCGACACGGTCTTGTGACCAGGATCTTCTGGCCTAGGGCCTTCCCGTCGTAGAGCCCCTTCAGGTAGTTGCGCCAGAGGCGGTACTTGTGGATCTCGTCGAAGGCCCAAAGCGGACCGGGAGGCAGCTCCCGGCGGAGGATCCGGTCCCGGTGCTCCGGGATGTCCCAGTTGAGGTAGCCGGCCTCCGCCCCGGGGAGGCTCCGGGCGAGCGTGGTCTTCCCGACCTGGCGAGGACCGGCGACGAAGACCATCTTGCGCTGAAGGTCCTGCTCCACCTGCGCGGTGAGATAGCGCGGCCGGTCTCTCACACGGGAAGGATGCCAGTAATTTAACCCCGGGTCAAAAAAACTCGCGAGTGTTTTCGACTTGGGGTGAAATCACCTCCGCGCCGGAATTTGGAATCAGGTCGAGAGGAGCGACTCCTGCAGCGCTTCTTTCCGCTTCCTGGACTCCACGAGCGCCAGGATAGGGGCGGTCATGAAGGTGGTCACGAGGGCCATCACGACCATGACGGCGAAGATCTTCTGGGAGAGGATGCCGAGGTCGTAGCCGATGTTGAGCACGATCAGCTCCATGAGACCGCGCGTGTTCATCAGGGCGCCGATCGAGAAGGAGTCGCGCCAGCTCATGCCCGTCCAGCGCGAAGCCAGCGTGCTGCCGCCCAGTTTGCCCGCGACCGCGACCGCCACGACCGCGGCGCAGAGAAGCCAGCTCCCCATATCGTCGAGGAGGCCGATCTGGGTGCGCAGCCCGGTGAAGGCGAAGAAGAGGGGCAGGAGGAGGACCGACACGAGCACCTCCATGCGGTCGCGCAGCCCGGCCCGGAACGCCTTCTGCGATGGAGCCACGACTCCGGCCAGGAACGCGCCGAACAGGGCATGGATGCCGATGACCTCGGTGAACCAGGCCGCGGCAAAGGCGAACACCACGGTGCCCGCCATGATCGTCCTGCCGTGGAACCTCGTTTTCTCGATGGTCCGGTCGACCCAGGGGCGGATGACGAGGAGCATGATGCCGACGAAGGCGAGCGCGAGGCCGATCGTGAGGAACGCCGAAGCCATCCCCTGCGCCCGCGCGAGCGCCACGACCATGGCCAGGAGGCACCAGGCGGTGACGTCGTCGACCGCCGCGCAGGCGATCGAGGTGGTGCCGAGAGGGGTCTTCGCGAGCCCGCGCTCCTCCAGGATACGGGCCAGCACGGGGAAGGCCGTGATGCTCATGGCGATCCCCATGAACAGGGCGAAGGAGGAGAAGGCGACCCCCTCGGGCGCCTGGGACTTGTAGAGGAAGAGCGCGAGCCCCACGCCCAGGAGCATCGGCAGAAAGATGCTGGCGTGGCTGACGATCACGGCCGAGTGCGCCTTCTCCCGCAGGTGCCGGAGGTCTAGATCCATCCCGACCAGGAACATGAAGAGGATGACACCGACCTGGCTGAACAGCTTCAGCATGCCGAGTGAGGAAGCCGGGAAGAGGAAGGCCAGGGCATCGGGGAACAGCAGGCCCAGCAACGAGGGGCCGAGCAGGATGCCGGCCACCATCTCGCCGATCACGGAAGGCTGCCCCATCTTGGCGAACACCGCTCCGGCGAGCCGCGCCGCGACCACGATGACGACGATCTGGAGAAGGAGAATGCTCAGCGGGTCAGAGAGAGTCTCGCGCAATCCCGCGGCCAGGGCCGGGGCCGGGGCCGTGTCTAGGTTCGGGGCTAGGTTCGGGGCTAGGTTCGGGGCTGATACGGGCAGGGATGGCGTGGCGGCCGGCGTCTGCAGCCTCGAGCCGAAGCTCAGCAACACCGCAAGCCCTAGAACCGAGATGATGACGAGGACCGCATAAGACACTACGTGCTTCCGCATGAACGCCTCTCCCTCCAGGATAGTACAGCAACAAAACAGGCTGAAAGAGGAGTGTGACCAGGAAATGGAACCGTGACAAAGGACATAAAGGACCCCGGGACTCTCAAGGACAAGCACGTCCTGGTGTCCTTGGCGTCCTTCAGGACCTTTTTGTTACGCCACTTTGTTACGCCACCGTCCGCGTCGCGGAGGGTGCCGCGTCCGACTCGGCGGGGGTGAGCGGCAGCGTCACCGTGAAAGCCGCACCCCCTTCGGGGGCGGCGGTCTCGACGCGGATCTCGCCGCCGTGCGCCTTGACCAGGTTGCGCACCGTGACCAGGCCCAGCCCCGTGCCATGCTTCTTGCCGGTCGTGGCAAAGGGCTCGAAGAGGTGCCCGGCCAGCTCGCCGGGGATGCCGGGGCCGGTGTCGGCCACCCGCAGGGCCAGAGCGCCGTCCTCCACCCAGGCCTGCAGGAAGACCCGCTTGGGTCCGGTCCCTGCCATCACCGCTTCCCGGGCGTTCTTGAGGAGGTTCTCCAGGACCCGCTGCATCCGGTCCCGGTCCAGCGTCACCTTCTGCTCGTCGTCCAGCCTGAGATGGATCTCGGTGGCGACCCCCCGCTCCTCCAGGTCGGCGGCGAGCGGGGTCAGCGTCTCGTCGAGGTAGCGGCGGGCGGGCACCGACTCCAGGAGCAGCGTCGGCGTGCCGCCGCGGGCGAAGTCCAGGATCTCCTCGATCATCCGCCGCAGACGGTCCGAGGCGGCCTGCACCTGCTCCAGCTCCTCGGCGATCACGGTCTCGCCGCCGCGCACCGCGAGACGGTAGGCCAGGTCCGCGTACCCCTTGAGCAGGGTCAGAGGGTTGCGCAGGTCGTGCACCACCGAGCTGGTCATCTGGCCGATGGCCACGAGACGGCTCTCGCGCTCGTGGAGCTGGCGCTCGGTCTCCCGCGCCCGCAGGTGCGCCGCGATGCGCGCCTCCAGCTCGCGTAGGGCGAAGGGCTTGACCACATAATCGGTAGCCCCCACCTCCAGGCCCTCCACCACGGCCTCGGAGCCCGCCCGGGCGGTCAGCAGGATCACCGGCAGCGTGGCCAGGCCCGGGTCGGCGCGCAGCCGCCGGCAGAGCTCGTAGCCGTCCATCACCGGCATCATGACGTCCGACACGATGAGGTCGGGGGCAGCGCGCCGGGCCGCCGCGAGACCGGCGGCGCCGTCCGCCGCTTCCTCGATCTGGTAATGGCTGGAGAGCCGCTGCGCCATGAAGCCCCGCAGCTCCTCGTTGTCCTCCACCAGGAGGATGCGCGGCGCTCCCGCGGGCGGGACCGGGCGGGGCTGGAGCCGGGGGACGTCCCCCTTGAGGCGCGGCAGGTCCACGTCGGCGAGCAGAGTCTCCCGCAGCGAGCGGCGGGCGTACTCCTTGACGGTCAGGGCCTCGGCCCGCGCCTGGGCGAGCTGGTCCTCCCGGCGCCGCGGCTGGCGGCGGCGCTCGGCGAGCAGCCGCGCCTCCCGGGGGAGCTCCACCCGGAACCGCGACCCCTTCCCCATCTCGCTCACCACCAGGACGTCGCCGCCGTGGAGACGCGCCAGCTCGCGGGAGAGCGCCAGCCCCAGCCCCGTCCCGGAAGAGGTCCCCGCCACCTGGTGGAAACGGGCGAAGATCCGGTCCAGCTCCCCGGCCGGGATGCCCGGACCCGTGTCCTCCACCTCGAAGGTCACCCACTCCTCCACCGGCCCTGCCTGGACGCCCCGCACCGTGATCCGCCCCCCCTCGGGCGTGAACTTGAGCGCGTTCGAGACGAGGTTGGACGCGATGATTTCCACCTTCTCGGGATCGAAGGTGCCGTCCGGCAGAGTGTCGAGATCCTCGGCGACCAGCTCGATGCCGCGGCGCTGCGCCAGGGGGACGGCGGCGGCGACCAGCTCGCCCAGGAGCTCCCCGATGTTCCCCTCCTCCGGCTCCAGGCGCAGGCGGCCCGACTCCAGCCGGGCGCTCTCCAGGAGCGCGTCCACCTGCCGCAGCAGCCTCCGGGCGTTCGAGATCATGGACTGGAGCAGCCGTTGCCGCTCGGGATTGCCCACCTCGGCGGCCTCGTCGAGCAGGGTCTCCAGGGGACCGAGCAGGAGCGTCAGAGGGGTGCGCAGCTCGTGGCTGACGTTGGCGAAGAACCGGCTCTTGGCCCGGTCCAGCTCCTTCAGCTCCTCGTTGGCGGTCTGCAGCCGCAGCCTCAGAGACAGGTCGCGGCGCCGGGTCCGCCGGCTCGACAGGGTCGCGAGCGAGGTGAAGACGGCCGAGCCGAGCAGGAAGAACATCGGCCCCACCATCTCCCGCGAAGGACCGTACGCAGCCAGGTTGATCCCGAAGTCCGTGGCGATGATCAGGCCGCTCAGCAGGGCCACCGCGGCCGGCTCCCAGGGCAGGAAGGTGCCGATGACGAAGAGGACGATCATGTTGCCGGCGAAGTAGTTGCTCTCGAACCCGCCGAGCCGGGCGGACATGATCGCGATGCCGGCCGCCGACGCCAGGGCCGAGAGCATCACCAGGGGTTGCGCCAGGCGGTGGGCGCGCCGGGAGTACACCGCGGCCAGCGACACCAGGTAGAGGACGCAGACCGCGGCCCGGATCGCCAGGAACCCGCCGGCCATCTCCGGCGCCACGACCACGTCGAGAAGCCAGAAAGCCGGATAGAGGACGAGCGTGGCCTTGAGGAGAAAGCGGGCGCGCTCCAGGAAGAGCTGCTGTCTCTCCTCCCGGAAGGCCGCTTCGAACCCCGCGAGCCGGGGGGAGCGCCGCGAGTCCTGCTGCGGAGGTGCCAACCTACTTCTCTGCCCGCACCACGATGGCTGTGGGCGGCGAGCCGAACGCCTGGAACGCGTGGACCCGGGCGAAGCCCGCCTCGCTCACGAGGGCGGTCAGCGCCGCGGTGTCCAGGAAGCGGAAGCGCCCATCCTCCTCCAGCTCGATCAACCGGCTCACCATGTTCCCATAGTGCCGCAACGCCTCCAGCTTGCGCCCGGCCTGCGTGTCCCCCTCCTCCGCCTGGCGCGCCAGGATCTCCACCCCCTCGGCGTAGAGCTTGGAAGGATCGAAGTTCGGACGGATCGAGGAGACCACCAGCGTCCCCCCGGGCCGCAGGAGCCGGTGCATCTCGCGCAGCGTCGCCTGCGGATCGTAGAGATAGGGCAGGACGAGCGAGCAGCCGATCCGGTGGAACGAGCCGTCGGGCAGGTCCAGCTCGAGGCGGGCCGTGGCGCCGCCGAAGCGCAGGTGCTGGAAGCGGAGGTCCCGCGCCGACTCCGCCATCCCCACTCCTGTCCGCAGGTCCTCCTCCACTGTCCGGCCCAGCAGGAAGCGGGCGGCGCGGCCGATCTCCAGCACGACCTCCGCCTCGCGCTCGTCCAAGTCCGGGCAGAGCGACCGCACCCGGCTCGCCTCCACTGTCGCTCCCCGCAGGATGGCATGCATCTCCTTGCCGTAGCGGGCCGCGACCTTGCGGGCCGTGGCGAGCATCAGCCCCTCCACCCGCTCCACCAGCCCCTCGATCCCGTGCAGCCGGCCGTTCAGGAAATCGGCCACGGCCGCGAAGCGCGAGACCTCCAGGTCCACCACCAGCCCGCGGCACGTGGGCCTCGGCATGCCCCGCTCGGCGAACCAGGCGCGGACCTTCTCCGCGGTCCGCTCCACCCCCTCGGGCACGAGGTCCAGGTAGCTGACCGAGCCCGGCGCCGTGCCAAGCGCGTAGGCATCGAGCATCGCAAGCGTCAGGTTGCCGGTGCCGCAGCCGAAGTCGGCCACATCGTCCCCGGGCCGGGGATCGAGCAGTTCCACCTGGCGGGCCAGGAAGCGCGGGTACTCCGGATGCTCCAGGAGGATGTCGTACCCGACCCCATCGCCAACGCCGGGAGCGCCGAGCAGGTGCTCCTTCCAGAACTCCCCGGCGTCCCCCAGCTCCATGCGCCGCACCCGCGCCCACTCCGATTCACTCTGGCGGGCGAAGCGGGCAAGGTCCGGATCGCGCGCCGGCCGGTCCGAGAGGAACAGGTGCTTCGAGATCGACTCGCTGACCAGCTTGAACAGCTCGATGGCCTCGGCCCCGGTCTTGAGCACGTGGCCCGTGGCGCACTCGAACACCTCGCGCGCGCCGCCGCCGGGAGCGTCCAGCAGCCCCCTCACCCGCGAGCGGGTCACCCAGCAGTCGTAGGTCCCGAGGATCCAGACCACCGGGATCCGGATCTTCGAAAGATCGCGCCGGGCGTCCTCCAGGAAAGCCATCCCCGATTCCATGGCCTGGCCATAGAGCGAGCTGCCGCGGATCGGACGGCCATGGATCAGAATCGTCTCCGGCCCCTCGCCCCGCTTGTACGCGTCGAACAGGTCCTGCCCGGCGAGATAGTTCCGCATCACGTCCTGGGCATCCGGGCAGCCATACGGAGCCACCCAGAGGTCGATCGGAGCGGAGCGCGAGTCCAGGACCACCTTGCGCGCCGGGATGGCCGAGAGCGAGACGCTCACCAGCACCCGCTTCGCCGGCCGGAACCGCCGCTCCAGATACTGGACGGACGCGTCAATGTCGCTGCCCAGGTGGCCGAATGTCCAGTGATAATAAGGACGCCCCTCCGCGACCAGGCGGGGGTCCATGGCGCTCTCGCCCACGATGTAGGAGGCATCGAAGCGGAGCACCACCACTTTTTTTCCATCCTTGCCACTCCCGCCGACACTATCCACGATCGTCCGCGCCAGGAGGCCGAACACCTCCTTGCGCTTGAGGATGGCCGGCGCGATCACGATCGCCACGTCCGGCCGCGCATCGGGGTCCGACGTGTCGAAGTTCGCGTCCACGATCCCCGCGACCGTCTGGCCGGAGCGGTTCCCGGATTGGATGCGATACCGCACCACCTCGACGCCGTCCGCGGTTCGCCGGTCAGGCCCACGGACGAAGCTCGCGACCTTGCCTCCGAGGAAGGACACCGTGCGCGTGAGCCGGGCCGCGAGGCCCCCCTTGAGCTGATGACGCTTCAGATCCTGGAATGTATCGCGGTCCACCTCGCCGCCGAAGCGGAGGCCGGCGCGGAGAGTCCCGTCGTCCACTGGAGCCACATAGCGCACCATCGCTCCCGGGACCTTGCGGCGCTCGGTCCCGACGTCCAGGGTGAACGAAGGCAGGTGCGAGCCCGGTACCCAGGCCGAATTGGCGGGCAGCCGCACCGAGGCGCCGCCCTCCCCCAGGTCCAGAACCGGAAGCCGGAGCTTCCCGCCCGGAGCATGAGGAACGGTGAGCTCGCACCAGGCGTTGTCCGGCCGCGCGGAGCGGCGTTCGGTCCGGCGCTCCGTCAGATAGATGCGCTCCGGCACCAGCAGGGCTCCCCTCCCGCCCGCCTTGGCCACGATCGCTTCGAAGGCGTAGTGGAGCGGCGGATCGGAGAACGCCAGGTAGACCACCCGCTGATTGGTGGGAAGAGGGAGATCCAGGCGCAGGACGTCGCCCTCCTCTCCCGATTCGAAGCCCACGATGCGGCACGTCCGGGGCTGGAAGCCGCGGCCGGGCTGGACCGCGGTCATGGGGAGAGCCCGCTCGACCGCCCCTTGCAGGATCGCCTCGACCTCCGAGCGCTCGCCCAGGGGGAGGAGATTGCCAGGGATCACGTCGCCCAGGGTGCGCTGGACCCGGACGATCGCCTCGTCCATCTCATAGAAGCCGGCATAGCCGCGTAGCCGGGCGCGGTCGCGGGCCGAGACCTCCTCGAACCGCACGCCGAGACCGTCGGCAGTGATGCGGACGATCCGGGCCGTGAGCTCGACGGGCTGCGGGTCGGTGGGGACCTCCAGGCTCAGGCGGACGCGCTCGCCAAGACCCGAGGGACGAGCACTTCTCAGAAAGGCGCCATCGGCGGAAAGATCGGTGGCGACGATCCCTTCGCCGAGCGCCGGACCTTCGAACAGCCGGACATGGGCAAGGGTGCGCCGCCGCGGGGAGCGCCGGCCATCGCTCGATCGTCCCGGCTCCCATCGCGCCGGGCTCTCCTTCTCCAGAGTCTCCAATCCCAACCCCCCTCAAAAAAACCGGGCTCAGTGCCCTGAAAAGAAAGTCCCCGCCCCGGGCAAGTCCGCGATGCGGAAGATCCCGGACATCGGGTCGGTGAGCCGCCCCCGGATGCCTTCGAACTCCCGGTGACAGGTCAAAAAAGCATCCACGAGCACCGGGTCGAAGTGGGCCCCGCGGTCCGCCGTGATCCGCCGCACGGCCTCCTCGTGATCGCACGCACCCTTGTACGGCCGCCGGCTGGTGATCGCATCATACGCGTCGGCCACGGCCACGATGCGGGCGGCAAGGGGGATCTGGTCCCCGGCGAGGCCGTAGGGATAGCCCCCGCCGTCCCACCGCTCGTGATGGCTGTACGCGATCTCCATCCCCATGGTCAGAAACGTGTTCCCCCGGAACCGCTCGACCACGGAGCGCAGCGTGTCCCCGCCGATCTCGGGGTGGCGCCGCATGACCCCCCGCTCCTGATCGTCCAGGGGACCCTCCTTGAGGAGGATCGAGTCGGGGATACCCACCTTGCCGATGTCATGGAGGGGGCTCGACTTATATAAGTGCTCCACGAACGCGGTTCCGATACGACCCGAATAGGGTCCGCCGGCCAGTTGCTCGGCAAGACGCCGGCTGTACGCGGCCATGCGCTCCAGGTGCTGGCCCGTGCCATGGTCGCGCGACTCCGCGAGCTTGGCCAGGGTGAGGAGCGCGATGTCGCGGGTCTGGCGGATCTCGACCGTCTGCTCCAGCACCATCCGCTCGAGGTTGATCTGATACTCCTCGTTCTGGCGGATGAGCCGCGCCCGCTCCAAGGCGCGCTCGACCGTGGCAAGCAGATCGTCGGGATCGAACGGCTTGACGATGTAGTCGTATGCCCCTTCGCGCAGGCACTGGCGCACGGTCTCCAGGGTCTGGAGGCCGGTGACCATGATCACCTGGACATTCGGATCGAGCTCCTTGAGGCGCTTGAGCAGCTCGACGCCGGAGAGCCCCGGCATCTCGATATCCGACAGCACAAGGGTTGGCCTGGGCTCCTCGGCGGCCAGAGCCATGGCCTCGGCCGCGTCCCGGGCCTCCACGCATTCATAGGGAAGGCACGCGAGATGGGCTCGCAGGAGCCGGCGAACACCCGGCTCGTCGTCGACGATGACGATCCGTTCCCTCACGGCATTTCGGAGATGGGTTGGGCCTCGGTATCCAGAGCGGTCTTTGGAATGGGCTTCCGCCATGCGGTCCAATCCACCACCACAACACCCGCGAGGCCGCCACGCCGGCTCCCCCGCGAGGGACTACCTACACCACAACGACTGATGGGATTGTAGCATCCAGGGGGGCTTTTGCTCTCATTTTAGAATCAGCCTAAGAAGCCATGAGGGCGGGGGCTTTCCTCTTCTCCCTCTCCCGCGAAGCGGGGGAGGGCTGGGGAGGGGGTTCTTCAATAAGCGCGAGCCTGGAACCCGTCGGGCACCTGGATCTCGAACTGGCCGTCATGAATGCGAGCCAGGTAGATGCCCTCCGCCAGCACCTGCCTCTGCAGATCGTCGGGGGCATCGACGGCGGCAAGGATGCCGTAGACCTTCTTGTGCCGGTAATCGGGAAAGAAGTCCCGGAACTCCCGCAGGGTTTTTCGCCTCTGCTCCAAGGCCTCCTCGCGGAGGTGGCTCTTGACCTCGACGACGAAGACGTCATCACGGGAGTTGGAAAAGGCCAAAACATCCAATTCCATGGAGTGGCCGTTGCGCCGCATCCGGGCACGGGGCGCGATGAAGTCCATGCCAAAGCGTTGACCCAGGATCTTAGTCAGGGACGGCAAGGCGAGACCTTCGGTGAAGGAACCAAACTTGTCGCCAAGGCCGCCGATCTGCCGGCCCAGCTCTTTGACTTGGCGATCGGTCTCCCTCAACTGTCGGTCGGTCTCCTGTTGTTGCCGGGAAGTCGCCTGCAATTGATGGTCGGTCTCCTGCAACTGACGGGAGGTCTCGCGTATCTGCTCGGCGCTTTCAAGTTGGGCCTCGGCTAGTTCAGCATGCTTGCCCGCAAGGCTGGCTACCAGTTCCCTGAGCTCTGTATCGGTCACGGTTCGGGTTCTCCCCAAGCGCGCCAATCCGCCCACGTCCGGTACTCTAACACGGAACTGGGATCACCGGAACCAAGAAGAGCAACGAATCGAATGCCGAGAAAGCGTAAGAGGAAGCCGCGGCCTCCGCGGCACAAGCAGATGAGCCGGCGCGGCTGCAGGCGGCCAAGGCCTGGCTCGCCAAGTTACCCGGATAAAACCTTGACCGTCCGCGAATAAGGATGCGAAGCGAGATGCAAGGCCCTCTTCTCGGAGGATGTCTCCGGACGCTAGTTGTACAGCCCTTCAGGGGCGGCAGGCGGTAGACCCGCACGCGAGCGCCGGGGCACCTGCCCCTATCCTAAAGGAATGGCCTCTCGATGGTGCGAGAATGTCGCCGCCTATGCTTGACCTCAAACGTCTCTCCTCGCGCTAAAATCATCGAATGTCCTCCAGCCGCCCAATCACGCTCCTCCACCTGTCGGATCCTCAATTCGGTAAGAACCACCGATTTGCTCAGCAGGACCTCTCTGCCTGGGATGCGCCATTTGACACTCTCCTCTCCCGGCTTACGGAGGACCTGAAGGCACTTCAGGAGGCTAATAGCCTCGTATCCGATCTCTTGATCATCACCGGCGACCTTGCCGAGTGGGGCCTTCGGTCCGAGTTCGAGGATGCTCTCAAGTTCCTCTCTGGCCTCTGCGACTTTCTTGAGCTTCCGCGGAACCGCGTTGCCATCATCCCTGGCAACCACGATATTAACCGCCAACTCTGCGCGGGCTACTTTGTACAGTGCGAAGGAGAGGAGCGGGAGCCAGCGTTTCCTTACTGGCCAAAGTGGAAGCCCTACACTTGGTTCTTTCAGGAGTTCTACGCCGACATTCCGGGCATCAATTTTATTGAAGAGCTCCCCTGGAGCCTGTTTGAGATGCCCGACCTGAAGGTCGTCGTAGCAGGCCTGAACTCGACTATGCAAGAAAGTCATCGCCCTGAAGATCACCATGGACGAGTTGGAGAGAGGCAACTCCAGTGGTTTAGAGATAAGCTACAACCTTATGGACAAAGAGGCTGGTTACGTATAGGTGCTGTGCACCACAATCTTGGGCGCGAGGCCCTAGACGACGCAGAGAATTTGTCGGACGCAGAGGATTTGCAGAGGATACTAGGAAGTTCACTCAATTTTGTACTGCATGGCCATACTCACAACGGCAAGTCTAATCTTGCCCTCTCTACCTTACCTATCCTCTCTACTGGCAGCGCTGCCGTAAAGCCAGAACAGTCCCCGACTGGCGTCCCGAACCAATACCAGATTATTCAGGCTTGGTCGGATCGGCTCGGCGTATGGGCTCGAAGCTTTGCCTTCGACCGGAAGAGATGGATTGGTGACACCCGGGTAGCCCAGGATGGCAGCCGCTGGTGGGACGAGAAGCAAGTAACCTTCATCGATGTATGGGGGACATTTCCAGAGCAACCCGCTGAGAGGAGCGGAGCAATGACTCCGGAACCCCATTTTCACGCACCCTATGACTTTGAAGTTCGACAGAGGGGAGACGATTTCCTCGATCGCGTAGAAAAGGTTTGCCGCCTGCACGAGCCGGAGGCTCTAGTAGAGAGAATCCCAGGGACCGGAGCCTGTGGTGACTACTTGCGTGTCTGCCACCACAAGGGGGGCATAGCCACCGTATTCCCAGTGGGCGCGACTGAGCAAGAGATTTCCAGAGAAACGTTTGAGATGTTCGTCAATGAGGTCGATATGAGGTACCGGCGATCGGATCGCCAACTAGTCTCCGTCCTAGTTTACGGTGGCGAGGAACAGGCTCCCAAACACCTAATGCACCTTGCTCGAGATAGTAGAGTCCATCTGCTGAGTTTCGTAGAATACCAGGGGCTGATTGATTTCCGATCTTATATCAAACAGCAAACCGAGAAGCTAGGGGAAGATCCAATTTATCCACCGGCACTCTACGTGCCCCAGAGAATGCGCTTTCAGATAAGCCGTGAGGAAGAGGAAACTTCGGACGCCTTAGGAAAAGTACAAGAGTGGCTCTCGTCTCCGAGTGGCCGCCTGATCGTGCTAATCGGTGACTTTGGCACGGGTAAAACATTTCTACTGCATGAACTGGCCCGCCGACTGGGAGAGCAGAACGGTAGCCTTGTTCCAATTCTCCTCCAAATGGGTTCGCTGGAGAAGGGACGTGACCTGGATTCTCTCTTGGCCCAGCACTTCGCGCAGGAAGAAGTCGAGGACTTCTCGCCCCGCCGCTTCCGCTACATGCTCGAGCAGGGACGCGTCGTCCTCCTTTTCGATGGATTCGATGAGTTGGCACTTCGGGTTACCTATCAACGAGCTACGGATCACTTCGATACCCTTCTTCAAGCAGCAACTGGCAATGCCAAAGTAGTCGTCACGAGTCGACGCCAACACTTCCTATCAGATCAACAGGTGAAAACCGCTCTTACCGAGAGAGTAGAGTTGGTAACCGGACACCGCCTTTCTATCCTTCAGCCCTTCAACCGGGATCAGATCCGTGGCTTCCTCGTGAAGTTCTGCAAGAGTGAAGAGCACGCTGAAAGGCGGCTGGGCCTGATTGATCATGTCAAGGATTTGCTGGGGCTTTCTCACAACCCCCGCCTTCTGGGATTCATTGCCGAATTACCTGAGGAAAAGCTTTTAGAGGCGGCAAACGGTGAAGGAGAAATCACTGCCGCCCGTCTTTATGAGTTGCTCCTCGACCGCTGGCTGATTCTGGAGTTCGAACGGGTCCACCCCAGGGGCGCCCCTCCAGGACTCTCGGTCGAGGACCGCTGGCGCGGTGTAACGGCACTGGCTCTGCGGCTCTGGCAAAAGACAGAAGCCTCGATGAGTCTCGATGAGCTCACAAAAGATGCTGCAAGAGTTGTTGAAGCTCTTCCCTTCCTAGATCCTTCGGTGGCTGCATTCCAGCTCGGATCGGGTACACTTCTTTCCCGAGATGCGAATGGGAATTTCTCGTTTCTTCATCAATCGGTACTTGAGTGGTTAGTCGCTCGAAGTGCCGCCGATCAACTGAAACTCGGAAGAGTTCCCGAATGCCTCAGGATAAGGGAGATCTCTCCGCTGATGGCGGACTTTCTGAGTGACCTCGCAGGCAAACAGATCGCTACCGACTGGGCATATCGAGTACTTGCCGAAAAACCCGCCGAGGCCGCCAAGAACAACGCACTACTTGTACTAGAGCGTTTGGGAGTAACCATACGAAAAGCGGTCTATCTCTCCGGCCAAGATCTACGTGGCAAAGACCTTTCTTACCAAGACCTGACGGGAACCGACTTAAGCGGTGCTGACCTCACCGGCGCCCGCTTGGTCGAAACTCTCATGGCTTCAGCCAGCCTAGCTGAGGCGAAACTGTTGGAAGCCGATCTTACAGGTGCGCTCTTAAGGAAAGCGGACCTTTTCGGTGCAAACTTCATGGGGGCACGGCTAATGGGAGCGGATCTCCGTGGAGCCCACTTTCGAGGTACTATCCTGAGGCGTGCCAAACTCTTGGCCAGCGAGGAAGACCCCGGAGCCTTGTCACGCTGTGATACATTTGGCGCAGCTCTTGAGGTTCCGTTCTTTTTAAGCGCCCTTATTGGAGCGGCCGGATCTATCCCCTATGCTGTTGCCTTTAGCCAAGACGCGCAACTTCTCGCAGGTGCCGAGGGGAGAGTCATCAGAATTTGGGAGGCTTCAACCGGACGGGAGATTCGAAGAATCGGGGGGCATAAAGGTACAGTTAGGAGCATTGCGTTTTCTCCCAATGGTAAACTACTCGCAAGCGGGTCCCACGACAATACAGTCCGTCTGTGGGAAATCAGTAATGGACATGAAATTCAATGTTTTTATGGCCACGAGAATTGGATAAGAACCGTCGCTTTCAGCCCTGAGGCCTCTATGCTAGCCAGTGGCTCGCATGACAACACTGTACGCCTTTGGGAGGTTAGTACTGGGCGCGAAATACGCCGTCTCCAAGGACACAACAACGGGTCCTTAGCCGTCGCCTTCAGCCCGGATGGAAAGATTCTTGCTAGTGGCTGTGGCGACAACACTGTTCGACTTTACGACATCCTCGCCGGAATTGAAACGGCACAGCTGCATGGGCACCAGCATAGGATCCTGAGCGTCGCCTTCAGTCCTGATGGAAAACATCTCGCGAGCGCCTCGGGAGACAAAACGGTCCGTTTATGGGAACTCTCTACCCGACATCAAGTTCGAGAGTTTCGAGGGTGTGATAATTGGGTCAGGAGCATTGCTTTTAGCTTGGATGGAGCGACCCTCGCCATCGGTTCAGACGATAATATAATTCGTCTATGGGAGATTTCCACAGGTCGAGAGATTCGGAAGTTCCAGGGACACCAAAACAGTGTCCTGAGCGTCGCCTTCAGCCCGAACGGGCAGACCCTTGCCAGCAGTTCCTACGACGAGACTGTCCGCCTCTGGGAGGCAAACACTGGGAAGGAAATACGCCGGGTCAATCGACACCTTTGTGGAGTGGCAAGCCTCTCTTTCAGTCACGACGGAAAAATCCTCGCCAGCGGCTCGGTTGACAACATCATTCGTCTCTGGGAGGTCAAAACAGGGAGGGAGATAAAACGATTTCAACCGGGAGGTAATCGCATTGCTGGCATAATTTTTGATTCCCACAGAGAGTTCCTAGCGAGTTGCATGCACGAGAATACCTTCAGGCTCTGGCAGGTCAACAACGGGCAGGAATTGTGGCGTATCGCTGGCCACAGCAACCGCATCCTGAGCCTCGCCTTCAGTTCGGACGGGCAAACCTTTGCCACCAGCTCCGATAACACCATTCTTCTATTTGAGATGGATGGCGGCAGAGAGATCCGGCGATTTCAAGAGCACAACCATCCGGTATTGAGTCTAGCGTTCACCCTGAATGGGCAGTACCTCGCCAGCGGATCGGAAGACAATACCGTCCGTCTTTGGGAGGTCGACACAGGGAGAGAGATCCGACGGTTCCACGGTCACAGCAATCAGATTCGTAGCCTCGCCTTCAGTCCGGATGGGCAATACCTCGCCAGCGGATCGGAAGATAATACAGCTCTTCTATTGGAGGTTGAAACAGGAAGAGAGATTCGACGCTTTCATGGTCACGAAAAGGCAGTCAAGAGCATAGCGTTCAGCCCAGACGGACAATCCCTTGCCAGCGGTTCCGACGACAACACCATCCGCCTCTGGGATATTGGCTCCAGTACGTGCGTGACGGTCCTTGGCCTCCTTCCCGAAGGCTGGGTGGCCTTCTCCCCCGACGGCCGCTACAAGCTCGGCGGCATCCCAGCCGGCGGGTTCTGGCACGTCATCAACCTCTGCCGCTTCGAGGCCGGCGAGCTCGATGACTGGATTCCCGGCCTGCGCCTGCCCGACGACGCCTCGTTCTTCGACCTTCCGCCCTGGAAGCCCGAGGCGCGGAAGCCCAAGAGCTTGAGGCGGGAGAGCCCCCTGAGCAACGCAAAAACGTCGTGATGCAACACGACAGCGCCCGATTGTAACGCTAACCCGCCTAGGCGGGCCTCTACGCCGACTGTCTTCAGCACAAAGGCGCCCCAGGAGCCGCCTCTCGTACCCCTGCGCGGCTCCACGGCATGCGTGTGCAACGCTACGACGTGGGTCAGCAACGCAACGACGCACGTCGGCAACACAAAGTCGCTCGCTACGGCGCCGGTCAGTAACGCAACGACGCCTGTTGGCAACGCGAGAGCGCTCCTCAGCAACGCGACGACGCTCGTCGGCAACACGACGACGCGCTCGACCTCTCCGATGACGCGTGTCCTCTTGTTGCAGCCGGAAGAGCAGCGGCGAATGGCACCGACGGAGCGCGAGACCATGCCTGCGGCGCGCAGCCGGCCGGCAGGCGGGCAATCGGATGCGGTCGACTATCGCGGTGAGCCAGCTTCGGACGGATTTCGCGCACCAGAGTGCCGGGAATCAGCAGGAGAGAGCCCTGGTGCGCCGGGTCGCCGCGCCTCCGCGTGCCGAGCAGATCCCCCTAGATTGAATCTCGCGGCTCTCGCCAGCCTGGAGCAACCCTAAGCTTTGGCCTAACTCCTGTCGCAAGAGATGGTGTCTAGAAGCCAGGACAGCGGCAGCCCTACTGGTGGGCTGACTCACCTGTCTCTGCGCCATGGATCGCGAGCCTATGGAGGATGCCCGTATGGAAGCAGCCCTGAAGCGCCCGCCAAGCTACCGCACGCCCAGGGAGATCAGCAGGAGAATCGCCGGCTCCTTGCTCGAGTTGGGAATCAAGGCCTATGGGACGACCGCCGCCTTGAGCGTCGCGCTCAGCGATTCGGAGACGGTGGGCGGGAAGCTCTACGACGGGGCAGCCGCGGTGCCCAACTTGATAGAGCGCTACCGCCAGGCGAAGTACGTGTTCGACCATGCGGAGGAGATCCAGACCGCACTCGACTACGTGCACCAACACGCCCCCGATGCCCGGCAGCTCGAGACAGCGGTCCAGAAAAGCTACGAGGCGCTCGATGGCGCGAGGACGATGTTCAGCGAAGTCAGCCAGGCGAAAGAAGCCCTCGCGAACATCTTGTCTTTCACCAATCTGGCCAGCCTCCTCGACAACTCGATCAGTCCCTTTGACAGCGTCGCACAGGCTTTTGAGCACCTCGGCAGCGCGTGGAGGGCGATGCCTGACCTCGAGGCCATCAACCACCTCATGGACGTGGCGCAGAATGTCACGCCTGTGCTGCATTACTTGAACCACCTGGATATCGACTTCGCCAGTCTCTACGAGGGGGTGCTCTGCGTCACGGACAATTTCGCGCGCGACGAGATCGCGGGCACCCTCGGCATCATGGGAGCCGCGTTCGGGATCGCCTTCGCCCTCGGCATGGGAGCTGGCTTCTGGGGACGCAGAGGCAGACCCGGCATCATCGTCAGCACGCTGCAAGGATGGGGGGCGCGTCGCTTTCCGGACTGGTACGTACGCAACCTGGAACATGCACTGGGACCGTCCCTCTATGCCGTCGCGCGCGAGCGCATCCAGAGCGACATCGTTGCGGATCCGCAGAAGGCGCTCGATCCAGAAGCCCACCAGGAGCTCGAGCGGTTTTTCGAGCGCAGGCTCAGGGAGAAGACGGTCGCCGCAGGTTCTTGATACCAGCCTCGGAGGTCCGCGATAAGATCCGCCGGACATGACCTCCAGGAATGCTTCCTTCTTCGCAGACACCGAGCTCGTCACCCGCATCGAGCGGGCGGAGAGCGAGCTGATCCTCTCGGGCGCGGAGGCGGTGCGCCGGCGCAATCCCGAGGGCGGCATCCTGACGATTCCGATCGCCGGCGGTGTCGCGGCCTGGGCCGAGCAGGACTCCCCTCTCAACAAGGTCGCGGGCCTGGGGTTCGCGGGGTTTCCCGGTGAAGGCGAGCTCGATGCCGTCGAGCGCGCTTTCGGCGATCGCTCGACCCCGGTGCGCGTCGAGCTTGCGAGCCTTGCCGATCCCGAGGTCGCCGCGCGGCTCGCGCGCCGCGGATATCTCTTCGCCGGGTTCGAGAACGTGCTCGGCCTGCCTCTGGGGGACTGGCTGCCTTCATCGCTGCCGGCGGGCGTTGAGGTCGTGGAAAGCGGGCCGGAGGAATTTCCCGACTGGCTGGAGGCCGTAGTCACCGGGTTCGCCCATCCCGATGCCCAGGGCGTTCCGTCGGACGAGGAGTTTCCTCGCGAGGTGCTCGAGCGCGTGATGGGGGATCTCACCAGCGCTGTCGGCTTCTCGCGATATCTGGCGCGGCGCGGCGGCGCGATCGCGGGTGGTGCCAGCCTGCGCATGGGAGACGGCGTGGCGCAGCTCTGCGGCGCGGCCACACTGCCGGCTCACCGCCGGCAGGGCGTGCAGACCGCGCTCCTCCTCGCCCGCCTCGATCTCGCCCAGGCCGCCGGCTGCGATGTCGCCGTGGTGACCACCCAACCGGGCTCGAAGTCCCAGGAAAATGTGCAGCGCCAGGGCTTCCAGCTCCTCTATACCCGCGCCGTCCTGATTCGCGAGCGGAGCGCCGGAATCGACCGCTCGCGGTGAACCCTCCGGCGCGGAGAGCCGATCTCCCGTGCGAATTCCCTGAAAACGGCCCGAACAGGCTTTCAACGGCACGGAGAGCCTGAAAACGCTCCGAACAGGACAATCCTCGGCAGAACAGGACAGACCCGGGCAAAACAGGACCAAAACGGCGTGGAGAGCCTCTTAACGGCCTGGATACCCTGAAAATCGGCGCGGAGAGCCTGAAAACGGCACGAACAGCCTCAAAACGGCGCGAACAGGATCTCCGGGCGGCTGAAGAGGCTGAATCCGCGGCTGAATGGCTTTCAGCATGGTGGAGAGGCTTCACGCCCAGAAGAAAGCCCCCTCCTCGATCCTCCCCCGCTTCGCGGGAGAGGACGCCCCCGCCCTCGGCTTCGGGTAGCTCAAAGCAAGTTTCCCCCTCTCCCGGACAGTGCGTGTAAGTTGTTTGTTTCTAAGGTTTAATTTTCCCATGGCGTTCCCGGGTCACTAAGGGGTAACAAAGCATACAAGGCGGCTCGCCGGGGAGCCTACGCCGACCGTCGAGCCCGCCGGCGCGGTCCTCGATCGCCTGCTCACTACCCTCAAGGATGGACATCCCGAGGCCCTGAGAGGCCTCAGGACCGGCTATCCTGATTGGGACCGCCCTCGGCCCCGGTCTCCTCCGCGGGGCCTCTACATCCTCGCTGGAAGGCCGGGAATGGGCAAGGGAAATCTACCGGAATAGTCGGGCTGCGGTCTATGAAGACTTGACGGGACCACCGGGTGCCGCTGGTCCCGCTGTGGAGCGAGTACGTGCTGTCGCGCGTCGAGGGCGTGACTCGAGACGGTCCACTACAACCTCTATGACTACGACGAAGAGAATGGGCGGCCGGGCTGCGTTGGGACGCCACCTTCGGGGCATCTTCTTCGCCGAGACCGCCCGGATGGTGGCTTTCCAGGGCTTAGTCGGCCCACTCGCGCCGGCCCTCTTGCCATTCGCGAAGCTTGTCGATGCGAAAGGCTTCCCTCCCAGGGCTAAGAGTTTCCGGGGCGGGGAACCGACCTGCCGCGATTTCCCTCCGCAGTGTTGACCGAGACAGGCTCGACCAGTTGATCACCTCAGGCCAGGTCATGAACCGAGGGAGCACCTCACGAACGGTGGACACGGTGTGCCGACTCGGCAATGGCTGCTGCGGTCTGATG